>Ga0116217_10003837_pt1 | contig 13515 bp, 11 predicted proteins | sample Sb_taG_6_FD_89697 | JGI IMG/M metagenome (GOLD analysis project Ga0116217, IMG submission 89697) | Peat soil microbial communities from Weissenstadt, Germany - Sb_50d_4_PS metaG | ecosystem: Environmental > Terrestrial > Soil > Wetlands > Peat | place: Germany: Weissenstadt | collected 2010-09-21 | reverse complement strand
GTCAGGTCCGCAGTGCTCCCGCCCAAGAAGTGCCCGGTGGCGGTGAACTGCTGGGTGTGCCCCTCCGCGATCGAAGCCGTCGTGGGGGAGACCGTGATGCTCAACAATGTCAGCGCCCCGGCCGGCCGACTCGTCAGCGGCTCGACCACTCCGACGATCATGCCGGTTACCAACAACGTCGGGATCAGGGCGCGCACTGCTCGTGCGATTGCTCGTCCATCTCGTCCAAACATGGAGTCCCCACTTCCCCATTTCAAGCGCCGAACGCCGCAAAGAAAGATGACAGTCAGCGCAGATCGTGGTGCCTGACTCAGAAACCAACCGAATCAGGTGCTCCTGGTCAAAGCCGATGATTGGGCGCTGCCGATCCGTGCGCCCGTGCTCGACGACACGAGCGGCGACACCGATGCCCGACTCCTCCCACCGTCACGGGAGCTACCGCTCTCGCGCTTTGGCTCTCCAACGGCAACCCCCGGAGCCCACTTCACTCCCACCAGCCAGAGTGGCAGTGGCGGGAGTCGAACCTGTTTCACTATTGACCGGCCGGCATGTTCGGGAACACCGTGTAATCACTTGGCGATACGCAGGTGATTCCACCTACATCAGGTGGCGAGATTTCCCGTCCGACGATCTCTTCGGCGATCGAGCTCCTGACGCTCCTTTACAGAAGCGCACCTACCGAGGCGCATCGCCCCGGGGCCCAGAAACCGTTAGGACTGGAACTTCCTCTCCTTGGTTGTGATCGCAAGCACCCGGACCGGACCCGCCGTGGGACACGTGTCAGGCGTCACCGGACCGGAAGAGCGACCCGGCCGTTACCTGCACTCCGGAGTCCCCACCTGGCACCTCCAGAATTGCAACCGGAAGTCCCGGTGCGCCTACGGCCGCACAAAAGCGTAGATAGGCATGTCGTTGTAGCTCGAGGAGTCTGCAGGGAGGAAGGGGCCGTTGAACGTCACCGCGTCCTGACCATCGGGCTCGGGTCCAGAGTCACCGTCGATGGTTGTGATGGCCCCGTCCGGCCATACCTCGGCGACGATGGCCATGTGGGGGGAGGTGCTCACGTTTTGAGGACCTGTGCCGTACAAGACGCCGTCGCCGGGCGCTGGCGTCGAGCGGGGGGACACCACCAGCCCCCGGGCCGCCGCCCAGCCATAGACGTCGCCGACAAACGCATACCGGGGGATCGGGATACCGACCTGGTTCCACACCCAGGTGGCGAACAGCGCGCACCACTCCTCGCACGGTCCATACGGGTTGCAGTACGCCCCCTGGGCGGTGTCGGGGTCGGGCCCGATCTGACTGGCAGCGATCTGAACTGCGCTCTGTGCGCTGGGGAAATTGACCGGAGAGCCCGGCACGCTGAACGAGGTACGAAGTGAGTCCGGCTGCAGTAACCAATAACCCCGGCCATCGGGCGTGGCCGCGATGGCGGCGGTGGGGGGGAAAGGTGGACTGTTCGGTGACGGCCCGTAGAACACGGCGTCGCCGAAAGTGAGCACACCTGCGGTGGCGGCCGCCAACCAGTAGCCCTTGCCGTCGGGGGTGGCCGCGATGCCGGTCACCGAGGTACCGATGTTCTGGTTGGCAGCCGACCCGAAGAACGCCGCATCGCCGAAGGCGAAGATCCCACCGTCGGCGCCCACCAACCAGTAGCCCTTGCCGTCAGGGGCGGCCGCGATGCCCGTCACCGGCTGCGTGAGCTGCTTCCCGCCCATCGAGCCGAAGAACCCGGCGTCGCCGAAGGCGAAGATCCCACCGTCGGCGGCCACCAACCAGTAGCCCTTGCCGTCGGGGGTGGCCGCCATCCCCACCACCGGGGCGAACAGGGACGTGCCACCCATCGAGCCGTGGAACTCGGCGTCACCGAAGGCGAACACCCCGCCGTCGGCCGCACTTACCCAGTACCCATCGCCGCTGGGCGTGGCCGCCATGGCCACGACCGGGGCAGCCAGGGTGACACCGGCGAAGCCCCCCACCGACGGGGCATCCCCGTACCCAGCCACGCCCGTGCCCGAGAACCCGACGGAGGCGACGGATGCCAGCTTCGGTGCAGGGTGACGGGGGGTCGCGCCGGCTACGGCGAAACCACAGGCGAGCGCAACGATGAGAGCGATGCGCATTCCGAAGGGGGGCACCCCCCCACGTGCGGTCCGGCACACCGAAGAGTCGTGGCCAAGCCCGTGCACCGTCGAGCGATCGTAGGGAACAGAACTGGGATCGTCTAGCCCGAGGAGGCGGGAGGGCGCCGTGTCGGCCGTCTGACGCGCCGTATTCTCAAAGGCTCTTCACAGGTTCAATGTGCCTTCTGCCCCCGCTGAACACGGTCAGCATTCAGCAGGTGGAGGACGGCTCCGAGATGCCCGTGCCGAGCTCGGGATCCTCCACGACACCCGTTGCGGTCGAGCGGAGGATGGCGCCGAGATGGACCACGTACCAGACACCCCGCCACGAGATCAGAGAGGCGATGCCGAACGAATGGGTAACGCCGCCTTGTTCGTAGACGATCCGAGCGTTGGCCACCTCGAAATAGCCGATTCGATTGTCGCACACTCCGGGGGGCACCCAGTGGCCGTAGTGCGCGGGAACGTCGACACCAACGAGCACGGTCGAAGCCTCGGCGCCGAGCAGGTGGTGTGCAGCAGTGACGTCCAGCGAGAAATCACGTACCAGGCGATCCTCATAGTCAGATTGCGCGTCGCTGACGGTCTTCAGCTGCTCGTATGCTCCTTCAGGAAAGAAAGCCGGCAAAGACGAGCTGAGCGAGTCAGTCACGATGCCGTTCCACAGTGCCGACATCTCGGAATGGAATTGCGTCGAGTCGCCCGTCGGGAAGGTGGCTGTCTGGGGAAGCGATCCTGGGTCGGTGGTGGTAGTGACCGGTGCCGCCGTCGTCGTCGGTATCGCGTATCCGGTCCCTGTCCGCCCCACTGCCTTGTCCCTCACCGACGCCCGTTGCGAATGACCCCCCACGGCGGTAGTCAACCCTGCGATACCGACGACGAGAACCAACACGGCCACCATGGCGATGGACACGGACGAAGGGAATCGAGAATTCCGACCTCGACCGAAGCGGACGCCGCTGACGCTCGGCAGTCGTCGTGGATCCGAGGACTCGATCGGCTTGCCGCGAAAACGGTTCATCTCAGGCAGATCGTAGAGCTAGGAGGATGCCCAGCTGGAGTTAGGGATCCGTCCATCTTTCTGCCGGAGACTCATCGGACGCATCCCGAGCACTCTGGCGCTCCCGCCAGTGGTGCCAACCCGCCGACCACCACCCCGCCGTGTGTTCGTTGCCCGTTCCCAGTTCGTGCTTATCGGATCCGTTGCGCCACATCGACCGTCACGAAATCCCTGGTCCACCCCTCCAAGTATCGGCCGGACGGTTGATTCTGGCCGGGAATCATGGTCGTCAGCGTTCCCCCGGGCGACGGGGCCACGTCCGCCTGGACCCACTCCGGGTTGATGTCAAGTTCCATGGCAACGGTGACACCGACGCGCAGGAGCGCGGCAGCCAGGTCAACCGGAAGCGCATGCATGCTTGCCGCATAGATGAGATCACCGGCCGCGTCCTGGCCGAGCGCGCTACGGGCTGTCAGGGCGATCTCGTGCAAGGGGTCGCCCCACGCACCGGTCGAAGAGATCACCGGACTCGCTCGTGCGTCGGACACCAACGGCGGGAGATTCTGTCGAACGCTCGCTACCGCTTGGCCGGGCCTGGGGGCTGTCACCCCCCACACGCCGATGTACGCCGAGCCGTCGGTGTCGATCACGAGGCTGGCCATCCCGGCGACCAGTGGGGTCAGGACGTGCCCGTCGATCTCCACGCCTCCGGCGTGGCCCGAAACCTCGAATCCTCCGTTGAAGGCGCCAAGAAGGACTCCCCTCTCCGGAACGCCGATCTGAGGTTGGGCACTTGCGCCCAAAGAGACGCCGCCGGTGGGAGGATCCTGGCTGCCGGGGTGAAGGGCGAAGCTGACCTGTCCCGCCCGGAATCGGATCAGGGTCACCTGGGCACCCCCAGGGGTCGCCATCTCCTGCTCGTCGAGAGCCACCCCCGTTGTGACGATGCTCACCGGCGTCCATCCCGGCTCGGGCGGGACAGCAGGAGTGGTGGTGGTCGTGCTCGGGGGTGCGACATGCACGACAGATTGCGAAGACCGGGGTGTGGTCTGGAGTTTCCCCTGAGCGGAGCCGGGGGTCTGAGCGCATCCGGTCATCACCATTGCCAGGAGAACGGAGACCGCCCCGCTCACACCACCGACCCCCACCTTGGGGCCCCCGCTCCTGGTCAACCGAAAGCCCTCTCCACGAGCCGGACGATGAGCGTCGTTCATCCGGGTGCTCCGGGACATGGACCGCCCATCTGGGGAGCCACCGCTGTCGCGGTGAGGCTGGATTGGCCCCCGACATTCCCGTCGGTCGTAAGGGCCGCTAGCGCGGCTGTCTGACCGGAGAGCTCTCCGTCGAAGAAGTCGGTGGTGACTCGAGCGACGATCTGCTGATCCGGGCCCGGATCGGCGTAGGGCGTCTTGTGGGCGGCCCCGAGAAGATCGAGATAGTACTTGTCAGGTCCGCTGGCGTCGTAGATCTGGGCACTGCACGCAGGAGGATTGATCGTATCGGCATTTCCCTGCACGACAAGGAGTGGTACTCCGTCCGAGAAGGCATAGTGACCGCCGAAGCTTGCCAACTCAGCTCCCGACAAGATCGCAGCCGCCTTGACGCGAGGATCTTGGCAGCAACTGTCGGCGACCACAGCGAGGCTGACATCGGCGCCGTCTGAATGCCCCACGACACCGATCTCGTCGGCATCGACAAGACCGGAAATTATTGATCCGGAGGATCGGGCGTCGTCGAGAATTGTAGTGATCACGTACCGCAAGTCGGCAGGGTGGTAGATGATGTCATTCTCGTCGACAACGCCTGGACCGGCGGGGTCCGTGTGGGGGTACGTAGGAGCAACGACTACGAATCCTGCGGATGCCCAGTCGCGGAGCAACGTGGTGTATGCCTGGATCGAGATGTTGTAACCCTCGGAGAACACGAGCAGGGGATACGGGGCGTGGATCTTGTCCGGCGGCAAGCCGGCGGCCTCACCTGCGGCCGCCCCTTGGCCCGGATAGAAGATAGCGGTAGGCAGCGATCGTTCGGCGGTGGCGCCTGCGCCTCCCGGCTCAACGATCGACACGGTTGAAGTACCTACTGCGTAGGACCCGTCGGAGCTCATCGTGGGTAGCGGCTGCGTGCTTGCGACGGTGGTGGGTGTCGTTTGCGGAACGGGCCGTATGACCGTGGTGACAGGCGCATGCGCAGCCGTCCGAACAGTGAGGGCGGCAACGAAGATCGCAGTCGCAGCGAGCAGCAAAGCCCCCGTCACGACGCCAAGGACGGCTTTGGGAACGCTTCTTCCGAGCCGCACGCGACGATGCCGACCCGGTGGCACCCGGCCGAGCCTATATGTCATGGTCCCTTCTCAGCTTGCGCTGGTTGCAGTGGCAAGCCTGCACTTGTCGTGAACGTCCTCCTGTGATCTCGGCCCGGCGGTTCTATCTCGACCATCTTCGTCAGCGCGGAATACCGCCGGCAGTGGGGCTCGGGGAGCTCGCCATGACCGAGGCCGCCACATGACGAACACAGGCACCTTGAGAGCACGACTCTCGAGGTTGGCTGTCCGGTGCCAGAAAGTCTGGGGTTCGATCCTGCCGACTTGACTCTCCAGGACAGCGTCCCGGATCTGAACTCGCGACAGGATCTAAGCGCCGGCGGCGATCTCCGCGGGCCCCGATGCGGGGTGGGACCTCCTCGACCGCGAAGACCGGCATGATCCAAGGTCTACCCCCCGACCCTGACAGCAGGATTACGCAACGCCGCCATCTTCATGATCTCGCAAGGGCCCATCGGCGAGGATCTTCGGGACGGCCTCGTGTTCGAGGCCGTCCCGAGCAAGAAACGGAGAGCGATGTCCGGACGTAAGGCCGCTCGTCGAAGGCCGTCGGCCGGGTCTTCGGAACTCGGGGTCGTCGAACGCCGGCCCCGAGGGTTGGTTCATCGCTCCGACCCAGCGAGTCCCTGGCCGGTCATGCGGTGGATACAAGACAGCAACGAGCGGTCGTGGCTGGCGCCGCCTGCTCGTGCTCTGCACTTGACGGGGTGGGCCGTGCTCCCGTTGCGTGCCTTCCTGGGCTTCACGTTCTGCTTCGCCGGACTGCAAAAGCTCGCGAACCCCGGGTTCTTCTCCACTTCCAATCCGTCATCCATCCAGGCGCAGCTAGCTGGGGCGGCACGGCGAAGCCCCATCCATGGACTCATTGCTCCGTTGGCGCACGTGGCGGTACCTCTCGGTGTGCTCATCGCGTTGGGCGAACTTGCGGTGGGACTGGGAACGGTCCTCGGATTGTGGACCCGGCTGGCCGCCGCAGGCGGACTCGCCATCTCCCTGTCGCTCTTCCTGTCGGTGACCTTTCACTCGAATCCCTACTACACGGGCTCCGACATTGTGTTCGTCTTCGCCTGGACGGCATTGCTCCTCGGCGGATCCGGCGGAGTCCTTTCCGCGGACAAAGTGCTCTCCGACCTGGCCCGTGATCGGCTAGGCGCCAGTCGCCGGGCTGTGGTGCCCGTGGCCTTCGATGTGGTCCAAATGGCGTGTGGCGCGTACGACTCGGGGAGGTGCCGGGCGCGCGACGGTGAGCCCTGTGCGCCCGGCCCGTGCCCGTTCTTGGCACGGCACGAAAGCTCCGCACATGCCCGCCATGAGGCCGCCATCGACCGTCGCACGTTCACCATCAAAGGTGCATGGGCGGGCGTGCTGGCTCTGTCAGGGCTCGCGAGCGCCGGCATTGTGGCGGGCATCGGACGATTGGCGGCGGGATCGCAAAGTCCGCGCTCGACATCCCCGTCCGCAGGCGCGTCACTGGGCCCCGCACCGAGCACGACCTCAACACAAAGTGCAAAGCCGGGGGCTGGACCGGGCACGTCCACTTCGTCTTCAGCGACATCGTCACCCGTGACCCACCCGACGGGCACTCGCATAGGGCCCGCGGCCGATGTCCGCGTCGGAGGCTCGGCATCGTTCCAAGACCCCTCGTCGGGTGACCCCTCCCTCGTCATCCAGCCCAGCCAGGGGCGCTTCCTGGCCTTCGATGCGGTATGTCCCCATGCGGGATGCATCGTCCAGTACGACCAGGGGAACAAGATCTTCGCCTGCCCGTGCCACGGCTCGATGTTCAACGGCGAGACGGGGGCGGTGGAGAACGGGCCGGCGCCATCCGGTTTGACCCGTATCGCCATCAGCAAGGGACCTGACGGCCAGCTCTACGTAAGCTGATGGGCATGGCGTCGGCATGATCGCCTGCCAACTCACACTGAGAGCAGCGATATTCACGTTGGCGTAACGATTGGTCCGTACCGTGGTCGCGATGGGTTCCACCCCCAGCCAAGGCGACACGCAGCCTGGTCGGTCTGATCGTGGCTCATCTCCGGATCCCGACCCTGACGGCGTGGAATCCAACGCCCGCCTCACCGCCGCGACCGCAGCGGCGCTCCTTGTGCTCCTTGCAGCCGAAGGAATCACCATTCTCCGCGTGCGCCACCTCCTGTCGGCGCACGTCTTCATCGGCATGGTCCTCGTCCCCCCGGTGTTGGTCAAGATCGCGAGCACTTCGTATCGAATGGTCCGTTATTACATGGGAGCACCCGCCTATCGACGCAAGGGCCCACCATCGGCCCTCCTGCGGCTCTTGGGGCCATTTGTCGTCGTCCTGACCGTCGTCGTTCTGGCCAGTGGGGTCGCCCTTCTCCTTGCCGGCCCGGCTTGGCAACGATCGCTTCTTCTGTTGCACAAGGCCAGCTTTGTCCTGTGGTTCGGGGCTATGACGATCCATGTGCTCGGACACATCGCGGACACGGCCAGCTTGGCGCCGCGAGACTGGGTGCGCAGGACTCGGAGAGAGGTGAGCGGTGCTGGACTCCGCCGGTGGACGATCGCGTCAAGCCTGGCCGTCGGCGTCCTCCTCGGGGTCCTCTTCCTCGGGCGCGTCGGGCCGTGGCTTGCTTCGACCTCCTTTGGGGGACACTGACCTGCGCTATGTCAGCCGCGGACCGAGGACGGGTTCCTCATTCGCCCACCTGCCGGTCCAAGCGAACTCGAACATCTGACCGGCCTGACCCGAGACATCACCTTCAGGGAGTTCTTATGATGGCGCCGATGCGGTGATCGGCGTCCCCGGTTGTACGGGCGGGATAAGACAGTCCTGCAGCGCGGTCCACAACTGGCCGGCACTGCTTTGGCTTTCGGCGGGGGACGCAGCAGCCGTGATCAAAGGCGGGGGGGTGCAAGCCAGGCCGGCCTCGATGGTCTTCGCGTTGGTCTCAAGCCCCGAGAGAGCTTGGGTCTCTGCGGCTTCAGCCGAAACCAACAAAGACGTCACCTGAACCACGGACGCGTTCGCGGCCTGTCGCTTCGTCACCGAGGACTTGACGGCCGCCTCGGCCTGGTCGTAACGAACGGTCAGGAGAGAGGCGGCGATGTCCCGGAAGTATTGGCTGACGATGTCTTGGTCGTCGGCCGGGGCGAAAAGGTGGAAGGTCGGGTCGGACCGCAGCAGTCTGTCGCCCGTGTAGTCATCGATGGCGAGCCGGCGAAAGTCCCCGGTCGCCTTCGAGGCGATCTCTTGCGCAACAGTCACCTCGTGCTCGGCCATGGCGAGCTGTTGGTTCCTTGTCGTAAAGAGGTCCTGGTCGATCGAAGTCGCAGACGCATCCTCCTCGTAGGCTCGCAAGTCGGCGCCGGTATCCGAGTAACTCGCCAGGGCACCTTGAAGTTGACCGGAGCTTCCGTTGAGGAGGGCCTCTACGAGTTCGCCCGCCAGGATCTCACTGGCATAACAAGGGATCCCGTCCCCCGAAGGCGCACACCACGGACTCTGGTCGACGTCGGCGAGAAAGATCCCAGGAACGGAGACATTTCCAACCTGCAAGGCTGCCACGATCGGAGCCATGCTTGGCTGCAGCAGTGCCGCCACTGTTGACGCGCAACCAGCCACCCATGTCGCGAAAGCCGGAAAGCCGCCGGAGGTGGCCACCACGGGAAGGGGCGAACCCTTTGAATCGGTGTCCTGGCGCGTATTGAAGGGGTTGTATGCCGCCGTGTTGTTCGTGGAGCCTCCCTCGACGACCTGCCATTCGTCGAGGTTCGCCACGTTGTCCGGTGTTCCCGGTGCTCCCACTCCCTGAAGGACGCAGAGCTCCCAACCGGGAGGCAGAGGCGTACCGAAGCTCGCCCGCGGGATCGGCGAAGGGCTGGCGCGCCCGGGAGAGCCGAATCCGACGACACCGAGTACGACGACGCCCAGCGCGATTCGGAGGCGAGAACGGCCGAAGGTGCGTGCCATCCACTTGCTTTGAGGGAGAATCAGCACCGTCAGTCATCAGGAGGGGTCGGGGAATCGGGCGCGGCCCGGACATCCTGGCCGAACAGCCTGAAGTGGTCAAGGGGGCTCACGGAGCACCCAGCGCCTCACCGATGTGTACAGCTCCCGGATGTCACGCGGACGGTCACGGAGCTCTTTGTGGCCGCATTCGCCACCTCGAGGAGAGCGCTGCCCGGCCTGGAGATCACCGAGCCTCCGGCAACCCGGGCGCAGTACCCGTCGAGATAGTGGACCTGTGTAGGGACGAAGATCACGGTTGGGGCGCGCACGACATGATCGGGGACGTAGACGAGGCGAAAGGTTCCGCTCGTCGGATCGAACGAGATCGACACGGGTCGTCCGGCGATCGCTTCTGGGTAGGTGCGGGCCAAGACGTCAGCCGTCTGCCGGAGTTGCCCCTCTGAAGTGACCAATCCCTCTGCGGCGCTCCCGGTGGGGTCGCCGTAGTACTTCCACGACCAGTAGGTCCAGCCCACCAGAGCCCGGTCCGCCTCCGCGGTGAGCTGGTCCAGAAGGGCCGGGCTCGAAGTGGCGCCGAACTCACTCACAAACCACGCCGGCCCTCGTGGCTGCGCTGGAGATAGGAGATCGGTTCGGTCCTCCGAACGGGTATTCAGCGAGTGTCCTTCTTGCGCCGCGCAGGCCTTGACATTCGTCGGGTTGCCTGTCTTCCCGCTGCGCTGGGTGCAGTAGACGTGCACGTTGAATACCAGGTCTGGGAGGTTCATGGCTCCCACGAAATTCGTAGACCCACGCCTACTGAAGATGTCCGGTTCGTAGAAGATCAGATGGAGCGGGTCGGCAGAGAGGATCTGGGGGATCACTCCGTGCGAGGGGTCGTCTCGGGGGCACGTGATAGCCGGCGCACCGTGCCCGGGGACACCGAGGTGAGCAGTGCCGGTGTAGAAGCACTCCAGTTGCCCGTCGAACTGCTCGTCGCCGGAGCTGACGAGAGACGTCGAGAACGGCTCGTTGAACGGGTCATAACCGACGACCCATGGATTGCCGCGGAAGTAGCCGGCGACAGCAGCCCAGACGCGGTCGTACTCGCCTTGGAGGTCTCCGACCACGTCGTTGGTCCAGAAGTGCCGGTAGGCGGCCCCGGCAGCGGCAGTGCCGTAATTCTGTGACCATCGTCCGGGGGCCTCGGTGTTGAGGAGTCCGTCGGTGCATACCGCCCAATTCGGCGCTCCTTCTCCGTCGAACCTCTCGTTGTAGACGTCTTGATGCATGTCGAGCAATGTGTAGATGTGGAACCGACCCAGGAGCGCCACCGTCTGGGCAAGCTTGCCGAGATAGCCGTCGAGTGCTTCCTGGTTGAACTGGCCCGGGTCGTGCGGGGTGCCCGGCGTGCAGATCGCAGGATCGTTTGAGGGCGCGGTCCCGGGTTCGAGGCCCTTCCACGTCATCCCCAGCCTCACGACATTGAACCCGAGCCGAGCCATGAGGGACGCGTCGGCGGCGGTGAAGTCCCAAGGTTTGCCCGCTGCCGGAAAGAGCTCGAAGGGGGGGAGCTTGTACACCGCGTTGACACCGTGGAGGAGCACCACCCGGCCCTGCGCGTCGTGAAGAAAGGGCCCGCCCGCCGAGCTGAGAGGGCCCCGGACCGCAGGGGACCCCGCCACGGTGGGCGGGCGGTAGATGGGTGACGCGAGACTCGGCAGTCTCGCCGGGACGGTGCCCGTACAGCCGGCGAGGGCGACGACCACCGTGAAGAAGGCCGCGACACATGCGAGGGGGGTGGCACTGGGGGAAGCGGCGTGAGTGACGGCCCTCCGCTGCGCGCATTGCGGTTCGCCGGTCTTCCCGACGTCCTCCACCGCCGTAAGCGGGCGATGTTGCCCGCAAGATGCCCACCAACCGATGCGCGACCTATTCACAGCCAGCACTCAGCCACCACCAATGACGGCCACAGACGGAGGGCTGAGAGTGGTGGCGATGGCCGAGCACACTGTCACCACGAGGCTACGAACCAGGGGCACCACAGTGGCCCTGCTCGCGCTCCTGATGGGCGGGACCGCCGGCATGTTCGGGGTGGCCTCTCACTTGTCGAACGAGATCGTGCATGCCGAGCGACCCTCAGCGGTACCCGCTGCGCCCAGCACAGGGCGTCCCGGCGGCGCCTGAGTCCTCGCCGTCGACTGTTTCGTCCGCGAGCCCCAGGTCCCCACCCCAGACAGGCATGGCGAATGCGGAGGAACCTATCAGGGGGCTCACAGGTTGCGTCCAGACCACTCTTAGCGTGGCCCGCGATGGTGGACCGATGCCGCCCGCCAAGCAGATGACCCCGGGTGGAGGCGCGGTCCTCTCCGCGACGTCGCCGGTTACTGCCTCGCGGGCCCGGCCCGGCCACACGCCGCGGCCTTGGGTCGCCGACATCTGTGCCGCACTCGCTGGGCTCGGTTTCGGCGCGACGCTCGCTCTGGTGATCACCGGGGAAACTCGTGGCGCGTTGGCGGCCCCGGGAGGATGGCTGATCGCCGGAGGTCGACTGGCAGGGTTCGCCGGCGCATATCTGATGTTGGTCATGGTCGTCCTCATCGCGCGTCTGCCTTGGCTCGAGCGGGCGGTCGGTCAAGTTCGGCTCGTCCGTTGGCATCGCCGAATGGGACCATGGCCAATTGGGCTCATCGCTGCTCACGTCGTCCTCATCACCCTCGGGTACGCCCAGCTATCGAAGGTCGGGGCCCTGCACCAACTTTGGGTTTTTCTCACCTCCTACCCCGACGTTCTCGCCGCGTCAGTCGGTTTTGGTCTCTTCGTTCTTGCGGGGGTCACCTCTGTCAGAATTGCCCGACGCCACCTTAAGTACGAGACATGGTGGATCGTGCACTTGTACATGTACCTCGCACTGGCACTGGCCTTCGCCCATCAGATCGTGACAGGCGGCTCTTTCGTAGGCCATCCACTCACCCGGGCCATCTGGATCGCAGCCTGGATATCGACGGCGGGGATGGTCATCGCGTTCCGGGTCATCCAGCCGATCGGGCGGAATCTCAGGCACCGCCTTCGAGTCGCCACCGTCCGGGAAGAGGCGCCGGGAGTGTTCTCGATCATCTGCTCGGGTCGACACCTTGATCGCCTTGCCGTTTCGGGCGGCCAATTCTTCCAGTGGCGCTTCCTCACCAAAGGGCTCTGGTGGCATGCCCATCCTTACTCCCTGTCCGCGCTCCCGCATCCCCCTTATATACGCGTGACCGTCAAGGCCCTCGGCGATCAGAGCGCCGCTGTTGCTCACCTCAAACCGGGAACGCGCGTCGCCATCGAAGGGCCATACGGAGCCTTCACCCACCACGCGCGTACGTCTGATCGCGTCGTACTGATCGGTGCGGGTGTCGGCATCACCCCGCTGCGCGCCCTTCTGGAGGACCTGCCGGCTCCGATCGAGGTCACGGTGGTTGTCCGGGCGTCGACACCCGAAGACATTGTCCACCGTGACGAAATGGCTGCCCTCGTGGACCAGCGCGGCGGTCGGTTCCACGAGGTCAGCGGCTCCCGTCACAAGGTCCGCTTCGACGCTCTTACCCTCGGACGACTGGTGCCGGACCTGGCAAATTGCGACGTGTACGTCTGTGGACCCGATGGCTTCAGTAAGGGCGTCGCCGCCGCGGCGTTGCGACTTGGTGTGCACCGGGACCAGATCCACGAAGAAGCGTTTGCGTTCTAGATGGCTCGGACCCAATGGACAATGGCTCGGACCCAATGGACAGAAGCATGAGGGAAGCGAAATGAGACGAGCGCCGATCGTCATCGCGGCTACTGCGGCGGGTCTCGTCGGGGTGCTGAGCTTTCACACCAAGGCGGCCAGCCTCACCCTCGGTGGGACACTCAACCCATCCGCGAATCGGAGCTCCCCGACCACGTCCGTTGCTGCCGGACCACCTCCGCGTCAGGGCTCCACGGGCGCCAGCCCTCCTACATCGAGTGCCTCCGCTTCATCGACGGCACGTTCGTCGACCACGCGCAACGCCACCGGCGCACAGGTGAACTACGACTACGGCGTCCTTGCGGTTTCGGTCACGGCTGAGGGGAAGAAGATCACCAAGGTGGGGATCGCCTCGCTCAACGACGGCGGGAACTT
>Ga0116217_10003834_pt1 | contig 13520 bp, 13 predicted proteins | sample Sb_taG_6_FD_89697 | JGI IMG/M metagenome (GOLD analysis project Ga0116217, IMG submission 89697) | Peat soil microbial communities from Weissenstadt, Germany - Sb_50d_4_PS metaG | ecosystem: Environmental > Terrestrial > Soil > Wetlands > Peat | place: Germany: Weissenstadt | collected 2010-09-21 | reverse complement strand
TGCGGCGTTTCGTCGCCGGCACCGGCGACGCGGCACTCGCCGCACCGGACAGCTGGATCATCGTCAAGTCCTTCAGGGAGTTTGGACAACCGTGGACGTTGGCGCTCGAGCTCCCCTCGGCCGAATTGGCGCGGCTGCGCTCGCCCGTCACCCTCGCCTTGCCCGCGGCCACGCTTCTGCTGACACTCCTCCTCGTCGCCTACCTGCTGCGGGGGCAACGCCGCATGCGCACGGCCGAACGCGAGGCCGCCACGCATAAGGGCGAACTCTCGCGCTCGAACGAGGCGCTCAACCGCGAGGCCCAGGAGCGCGAGGCGGCGCAGAGCGAGCTCGCACGCACCAACACCATGCTCGAGCGCATCGTCGGGGCCTCCCCCATGGCGATCATCTGCGTCTCGCCCAACCGCAATGTCGTCATCTGGAACCACGCCGCGGAGCGCATCTTCGGCTACAACGCCGATGAGGTGATCGGCCGGCCCTATCCGCTCGTCCCGCCGGAGATACGCGACGAATTCGATCGCCTCTTCATGGAGGCCTTGAGCGGCGAGGTGCAGCAGGGCGTGGAAATGCAGCACCGCCGCAAGGACGGCAAGATCATCGATGTCCTCTTCTCGGGTGCCGCGGTCTACGACGAACGGGATGCGCTGCGTGGCGTCATTTACGAGCTCGAGGACGTGACCGAGCGCAAACTCGTCGAGGAGCGCTTGACGCAGGCGGAAAAGATGGAGAGCGTGGGCCAACTCACCGGCGGGCTCGCGCACGACTTCAACAACATCCTCGGCGCCGTGATCGGCAACCTCGATCTCCTCGAGGAGCGCCTCGGGCAAGACAAGGTCGCCGCCGGCTTTGCCAGGGCGTCCCTCGATGCGGCACTCGCCGGCGCCGAGCTTGTCAAGCGGCTCCTTGCCTTCTCGCGCCGCCAGCCGCTCAAGCCCGCGCGGACCGACTTGCGCACGGCGATCCGGGATTTCCTGCCGCTCCTGCGGCGCACGCTCGGCGAGCAGGTGCGCATCGAGAGCCGGATCGCGAGCGACTGTTGGCCGGTGATGACGGACGCCGTCCAGCTCGAGAGCGCGGTGCTGAACCTCGCGGTCAACGCGCGCGACGCCATGCCTTACGGCGGCACAGTCAAGATCGAGTGCCGGAACCTCGGCGTCGACGAGAACCAGGCCGCCGCCGAAAACGATCTGCAGCCGGGCGATTATGTCGTCCTCACCGTGGCCGACAGCGGCACCGGCATGACGCCGGAGGTGATGGCGCACGCCTTCGAGCCCTTCTTCACGACCAAGGCCCAAGGGGCGGGCACCGGGCTCGGCCTCAGCATGGTCTTCGGCTACGCCAAGCAGTCGGGCGGCACGGTCAAGCTCCTGAGCGAGCAAGGCAAGGGCACCACCGTGCGGCTTTACCTGCCGCGCGCCGTCAACGACGAGGAGACGGCCGAGCGAGGTGCCGCCGCCGCGACGGCGGAGCCGACCGGAAGCGAGCGCATCCTCTACGTCGAGGACAATCCTCAGATCCGCAAGATGGGCGAGGCGATGCTGAAGAAGCTCGGCTACAAGGTCACAGTGGCGCCCGACGCGGATGCGGCACTCGAGTTCTTCGAGGAGGGCGGGAAGTTCGATCTCCTCTTCAGCGACGTCGTCATGCCGGGCCGGCTCAACGGCACCGGCCTCGGGCGCGAGCTGCGCGCGCGCGATCCGAGCATCAAGCTTCTGTTCGCGACCGGCTTCGCGAGCCCGGGCGTGGCGCGCGACAAGCTCGAGGCATTGGGCGCGCATCTCATCACCAAACCTTATCGGCGGGGAGAGCTTGCGAGGACTTTGCGGCGGATACTGGACAATTCATAAAGACGGGGAGAACCGGAATGCATTTGCTTGTGCTCGATGACGAGGAGCGCATCGCCTCCTTCATCGTCGCGGTCGCCGAAGGCATCGGGTGGACAGCGGAGGCGGCGCTGGATGAGACCGTCTTTCAGGCGTCATTCCGGCGCACCATGCCCGATCTCATCATGCTGGATCTGCAGCTCGGCAGTTCCGACGGCGTCGAGCAGCTGCGCTACCTCCATCGCGAAGACTATCGCGGCGACGTCGTGCTCGTGAGCGGCTTCGACCGGCGCGTCCTCGCCGCCGCCGAGCAGCTCGGCACCTCGCTCGGGCTAACCGTCACGGGCGTCCTGCAAAAGCCCGCGCGCGCCTCGGAGGTGCGGGCGTTCCTGCGCCACGGGGCGCGCAGCGTGCCCCAGGCCGAGAGCACCCGCGAGCCCGCGGGGATTGCCGCGGCGCCCGCGGGACGACTTTCTCCGGCCGACGTCGGGCGCGCGCTCGACGCCGGCGAGATGGAACTCTTCCTGCAGCCGGTCGTCACCTCGGGCACGGGCGACGTCATCAAGTTCGAGGCCCTGATCAGGTGGCCCCATCCGGAGTTCGGCATGCTGCTGCCCGAACGCTTCGTTCCGCTCGCCGAGCTCGACGACGGCGTGATCGACGAGCTGACGATGTGGGTGGTGCGCGAGGCGATTTCCCATCAAAGCCGTTTCGGCAACGGCCATTCGGCGCTGCCCATCGCGATCAACGTTTCGAGCGCCAACTTGCGCCGGCTCGATTTCCCGGATCGCGTTGCAACACTCGTCGTCGAGAGCGGCTCGCAGATCTCCTCGCTCACCTTCGAGGTGACAGAGAGCGTCGCGATGAAGGATCCGCGCGCGACCGTCGAAATCCTCACGCGTCTGCGGCTCAAGGGGTTCCGCCTGTCGATCGACGATTTCGGAACCGGCTACTCCTCGCTCAAGGCGCTGCGCGAGATGCCCTTTTCCGAACTCAAGATCGACAAGTCCTTCATCCTCGACCTCGCGGATTCGCGCGACTCCTACGCGATCGTGAAGTCGGTGATCGAGCTCGCGCGCAATCTGGGCCTCGAAAGCGTCGCCGAAGGGGTCGAGACCGCCGTGCTCGCCCGCGTGCTCACAACCTTGGGCGTGCCTTCGCTGCAAGGCTATTATTTCGCGCGCCCGATGCCGCTCGAGCAGGCGATCGTCTGGTTGAGCAGCCGGGAACGCCCGCGGGCCCCCGTCAACTGAAGCGATAAGATCTCGCCTCCCTCGACACCCGCCCCCGCACTCCCGCCGATGGTGCCGGCTGCTTGCCGCCGCCGAACAGCGGCCTCGCCTCGGCCGGGAGCCGGCCGTCCAACGGAAACCCCAGCAGGGCGGAAGCACTTCATACGTATCAGGGGCAAGAAGGGAGTATCCACATGCAGATATCCAGGACGTCACGCCTGCCCATGGCGGGCCTCAAATGGGCCCTCGTGGGAGCAACCGCGCTGATATTGGGTGACTGCTACTACGCGCCAGGGCCGCCCTATGGCTATGGCTACGCTTACGGCCCCGGCTATTATTACGGTCCGCCGGTCGACGTCGGCGTCCGCTTCGGCCCCCGTTGGCGCTGAGCTCGGCGGCCGGAGCCTGCGGCTGCTACTGCACGCCGCCCGTGTCGAGCCCCATAGGGAGCGTCAACTCCAAGCTGATCTGGTCGCCGGGGACATCTGCCGGCGGCGGATCGAAGGGCGCGCTGAGCTCGACCGCGTCCCGCCCGGCGCGGTCGAGGATGTCGGCACCCGAGGAGTGCAGCAAGCGCAAGTCCAGCAGATTGCCTAGTCGGTCGATGATGATCGCGTAGTGTGCGACCCCGGCAATGCCTCGCGAGCGCGCGGCTCCCGGGTAGATGAAGTTGCCGTGGATCTTATCCCGCATTTTGTTGAGATAGCGATCGCCGCCGCCCTTTCCGATCAAGGCGCTGTCATTCATGGGCTGGATTGTCGACTGGTGCGTCGGTGCTGTCGCGGCCACCGCCTCGCTCGCTTTCGGCCGCTCGCGCGGCGGCGGCGGTAACGGCAGGGGCGGCGCCGAGGCCAAGCTCTGCGGCGGCTTCTCGGCTGAAGCGGCGGGTGCCGGCTGCGGCTTCGGCTGCGGCGCCGCGCTGGTCTCCCGCCCCGGCGCGAGGTCCGGATCGCCGCCGGATTCGCGACGCGGCTGCATCGCAGCCTCGGACGCCGGCTTCACGGCGGGCTTGGGCTTGGGCGGCGGCTTCGGCTCCGGGAGGAGCACGAGCTCGACCGGAATCGACGGCGGCTCGACGGGCCGCTCCGCGAACGGCGAGCCGAGCAAGAGCAAGGCGATTACCGTCGCGTGCAGGAGCACGGCGCAAGCGAGCGCCACCAGGCGCCGCCACCCCGCCCAATTGTCGCGCAAGGGCGGACCGAGGACGTGGTCAAGCGGCAGCACGCCGGCGCTCGTCTCCGCGAAGATGCTCACCCTCGCCTCATGGCTGCCCGCCCGCATGGCCCCAAAGGCCAAAGCGGCCCTGCCGGGGCGCCCGATCGATCCACGCCTTATATCGCCATCCGGGCACCATCTTTGGCGCGCGCAATTTATCCGTTCTGAATGAATACGCGCAAATGGCGCGTCAGCCAGCGGCTGCTCTCGCGACTGGCCGGCCATCGGCCAAAACGGCAAGGGGTCAGACTGCTTTAGCCTGACCCCTCGTTCCGATTGGTGGAGCCGAGCGGAGTCGAACCGCCGACCTCTTGAATGCCATTCAAGCGCTCTCCCAACTGAGCTACGGCCCCATCGGGGAAAACCGTTCCCGCGCGGCCGCGGGCCGCCGGGCGTCGGGTGGGCAAAATAGGTTCGCGCGCCTTAACGAGGCAAGGGAAAACTTCGCGCCAAGAGGGGCAGCCTCTCGGCCTATTGCCCGATCTTGCCCGAAAGAGGACGCTCGCGAAGAGCGGCGGGTCAGCGCTCGCCTTCCTCTTCCTCGACGTTCTCGATCACCTCGGCGACGTCGTCCTCGTCCTCGCCGAGCTCGGAGGCATCCTCGATGACCTCTTCCTCCTCGCCTTCGGCCGCCGCGGCAGGAGCTTCCTCTGGCTCGGGAGCCTCGACCTCGACGACGACGGGCTCCACGGGCACGGCCGGGACCGGGGCGGGAGCCTGGCGCGGCCGCCGCGCCTTGATCAAAGCCTCGGGATCGAAGATCGTGCCGCACTTCGGGCACTCGATCGGAGTGCGCCTGAGATCGTAGAAGCGCGTGCCGCAGCTTTGGCAGATTCGCTTGGTACCCCACTCCGGCTTCGTCACCGGCAGCACTCCTCATTGGTCGACTCGACGGAGGGCAGCCAATTGCCACGTTCCCATGGCCCTGTCAAAAGGAAAAACCGGCCGGCGAAGCCGCGAGGGATTAAGGCGCTCGCGCGCCCTCACCGCTTGGCGAGCGCAGCACTTTGCCCTCTCACGCGATTATGTTAGGAGCACTCGGCCAAAAGCCCGTGACGGCGATCGCGCCGCCCGCGCGAAGGAAAGGTTGCCTTGAAGCCGTTTGTCTCCTCGCCGCTCGTCTCGCCGGGCACGGCCCTTGCGGGTACCGTCACCTTGCCGGGCGACAAGTCGATTTCCCATCGCGCCCTCATGCTGGGGGCGTTGAGCGTGGGCGAGACCGTCGTCGAGGGACTCCTCGAAGGGGAGGACGTGCTCCATACGGCAGCCGCACTCGCGGCTCTCGGCGCCGAGCTCGGCCGCGACGAGAGAGGCCTGTGGCACATCCATGGGCGCGGGGTGGGCGGCCTCGCCGAGCCCGCGGAGGTGCTCGACCTGGGCAACTCCGGCACGGCGGCGCGCCTCTTGATGGGGCTCGCGGCGAGCCATCCTTTCGTCAGTTTCTTCACCGGCGACGCCTCGCTCCGCCGCCGTCCGATGCAGCGCGTCGCCGAGCCGCTCGAGCGCATGGGCGCGCGGCTCATCGCTCGCGAAGGATGCCGCCTGCCGCTCGCCGTCGTCGGCACGGCGGAGCCGCTCCCCCTCACCTATCGCGTGCCGGTGCCCTCTGCGCAAGTGAAGTCGGCGGTGCTCCTCGCGGGCCTGAATGCGCCCGGCGTCACCACCGTGATCGAGCCCGTGCCGACGCGCGATCACAGCGAGCGCATGCTGCGCGCCTTCGGTGCGGTGGTCGAGCTCTCCGAGCGCGACGATGGCGCCTTGGCCGTCATGCTCACCGGCCAGCCCGAGCTCAAGCCCCAGCGCCTCGCCGTGCCGGCCGATATCTCGTCCGCCGCCTTCGTGCTGGTGGCGAGCCTCTTGGTGCCGGGCTCGCGCGTCTCGCTCAAGGGTGTCGGCGTCAATCCCTTGCGCTGCGGCCTTTTGGCGACGCTCGCGGAGATGGGAGCCGAGCTCCGCCTCGAGAACAAGCGCGAGCAGGCCGGCGAGCCCGTCGCCGATCTCATCGTCGCGGCAGGCCGCTTGGAGGGCGTGCACGTGCTATCGGCGCGCGCGCCTTCGATGATCGACGAGTATCCGGCCCTCGCGGTCGCGGCGGCGATCGCGCGCGGCACCTCGCGCTTCGACGGCTTGGCCGAGCTCCGCGTCAAGGAGAGCGACCGGCTCTCCGCGATCGCAGCCGGGCTTGCCGCGAACGGCGTCAAAGTCGAGATCGAGGGCGACAGCCTGATCGTGCACGGCTCGGCCGGACCGGTCGCGGGCGGCGGGCTGGTCGAGACCCACATGGACCACCGTATCGCCATGGCCTTCCTCATCCTCGGGCTTGGCGCCAAGGCACCCGTCACCATCGATGACGGCGCCATGATCGACACCAGCTTTCCCGGTTTCGTCGCCCTCATGAACGGCCTCGGCGCGAGGATCGCAGCACCATGATCATCGCGGTGGACGGCCCGGCCGCCTCGGGCAAGGGCACGCTCGCACGCCGGCTCGCCGAGTACTTCGATCTGGCGCACCTCGACACCGGGCTCCTCTACCGCGCAGTGGGCCATGCCGTGCTCGAGGCCGGCGGCGATCCTGCCGACCCCAAAGCGGCCGAGGCTGCCGCGCGTGCCCTCACGCTTGCCGCCGTCAGCGATCCCGCCCTCCGCGGCGACGCGGCCGGCAACGCCGCCTCCCAAGTCGCCGTCCTTCCCGGCGTCCGCGCGGCCCTCGTCGAGCTGCAGCGCCGCTTCGCCCATAGCCCGCCCGGGGGGAAAAAGGGGGCGGTGCTCGACGGAAGGGATATTGGAACGATCATTTGCCCGGATGCCGAGGTCAAGCTCTACGTCACCGCAAGCCGCGAGGTGCGCGCCTGTCGGCGCCATAAGGAGTTGCTCAAGCGCGGGCTTGACAGTATATATGCCCGCGTCCTGCAGGACCTCGAGGAGCGCGATGCGCGGGATGCCGCGCGCGCGGCCGCACCGCTCAAGCCCGCGGCCGACGCTTTCGTGCTCGATACCAGCGCGCTCGATGCGGATCAGGCCTTCAAAGCCGCGGTCGACTACATCCTGGGCAAATGCGGCAACGCGCGCTGAGCGAGGCTTGCCGTGCAGGCGGAAACGCCCATGGGGTGGCGGGCGAGGATGCCACTCGGCGAAGACCGCCGGAGCCAACCGGCCGGCCGGAAATTTGAAGGAAGATTGGAGATTTTGATGACAGAGACCACCGCACAACCCGCGAGCGAGGAGAACTTCGGCGCTCTCCTCGAGGAGAGCCTCAAGACCATCGAGACCTTCGAGCATACCGTCGCCAAGGGCCGCGTCGTCGGCATCGAGGGCGATTTCGCCCTTGTCGACGTGGGCCTCAAGTCCGAGGGCCGCGTGCCGCTCAAGGAATTCAGCGGCCATGGCGGCGAGGCCAAGGTCGCGATCGGCGATCTCATCGACGTCTATGTCGAGCGCATCGAGGACAAGAACGGCGAGGCGGTGCTGAGCCGCGAGAAGGCGCGGCGCGAGGAGGCCTGGACCCAGCTCGAGAAGGCGTTCAAGGAGAACCAGCGCGTCAACGGCGTCATCTTCGGCCGCGTCAAGGGCGGCTTCACCGTCGACCTCTACGGCGCCGTCGCCTTCCTGCCGGGAAGCCAGGTCGACATCCGTCCGGTGCGCGACGTCTCGCCGCTGATGGGCCAGCCGCAGCCCTTCCAGATCCTCAAGATGGACCGCCAGCGCGGCAATATCGTGGTCTCCCGCCGCGCCGTGCTCGAGGAGACGCGCGCCGAGGCGCGCTCCGAGCTGGTCGCCAACCTCAAGGAAGGTCAGGTGCTCAAGGGTGTCGTCAAGAACATCACCGATTACGGCGCTTTCGTGGACCTCGGCGGCGTCGACGGGCTGCTCCACGTGACCGACATCGCCTGGCGCCGCATCAACCACCCCTCGGAAGCGCTCCACATCGGCCAGACCGTGGACGTGCAGGTGATCCGCTTCAACCCGGAGACCCAGCGCATCTCGCTCGGCATGAAGCAGCTAGAGGCCGATCCGTGGGAAGGGGTGGCGCTCAAATATCCGGTCGGCGCCAAGTTCAAGGGCCGCGTCACCAACATCACCGACTACGGCGCCTTTGTCGAGCTCGAGCCGGGGATCGAGGGCCTCGTCCACGTCTCCGAGATGAGCTGGACCAAAAAGAACGTGCATCCGGGCAAGATCATCTCGACGAGCCAGGAGGTCGAGGTGATGGTGCTCGACGTCGATCCGCAGAAGCGCCGCATCTCGCTCGGCTTAAAGCAGTGCCTGGAGAATCCGTGGGAAGGCTTCCTCGAGAAGTACCCGCAGCGCACCGAGCTCGAGGGCGAGATCAAGAACATCACCGAGTTCGGCCTCTTCGTGGGCCTGCCCGGCGACATCGACGGCATGGTCCATCTCTCCGATCTCGACTGGAGCCGTCCCGGCGAGGAGGCGATCAAGGACTACAAGAAGGGCGACCGGGTGAAGGTGAAGGTGCTCGATGTCGACGTTGAGAAGGAGCGCATCTCGCTCGGCATCAAGCAGCTCACCGACGACCCCTTCGAGCGCGCGGCAACCGCGATCAAGAAAGGCGAGGTGGTGACCTGCACGGTCACCAAGGTGCTCGACAGCGGCATCGAGGTCGGGGTCGCCGACGGCGCCACCGGCTTCATCCGCAAGGCCGAGCTCTCGCGCGACCGCGTCGACCAGCGCCCCGACCGCTTCGCCGTGGGCGAGAAGGTGGACGCCAAGGTGATCAGCATCGACCGCGCGACGCGCCGCTACAGCCTCTCGATCAAGGCGCGCGAGATCGAGGAAGACAAGCAGGCGATGGCCCAATACGGCTCCTCCGACAGCGGCGCCTCACTGGGCGACATCCTGGGGGCAGCGCTCACGCGCGCCACCAAGGAGCGTGCCGCCAAGGGGAAAGGCAAGGACGAGGCCAAAGAAGAGAAGGAAGAGACGGAGGAAGAGGCCGAAGCCGCCGAGGAGGGCGAAGGCGAGAAATAGCCCGAGCGCTCTTCAAGAGATCGGGCGCGCCGCCTGGCACGGGCGGCGCGCCTTTTCTTTTTGCGCCGCTCTGCCGGGAGACGCGGCGGAAGAGGCGCGCGCGCCCGCGCCCGCCGCCCAATTCCACAAATCCTGCCCCCTTGCCCGCCTCTTCTCGACCCAAAAAGTCACGTTATCTTAAATACTTACCCTTGACGGGCGCGACTTGCTCTGGCACGCTCCGCAAAACTCGGCGCGCTTTGGTCGACAGGGGCCAAGAAGGGGGGCGAAGTCGATGACCAAGTCGGAGCTGATCCTGCGTATCGCCGAGCGCAACCCGCATCTCTATCAGCGGGACGTCGAGCGCATCGTGTCTACGATCTTCGACGAGATCTCCTCGGCCCTTTCGCAAGGCGACCGCGTCGAGTTGCGCGGCTTCGGCGCCTTCTCGGTCAAGAAGCGCGGCTCGCGCCTGGGGCGCAACCCGCGCACCGGCGAGTCCGTGGCCGTGAGCGAGAAGCACATCCCCTTCTTCAAGACCGGCAAGGAGCTGCGCGAGCGGCTCAATGGCAAGAGGTAGCGCCGCAGCAAGGGGACAACGCATCCTCGCGGCAGCGCTTGGATCAAGCTCATGAAGCTCCTCTCCTGGATCGCGGGTGCGCTTACGGCACTCGTTTTCGTCCTCTTTGCCGTCTCCAATCGCGCACCCGTGACGCTGCGCATCGAGCCCCTCCCTTTCACCCTCGAGCTGCCGCTCTACGCCGCGATCTTGGCGAGCCTCCTCTTCGGCTTCATTTTGGGCGGCATCGGCGCCTGGCTCGGCGGCGCGCGTACCCGCCGCCGCGCGCGCCGGGCCGAGGCCGAGGCCAAGCACCTCAAGGAGGAGCTCGCCGCGGCGAGGCAGCACCCGGGCGCCGATACCGCGGCGGCAAGCGCCGGCGAGACGAGGGACGCCGCTGCCCGCGCGTCAGCGCTGCCCACCTCCCCGCACACCAGCTAGGCAAGGCGAGAGCGAAGCGGAGAGCGAGCCATGCGCATGGTGACCGCGGCCGAGGTCGAGGCGGCACTCGAGGATCGCAACCTCATCGAGCGCTTGCGAGCCGCCTTCCGCGAGGGCTGCGCCATGCCGGTGCGCACGCACCACACGGTCAAGGTGCCCGGAGCACCCGAGGCAACGCTCCTCTTCATGCCGGCCTGGCAGGAAGGGCGCCACATCGGCGTCAAGCTCGTCACCGTCTTTCCCGGCAATGCGGCCAAGGGCAAGCCGAGTGTCGAGGGCATCTACGTGCTGCTCGACGGTTGCTCGGGGCGAGTGCTCGCGCTCATGGACGCGCCCACCTTGACCGTGCGGCGCACCGCCTGCGCCTCTGCCCTTGCCGCAAGCTATCTTGCGCGCGAGCACGCGGCACGGCTCCTCATGGTCGGCACGGGTGCCCTTGCCCCCCACCTCGTGCGCGCGCATAGCACGGTACGGCCGATCCGCGAGGTGGCGATCTGGGGCCGCCATCCCGAGAAGGCAGAGGCGCTTGCCAAGCGGCTCGCCCGGCCCGGCCTCGCCGTGCGCGCGAGCGGCGATCTCGCGGCGGAGGTAGCTCAGGCGGACGTGATCTCCTGCGCCACCATGACGACGGAGCCGCTCATCCGCGGGCGCTGGCTCGTGGCCGGCCAGCATCTCGATCTCGTCGGCGCCTACACGCCCGCGATGCGCGAGGCGGACGACGAGGCGGTGCGGCGCTGCCGCGTCTTCGTCGATACGCGGGCGGGGGCCACCAAGGAGGCCGGCAACGTCGTCCAGCCGCTCAGGAACGGCACGCTCGCCGAGGCCGGCATCGAGGGCGACCTCTACGAGCTTTGCCGGGGCGAGCGGCCGGGGCGTCGCAGCGACGAGGAGATCACTTTCTTCAAGTCCGTCGGTGCGGCGCTCGAGGATCTGGCCGGCGCCGAGCTCGTGCTCGAGCGGGTCGGCGCCTAGAGCCAGCCTTCAAGAACCCGAGCGTCACCCCCACCCCAACCCTCCCCCTTCGAGGGGGAGGGGGATATTGTTGCCATGCCATGCACTTCCCCTCCCCCCTTGAGGGGGAGGGTCAGGGTGGGGGGCGTATCACGCGCCCATGTGTCCGGGCCTAGCGTCTTCCGCTTCCCTAGGGCGCTCTGCTATAGAGGCCCGCCATGAGCGCGGAAAGCACGCTTAAGCCGGCCGAGCGCATCTTCGTCGCCCTCGATTTGACCGATCTCGAGCGCGCAAGCGCACTCGCGCGCGAGCTCAAGGGCGCCATCGGCGGCATCAAGATCGGCCTCGAGCTCTTCAGCGCCCGCGGCGTCGAGGCGGTGCGCGAGCTGCGAGCCGAGGGGCTGCCGCTCTTCCTCGACCTCAAGCTCCACGACATCCCGAATACGGTGGCGAGTGCGGTGCGTGCGCTCCTGCCGCTCGAGCCGGCGCTCTTGACGCTCCATGCCTCGGGCGGGCCGGCCATGCTGCGCGCCGCGGCCGCAGCCGCGCAAACGGCGGGCCCGCGCCGGCCGCGTCTGCTCGCGGTCACGGTGCTCACCAGCCTCGACGAACGCGACTTGCGCGGCGTCGGCCAAGAGGGGCCGATTGCAGCACAGGTGCTGCGTCTCGCCGAGCTCGCGCAAGGGGCGGGTATCGACGGGGTCGTCTGCTCGCCGCAGGAGGTCGCCGCCCTGCGCGCCAATTGCGGCCCCGGTTTCATTCTGGCGGTGCCGGGCATCCGTCCGGCCTGGGCTCAAGCGGACGACCAGAAGCGAGTCACAACGCCCAAGGAGGCGCTTGCAGCGGGTGCCGATTATCTCGTCATCGGGCGGCCGATCACTCAAGCCCCTTCGCCGCGCGCGGCGGCCGCGCGCATCGTTGCCGAGCTCGCCGGCCCATGAGCGTGAGCGTCAAGATTTGCGGGGTCAACAGCCGTGCCGCGGCCGAATGCGCGGCGAGCGGGGGTGCTGCCTTCATCGGCTTCGTCTTCTACCCGCCCTCGCCGCGCTACGTCACCCCTGAGGAGGCTGCCGATCTCGCGCGCGCGGTGCCGCCCGGTGTGGAGCGCGTCGGCCTCTTCGTCGATGCGGACGACGCAACCCTCGGCCACGCCATCGAGCTCGCCGGCCTCGGCCTCCTCCAGCTCCACGGCGGGGAGACGCCGGAGCGCGTCGCGGCCGTCCGGAAGCGCTTCTCCGTGCCGGTCATGAAAGCGATCAGGGTGGCGGGCCCGGAGGACGTGGGCGAGGCCGAGCGCTTCGCGGGCGTGGTCGATTGGCTGCTCTTCGATGCGCTGCCGCCCAAGGCCATGACGCGAGCGCTCCCCGGCGGCAATGCGCTGAGTTTCGACTGGCGCCTCATTGCCGGCCGGCGCTGGAGCAAGCCCTGGATGCTCTCGGGCGGCTTGACGGCGGATAATTTGGCGGAGGCGGTCAAGACCAGCGGTGCTGCCGTGGTCGACGTTTCCTCAGGTGTCGAGGACCGTCCCGGCCACAAGGACCCCGAGCGCATCGCGGCCTTCCTCGCCGCAGCACGGCGGCTCTGAGGCCGCCATGGCGGAGGAGGAGAGCGCCAGCGCACCCCGCATCGCCGGTCTCCGCCGCGCCTCGGCCGAGGACGTGCCCGCCATCGCGGCACTCGTGCGCGCCGCCTACAGCAAATACGTGCCTCGCCTAGGCCGCACGCCCAAGCCGATGATGGCGGACTACAGTGTCTCGATCGCCCGGCATCAGGTCTGGGTCCTCGAGGAGAAAGGCACGCTCATCGCCGTCCTCGAGCTCATTCCGGACCCCGGTCATCTCCTCATCGAGAACATAGCCCTCCTACCCGCGCACCAGGGACGCGGCCTCGGCCGCAAGCTCATGGCCTTCGCCGAAGAGGAGGCGCGCCGCCAAGGTGCCGGCGAAATGCGCCTCTACACCAACGAGGCCTTCAGCGAGAACCTGGCCTTCTATAAGCGACTCGGTTACCGCGAGACCGATTACGAGCCCTTCGAGGGCACCGAGCTCGTGCATCTGGCGAAGCGGCTCTCGCCCGGTCATTCCAAGAAGTGAGCGTGCCACGCCGCCCCCTTCGACTTTGACCTTTGCCGCCCCTTGTGCTTCATTCGCGGCCTTGGGCAACCTCTCATAGAGCGCCATGAGCACGCCGAAGCCGCGGCCCATCGAGAAGCCGAACACCTACCGCGCCGGCCCGGACGAGCGCGGCCATTTCGGCATTTACGGCGGCCGATTCGTGGCCGAGACGCTGATGCCGCTCCTCTTCGAGCTCGAGGCCGCCTACCGCGAGGCCAAGG
>Ga0116217_10003829_pt1 | contig 13524 bp, 13 predicted proteins | sample Sb_taG_6_FD_89697 | JGI IMG/M metagenome (GOLD analysis project Ga0116217, IMG submission 89697) | Peat soil microbial communities from Weissenstadt, Germany - Sb_50d_4_PS metaG | ecosystem: Environmental > Terrestrial > Soil > Wetlands > Peat | place: Germany: Weissenstadt | collected 2010-09-21 | reverse complement strand
CGGTGGTGCGCGGCCAGACCGCGGCCTCCTCTTACAAGCCCGCGGTGCTGGAGAACGGCGTGCGTACCATGGTGCCGCCCTTCGTCGAGGCGGGGACGCGCATCGTGGTCAATACCGCGGATGCGAGCTACGTCGAGCGCGCCAAGGACTAGGAGTGGGGCCCCGACGCACATGGCGCTGCGCTCCGCCATCATCAACGTCATGGAACGCGCCGCGCGCAAGGCGGCGCGCGGGCTGGTGCGCGACTTCGGCGAGGTCGAGCAGCTGCAGGTCTCGCGCAAGGGCCCCGCGGATTTCGTCTCGACCGCCGATTTGCGCGCCGAGAGGGTGATCCGCACCGAGCTCAAGAAGGCGCGCCCGTCCTTCGGCCTGCTCATGGAGGAATCGGGTGCCGAGGCCGGGGACGGGCAGCACCGCTTCATCGTCGACCCGCTCGACGGAACCGAGAATTTCCTTCACGGCATCCCGCATTTCGCCATCTCGATCGCGCTCGAGCGCGACGGAGAGATCGTCGCCGGCGTCATCCTCGAGCCGCTCAAGGACGAGCTCTACTGGAGCGAGAAGGGCGGCGGCGCCTTCGTCAACGAGCATCGCCTGCGCGTGTCGGCGCGGAGCCGCCTGGTGGACGCGCTCATCGGCACCGGCATTCCGTTCCACGGCCACGGCGACCACGCGAGCTTTCTCAAGACCTTCGCCGCGGTGATGCCCGAGGTCGCGGGCATTCGCCGCCTGGGGACCGCCTCCCTCGACCTCGCCTACGTCGCGGCGGGCAAGCTCGACGGCTTCTGGGAGTTCGGCCTCAAGCCTTGGGACATCGCCGCCGGCATCCTCTTGGTGCGCGAGGCGGGCGGCTACGTCGGCGAAATCGACGGCGGGCGCAACATGCTCGCAAGCGGCAGCGTGCTGGCCGCCAATGACAGACTGATGAAGCAGCTCGGCGAGCTCCTGCAAAAGGCGCTCGGCGAGCCGCTTCGGCGAAGGGCGCTGTGAATTTCCTCAAGCCATGATCGGTCTCCGGCAAAGCCGTTGTCGCGCCTCTCCCGCTGGGCTATTGTCGGCGGCGGTCGGCAATCTAAATCAATAAGTTCCGGCACGGGGAGGCGGCAGCAGATGAGGCGAAAACCGGGGATGCTGCAAGCGGCGTCCCGCAACGCTCTGGTGCTAGCGCTCATGACGGGCGCGGCGTGCTCGGCGCTCATGTGCGCGAGCACCCCGCTATACGCGCAAGAGACCGTTTTCGTGGGCAAGGGCAATCCGCATGACGTGATCCTCGACCTCTCGGTGCTCAACAGGCTGGGCCCGCCCCCGGCTGTTGCAAAAGCGCCCTTTGGGAAGCCCGAGCAGCAGGCGCGCGGCAAGGCCGAGAGCGGCACCATCGTGCTTACCCCTCCTGGCGAGGAGAGGCCCGGCAAGACGGAAGGCAAAGGCAAGGAGCGCGCCAAGGCGACGGCCAAGGCGGAGGCGGAAACCGCGCCGCGCGAGCCGGCGAAGCCCGCCGCCCCGCCCGCACGCGCCAGAGCGCAAGGGCAAGCGCCCCAGGTCGCAGCGGCGGCGCCGGCAATGCCGAGCACTACTCCGCCGCCAGCACCCGTGATCCCGGAACCGCCGGCACTCCCCGCCAAGAGCGCCGCCCCGGCTCCCGCTCAGAGCGCCGAGACGGGCCCGCGACCCCTTGCAGCACCGGAGCCCCCGGCTCCGCCGGCGCCGTCGCCCGGCAAGAGCAGCGCGGCGAGCCCCACCCAGCTGGCTGAGACGAGCCCCCAACCGGCGGCAGCGCCGCAGCCTCCGGCGCCATCGGCCGGCAAGAGCAGCGCAACCGCGCCAATCAAGCCCGCAGAGACGAGCCGGCCGGCCGCGGCAGCGCCCAAGCCCGCGGCATCTGCCGCCCAGTCCCCAGGCACCACCCCGGCCCCCGCAGAGCGCGCGCAGGCGAGCCCGCCACCGGCCGCGGCACCCGAGCCCCCGATCCCTCCGGAGCTGCCCGCAAGCAAGCTCGCCAGCGCTGCGCCGGCACCAACGGCACCGGCCGCCAAGCCGGTGGCCCCTGCAGCTCAGTCCGCCGCCGCCGTACCGGTAGCCAAGCCGGCCGCCCCGCCCGCGGCCACGACCGCGGCACCGGCTGCGGGGGCCGCGACCGCCGCCGCCGTACCGGTAGCCAAGCCGGCCGCCCCGCCCGTGGCCACGGCGGCGGCACCGGCTGCTGGGGCCGCGACCGCCGCGGCCGTGCCGGCGCCGGCGGCGAGCAAGCCTGCGCCAGCTGCGCCTCAGACTCAGCTTGCGGCGAAGCCTCCCGCCGCCGCGGCCCCCGGTGCCGCACCCGGCCGTGCCGCGGTGAGCGTCAATTTCGCGGCCGGCGGCATCGTCCTCACTGAGCAAAACAAAGCCGAGCTCAGCAAGCTCGCCGACACGCTCAAGAAGAACACGGAACTGCGCGTGCAGCTTGTCGCCTATGCCGCGGGCAGCGAGGACCAAGCGAGCCAGGCGCGCCGCCTCTCGCTCTCGCGCGCGCTTACCGTACGCGGCTATCTCTTCGATCAGGGTGTAGGCGCCAGCCGCATGGACGTGCGCGCGCTCGGCAACAAGCTCGAGGGCGGCGGCTCGCCCGACCGTGTCGATCTCATCACGGTCGAGAAGTAAGGCGGGAGCGGCAAGGGGCGCACGCTTGCGGCTTCTCTCATCACGTCATAGCGGCCGGGCGGGAACATGACGCGGCTCAGACGCTTCTTTGTTCGCATGATCTTGTTCCTGCTCGCGGTTGCGGCCGTCGTGGCGCTGCTCTTTCCGCAGCTCGAGCGCGTGTTCCTGCATAACGCGCCGCTCAACAGCATGATCCTGGGCGCTGCCCTCATCGGTATCGTCTTCATCTTCCGTATGTTGCTGCAGCTCGGGCCGGAGCTTGCCTGGATCGAGAGCTACAAACGCTCGCACCAGCCGCTCTCGCGCGCGGCCCCGCGCCTCTTGGCGCCCATGGCGACCATGCTCGGTGAGCGCAAGGACAAGCAGCTCTCGCTGTCGACGACCTCGATGCGCACGCTGCTCGACGGCATCAGCTCGCGCCTCGACGAGGCGCGCGACATCTCCCGCTACCTCATCGGCCTCATGATCTTCCTCGGCCTGCTCGGCACGTTCTGGGGCCTGCTCGATACCGTGAGCTCGGTCGGCACCGTGATCCAAAGCCTCGAGATCGGCTCCAACGACGTGACTACGATCTTCAACAACCTGAAGAGCGGCCTCGAGCGGCCGCTCGCGGGCATGGGCACCTCCTTCTCGTCCTCGCTCTTCGGTTTGGCGAGCTCGCTGGTCCTCGGCTTCCTCGATCTCCAGGCGGGACAAGCGCAGAACCTCTTCTACAACGACCTCGAGGAGTGGCTCTCGAGCCTCACGCGGCTCTCGGGCGGCGGCGTCATCGCCGAGGGCGAGACCTCGGTGCCGGCCTACATCGAAGCGCTCCTCGAGAAGACCGCGGACAGCCTGGATGCGCTGCAACGCACCGTGCAGCGCGGCGAGGACAACCGCACGGCCGCCAGCACCCATCTCTTCACCCTGAGCGAGCGGCTCTCGACGCTGACCGATCAAATGCGCGCCGAGCAGTCGCTCCTGGCCAAGCTGGTCGAGGGGCAGATCGAAATGCGGCCGGTGCTCGCCAAGCTCGCCGAGAGTGCCGGCGAGCGCGGCATCGATGAGGCGAGCCGCATCCATATCCGCAACATGGACTTGTATCTCGCCCGCCTCGTCGAGGAGCTCTCGGTCGGCCGCCAGACGACGGTCGACGAGCTGCGCGCCGAGATCCGGCTGCTCGCGCGCACCATCGCCAACCTGGCCGAGGAAGCCGAGCCGTAAAGAGTGTTCGGCGTGGAAGGACATTCAGAGTGAGAGCGCACCGCCAGCTCCGCACCGTCAACATATGGCCGGGCTTCGTCGATGCGCTGACCAGCCTCGTGCTCGCCTTCATCTTCGTGCTGCTCATCTTCGTCATCGCCCAGTTCACCCTCTCCGAGGTCCTGACCGGGCGCGACGAGGCCTTGAAGCGCCTCAACCGCCAGATCGCCGAGCTGGCCGACGTGCTCAGCCTGGAGCGCAAGGCGAACGCCGACCTGCGCCTCTCGGTGGCGCAGCTCTCGGCCGAGCTGCAGAGCTCAACCTTGAAGCGCGACACGCTCTCGACGCGGCTCTCCGAGGTCTCGGGCGAGCGGGAGAAGCTCAACGCGCAGCTCGCGGAGGCCAACGCGCGCGCCGAGAACGCCGCCGAGGAGGCAGGGCGGCTCAAGGGCCAGCTCGACACCTCGCAAAAACAGCTCGACACCTCGCAAGAACAGCTCGAGACCACGCAAAAGCAGCTCGAGACCACGCAGAGGACGAGCGAGGGCGACAAGGCGGCACTCGAGGCCGAGACGAAGCTCAGCGCCGAGGCGCAGCAGCAGGTCGAGCTCTTGAACCGGCAGATCCTGGCATTGCGCGAGCAGCTCGCCGCGATCCAACAGGCGCTCGAGGCCTCTGAAGCCGCCAACAAGAACAAGGAGGTGCAGATCGCCGACCTCGGCAAGCGCCTCAACATAGCGCTTGCCAGCAAGGTCGAGGAGCTTGCCCGCTATCGCTCCGAGTTCCTCGGCCGCCTGCGCGAAATTCTCGGCAACCGTCCCGAAATCCGTATCGTGGGCGACCGCTTCGTCTTCCAGTCCGAGGTGCTGTTCCCCAGCGGGTCCGCCGATCTCAATCCCCAGGGCCGAGAGACGCTCAAGCGTCTCGCTCAGACGCTTGCCGGCATCACGCCCAAGATTCCCGCGACGATAAATTGGATTCTCGAGGTCGACGGCTATACCGACAAGCGGCCGATCGCCACACCGCGCTTTCGCTCCAATTGGGAGCTCTCGAGCGCGCGCGCGACGGCGGTGGTGAAGTTCCTCATCGCGAGCGGCATTCCACCCGAGCATCTCTCGGCCGCCGGCTTCGGCGAATACCAGCCCATCGACGCGGCGGAGAACGCGGCGGCCTACGCCAAGAACCGCCGCATCGAGCTCAAGCTGACGCAACGTTGAGGAAAACCAAGAGGCGCGCGTAGCATCGGCCAAGCTTGCATTGCCGGCCGGCCTTGGCTATAAGGCGCACAAAGAGGCGCGGAGCGAGAGCGATGAAGAAGGACATCCACCCGAAGTATCACGAGATCTCCGTCGTGATGACGGACGGCACCGAGTTCAAGACCCGCTCGACCTATGGCGAGCCGGGGGCGGTGCTGCATCTCGACATCGATCCCAAGACCCATCCGGCCTGGACCGGCGTTCACCGGCTCGTCGACACGGGCGGCCAGCTCGCCAAATTCAATAAGCGTTTCAAGGGCATGGGCCTGAAGGCCTCGTAGGCCTTCGTCGGCAGGACTCGAGCAAAGGGCGCAGCTAAGGCGCCCTTTTTCATGGCGCGCGCCCGCACTCCGGGCCGCCGCGCGAGATCGCGGCGCCCCCTTGAAACTCCAACGATCCTCCCCCAAATGGCTCTTGGTGCCGGACGCCCAGCCGTGGGGTCCGGTGAACCTTGAAGCAAGCGGGCTCGACCCCAGGGTGGGCCGCTCTTCTACATGTTGCTCAAATGGAGGATGTGTAGCCATGCGTACCTTCGATCTCTCTCCGCTTTTCCGCTCGACGGTCGGCTTCGACCGTATGTCGCAGCTCCTCGACTCCGCGTTGCGCGTGGATGAGGCGCAGCTCTCCTATCCGCCCTACAACATCGAGAAGACGGGCGAGGACAGCTATCGTATCACCATGGCGGTCGCCGGCTTCGGCCAGGACGACATCAGCATCGTGAGCCAGGAGAACAGCGTCACCATCTCCGGCAAGGCCCAGGAGGTGCCCGAGGGGGTTGAGTATCTCCATCGCGGCATCGCCCGGCGCGCCTTCCAGCGCCGCTTCGAGCTCGCCGACCATATCAAGGTCAAGGGTGCGGAGCTCGTGAACGGCCTGCTCCACCTCGACCTCGTGCGCGAGGTCCCGGAGGAGCAGAAGCCGCGCGAGATCAAGATCTCGGCAGCACCCAAGTCGGTCGAGGCGAAAGCCGCCTGAGCGCTCGTCAGTCGGAGAGCCGGAAAGCGGAAGCCAGGGCCAAGCCCTGGCTTCTTGCTTTTTGGCTTCTGGCTCCGCAGACGCGGTTGTATTTTATTTCAACAATGGCAAAGCCCTCTACCGAACTCGTGTCGACGCTCGGCGATGTCGACGATGAAGCGGAGGCGCAGGCGCTCGGCGAGGCGGAAGCCGATGTTGCCGCGGGACGCCTGATTGTCCACGGGAAGGTCGTCCGCTGGCTGCGTTCGTGGGGAACGGCCCGCGAGCTTCCTTGCCCGCGATGGCGCAAATAGTTTGGACAGATGCGGCGTTGGCCGATCTGCAGAGCATCCGAAGCTACATTGCCCAATTCAATCCCGCCGGCGCGCATCCTTCCCGGTATCGTGGGCCTTTAGCGCCGGCTCTTTCACGCCTCCGCGGCGCCCACGAAGAGCTTGAGCAAGCCGCTCCAGCCAGCGGGATCGTCGACGCCCGCGCGGAGTGCTGCACCCGTCTCGCCGAAGCGCTCGAAGTAGCGATGCTCCAAATTGACGCGGGTCATGCCGCTCGCTTCCGGCGCGAAGGTGATCTCGACCTCGGTCGCAGCACTCGGGTCGTATTCAAACTTGCCGTTGATCTGCCAGGCGAGCAGGAGGCGCCCCGGCGGCTCCCACGCCAGCACCTTGCCCCAGTCGCATTCGCGGCCGTCCTCGCCCTTTTCGTACCAGCGGCCGCCGACGCGCGGCTCGATCACCACGCTCTTCTGCTTGGGGTTCCCCCGGAAGAGCGAATGCTCCTTCGGCCACCAGCTATAGCTGGTGAAGACCTTGAAGGCATGCTCGGGCCGCACCTTGACGAGCAGGCTCCTGCGGACGGGTGCCAGCGCTATCGTGCGTGTCATGACGTCTCCTCTTCTCCGCTATCAGTGTCCGTGCCGGCGTCGGTCTTGGCCTCGGCCTCGGCCTCGGCCTGAAATGCGACGAGTGCCTGGCCCCAGAACTGGTCGAGCCAAGCGTGCAGGGCGCCGAGCCCGCGGGGATCGATGTAATAGACCCGGCGCGTTCCCTCCGGCCGGTCGCTCACCAAGCCCGCCTGCTTCAGCACCTTCAAATGCTGCGACACGGCGGGCCGGCTGACCGGCAGGCCCACGGCGAGGGCGCCGACCGCCTGAGGCCCGGATTTGAGGCGCTCGAACACCCGCCGCCGGGTGGGGTCGCCGAGCGCAGCCAAAGCTGTTCCGTAAGTCATAACTTACTGTAAGCAATTACTTACAATGATGTCAAGCGGGAATTTGCCATGGCGCCAGCCGCCGGATTATGAGGATGCCGGCAACAACAGGGACGGCGGCGATGCGCGAATATAGGATTGCGGCGATCCCCGGCGACGGCATCGGCGGGGAGGTGATTCCCGCGGGCCTGGAGGTCCTGCGCGCGCTGGCGGCGCGGGACGGCGGCTTCCGCCTCGCGGTCGAGGAATTCCCCTGGGGCTCGGCCTACTACAAGCGCCATGGTGCCATGATGGCGGCGGACGCGCTCGAGCGGCTCAGGCACTTCGATGCGATCTATTTCGGCGCGGTGGGTGCGCCCGACATCCCCGACCATGTCACGCTCTGGGGCCTGCGGCTGCCGATCTGCCAGGGCTTCGACCAATACGCCAACGTACGGCCGGCGCGCATCCTTCCCGGTATCGTGAGCCCCTTGCGCAAGGCGAGCGCTGAGACGCTCGACTGGGTCATCGTGCGCGAGAACAGCGAGGGCGAGTACGCCGGGAGCGGCGGGCGCGTCCACCGCGGCTTGCCCGAGGAGGTCGCGACCGAGACCGCGGTCTTCACGCGCAGCGGGGTCGCGCGCATCATGCGCTTCGCCTTTGCCCTTGCCGAGCGCCGCCCGCGGAAGCGTCTCACCGTGGTCACCAAGTCGAACGCCCAGCGCCACGGCATGGTGATGTGGGACGAGATCGCGGCCGAGGTCGCTCGAAGCTTCCCCGCCGTCGCCATGGACAAGGAGCTCGTCGATGCGATGACCACGCGCATGGTCTTGAAGCCCGAGACGATCGACGTGGTGGTGGCGACGAACCTCCACGCCGACATCCTGAGCGATTTGGCGGCGGCGCTTGCCGGCAGCCTCGGCATCGCGCCGACCGCGAACCTCAACCCGGAGCGCCGCTTTCCCTCGATGTTCGAGCCGATCCACGGCTCCGCATTCGACATCGCAGGCCTGGGCATCGCCAACCCCATCGCCTCCTTCTGGACGGCGGCACTCATGCTCGAGCATTTGGGCGAGCGCGAGGCCGCAGCACGTCTCCTCGCGGCGATCGAGCGGGTGACGGCCGAGCCTCGCTTCCACACGCCCGATCTCGGCGGCACCGCGACGACGCGCCAAGTGACGGCGGCGGTGTGCGACGCCCTCCACGGCGCCAACGCCTAAACGCTCGGCGCCGCTCAGAGAAAATCGCGCAAGGCGGCGAGCGTGGCGTCGGGGCTCTCGACCATCATCATGTGTCCGGCACCTTGGAGGGTGATGCTCTTGGCGCCGCGCAGAGCCGCGAGAAGGGGCTCGGCGGCCTTGGGCGGGGTCATGCGGTCAAGCGCGCCCAAGAGGAAGAGGGTGGCAGCACTCACGCGCGCGGCGGCGGCGAGCGCTCCGCCATAGGCGTCGCAGGCGCGGAGATCACTGGCGAGCACGCCAGCGCGACTGCGCTCCAAGAGGCGCCTTCCGCCGCCGAGCATCCACAGCCCGGGCGCCTTGTGGCCGCCGAGATGTGCGGGCTTGCCGTATGCCCATGCGGTCATGAGCTCGATCGCGGCGGGATCGCCCCGCTCCGCCGCCGCCAAGAGATCGGGATGCACTGGCATGCGCGCGGCGACGCCGAGGAGTGCCAGCGCCCGCACGTGCTGCGGTGCCTGTGCCGCCGTCTCGAGCGCGATAAGGGCTCCCATGCTGTGCCCGACGAGGGCCGCGCGCTCGACCCCCGCCGCCGCGATGAGGTCGGCGAGCCAGGCCGCATAAGCCTCGATGCTTGCGGGTGCCGGGCCCGACGAGCGGCCGTGGCCGGGCAGGTCGAGCGCGAGCACGCTTCTGCCGTGGTGCGCGAAATAGCGCGCCTGCAGCGTCCACACCGAGTGGTCCATCCCGGCCCCATGCAGGAAGACGACGACGGGCCGCTTTGGCTCGAAGTCCGCACCCCCCGTCGCCGCGAACACCGTGCGGCCGTCTCTGCCGAGCTCCATGGCGCTCAGCTCCTTTGCGAGGCTTTGAGCGCCTGGGCGAGGTCTTCCGTGATGTCGTTCGCATCCTCGAGCCCGACCGAGAGGCGGATGAGCTCCTCGCCGACGCCTGCCGCCTTGAGTGCCGCCGCATCCATCTGCTGGTGCGTCGTGCTCGCGGGATGGATGACGAGCGACTTGGCATCGCCGACGTTCGCGAGGTGGGAGAACAGTTGCGCCGCCTCGATGAAGCGCCGGCCGGCCGCGCGCCCGCCCTTGATGCCGAAGCTCATGATCGCACCCGGGCCTTTCGGCAAAATGTGCTTGGCGAGATTGTGGTCGGGATGGCTCGGCAGATCCGGATAGCTCACCCACTCGACCTCGGGGGCCGCGGCGAGGAATTGCGCCACGACGCGCGCGTTCGCGACATGGCGCTCCATGCGCAAGGGCAGCGTCTCCACGCCTTGCAGGAGGTAGAAGGCATTCTGCGGGCTCATCGCGGCGCCGAAGTCGCGCAAACCTTCGGCGCGCGCGCGCATGACGAAGGCGAGCGGGCCGAACTCCTCGGCGAAGTCGAGGCCGTGGTAGCCGGCGTAGGGCTCGCTCAAGGTGGGGAACTTGCCCGAGGCCTCCCAATCGAAGCGACCGGAGTCGACCAAGACTCCCCCGATCGCGACGCCATGGCCGCCCAGGAACTTGGTCGCCGAGTGAACGACGAGATCGCAGCCGAACTCGAAGGGCCGGCAGAGGTAGGGGGTGGCGAAAGTATTGTCGATCATGAGCGGCACGCCGGCATCGTGCGCGATCGCGGCGACCTCGCGCAAATTCATCACCTCGAGGCCGGGGTTGCCGAGCGTCTCGCCGAAGACGAGGCGCGTCGTGGGCCGGATCGCCGCCTTGAAGGCGGCGGGCTCGCGCGGGTCGACGAAGGTCGCGGTGATGCCGAAGCGGGGGAGCGTGTGATGAAAGAGATTGTGGCTGCCGCCGTAGATCGAGGCCGAGGAGACGATGTGCCCGCCCTGGCCCATGAGGGTGGCGACGCCGAGATGGAGGGCGGCTTGGCCGCTCGCGGCGCATACCGCACCGACCCCGCCCTCGAGGGCCGCGATGCGCTCCTCGAGCACCGCCGTCGTCGGGTTCGAGATGCGCGTGTAGATGTGGCCGACGCGCTCGAGGTTGAAGAGGCTTGCGGCGTGGTCCACGTCCTCGAAGACATACGAGGTCGTCTGGTAGATCGGCACGGCGCGCGCGCCCGTGGCCGGATCGGGACGCTGGCCGGCATGAAGCGCCAGGGTGTCGAACTTGAGGTGCTTGGGATCGATCATGGCATCACCTCGAAATAGTACGCCCCGCCGCGCGCAACTGAGCATGGCAAGGGTTCGGCAGCGGCGAGTGCCGCACGCCGCGATGAAGCACCACAATATAGGAAAAGCCCGCGCCGTTCATGGCCGGCCGATGCACGCCGGGCGGGGTTTGCGGCCTTGCGGGCGCAAAGAAAGGGCCGCTTGACGCGGCCCTCTACAACTTATCAGCTACTCTGTGGCAGCCCTTCTTGTTATGACGACGCCCATCCCTATTCAACTCACCGCTTGGGCGAGACTAGATGCGGCTAGTTGACGCAGTCAAGCCGGAATCGTACGGGAGACCTGCGACATCGTAGCGTTGTAATCTTCCGGTCCCGCTATGTTCTCAAGGGGCGCGCGCGAGGCGTCGCTGACACAGAAAAAGAGCCGCGACTGGCGCGGCTCGAGTTGAACAGGGAGGCGTCAATGCAGGTTTGGACAAGCTCCGGGGAGGGTTCGCTCATCCGAACCAACGCTCGCAGCTTAACCGCGTAACCGTAAAGAAATAGTTATCAATAGCAGAACCCCGGCCTTCTCCCTCGCCCAGTTCCAGCCTGCAAGAACCCGAGCGTCACCCCCGCCCCATCGAGGGGGAGGCGGAATTTGTTGCCAAGCCATGCACTTCCCCTCCCCCCTTGAGGGGGAGGGTTAGGGTGGGGGGTGTATCGCGCACCCATGATTCCGAACACTAGAGTCGGCCGCGCGCCTTGAGATTGCGCATGAGAGCGGCGAGGCCGAAGTCCCAGGGTCTGACCTTGCTCGTGTGATTGACCCGATTGACGAGCGCGCCGAGGCTTGCGGTCGAGATCGTCACGAGGTCGCCGAGCTTGTGGGTGAAGCCCTGGCCCCGTATCTCCCGGTCCTTGGTCGGCGCGAACATCGTGCCGAGGAAGAGGAGCACGCCGTCCGGGTATTGGTGGTGCGCGCCGATGGTCTGCGCCACGAGATCGGCGGGGTCGCGGCTGATCTCGCGCATCGAGCTCTTGCCCTCGAGCACGAAGCCGTCGTCGCCCTCGACCTTGAGGGCCACCTCGATTCCGCGCACGTCATCGAACCCGAAATGCGCGTCGAAGAGACGCACGAAAGGACCGATCGCCGAGGAGGCGTTGTTCTCCTTCGAGCGGCCGAGGAGGAGCGCGCTGCGGCCCTCGAAATCGCGCAGGTTCACGTCGTTCCCGAGCGTTGCCCCCACGATAGCGCCGCGCGGATTCACGACGAGGACGACCTCCGGCTCCGGGTTGTTCCACGACGATTTCGGATGGATGCCGATCTCAGCACCCGTGCCGACCGACGCCATCGGCGGGGCCTTGGAGAACACTTCCGCATCCGGCCCGATGCCCACCTCGAGATACTGCGACCACAGCCCGCGCTCGATGAGGAGCGCCTTGAGGCGCGCGGCCTCGGCGGAGCCCGGCTTGACGCGGGCGAGGTCGCCGCCGATCGCGGCGGTGACCTTGCGCCGGATATCCTCCGCTTCCGCGGGATTGCCGCGCGCGTGCTCCTCGATGACGCGCTCGAGCAGGCTCGCCGCGAAGGTGACACCGCAAGCCTTGACCGGCTGAAGATCGCAAGGTGCCAGGAAGAAGGGCCTCTGCGGATCGCGCGCGTCGGCGGACGAATTGCTGAGGATGGCGGATGTGGCGCCGATCGCGGGGGCGGCACTCCCCACCTCGCGGAGGGCTGTCGCCGGATCGGGCTCCGCCATCAGCTCGGCAAGCGTGGCAAAGCTAGCGCCCAAGTCGACCACCACATCGGGCCGTATGAGCACCGGCGACGGTCCGCCGGGGGCGCCGGGGACCCAGGCCCGGCCGGCGAGGGTCGCGGCATCGGCATCGACGGGCAGTGCCGTGCGCGGGTCGAGGGCGATGCGCATGGCCGCTCTTGTCTCAGATTTGCGGCATCGGCCAGGGATGCGCCGCCTCGAAGGCGGCGGCCGCGCGCAACACCGTCCTATCGTCATAGAGGCGGCCGACGAGCTGCAGCCCGGCCGGCAGGCCGGCGCTGGTAAGACCGCACGGCACGGTCGCGGCGGGCTGCTTGGTGAGATTGAAAGGATAGGTGAAGGGCGTCCAATCGACCCAGCCCTCCCTACTCTCAGTCGCGGGCGTGAGCCGGCCGGCCTCGAACGCCGGGAGCGGGAGGGTCGGCAGCGCCAGGAGATCGTAGCGCTCGTGGAACTTGGCCATTGCCAGGCCCATCGCCTCGCGCGCCTTGACCGCGGCGAAATAGTCCGGGAGCGTGATTTTCGCCCCCGCCTCCCCCGTGGCGACCAGGCCCGAATCCATGAGCCGCTTCTGCTCCGGGGAGAACTGGCTCATGAGGCTGGCGGCACCTGCGAACCAGAAGGTCTGGAACACCGCGCCATAGTCGTCGAGCTCGGGTCGCGCCTCCTCGACGCGGGCGCCGAGCGCTCGCAAGCCCTTGGCCGCCTTGGCGACAAGCTCCGCCACCTCGGGCTCGACGCGGCGGTTGCCGAGCGTCGGCGCAAAGGCAACCCTGAGGCCCTTGATCCCACCTCCGAGCCCCTTGCGGTAATCGGTACCGTCAGGGGGAAGGGCGTAGACGTCGCGGTTGTCGGGGCCGGCGAGGATGGTCAGCAGCATGGCCGCATCCTCGACACTCCGCGTCATGGCGCCGACATGGGCGAGCGTCTGGAACGGGCTCGGCGGATAGGCGGGGACGCGACCCCAGCTCTGCTTGAAGCCGAAGATGCCGCAAAAGCCCGCGGGAATACGAATCGAGCCGCCGCCATCGGTGCCGAGATGAAGGGCACCCATGCCCGTGGCCGCCGCCACCGCGGCCCCGCCGCTCGACCCGCCCGGGGTCATCTTGGGGTTCCACGGGTTGCGCGTGATGCCGGTCAAGGGACTGTCCGTCACTCCTTTCCAGCCGAACTCGGGCGTCGTCGTCTTGCCGAGAAACACCGCCCCCGCCTCGCGCAGGCGTG
>Ga0116217_10003820_pt1 | contig 13547 bp, 12 predicted proteins | sample Sb_taG_6_FD_89697 | JGI IMG/M metagenome (GOLD analysis project Ga0116217, IMG submission 89697) | Peat soil microbial communities from Weissenstadt, Germany - Sb_50d_4_PS metaG | ecosystem: Environmental > Terrestrial > Soil > Wetlands > Peat | place: Germany: Weissenstadt | collected 2010-09-21 | reverse complement strand
GGACATCGATGCGCTGAAAGCCGAGGTTTTCCACCCGGACCATCACCGCATCAAATACGAGGACATGATGGCGTCGTGGGCCGAGCGTTTTATCAGCCACCAGGTTGGGCCGCTCACCGCGATCCGCTATGGCCGCTCGCTCAAGCAGCTCGAACCCTTCCTGCGCGGCAAGTTCAAGGACGAGATCGACCACGCACTCATTTCGGTAATCGTTGACGGTCGCCGCGCCGCCGGCGTTTCGACCGCGACCATCCGCCGGGATTTGGGCGCACTTCGCAGCGTCCTCGACTATGCCGAAGTCGAGCCAAATCCGGCCCGCGATCGCCTCAAGAAGCTCAAGGAGCGGCGCGACCCGATTGTGCTGCCGGAAGCGGCGCACATCGAACGGATGATCCGGCGGGCGCCTGGCCGCATGGCGGACCTGGTGCGCGTGGCATGGTTGACCGGCTGCCGCCTCGAAGAACTGGTCACAGCCGAACGCGGCAAGCTCGACCATGCCCGCCGGCAGCTCACTGTGCGCGGCAAGGGCAACAAGACGCGGGTGATCGACCTGGACTTCGGCGGCGCCTACGAGACGGTGCGCAAACTGCCGGCGCGGCTCGGCGGTCGCTGGCTGTTCTGGCACGGCCAGGGCGAGCCGTACCGCAACCTATCGAGCCGCTTTGCCGCCCTGGTGCGCAGCGAGCACGCCCTGGCGATCGATGAAGCCAAAGCGGCCAAGCATGACGAGCCCGACTTCCGGCCGTTCCGCTTCCACGACCTGCGCCACAAGCATGCGGTGGACTGGCTCAAGAGCGGCCGCTCGATCTACGACCTGCAGCAGCGGCTCGGGCACGCCTCGATCCAGACTACGGAGATTTATCTCAAATTCCTCACGCCGGAGGAAGCGCGCGCGGTGATGTTCGGCGTGCGCAATGAGTCCCTAAAGGAGTCCCAGGTGTAGCGGTTTCGCGTGCCGGGTTCGGTGCAGATCGCGTTGAAAATCAAGCCCTAAAGGACGAGTCCCAATGAGCGCCCATAACGGTTTAGCAAACCGCCGCCTTCAGCCACTCGGCCACCTCTCCGGACTGCCGATATGACTAAGCGCTAGGGTGCCGGCAAGCAAGGGTGCGGGGCCGGCGCCCCACTTCGACGTCAGGCCGCGATCGCCGACGCCGGAACCGGTGCCGCCACGGGACTTCCATTGAGCCAATCGCGCGCCGCGCGCTGCGCGACGGCAATTTCGGCGTCCGACATCTGCGCGGCAATTTCGCGCCGCAGCCGGATCGCTTCGCGGTTGCCCTCGGCCGCCGCGAGATTGAACCATTTGTGCGCGGAGACGAGATCGACCGGTACGTCGCGACCGACCGAATACATGATGCCAAGCTCGAACAGCATGTCGCCGGCGGCGTGGCCTTCGCCAAGCGGCGCCGCGTTGCCGTCGAGGATTTCAAAACGAGCCATGGTGCGCTCCTGTCCTTCGCTTTCCCGCCTATCCGCTTTTCGCGCTTCGCCGGATTTAATTACCGGCGGATATGCCGATAATGGTCAGAACATTTGAATGGTGGTTTAACTAATGCGATGAATCAAAACTGAACTCGGCGCGCAGCGATTGCGCGCGGACGGAAACGCCGCGTTAAGCAAGGCGGCTTGCATTCCCGTCGGTTCCATATGTTTTCAGCGCTCAGATACGGCGGCCATCGTGCCGGAAAGTGCCTTGCAATGGCGGTTTCGTAGGCTATCCTTTTGCGCTTGGGTCAGTGACAGGTATGGGGAGGGACGGCATGAAGATCCTTCGCACAACGGCAACTGCTGCCGTTTCGGCGATCGCACTCACGCTCATTCTGATCGCGCCTTTGCGCGCGGCCGATCCGCTCGGCACCTGGCTTACCGGTGACAAGAAGGGCAAAATCCGCATCGTCAATTGCGGCGGCGCGATTTGTGGCAACCTGATCTGGCTCGCCGAGCCGATCGATCCCGACACCAACCAGCCCAAGCTCGACAAGCACAATTCCAACGCCACCCTGCAAACCCGCCCGCTGCTCGGCATCCCCATCGTGCTCAACATGGCGCCGACCGGCGGCGACAAGTGGGAAGGCCAAGTTTACAACGCCGAAGACGGCGGCACCTATACAGGTTCGTTCACCATGACCGGCGCCAACGCAGCGGAACTCAAGGGCTGCGTCATGGGTGGACTGATCTGCAAGGGTCAGACCTGGACGCGGTCGAACTGATCGGCTCTCCGCTCATTCCCGCGTAAGCGGGAATCCAGAACTGGGTCCCCGCCTATGCGGGGACGAGCGGATTATCTTGCCTTTTGCCCGAACAGGATCGCGCGCACTTTCGGATCGTGCATGTCGACGGCGGCGGCCGTTTCGATGCGGATCGCAAACGCGCGCTTAACCGCTTCGCGCGCGCGGATGGTTTCGAACCAGCGCTTGAGATGCGGAAACTTGGCCAAATCCTGGCCCATCCGCTCGGCGAGCCTGACCCAGCCGACGCAAGCCATGTCGGCGATGGAATAGCGGCCGGCGAGGAAGGCGCGATTGGCCAGCCGCGCGTTCATGACGCCAAACAGCCGATTGACCTCGTTGGTGTAGCGGTCGATCGCGTAGGGAATTTGCTCGGGCACATAACGGCGGAAATGGTTGGCCTGGCCGGCCATCGGGCCGAGCCCGCCCATCTGCCAAAACAGCCACTCCTCGACGGCGACGCGTGTGCGTTCCTCGCGCGGATAAAATTTGCCGGTCTTGCGTCCGAGATATTGCAGGATGGCGCCGGACTCAAAGACCGAGATCGCCCGCTTGCCCGGGCCGTCGGGATCGACGATGGCGGGAATGCGATTGTTCGGCGAGATCGAAAGAAAGTACGGCGTGAATTGCTCGCCTCTGGAGATATCGACCGGGCGCACCACATAGGGCAGCCCGCATTCCTCGAGCATGATCGAAATCTTCCAGCCGTTCGGGGTCGGCCAGTAATAAAGCTCGATCGGCGCGCGGTGGCGCGCTGCGGCAGGTTTCGGCGTTCGCCTTCGCCCGGCCTTGGATTTGCGGGGTGCGCGGGTCATGAAGAATTATCGCCCAAACGTATCGTCGCGCACCAACGATAATAACGACAAAAAAAGCGGCGCCGCAGATCAGCTCCACGACGCCGATAAGGACTTTTTGGGAGGATATTCCGACACCCGAGGGCGTCGGCGAGATGCGCGAGACTTAACTCTGCTGGCGATCCGCCAGGAGAAGGTCCGGATTGCCCGGACCGTCACTTCACCGCCGCGCGCTTAGAGCGAACGACCGTGAAGGCCAAGCCCCCGTCTCGCCGACGCCCTCTGCCGTCCACCTGAGCCGGCGCGTCTCGGGCGATCATTGATCGACCCTCGACGGCTGCCGGCTCGTGTGACGCGATCTCCGACTTTCATGCGATGTCGAAGACCGATAACGGCGTCTTCGACTACTACTTCTTTTTCTTCTTGCCCTTTTTCTTCGTCTTTGCTTTCGCTTTTCGCTTCTTCGCCATTGCTGCCCTCCTAGCTTGAGTGGATGGCGACATCGGTACAGTGCGGTCGCGAATCGACCAACACTGCCTTCCGATTACTACAGCAGGAAAAAAATAACAGTGACTCTGCTTAATTTTGTGTGTAAGTGCCGCGCCACGCTTGCGGCAACGATCGCGGCGCGCACGGCAGTAAAATGCGCGACGGAAAATTCTCCGCGCGACGTCGATGCGCGCGAGAAATTCGCGAGCATGCGGAAATGCCGATGAAATGCGGCTTTCTATAACGTTACTGTGCGCGATGTTTTCGCACAAGCGCGTGCGCTGCGCGCCGTTTGCGCACGATATCGCATGCGTGACCGCGCCGCCGCCGGCAGATCGATCGCGTGAAAATAATTATGCACCGGAGCGCTCCGCAGGCGCTTCGACGGGCTCCATAAGGCGCAAAACGCGCGAATCGGACGGCACTGATTCGCTTTGGCGGCACGTTCCGCGCCCGCTCGGTAAGCCCGCCGCGTCGCCGCGCGCCGAGATTTTCGCCGCCGTGTAGTCGAGCGTGGCGCGCGCGACGTCATCGTTCGTGCGCGGAACGATGCGACGAGCGTCGCGCTCAAACGCCGATGCGTTTCTTCAGGAGATCGTTCACGGCTTGCGGATTGGCCTTGCCGCCGGACGCCTTCATCACCTGGCCGACGAACCAGCCGAGCGCCTTTGGGTTCCCTCTGACGTCGCCGACTTTGTCGGGATTGGCGGTGATGATGCCATCTACTAGCTTCTCCAGCGCGGCGAGGTCGCTCACCTGCTCCAGTCCACGCGCTTCGACGATCGCACGCGGGTCGCCGCCCTCGTTCCAGACGATTTCGAACACGTCCTTGGCGATTTTGCCGGAGATGGTGCCTTCGGCGATGAGGTCGAGGACAGCGCCGAGCTGCGCATCGCTCACGGGCGAGGCGGTGATGTCCTTGCCTTCCTTGTTCAAGCGTCCGGTCAGCTCGTTAATCACCCAATTGGCTGCGAGCTTCGGATCGCGTTTGCCTTCGCCGCCGTTGATCAGAGCTTCGAAAAACGCCGCGGTCGCGCGCTCGGCGACGAGCACGCCGGCATCGTAGCCGGAGAGCGCATAATAGCGCATGAAGCGCGCCTTCTTCTCGTCGGGCAGTTCCGGCAAATGCGCCTGCAAATCCGCCACCAGCGATGGCGACAGCTCAAGCGGCAACAAGTCCGGATCGGGAAAATAGCGGTAATCGTGCGCCTCTTCCTTGCTGCGCATGGAGCGCGTCTCGCCCTTGTCCGGATCGAACAGGCGCGTCTTCTGCTCGATGGCGCCGCCATCCTCGATGATTTCGATTTGTCTACGTGCCTCGTGCTCGATCGCCTGACCGATGAAGCGGATGGAATTGAGGTTCTTGATCTCGCAGCGCGTGCCAAGCGATGCGCCCGGCTTGCGCACCGAGACATTGACGTCGGCGCGCAGATTGCCCTTCTCCATGTCGCCGTCGCAGGTGCCGAGATAACGCAAAATGGTGCGAAGCTTGCCGAGGAAGGCCTTGGCCTCGTCGGCCGAGCGCAGATCGGGCTTGGTTACGATCTCCATCAGCCCGACACCCGAGCGATTGAGATCGACGAGCGACATGGTTGCGTTTTGGTCGTGGAGCGATTTTCCGGCATCCTGCTCGAGATGCAGCCGTTCGATGCCGACCCGCACCGTCTCGCCGTCGGGCATATCCACTAGCACCTCACCCTCGCCCACGATCGGCGATTTGTACTGGCTGATCTGGTAGCCCTGCGGCAGATCCGGATAGAAATAGTTCTTCCGGTCGAAGACCGACTTGAGATTGATCCGCGCTTTCAGCCCGATCCCGGTGCGTACCGCCTGGCGCACGCATTCGGCGTTGATGACCGGCAGCATGCCTGGCGCGGCGGCATCGACGAGCGAGACATGCGAATTGGGCTCGCCGCCGAAAGCGGTCGAGGCGCCGGAAAACAATTTAGCCTTCGAGGTGACCTGGGCATGCACCTCCATGCCGATGACAACTTCCCAGCCGTCGATCAGCTTCGACTTTTTGTGCGTCGGTGCGTCCATTGGGCGTTTCATCATCGCCGGACTTGATCCGGCAATCCATGTCGCGATGCCGCGGTCTCTATAGGGTCAGCTTAGACCCCCGGGTCAAGCCCGGGGCGAACGCGCGAGGATCACTTCCCCTCGCGCCAGATGCCGAGCGCTTCCTGCGCCGGCCGGTCGGAGATCGAGAACAACACCGATTGCTCCGCCGCATTGTGGAAATAGCGCTTCCATGGCGGCACTACGAACACGTCGTTGCACCGCCATTCGAGCACCTCGCTGTCCACATTGGTGGTGCCGCGGCCTTCCGCGCAGGCGAAAACGGTGCCGTCGGTCGAGCGGTAGTGTTCGCCGCGGAAACCTTTAGGCAGCATCGCAAGGTGGGCGCCCATGGTCGGTAACACCGGGCCGCCGTTGCTCGGATTGGCATAACGCACGCGGGCGCCGTGGCGCTTGTCGATCTCGCCGGATCGCAGCATGCGCTCAATGATCGGGCGCGTGCGTGCATAGGTGTAATTAATCACCGGCGTGCGGTTAACCGAAAGCGCACCGTCAGGCAGCACGCCGGACCCGTAAAGGCTCAGCGAGTCTCCGTCCTGTCGCGTGGTCGGCTGGGTTGGACTTTCAAAATCCTCGCCGAACGAAGTCTCGAAGAAATTGACCGCAGGCGCATCGAGCACGTCGAGCCAGAGCATCGGCTTGTCGGACGGATTGCCGTGGTCGTGCGCCGCCCAGTTGGCGGTGATGACGAAATCGCCGGGCGCCATGAACGCTTTCTCGCCCTCGACCGCGGTGTAGGCGCCCTCGCCGTCGAGCACGAACCGGATGGCCGAGGAGACATGGCGGTGGGCGGGGGCGATCTCGCCGGGCAGGAGCATCTGGATGCCGGCGAACAGCGTGTTGGTGATGCGCGATTCCCCGCGCAGCCCCGGATTCTCCAGGATCAGCACGCGGCGCTTGGCTTCCTCGGCGGTAATCAGCCCGCCCGCTTCCATGACCAGCGCTTTGACGTCGTCGAAATGCCAAACCGCTGGAACGCAGCGCGTCACCGGCTCGTCGGGGACGAGCGTGCTCATCACCTTCCACAGCGGCGTCATCGCGTGCTTGGCGATGCGCGCGTAATAAGCTTCTCGCATCGTCTCGATATTGTGTTTGCGGTCCGGCGCGCCGTTGCCCGGCTTCTTCGCGGCTGCAACCGCCATGGCGTCCTCCCAACGGTTCAATGCAATCTTCTATTACCCAATGTAGTCGAAGCAGGTGGCTGCGGAAACAGCGCCCTCAACGCAGACGCTGCGGGGCTGCCATGCCGGCGGACAGGGTCAGGTATTGGAGTTGCCGCCGTCGATTAAGATGTTCTGCCCGGTCATGAAGTCGCTATCGGCGCTGGCGAGGAAGACGAGCGCGCCGAGGAGGTCCTGGGGCTGCTCGTCGCGTTTCAGCGAGCGCGCCGCCACCACCCGGTCGCGTGCGGTCGCGACGTGACCCGGATTCTGCGCCATCAGCGTCTCGCTCATGGTCAGGCCGGGCGACAGCGTGTTGACGCGGATGCCATGCTCACCGAGCTCCAGCGCCAGCACGCGCGTCATTGCCATGATCCCGCCTTTGGACGTGACGTAGTGCAGCATCCAGGGGATGCCGTGGAAAATACTGCCGGAACCGATATTGATGATCTTGCCGTAGCCTTGCGCCATCATCTGCGGGGCGACGTGCTTGACCATCAGGAACGGCCCGCGCAGATTGACCGCCATGACGCGGTCCCACATCGCCGCTTCGATCTCGGTGCACTTGGTTTCCTGCAACGGCGCAAACAGCGCGGCGTTATTGACGAGAATGTCGATCTTGCCGAACCGCTCCATCGCCCGGCCGACCAGCGCCTGCACCGCCGCCTCGTCGCTGACGTCGACGACCATGCTTGCCACCGAGTTGGCGCCGTAATCCCGCGCGATCTCGTCCGCCGCGTCCTTGCCGTCGGCGATGTCGGCGATCATCAGCCGCGCGCCTTCGGCGGCGAGCGCCTGCGAATAATGCCGGCCGATGCCCTTGGCTCCGCCGGTGACGATGGCAACGCGCCCGTTCAACCGTCCCATGACCGCCCCTCCCCGTTCCCTTTTCAGCGCTTGCCGGAATGCTGCTCGATGAATTTTGCGAAAGCGGCAAGCTGCTGCTTGATGAAGCCGACCGTCTGCTGATCGGTGATCTGCCCGGTCTTGGTGTCGATCCGCGTCGAGCAATTGCCGATGAAAATCTCCGGCTTGTTCAGCGTCACAGCGTCGAGGAAGATCATCGCCCGGCGCAAATCGTATTGCATGCGGCCGCCGCCGAGCGGCCCGTTCGTCGCCGACTGGATGGCGACCGGCTTACCGGCGAAAGGCTGGTTTGCCGTGCGCGAGACCCAATCGATGGCGTTCTTCAAACCGCCGGGAATCGAAAAATTGTATTCCGGCGTATTGAAAATCACACCATCGGCAGCGCCCACCGCGTCGGCGAGTCTACGCACAGCGGCCGGGAAGCCGGTCGATTGCTCCACGTCGAAATTGTAGAGCGGAAATTCGGCGAAAGGCGGCGCTTCCGAAAACTTCATGCCCTCCGGCGCCAGCGCCGGAAGCGCATTCATGACCATGCGGTTATAGGAGGCTTTGCGCAGGCTGCCGCAAATGCAAATGACGTTGAGCGTCTTGTCAGCCATTTCGTTACCTTTTCATCCAATGACGCCGAAATTTCCACCTATGTACTCGGCGAATTCAACAGCGCCGGCGCCACGATCTCCTTCCAGCTCCGCGGTGGCGTCTTGAGTTCGCCATGCCGCCCCATGAAATCGGCGAACGCTTGCACGCCATGGACCGGACTACCGAACTCGTCCTTGATGCCCTCGATGATGGCGGCGACCGCGGCAACGTCGAGAGTCCTGAAGGGCTCGTGCATGAGATAGATTTCTGCGGCATGGTGCGGATCGTTGCGGATCATGCTCGCCGCCTCGTCCATCGCCTTGGCCACCGCCTCGGCGACACCCGGATGCGCCGCGACGTAAGCCCTGGTCGCGCCCATGATCAGGAACGAGACTTTGCCGCCGATCACATCGGCCGCGCTCAACACCTTATGGATGCGCCCGTCGCCGAGCGCGATCTCGGTAAACGGCGCCGAGGAGAAATAGCCGCTGACCGGGCCCGTCCCCGCCAACAGCGTCGAGACTGCATCCGGGTTTGGCAGAACGACGATTTGTTTGCCCAGCCGGTCGTATTGGCCGAAAATTTTCTCGGCCTGCATTTGCAGAAGGTAAAGCTGCGGCGCCTTGGGCGCCGGAATAGCGATGCGGTCGCTGGGGTGGAAATCGGCAAGCGAGCGCACATTTGCCCGGTTGGTCAGAAGCACGGGGGGCAAGGTGGTGATGCCGGAAACGGCCAGTATTTGCTGCGGCGAATCCTTGGCCTTCTCCCAGGCGGCAAGGAGCGGCGCGGCGCCGAACGGCCCCATGTCGATCGCGCCCGTGCCGATCGCCTCCAGCAATGGACCGGCGCCCATGAAGCGCTGATAGGTCGCCTTCAGGTCGAGATGGGCGTCCTTGCCGTATTTCTCGACCAGGTCGAGATCGTCGCAGATATAGGCGGGCAGGAACGCCAGCCCGAAGCCGATCCCGATGCGCACCGTCTCCTGCGACGACGCCGCCGTGGCCAGCATCGGCAGCGCGCAAAGCGCGATGAACACGCGCATCAGGTTTCGCAGCCGAAACATGGAACCGCCGTCAGCCGGCCTTTTCGTCGGCGATCGGATTGCGTAACGTCCCGATCCCCTGAATCTCCACCTCGCAAACGTCGCCGTTCTTCATCCACACCGGCGGGTTGCGCGCAAAGCCGACGCCGGACGGCGTTCCGGTGAAGATGATGTCGCCCGGTTCGAGCGTCATGCCCTGCGTGACATAGACCAGCATCTCCACCACCGGAAACATCATGTTATCGGTGTTGTCGGCCTGCATCAATTTTCCGTTGAGCCGCGTCTCGATCTTGAGTCCCTTGCCACCCGGCGGCAATTCGTCGGCGGAAACGAACCACGGGCCGAAACCGCCGGTGTGGTCGAAATTCTTGCCCATGTCCCATTGCGTGGTCTTGCGTTGGAATTCGCGCACCGAGCCCTCGTTGCCGCAGGAATAGCCGGCGACGCAGGACAACGCATTGGCGGCGGTCAGATGCTTGGCACGCTTACCGACGATGAGGATCATCTCGGCTTCGTAATCGAGCGTCTCGGTCACCTGCGGGCGGATGATGGGCACTCCGTGGGGAACGAGCGAGGTGAGACCGCGCATGAAAATGGTCGGGAATTTCGGAACGTTGTCGCGCTGCCCGCCTTCCTTGACGTGTTCGAGGTAGTTCAATCCGAGGCAGATGATTTTTCCCGGCCGACCGACGGGCAACCGGTAGGTCAATCCCGCCAGCGGCTTGCGCGCGCTTGCCGGTGCGCGCTTGGCGACATGGGCAAGCGGCTTCACATCGCCGTTGTTGCTTTTAAGCCATTCGCCGAGATCGGCCGGAACCTTGCCGTCGGCGGCTTGCAGGTCGACCACCTGATCGCCCTCGACCACGCCGAGGCGCGCGCCCCCCTGCCCTTCGAACGCAACTACTTTCATGACGTTGAACCTTCCCTGACGGATGACGGTCGTTTTTGCCGGGCCGCGACTATAACGGGCCGCACCGGCGCGATCTACCGGCCTGCGCTCACGCCGCCGTTTGCGAAAAAATGCTCGCTCAGCCGCTCGCGCGCGGCAAGCGCCGCGGAAAGCTCGAAGCCGTTGACGACGGCGAGGCGAAAACCGCCAGGCGGCATCGCATGGCGCTCCGGCGCGATCTCCTCGTGGAAGGTGATCTGCACGGAACTGATACCGGGCATGCGCTTGATCGCTTCGATCAGCTCAGGCGGCGGATGACGATACTGCGGGCCGTTCGGTCCGAACAGCACCACACTATAGCCCGAGCGCCGATCCGCGTCGGCAAAATCCCAGACGCCTTTCTCGTATAGCCGCACGATCGCTTTCACCCAACCGGCACCATAGAGATCGGGCCATTGATCGGCGAAGCGCAGATGCACTTCGATGATGGTGCCGCCGATCGTTTCGATGTTGAGCATGCCGGTATAGCCGGGAAGATGCTTTTTCACCCATCGCCCGCAGCGGCTTTCGATCTCTGCGTCGAGCTCGGCATGAACGATCCAGTAATCGAAGGTGCCCTCGCCCGCGGGCTTGCCGGTGACGTGTCGCCACCAGCGCGGCTCGCCGCCGACCACGGCGAGGTCGGAGGAGACATGGCGGCCTTCGAGCAAAGTCATCCAGAAATGGCCCGGTGCATAATGCCGTGCGTAATCGGCCGGCGACGTCAGCACGTGGCTGCCGACACCCATGCCCTTGAGATTGACGATCGGTTTGGAAAAGACGGGAAAGCGCGGCGGCGTGGTGCCGTGCGGGCCGGCTTGGAGCCCCTGGCTGAGCGCCACCGCGAGCTTGTCATAGACCCAGCGATACGCCGGGTACCAAAGCCAGGCGTCGGTATCTTCGGTAGTGATGTCGGCCGCGGTCTGGACTTGCGAAAAATATTGCAGGCGCCAGGGATCGGCTTCGTGGATCGGCATGAATTCGGACAACGGACGACGGAGGTCGGAGGACAGAGACGATATTACTTCAATCCGTTCTCTGTCATCCGTCCTCCGTCATCCGACTTCCGCAGCGCATGCACGCTGAACAGACCGTCCGTCCATGCTTGGATCGGCGACCAGCCGCTGCCATGGGCAAGCGCCTGGAACGAGTCGATGGAGTATTTGTAGCTGTTCTCGGTGTGGATGGTTTCGCCGGCGCGAAACTCGACGGTTACGTCGCCGATACGCACTTTCTGGCGCTTGGTGCTGGCCAGGTGCATTTCGACTCGGCTTTTGTCGACATTGTAAAAAGCGTAGTGCTCGAAGGCCGCGAGGTTGAAGTTGGCGCCGAGCTCGCGATTCACCCGGACCAGCAGATTGAGATTGAACTTGGCGGTGACGCCCTCGGCGTCGTTGTAAGCGTGGTAGAGGATGTCGGGCGCCTTGGCGAGATCGACGCCGACGACCAGGACCGAGCCGGGGCCGAGGATTTTTGCGGCGCGGCGCAAAAAAGCCGCCGCCTCGTGCGGCTCGAAATTGCCGATGGTGGAACCGGGGAAGAAGCCGGCGCGCGGCGTTGCCGCGATCTCGGCCGGCGGCTCGCTCAGAACGGTGAAATCCGCCACCACCGGGTGAATCGCCAGATGCGGGAAATCGCGGCGCAGCCGCGCCGCGTCCTGCCGCAAAAAGTCCCCGGAAATATCGATCGGCATGTAAGCCTCGACGTTTGCCGCAGCGCGCAACAGAATCCGCGCTTTACGGCTCGAGCCGCTGCCGAATTCGACAAGCGCCGCCCGCGGCGGCAAAAGCGATACCATCTCTGGCGCGTGCTTGTTGAGCAGCGCAAGCTCGCTGCGGGTCGGATAATATTCCGGCAAACGGGTGATGCGGTCGAACAGGCCCGAGCCGGCGAGATCGTAGAAATATTTAGGCGGCAGGCTCTTGGGATTGGCGCTCAATCCGGCGATCACGTCGGCGGCAAACTCATTGGCCGTCTCGATCGCCGGCGCGTGAATTGCGGTTTGGATATTCATGGCAAATCTATTCTTGGCTGAATTATTCCCGACGACGCTTCAGCGTTTGAATTCCGCCAAACGCAAGCCGCTGAACTGCCAGCGCGCCGACGGATAGAAGAAATTGCGATAACTAATGCGCGAATGGCCCGCGGGCGTCGCGAGCGAGGAGCCGCGCAGCACCATCTGATTGACCATGAACTTGCCGTTATATTCGCCGAGCGCGCCCTCCTCTGCGACATAACCGGGATAAGGCGAATAGGCGCTGCGCGTCCACTGCCAGACGGTGCCGAAGGCGTCGTCGAGCACGCCGGCCTTGGCCGCCACTTCCCACTCAGCTTCGCTCGGCAGATGCTTGCCGGCCCAGCGCGCAAAGGCGTCCGCCTCGTAATAGCTCACGTGGCACACCGGCAATGCCGGATCGACCGCACGCAAGCCGCCGAGCGTCATCGAGAACCAGGCGCCGTCGACGTGACGCCAATAGCCCGGCGCGTTCCAGCCTTGCGCTTCGAGCGTCGCCCAACCGTCCGACAGCCAAAGGCCCGGCGTCGAATAGCCGCCGTCGGCCATGAATTCGAGCCACTCGCCCTTGGTCACCAGCGCGCGCGACAACCGCACCGGTTGCAGCAGCACCTGGTGCGCCGGACGCTCGTTGTCGAACGAGAAGGCCGCGCCGTCGTAGCCGACGGTGTGAATGCCGGCAATGAGAGCGTCGCCGCCTTCACCGGCCGCTCTGCTCTGACCGGGCGGCCATTGCCAGTCGGCGTCGTAAGCCGGATGCGTCGCGTTCTGCGCGAAGGCGTGCAGGATATCGGTCAGCAGCAGCTCCTGATGCTGTTGCTCGTGGTGCAATCCCATCTCGACGATGGGAAATACCGATGCATCGTCCGCCGTGGTTTCGATCAATGCGGCGACCGCGGCATCCACATGGGCGCGATAGGACGTCGTCTCGGCGACGCCCGGGCGGGTGATCAACCCGCGCTGCGGCCGCGCCTGCCGGGGACCGGCGGCGACGTAATAGGAATTGGACAGATAGGCGAAACGCTCGTCGAAGGTCCGGTAGGAGGGCGCGAAGGGCCGCAACAAAAACTGCTCGAAGAACCACGTCACATGCGCGCGATGCCATTTCGCCGGGCTCGCATCCGGCATCGATTGCACGACCTGGTCCTCGGCCGAGAGCGGCGCCGCGCGGCGCTCGGTCTCGGCGCGCACGGCGGCGAACGCTTCTAGCCAGAAACGGCGCGAATCGCGCGGAGGCTCCGAAGCGGGAGCCTGCTCACCGGGTGATCCATGCAATCGAAGCGCTGCGCGCGACATCAGTCAGGCTCGGAAAACCGAAAGGATACGAACGACTCAACGTCAATGGCAGCAAGCTAATCAGACCG
>Ga0116217_10003819_pt1 | contig 13547 bp, 12 predicted proteins | sample Sb_taG_6_FD_89697 | JGI IMG/M metagenome (GOLD analysis project Ga0116217, IMG submission 89697) | Peat soil microbial communities from Weissenstadt, Germany - Sb_50d_4_PS metaG | ecosystem: Environmental > Terrestrial > Soil > Wetlands > Peat | place: Germany: Weissenstadt | collected 2010-09-21 | reverse complement strand
GTTGGGGCAGCGAGCGGCACGCGGCGGCGTATGACCGGCCCGGGCGTGGCATCGGCGTGGGCCGGAAGACGCGGACAAACGAGACAGGACGCTGCGCCGTGCTGTATCCGGCCATTGCCGAGGCGGCGCACCGGGTAGGCGCGAAATGCGGTTGGGCTGATCGACGTGGGTTGTTCGGCTGGGCTCAATCTCAATATCGATCGCGTTGGCATCACGTACAGCAACGGACAATCACTGGGCGTTCCGTCATCTCCCGTGCAGCTGTCGTCTTCGATCGTGGGAGACCGGCCCATCTCGACGCGGGCGATGGCCGAGGTCGTCGCCCGGGTCGGCGTCGACCTCGATCCGGCCGCTGCTGGTCGCAGGGCCGCTTCCTGGCGTGGCTCGCAGACTCCTAACCGAACTCGGATCACCCGCGCGACCGTGACGCTCGTCTGCCGCGAGCAATTCAGAACATCGCGCTGTCGCCACGAGCGTGTGGGCAGCGCCGTGGCGGCCCACCGGCGTTAAACCAGGGTTGGACCCGCCATGGGTTGCGTCCCGAAAATCGCCAGTTCCGCGACTAAGGCGACGAAGTCTGACTCGGCACGTGGATGAACCCGAGGCCGGTCCTCGGGGCCCTGGATTCGGCGTAAGGACGGCTTGGGTCAATGCCCGGACTCCCGCTTCCCATGGCCGAATGCTCCACGGGTCGGAGGCCCGTTTCGGGACGCCGGCCCTCACGAGGTCGCCGCGGCCGCGCTCGTGATGTCGCCCAAGACGACGCGCCGCAGCCGAGTCTTGCCGACAGATCCTCGGTCACGTCGCGAGGGAGCGCCGGGAGAGCGAGAGCGCAGCGAGCGATCGCTGGCGGCGAGGGAGTGGCTTGTGGTGCGCAGGGCCTGTCGGTACCCGCGACTGCCTAGGCTTACACGAGCGCTGGCAGCCGGCGGAGGTCGGGGCAAACCCACGCCGCTCGAGCGGATTCGGTGAGGATCAGCTCGCGCGAATAGAAGTGCTCGATCAGGTTGCGGTCGAGCAGGTCAGGGTTGCGGTCGATGAACTCCTCGAAGCTCTCCGCACCCCAGCGTTGGATGTGCACGGCGACGAAGTGCAGCCACGCGCGCGTGATCGTCTCGTGATACTTCTCTTCGGCCTCGTGTTGTCGAGCGATCCGCTGGATCGCTGCGACCATGACCTTGGCGGCTTCGTCGGTCGGATAGCGGCGCAGGTAGGTCCATGCGAGCTCCAGGTGCTCGCGATGGCCGAAGCCGCCGCGCGACTCGGGGATCTCGTGGAGGATCTGGAGGTCTTGTTTCCGCATGAGCCGACGGTAGCTGCGCCTGGCGGCACGTGCAACCACACACGCGGACCGTGACCCTCCGCCGGTATAGGATCGCTTGCGTCAGGCGGGGTTGCCGGGCGTTGGTGGTGACGGCGATCCAAGCGGCAACAGCCACAAAAGGAGAGGCCAGCATGCACGTGGTCATCAGAAGTTATTCCGGGCAAGGCGCCTCGGACTTGTTCGATGCCCTCGCCGAGAGGGAGGACGAGGTAAAGAACGTCATCAGCACCGTGCCGGGGTTCATCAGCTACTCAGCGTTCCGCAACGACCGCGGTGGACAGACCGTGACCGTCTGCGAAGACAAGGCCGGCACCGATGAATCCTCACGGCGTGCCGCCGAGTGGGTCAAGGAAAACATCAGCGTGACGGTCGATCCGCCGACAGTCAGCGAGGGCGGCACCATCCTGCACTTCTAGGAGTGCGTTCGGCTGCGTGGTGGACGGGGCCCGGGAGATCGCTGACCCGCTCCGGTTGGCCGAGATCTCGCTCACGCGATAAGCGCCTCGCTGCGATGAGAGCAGGTGCCTCGCCGGCGCTCGGCTGGCATCTGCTCCTCCCCGATCTTGCTACTCAGCGCCGACCCGCGGCGCGAGGCAAACCAGCAGGCAGCAGCGCTCATATCCCTCCATCCTTCCGTAGCCAACGCGATCAAGCGTCCGAGTCACGACAGACGATCGACGGGAAGAGCACACGTCCGAGCTCGGCTCGGGACCGCGACGGGCCACCAGCTCGCGCGTTCGCGACTGTGCGGTCGCGGCCAACGATGGCCCGACCGACACCCAATAGCCCGTGCCGGGCAGTCCGGCATCGATGCCGGCCGAACACCTGCGACCGTTGTCCCGTTACGGATAACGCGGGAACGCACGCCCAGACGAACAGCCGACGAGGCGCCTGCCGCGTCGCCAGCTATGAGTCATACGACGCAGGACCCGGTGCATTGACTGGCCGGCTTGCCCGCAGTTAGCGTTGGCTCGGAACCGAGATCGGAAAAGGAGATGCAGATGGCGATCGGCGTGTACTTCAACTTCGAGAACACGACGCTAGAGCAGTACGACGAGGTATCTCGCAAGCTCAATAATGGGCACCCGCTGACCAAGCTCTCGCAGTGGCCGGGCGGGGGCATACTCGAGCACTCCGCTTGGCAGGAGGAGTCCGGGTCGCTGTGCGTGTTCGATGTCTGGGAGTCGGCCGAGGCCTTTCAGAGCTTCGGGGAGAAGCTGATGCCGATCATCGGCGAGGTTGGGCTCCCCCAAGCGGAGCCCCACATCGTCGAGCTGCACAACTTCATCACGTCTTAGACCAGCCGCGTCGCCGGAGCCTGCAGGCCGCACGAGAGTCCGGCACCGAGGTCTCGCCGCCTCTCCCCCGGCGCCCTAACCCGACGAGCGCTCCGTCGCTGCGGCCATCACTTGCACCGAGCTCCCGATCGCCAAGGGGCGGCTATCCCGCTGCTACGGGTTGAGTTGGTCTGCCAGGTCTGCAGCCCATTCCTCGAGGACGTCGGTGAGTGCCTGAACGACCGGGGGAACCGCGCCCGGGCGGGTGATGAGGGCGAAGCTGTCGAACAGTGGCTCGGCGAACCCAACTGTCGACAGATTCCGAGGAAAGGCGGGGCTCCGGGTCACGGCTCGGGCCGCAATGGTGTCCCCGAGTCCCTTCGCTGCCAGCCGAAAGGCGGTCTCGGGATGCTCGACCTCGAACCTGGGAATCAGAGACACGCCGGCTGCTTGCGCGCGCGCGGCGAGCTGGCGGCGTGTCGGGTCGGCGAAGCCGACGGTGGCGTCGTAGAGGATGAGCGGCGCCGTGGCGAGACCCTCGATCCGAGCGCGCCGCCGGGTGCGATCGGGATCCGCGCTGACAAGGAGGACCTCATCGCTGAACAGGGGACGCACCTCGAGCCCTTCGGGGTCGACCGGCAGGATCACGAGCGCGGCGTCCAGATCGCTCTCGCGGACCGCGGCCGCGACGAGCGCCGAGTTCTGTCCCGGGAGCCGAAGCTGTAGGTCTGGGATCGTCGCGAGCGCGCGCTCGACGAACTCGTCGATCGGGTAATAGGGCGCGTTTCGCGTGAGCCCGAGTCCGACGACGCGCGAGCCTCTGTCCATCCGGTGCCCGACACAGTTCGACGCCTCATCGGCGTCCGCAAGCACGCGCTCGGCGTGAACCAAAAACGTCTGTCCATCAGCAGTCAGCTTCACGCCGCGGCCGGTGCTGCTGACAAGCGTCGCGCCTAGTTCGGCCTCGAGGCGCCGCACGTGGTCCGAGACCGATGGCTGCGACAGCCGCATGCGGCGGGCCGCAGCGCTGAACGACCCCTCATGCGCCGTTATGCAGAAACAGGCGAGTTGCTGGAGCGTCAAACCGTCCTCGTTTTCATGTATAGCCTTAGCTTATAGGTGCTAAAGGAAATCTAGCCCTAGTCTTGAGCGCCTTGGGTGACTTATCGTCGCCCACATGGGCGCGACGGTTACCGCCACCGACCATCTGCTTCTCCATTTCGCGCGCAACGGTGGGGCCCGCGACGGCGACGTCGAGCTGCTCGTGCTTGAGCGAGGCGAGGGCGTGTTCGTGGTCGACAGCCTCGGGAGGCGCCACCTTGACGGCCTGTCGAACCTGTTCTGCGCTCAGCTCGGGTATGCGTTCGGCTCCGAGATGGCCGAGGTCGCGAGGCGGCAGCTGATCGAGCTGCCTTTCGCGACCAACTGGGGCGTGGCCCATCCCGCGGCGGTCGAACTGGCCGGCAGGTTGGCGGAGATTGCGCCCGGCTCGCTCGATCACGTGTTCTTCACGAACGGTGGCTCGGAGTCCGTGGAGGCCGCCTGGAAGCTGGTCTGCCAGTACCACATCGCTAACGGGGAGCCGCAGCGCACCAAGGCGATCGCGCGCGATCGCGCGTACCACGGCGTGACGCTTGGCGCGTTGGCATTTACGGGCGTGCCCGGCTTCAAGGAGCCGTTTGGCTCGCCGGCCGTCGAGACCTTCCACGTCTCAAATACGAATGAATTCCGAAGACCGGAGTCCGGGGCTGAGCTCGCGTCGTTGCTCCTTGACGAGGTGGAAGCAGTTATCGAACGCGAGGGGGCCGAGACGATCGCGATGATCATCGCGGAGCCTGTGCAAAACGCCGGCGGTTGCCTACAACCGCCCTATGGCTACTGGGCCGGGCTGCGCGAGATCTGCGACCGCCACGGCATACTGCTCGTGGCCGACGAGGTGATAACGGGGTTTGGCCGGCTGGGCGAGTGGTTTGCAGTGAGCCGGTTCGGGACCGTCCCCGACCTGATCACGACCGCCAAGGGCCTGACGTCTGCGTACGCGCCGATGGGAGCTGTGTTGGTGTCCGAACGAGTCGCCGCCCCGCTCTACGACTCCGGCCGGACGCTGCTCCATGGGATTACCTTTGGCGGTCATCCGCTGTCCGCTGCGATCGCGCTGAAGAACCTCGAGCTGTTCGAGCGCGAGCGTGTGCTCGACAACGTCCAGGAGCACGAGCCCTACCTAGCCAACCTGCTTCAGTCGCTCCAGCGGCTGCCGATTGTCGGCGACGTGCGCGGGAGCGGCTACTTCTGGGCGGTCGAGCTCGTGCCGGACGGTCCTGCAAGCCGTTTCGATCCCGCGGAGAGAGAGGAGCTATTGCGAAAGTGCCTGCCGGGCGCGCTGATCCGGGCGGAGCTGATCGCCCGGGGCGACGACCGCGGCGACACGGTGATTCAGATCGCGCCGCCGCTGATCTGCGACCGACCGATCTTGGACGATCTGGTCGGGCGGCTCGGCGACGTGCTGGTCATGCTCTCGGATCACATGGGGATCCCAACGGCATGACCGTCACGCCGACGGAGCCGGGTGGTCGCCGGTGGACCGCGACGGCTTCTGTAGCCACAGGCCACGCCGAGGACCGAACCGACACAGGAGGCGAGCCATGACCCAGACCACCCTGATCGCCAACGGAACGGTCGTCGCGGCGGATGGGGAGTTCGATGGCGACGTCCTGATCGACGGGGAGAAGATCGCGGCCGTCGGTCATGTCGTCGCTCCCGAGGGAACTGACGTCGTCGATGCCACGGGATGCTTCGTGCTGCCGGGCCTGATCGACAATCACACGCACCTGTCGATGCCGTTCATGGGCACGATGTCGTCCGACGACTACGACACCGGCACGCAGGCGGCAGCTGCCGGCGGAGTGACCTGCCTCGTCGACTTTGCCATCCAGCAGCGGCCCGACGACCTCCAGTCCACGCTCGACGAATGGCGCGGTCGCGCCGACGAGGCCGCGCACCTGGACTACGGCTTTCACATGGCGATCACGAACGCCAGCGAGCCGGTCCTCGACGAGATGGGCGCGATGTCGGAGGCAGGCGTCTGCTCGTTCAAGCTGTTCATGGCCTACAAGGGTGCGCTGATGGTTCGCGACGACGAGCTCGCCGCGTGCATGGAACGCGCCCGAGACCTCGATGCGCTGACGATGGTTCACGCGGAAAACGGCGACATCATCGACCTGCTGGTCAAGCGCGCGCTCGTGCGCGGCGACACCTCGGCGATCCACCACGCGCTGACCCGACCGGAGTACGTCGAAGCGGAGGCCACTGGCCGCGCCGCCACAATCGCCGAGCACGTCGGCGCTCCCCTGTTCGTCGTTCACGTGACCTGCGCCGCCGCGGCTGCGGAGATCGAGGCCGCGCAACAACGGGGTGCGGCCGTCACCGGTGAGACGTGCGTCCAGTACCTGATCAACGGCATCGACGATCTTCGCCGCCCAGGCGTCGAGGGCTGCCGCTACATCTGCTCGCCGCCGCTGCGCGACGTGTCGAACCACGAGCCGTTGTGGGGCTACGTGCGGCGCGGCGTCCTCGAGAGCATCTCGACCGACCATTGCCCGTTCAACGACGGGCAGAAGTCCCGCGGCCTGGACGACTTCAGCCTCGTGCCAAACGGGCTCGCGCTGATTCAGCACCGCCTGGCGAAATTGTGGGACGAGGGCGTCGTCCCGGGACGGATCACTCGCTCGCAGTTGGTCGACCGGACGAGCACAACGATTGCCCGACGCTTCGGTCTGCACGAAAAGGGCGCCCTCGCACCTGGGAAGGACGCCGACGTCGTCGTGCTCGACCCAGCGACACCTCGCCCGTACGGCAAGGCCACTTCGTTCATGAACGTCGACTACGACCTGTACGAAGGCGAGACCGCGAGCGCAAGCGTGCGGCACACGTTCTCGCGCGGGACGCTCGTATATGACCGGGGTGAGATCAAGACCGAGCCGGGCCACGGTCGCTTCGTTCCGCGGACGCTCGGACCCTCCGTTCAGGTCGCCGCGTGACCGACGTACGGCTCGACCCGCAGGCTGTCATCGCAGACCTCGATGAGCTCGCAAGCAACAGCGGCGGGCGGTTCGCGGGAGCGAAACGGCTTGCGTGGACGCCGCAGTGGCTGGAGGCACGGTCGTGGCTCACCTCGAAGCTCATCGACCTAGGGCTCGAGCCGGAGCGGGATCAGGCGGGCAACCTGTGGGCGCGCATCGAAGGTGCCGAGGAACGCTTCATGATCGTCGGGTCCCACATCGACGCTGTCCCGAATGGCGGCTGGCTCGACGGCGCGCTTGGAGTGATGACCGCGCTCGAGACGATTCGGCAGCTGGCCCGCGCCGGCACCACGCCGCCGATCGGAGTGCGGTTCGTCGATTGGGCGGACGAGGAGGGCGCCCGGTTCAGCCGCAGTCTGCTCGGCTCGTCGGCGTGCGCCGGGACGCTCGACCCCGATGAGGTTCGTGACCTGCGAGATGCAGAGGGCGTGAGATTGGCCGACGCGCTGGCGGAATGCGGAGTCGATCTCGATGGCGCGCCTGCCGCCGCGGAACGGCTGAGGGGAGCCGTCGCGTACCTCGAGCTCCACATCGAGCAGGGGCCGGTGCTGCTCGACGGCGGTCGGCTGGCCTGCGCTGTGAGCGGGACGGTTGGCGTCGAGCGCCACCTGATGACTTTCACGGGTCAGGCAGCCCACGCCGGGTCGACGCCGATGCGGCTGCGTCAGGACTCGCTCGCGGCCGCGGCGCGTGCGGTTCTCGCGATACTGGAGAGCGCGATCAACCACGTCGGCGTCGCCACTGTCGGGCGGCTTCACGCGATTCCCGGTGTTATCACCGCCGTTGCCGGCAGCACCGAGATGCAACTCGACCAGCGGCACCTCGACCCGACAGAGCTAGCCGCGATGCTCGCGGAGGCCCGGGAGGCGTGCCGTAGCGCTGCCGAGGAGTTCAACTGCACCGTCGAGGAGCGCGATATCTTCCGCGCGGCCCCGACTCCATTCGACCCAGCGCTGGTCGAGCTCGCCCAGACAAGTGTGCAGGAAGCAGGCGGCGACGCGGGCGAGCCGATCCCCAGTGGGCCATTGCACGACGCGACAGAGATCGGCCGCGTCGTCCCGACGGCGATGATCTTCGCTCAGTCGAACCCACCGATCTCGCACGCGTCGATCGAAGATTCGCCTGAGCGGGCGCTGACTGTCGCGATCGATGCCTACGGAAGGACCTCGAGCTCGGTGCTTGCCAGAGCTGGCGAAATGACGTCAAAGGGAGCCGTGTAGATCATGAACTTCGGAGTCGTCCTCCAAACCAATCCGCCGGCGGCGCGTGTGATCGAGCTCGCCCGGAGGGCCGAGGCGTACGGTTTCAGCCACGTCTGGGCGTTCGACTCCCACCTGCTGTGGGAAGAGCCGTTCGTGATCTTCAGCCGGATCCTCGACAGCACGCACAAGTTGACGGTGGGGCCGATGGTGACGAATCCGGCTACCCGTGACTGGACCGTCACAGCCTCCATGTTCGCCACGTTGAACGAGATGTATGGCAACCGCACCGTGTGCGGCATCGGCCGCGGAGACTCCGCGGTACGGACGATCAACGGCAAGCCGGTGAACCTAGCTGATTTGCGCGCATGCGTCGGGGTGATTCGTGGCCTGGCCAACGGGGGAGCGGTCGAATACAAGGGCAGCACCCTGCGCTTTCCGTGGAACCCAAACAGCCGGTTGCCGATCTGGGTGGCGGCCTACGGGCCCAAGGCGCTTAAGGTCGCGGGGGAGGTCGGGGACGGGTACATATTGCAGCTCGCCGATCCCGACATCGCCGCGTGGAGCATCCAAGCCGTCCGGGACGCCGCCGCTGCCGCCGGCCGCGACCCGGACGCCCTGACGATGTGCGTCTCAGCGCCCGCCTACGTGACCGACGGCAGCGACGCCTCCCGCGCACACGCGCTCGATCAATGCCGCTGGTTCGGCGGGATGGTCGGAAACCACGTCGCGGATCTCGTGGCCCGCTATGGCGGCGAGGGCGCCGCGGTGCCGAGGAGCCTGACGGACTACATCGCGGGACGTCAGGGATACGACTACAACGAGCACGGACGCGCCGGCAATCCCGACACCGAGTTCGTGCCCGACGAGATCGTCGAGCGGTTCTGCATCATCGGGCCGCCCGAGACCCAGATCGCGCGCCTGACGGAACTCGCGGGCCTCGGCGTCGGCCACTTCGGCCTGTACCTACAGCACGACGCTCAGGACGCGACCCTGGCCGCGTTCGGCAACGAGGTCATACCGCTCGTCGGCGAGCATCTACGCGCACGCAGCTGAAGCGCGGACGGTCGCGCCGCTCGTGCGACTCGCCGCTCGCTCAGCCCTGGATACCGACACAACGATTGAGTTCAAGGCACTGACGTGGGCCGGGCCCCGGGTCACTCGGACACCAACGGCGATCATCATCGGACCCTCAGACCGGCGCCATCATCCGTTCCCGTGCACGACCCTCCGACGAGCAACCCGCTCAACCTTCCGTTCTCTGTGCTCGGCATGTGCGTGTTTGTGGTGCTCGCCGTCGACTGCGCTATCGACGGCGCGCGGCTCTTGACCATTCTCCCCATAACAGGGGTGTCGGCGCGGCCGATGGGATCAGACTGATCCGTCAGGGACGGGCCCGCACTTTGTCGCCGGGGATCGTCGACGGCGTGATCACGACGAGCACGCAAAGTGCTGACTCCGGCGGGCCCGACACCGCCACGCCGTGCCGCCGATCAGCGTCTGGTGACCCTATGCCGGAGCGCTTACACCAGCCACGCCGAGCTGCTGCATCATCGCCAGCATGTCGACAACTCCCCAATGCTCAGCCACGAGGCCGTCCTCGTCGAACCGCATGATGTCGATGAGCTGCACGTCGACGCTCTTGCCGGTCGCGGGCGTGCCCATCAACTCACCCTCGTGAGTTCCGGTCGCCCTCACGCGCGCGACGACTTTGTCACCGCTGGCGAGAACGTCTTCGGGGTCCATGCGCAGATCCGGGAACGCCGCGCGGTACATCCGAAAGAACTCCAGGACACCGTCCTTGGTGGGCGCGAGGCCGGGAGTTTCCTCGTGCTCGACGAAGTCGTCTGCCAACAAAGCGCCGAACCCGTCGATGTCTTCGGCGTTGAGCAGGGCATAAAGGCGTCGCTGCGTAGTCGAGTGGTCCATCCTGGTCCTTTCGTGGGGTCGGCCGACCCTACTCGGGTCACCAGCTCCGACGCAAGCGAAACGCCCAGCGCCACTCGCTTTCCATGCGAGGGCGCGGGCCAGACCCGTGACCGTGAGGCGGCCAGGCCAGCGCTCCCAGCTCGAGCCGAATAGCGCCTTCGAGGCAGAGCAGGTGTCTAACCGCGTGCCGGACTCGGGTATTCGCCAATTTCGCGACTCGCCGTGCGGAACCAGAGTGGATCAGAAGAAACGGCCGCAGCCGGCCATCGTTGCGTGCGACGATGCGATGAGCGGATTGGCTCCTCCCGATGCTCGGCTCGAGGCCGGTCTCGGATCGGCGCCCGCATCTCGCGAGGTGGCGGCCTGTCTGCACCCGGGCGTGTTGTGGTGCTTCATGTATCAGGGGGACCGGCGCGTGCTCATATCGTTTAGAGCCCGGGACGATGAAGCGGCAGGTGGCCGCGGGGGGGCGTTGGTGTGAGTCCGGGGTCATGGGTGACAGTCGCCGGGAAACGGCGTAAAGGGGGCGATGACCTCTGCGGCCCGGCGGGGCAGGCAAGTACGACAGCGGCTCGTGGAGCGGTCCGTTCAAGATGGCGCACGCCCGCCAGTTCTTCGCGTCCGGAGTGGTGCAGGACGGGCGCGTGTTCGTGATCGGCGGGGAGTACCTGGACGGCTGCAGCACGCCGGTCGACTCGCCGCTGGCCGAGATCTTCGAGCCGCAGACCGAGATGTGGTCGACGCTCAACAAGCCGAGCGCCTACGACCAGATCAATGGAGACGTGTCCGCGTGCATCCTCGCGGACGGACGGGTGCTGTGCGGTTCGCTGTCGACCAACCTGACGGCGACGTGGGACCCGGCTCTCGACACCTGGGCGACCGCGGGGACCGGCTTCGGTTCGCAGCCCCAGACGAGGATCGGTGGATGCGACGAGGAGACGTGGACCCTACTCGGCGACGGTACGGTGGTGACGGTCGGCATCGCCTCGCCTGAGTCGGCGCAGAAGTACGACCCCGCGAGCGACACCTGGGTTGCTGCGGACACCTCCCCGGCGACGCTGACCGAGCAACTCGCGCTGATCAGCCTTCCCGATACGACGGTCAACCCGCCGGTAAGCGTCAACATCGGCGAGATTGGGCCCGCAGTCCTGCTGCCCGATGGCCGGCTGTTCGCGATCGGCGCGACGGGCCACACGGCGCTCTATACGCCCCCGGCCAACCCGGGCGCGCCGGGGTCGTGGTCGGCGGGACCGGACCTGCCGCCGGACACCAGCGGCAACAACTTCAACAGCCCCAACGGCAACTTGCAGACGGCAATCGACGCGCCGTGCGTGTTGATGCCCGGAGGCCAGGCGCTACTCGTCGCCGGCAATACGGTGCGCGAGGTCAGCAGTGGGCAGGCGTCGTTCTGGTCGAACCCTTCGAACGTATACCTGTACGACCCGAGCACCAACGCCACACCCGTCGCGCTCAGCAAGCAGCCGGCCAATAACACGACCGACACGTGGCAGACGCGGTTCCTGCTGCTTCCGACCGGGCAGGTCCTGTTCACCTCCCAGGAAACGGGCAAGGTGAGCCTGCTCACGCCAGACGCGTCGCTTACCGCGTACGACCAGAGCTGGCAGCCGACGCTCCGTCGTGTCCGACGACGATGGTCGTAGGGCACCACTACAAGCTCGAGGGCACTCAGTTCAACGGCTTGTCTCAGGTCTGCTCGTACGGTGATGACGCGCAGATGGCCACTAACTTCCCCATCGTGCAGCTGTCGGACACCAGCTCCAGCGCCGTCGTCTACGTCCCCAGCTTCGACTTCTCGACGCTCGCGGTCGAGACCGGCGTAGCCACCCAAAGCACGCTCATCGAGATCCCGTCGACGATGACGACCGGGGACTACGACCTGCGCGTGATCGCGAACGGGATCCCGTCGGCCCCGGTCACGGTCAAGATCGTTCCACACGCGCCGCAGATCGTGGTCGATCCAGAGGACGGCTTGGACTTCGGAACCGTCTGCGGCGGCGGGCCGGCATATCTGACGCTGACCATCTACAACGTTGGCGGCGCCGACCTGATCGTCGACACGGTCACGAACCTCACGGGGTCCGCAGACTTCACCGTCCTGCCGAACCCGGCCACACCGCTAACGATCGCTGCCGGCGACCAGGTCTCTTTCACCGTTGAGTTCACCCCATCTTCGGTCGGGCCGGAGTCGGCCACGATCCGGATCGGCAGCAACGACCCGGTGGCGCCGAACCTCGACCTGGTCGTCACCGGCACCGGCGGAGCCGGCGCGCTCGAGCTGGCGGTCGCCGACGGTGGTGACTTCGGGGACGTCTGCCTCGGCTCGTTTGTGGATCGACCACTCGTCCTGGTCAACAACGGTCCGTGCCCGCTTCACGTCACGAACATATCGGGATCGCCCGATTTCGTCACCCCGACGGTGAATGCCTACCCGCTGACGATCGGCGCGGGCGACGCGATGGAGCTCCCGATCCGCTTCCAGCCAACGACACTGGGCGCACGATCGGCAACGATCACGGTCACGAGCGACGACCCCGCTGGCCCGAAGACCGTGTCCGTCAGCGGAACGGCCCCAGCTCCCCGACTGGCGCTCGTACTGGCGGACACTGGACACTTCGGGAAGGTTTGCCGTGGTCACTTCGCCGATGAGCCTCTCGTGCTGGTCAACAGTAGCCGTTGTCCGCTGACTGTCACGGCGATCAAATCGTCGTCGCCGGCGTTCCTGGTCCCCAGCGTCACGCGCTATCCGCTTCTCATCGACGGTCGCGGCTCACTTACCGTGCCGATCCGGTTTCAGCCGACCCACCACGGCCCGGCACACGCCACGATCACCGTCGTCAGCGACGACCCGGCAGGTCCGCGGGACGTCTCGGTGTCTGGAGACGCCCCGAGCGGAAAGCTGGCCGTCTGCGGTTCGGCGTACTTCGGCGAGGTGGACTGTGGCTCAGCGGAAAAGACGATCACCGTGTGCAACATCGGCGAGTGCATGCTGCATGTCTCCAGCGTGGAGTTCAAACGACCGCGACAGCACTTCAAGCTCATCGACAACCCGTTCCCGGCAACGCTGCCGGTCGGCGCGTGCCTGAGCGCCGTGATCCGCTACACCGCGAGCTGCGAGCCCGAGTGCTGCGAACTCGTGATAACGAGCGACGATCCCGAAGAGCCCGTCCGCTGCCTGGACGTCGTCGCATACACCCGATGCCGATGCGAGACCGAATGCTGTCGTGTACAAGCCGGGCGCTGCGGGTGCGGATCTTCAACCACCAGGCCGGCGCCAGGTTGTGGCCGGGGAGGGGGACCTGTCCGCCTCCCGCTAATTGGTTGCTGCAGTGACGGCGGGACTGGGATCTGTCTCGTGTCGGTCTAGGCGTCGTCGAGGACCTCCGCGAATGCGATCACTACGCCTCCGGTGGCGTGCTCGAGGGTAGCGCCGACAAGGGCGCCCGCCTCTGCGGCGGCGTCGCTGGCCGCCGCGTAGTCGGCAAAGTACAGGTCCAACAGTCGGTATACCGGGGTCGGGCTGCCGTCTTCCTTAGGCCAGACCTTCGATGCCTGCAGCCGAGTCAGGCCGGGAAGCTTCCGCGCCAGCGCAAGCTGCTCGGGGTAAGCCGCCTCGAAGGCGGCCGGGTCGGTGGGGTTGGAATAGACGAAGCTGATCTTGGTCGGCTTGTCCTGCCCAGGTTCGCTGGCTCTCGATGTCATGGGTTGTGATTTCCTTTCT
>Ga0116217_10003816_pt1 | contig 13561 bp, 15 predicted proteins | sample Sb_taG_6_FD_89697 | JGI IMG/M metagenome (GOLD analysis project Ga0116217, IMG submission 89697) | Peat soil microbial communities from Weissenstadt, Germany - Sb_50d_4_PS metaG | ecosystem: Environmental > Terrestrial > Soil > Wetlands > Peat | place: Germany: Weissenstadt | collected 2010-09-21 | reverse complement strand
CGCGGCGACTTGAGCCAGGAGTACTTCGCGTCGGTGTTCAGCCACTCGTAGGCGGCTGAGGTCCGGTGTAGGCCGGGTTGGTCTGCCCGTGGAACGGGTTCAGCGCGGTCATGTCGCCGCCCGTGTACTCATAGTAGGAGTGCGCGACCTGCTCTGTGACCTTGGTCTCGTCGAACCCGTGAACCGTGCTCAGATCACGATCGAACACGATGCCGCGGGGGAAGAAATACGTGGCGGGGTCGTTGATCGAGGTCAGCGGGATCCCCCCGTAGGCCATGAAGTTGCGGGTGTTTCCGCCAAATCCGAACCAGTCCTTGTAAGCCGACGCGATCAAGAGCACATCCGGCAGGTACACCTGCTCGACGAACTCACGCATCGTCGCCAGCCGCGCCCGCATGAAATCGATTCGCTCCTGGTTGATCGCCTGCGGACTGTCCAGGTCCAGCGGCGTCGCCATCCCGCCGACCAGGTAAGTCTGCGGGTGCGGGTTCTTCCCCCCGAGCACCGCGTGCACCCGGATCACGTCGCGCTGCCACTCGAGCGCCTGGAGATAGTGGTCGACCGCCAGCAGGTTCGCCTCCGGCGGCAAGCGATACGCGGGATGACCCCAATAGCCACTCGTGAACAGCGACAGCTGACCCGAGTCGACGAGCGTCTTCACCCGCTGCTTGGTGGCGGCAAACTCGTCCGCGCCCGATCGCGGCCAATTCGAGATCGACTGAGCCAGGCGCGAGGTCTTCACCGGGTCAGCCTTCAGCGCCCCCGTGATGTCCACCCAGTCGAGCGCGTGCAGGTGATAAAAGTGGACCACGTGGTCATGGACCGTCTGGGTTCCCGCGATCAGATTGCGGACCAGATTCGCGTTCGGGGGGATCTCGATCCCGAGCGCGTTCTCCACGGCCCGCACGGAGGCGAGTGCATGAACCGTCGTGCACACGCCGCAGATGCGCTGCGCCCAGATCCACGCCTCACGCGGATCCCTCCCGCGCAGGATGATCTCCATCCCGCGGAACATCGTTCCCGACGCCCACGCCTGCGCAACCGTCCCGCCCGAGACCTCGGCCTCCAACCGCAGATGGCCCTCGATCCGAGTGACCGGGTCAACCTTAACCCGCACCGGGATCCTCCGGCGGGCGATCCACAACGGGCTCCTGCGACGAGCCTTCAGGGACGCCATCCGCCGGCGCGGACTCTGGATGGCGACGCCGCTGGATCGCCTTCCCGACCCCGTGCACGGCACTCAGCGCGGCCACCCCCGCGACGGCGTAGATGCCGAGCTGCTCGGCCGTCGTCTCGACGCCGAACCCGGACGTCCGGACAGGCGATCAGCTGCGCCGGCCGGCCGTGCGCCAGGCGACGTCCATTGAGCGTCCACTAGGTTCGTCGCGTGCGCTAACCGGGCTTCACGGACGTACACGCTGTTTCTACCTCCCTGCAGGACTTTCGTGCTGTTTCGTTAGCAGCCGTGAACGGTCGTGACGTAGTTGTCTTTCACTCGTAATGAAGGGGTCCGAGGTTGCAGTCCGCGGTCGGCTCTCGGCTTGCTCACCACTTGCGGGCAGTTCGCATCAGCGCGCCTTTTCACGCTGGTGGGACGTGACGTCTATCGAGCGTCCATTAGCTGAGCGATCAGCCGGCATGTCCCGCTCTGCGGACACGGTCTTTCTCGTCTGTGGGCCGAGTCGCGGTGATGGCCTTCCCGTCGAGCCGCAGCCGGCGCGTCGTGGTGGAACGCCGTCCGTGCTGGTCACAGAATCTCCTCGAAGCGCTTATGTCCGCGTCGACCGACGAGCACCACGCGCCGATCTGCTGCCGTCCACACGACGGTCCCTGCGATCTGGGGCTGCCCTGCGAAGGACCCGAAGCGATCCCAGATCGGCCCCTCGAGCGCGTAGCAGAGCTCGTCTCGGCCGCTCCAGCGCTCCACGTCGACCAGCTCGTTGCCGTCGAGTCGACTGAGCACGATCCGATCGATATGGCCACCGCGGCCAGCGCGACCGCTGAACGGAACCGTCGCGATCGTCGCTCCACGCGCCTCGAGCTCCTGCCACACCGACTCGCCCGAAAGTAGCTCCCATCGACCAGGCCGAAACCGAGCGTCATGGATTTGCGAGGCCTCACGCCCCGCAGGGGTACGGCACGGCTCTCCTGCGGCCGCTTTGCACTTCGGGCACGGCCGCGCTCGCCAGCCGCGCGCCACGTGCAACGTGGTCGGCGGCCGAGTCTTACGGAACCACGGTGTCCGGCATCGGGCGCCGGGCGCGGCACGGCAAGTCGGACACCACTGCTCGAGCCACAACGCTCGGTCGCTCATGGCCGGGCCTCCGCTCGCGGACCCGCCGGCCGTGTGGTGGCGGCGAGAGCTGCGGGGCTGATCCAGCTCGACTCAGCAGACACTGCTCGGATCCTGAGGTCCGCAACAGAGTGCTACCGCCCGTGTCTGCGAACCCGTGTCACCCCTGGCAGTCCGTGACACGCGTGGAATGTGGCTTTCGTCCATTTCCGTCCACGAGTTTCACCTCGACCGTTTTTCGGCAGCCACGGCCGTACACTCCGCTTTATAGCCGTTTGCAGGGATTTCGTGCCCGTTCGTGGGCGTCCGTGAACGCTCGTGACCCGGTGAACCTTCCACGGTAAGGAAGGGTCGGGCGGTTCGAGTCCGCCAGCCGGAGATGGCCGTCGTTGCTCGTGCTCCTGCCCGAGACGAGAACGAGGGTCGTCGGCGAGACGGCGCGCAACCCGGGCACGACCAACTCTCAGGCCGCCGCTGCTCCTCGATCAGTGAGCGCGGAGCGAGGCTTGTCGCGGTGGTGCGAGATCTTGACCCTGGACTTGACCCGAACGCTACGCGGTGAGGATCAAGGTGGCCCTGGACGAGCGGAAAGCTCCTGTGTGCAGGACTTTCTGGGAGCGCGCCCGGAGAGATTCGAACTCCCGACCTTCGGTTCCGTAGACCGACGCTCTATCCAGCTGAGCTACGGGCGCCTATGCATTTTCTGCCTGCAAATCCGCCACTTCCTGTGGCAACTACGCTACTAGTGCCGATGCCTTTGCCGGGGACGGAAACCCGCCAATACCGGAGAATATGTGCCCGCGAATCGCCCGCGGGCACAAAATCGCTCCGGATGACACTGGGCAAGGATAACGCCGGCAACCTCGCGCGTCTGCGAGGTGCTGGTAGTCGCAATGGGGTTGGTGGATTTGCCAGCGCGCGTGCTGGGCTCCCTGCCGGCGGACGGGCCGTCGAGGATCTCCGACCGGTTGCGGGCGACCGCGATCTGGACTGCGGCGGGATGCTCGCCGCAGATGGTGGCGATGCCGTCGAGGCGCAGCCCGTCAACAGGCGGTTGCGGACCCGCTGCAGCCGCTGCTGCGCGCGTCGAGCTGCGTCGCCAGCTCGGCGTCGCGCCCGAACCGCGGCTAAAGCTCGGCTCCGGGTCGCCGCGCCCGCTCCGGGACGGCCGGATTCATCCCGCCGGCTCTCCTGGCGTTCGCTCGTTCGTCTGCGCAAGTCCGGGGCGGTGCGACCGGGTGGAAGATCGCGGTGCGGTGCTCGAGTCCGGTGCCGATCCGCCAGGGTGGCTCCGCGTCGCTCCGAGCTTCTGTCCGAGGCGCTTGTGAAGCGTTGCATGCAGCAGCTGACGCGGTAGCAGCGCGGCGGTGAACGCGGTGGGGGAGAGGAGCGCGTCGAGCTGCTCGGGGTTCCAGCTCGAGTTGCGGGCGGCGAGCACGACCTCGACGAGGATCTGTTCGCACCATTCGCGCACGTGCGCTTCGATTACCGTCTGTGCGCCGGGGACGGCGCGGTAGCGCCTGCGCCAGTGGGCGGTCAGGTCGGTGATCGCTCGGAAATCGGCGTTGATCGTGAGCTCGTGGCGGCCGGGGTGGTAGCGGGCGGCCTGGTCCTCGAGGTCACCCGGAGCTCTGGAGCCGTCGCGCGCGGAGACCCAGGCGACGGCGGGGAGATCGACAGCGCCGGACTTGGCATCGGCATGGGTATCGGGGTCGTCTGCGGGCGGCTCACCGTCCGACCCGTCGTGGACCGCGTCTCCGTAGGCAGGGGTGTGCGGCGATTCTGCGGTCGGCGGGGTGCTGTGCGGTTGGGGCCGGGTCGTCGGCCGGCCGGCGGGCTCATCGCCGGCGCTGATGCCGGGTGACTCGGCGGATGGTTGCCGTGGCGGTTGGGTTGGCCGGTATCGGCTGAGTTGGTAGAGCGGCATGATCGCGCTGATGCGTCCGCGGATCGCTTCCCGGCGTGGGACGCCGTCGGCGTTGGCGGCGCGTTCCTGGAGCTGCCGGATCTCGTCGGGCATTGCGGCGGCGAACTCCTCGCCCCAGCGTGCCCAGGGGAGCGGTTCGTGGTCGAGCAGGAGCATCGTGCGGGCGGTGTTGGCCTGTAGGCGGTGCCGTTCGATGTGGGGTTCGAGGTGGATGACGACGCGTTCGTAGCCGAAGCGGACGCCGAAGTCCTGCAGACGTCCGTAGCCGCCGCGGGTCTGGCGATCTGGTCGTAGAGCTCGTCGCCGTGGACGGCGACGACGTGGCCGCTGGAGGTCCAGGTGCCGGCTTCGCGGCGGCGGGCGCGGTGGTCGTCGTCGAGTACCCACCAGCACGCGATCGCGTCGCTGATCTCGACGATGCCGCCGCAGAGGGCGCGGCGCTCGACGTGAGTGCGCTCTCCCTCCACGCGGGTGAGTTGTCCGGGCTTGCCACGGTCGTGGTGTTCGCGCACTAGCACCTCGATCCCGTCTGGGAATTGGCGGAAGCGGCTGTTGAGGTAGCGGGTGATCCAGTGCTGGCGGGCGTCGCTAACGCTCTGGGGCGCCCGGGTGGTGTCGTCGCGCTCGTCGTGGCCGAGGAGCACGACCTGGGTCCCGTGGTCCTGGCCGCGCAGCAGCCAGGGCTTGTCCTGCTCGCCGAGTGGACGCCAGAAGTCGGTGCGGCCATCCGGCCAGCGTTGGGGTTCGAGGCCCCAGCGGCCGTCGGGATGGCGTTTGAACCGTACGAGGGCGCCGTGGCCTCGGTGCCGGGAGCGGTATTCGAGTCCGTGGGGGTTGCGCGATCCGGCAGCGACCTTGGCGCCGACGCCGAAGTTGGCGGTGTGGGATTGCTCGCGGCTGCTGGAGGCGAGCTGGTTGATGTAGCGCCCAAGCTGGTCGGGGCGCATGCCGGTGCCGGTGTCTGTCACCGTCAGCTTGCGCGCCTTGCCGGTGGAGCCCTCGAGGCGCTGCCAGTCCAGGTCCCAGACCACGCGACCGCGAGCGGGACCGGGGTGCGCGGCGATTGCGTCGAGCCCGTTGACGGTGAGCTCACGCAGGAACTGGAGATCGCCGCATTCGCTGCCTAGGCGTTCGAGCAGGAAGGTGGGGTTTGCTACTGCGAGGTCCTGCCAGCCGTCATCGCGGTCAGGCGGTTCGTCGTGGTTGGCGAGGTGCTCGGCCATCCTTGCCGGACAGGTACCGGGCCGGGCCGCGCAGGCCCCTCTCGTTTCGGTTCAGTCGTCAGGGAAGGCGTCGGATCGCGCCGCCGCCCAGGTGCCGTACAGGTCGATGACCGTCGAGGGCGCCGGCCAAGCCCGGTCGCGCAAGCGTTTCAACGCGTCGCCACCGCGCCGCCGCGCGTGAGTGCGAGACCAGTCCGTCGACGACGGCGGACTGCCGTACCGGGCCCGCCACGCGCGCATCGCGTCGCGCACCCACTCCCGGGTCCGCCTCGGCGCGATCGCGCCGGGGCGACAGCGCTTGCAGTGATCGTACGCATCGCCCTTACCGCCTCGGGCCGCGGTCGGCGCGCCACAGCTCCGGCAGACGCCCTGGTAGCGGCGCTTCACCGCCCGGGCCTTCTCGCCGGTCGGATCTAACGCCGATAAAAGGCGTATGATCCCGACGAGAGGAACCAACATGCAAAAGGCACGCACAGTCGCCGTCGTCCGCGTCAGCGCCCAGGGCGACCGCCCCGACGAACACTTCCACTCCCCCGACGTGCAGCTCGACAGCGCCAAGCGCTGGACGCGCAAGCGCCGCGAACGGTTCGTCACCCACTTCCCCGAGATCGACGTTTCGGGCAAGCGCCCGCTCGCCAAGCGCCCCGGGCTGCTCAAGGCGGTCGAGATGGTCGAGGCCAAGCAGGCCGACCACATCGTCGTCGCGTACTTCGACCGGCTGGTGCGGTCGCTGAAGGTGCAGCTCGAGGTGATCGAGCGGGTCGAGAAGGCCGGCGGCGAGATCTTCGCGCTCGACCACGGGAAGCTGACCAACGGCACCGCCGCTACGAGGCTGAGCACGAACATGATGGGCGCCGTGTTCCAGTACTTCGCGGAGGTGACCGGCGAGAAGGTGACGGCCGCCCAGGCCCGCGCCGTGGCCCGCGGCGTGCTGCCGAACTCGCGGATCGTGCCCGGGTACGTCCGCGGCGAGGATGGCGTGCTCGCTCCCGTCCCCGAGCTCGTGCCGGTCGTCCGCGAGCTGTTCGAACGCCGCGACCAGGGCGCCACCATCGTCGAGCTGCAGGCGTACCTGCTCGAGCACGGGATCGAGCGGTCGGTCGCCGGCGTCGCGTCGATGCTCCGCTCCCGCCAATACCTCGGCGAGATCCACTTCGGCGAGCTGCACAACCTGAAGGCGCACACGCCGATCATCCGCGACCGGGCGCTGTTCGACCGCGTGCAGCGCCGGACGGTCTCGCGCGGCCGGCAAGCGAAGTCGGAGCGGCTGCTGGCCCGCCTCGGCGTGCTGCGCTGCGGGACGTGCGGGTCGTTGATGGTGATCAACTCGTACACCGGCAACTACCGATGCGGCAACACGAGCGCGAGCGGGTGCGAGCAGCGAGCGGCGATCAAGGCCGACCGGATCGAGGGGTGGGTGATGGATCGGGTGCGCGAGTACACCGCCGACGCTCGCGGCCACGCTTCCGCCGACGCGCACCGGCGCGACGCCGAGGCCGCGCTCGCGAAGGCCCAGGCGCAACTGAGCGCCACCAGGCGCCGTCTGCTGCTGTTGCCGCCCGGCTCAGACCAGGAACCCGAGGTGCTCGAGGTGGTCGACGGGCTCGAGCAGGCTTGCAACGAGGCTCAGGCGGCCGTTGACCGCCTCGGGCCGTCGGGACGCCGTAAGACGGTCACTCCTGAGCAGATCGACCGGCTACCGGCCGCGAGGCGGCTTGCGGAGTGGCGGGGCCTGATCACCGACACGGTCGCGTCGGTCACTGTCGCTCCCGCTGGGCCGCGCCGGCATGGCGACCGCGTCATCGACATCCAGTTCCTCGGCCAGTAGCTCGCGCGCGATCCGGTCGAGCCGGCGCTCGACGCGGTCGCGGACGTGCGGGGGCATCGGTGGCATCCGCTGGGTCATAGCACCTCCTCGAATAGGGACGGCGTCGGTCGCCAGCGCTTGTCCTCGCCCTGCTGGACGAACCCCTCCGCGGCGAGGTCATCGAGGGCGTTCCTCACCGTGCCGTCCTTCTCGCGCCGACCAACCGCGCGGGCCAGCTCGGCGAGCGTGAACCCAGGGTGCAAGGTGCAAGTGCTTAAGGGGTTTGCACCTTGCACCCTCCGAATGTGGACCTTCAGCGCGTCGGCGATCTCGTCCCGCTTACGCGGCTGCTCGGCCTTGCCGAGCACGTCCTCCATGGTCGTCTCGTCCGGCTCGACGTCGATCACCCGGCCGACGCTGAACGTCTGCCCGCCGTAGTCGAACAGGGTGTCGGCGATGGCGAACTTGAGCGCGTGCGAGATCTCCTCGGAGACGTAGTTCACCGGGGCGAGCACTGCGACGCGAGACAGCGGGTCTGCTGGATGCCGGTCGACCAGGAACGACGACCGGGCCATCGCCCCGTACTGGACCGTGCCCTGCGAACGCTGCCGGAACACCTGCGCCTGCGCCTTATTGACGTGCAGGGTCGCCAGGGCGGCCACGTTGGAGGCGGCCAGCGCGCGCCTGAGGGGTCTGACCGCGCGGCGCATGCCCACGGGCTCGTGATAGTTGGACATCCGCGGCAGAACGTCCATCAGGTGCTCGAAGATCACGAGCGCGAACGCGTGCTCGGCGAGCAACTGGCCGAGGTCGCTGCTGTGATCCTCGACGTTGAAGATCGCATCCTCATCCAGCGCTTAGAACTCGTGGACGTGCTCGAAATCGGCACCCGCAGCGTGGAGCCGCGGCAGGGTCACGCTGTCCCAGTCGTCCTCGTCAGCGCCGACGAACAGCACGTCGCCGGGCTCGCTCTCGTAGGCCCCCGGCAGGTCGCCGGTCGTGATGCCAGCGGCGACATACGCGGCGAACGTGGACTTGCCGACCTTCTCCTCGCCGACCATCAGATTGAGGCGTCCGCGGACGAGCCACGGGGGCCAGACGAACTCGACCGGCCGCATCTTCCCCGGGTCGGCCGGTCGGGTGGCGAATCGGGGGTCCGGCCCGTGGCCGTTGGGGCTCGGCTTGGAAGCCGGCACGTAGCCCATGCCGGCGATGAGACGCTCCAGGTCGCCTGTCACTTGCGGCCTCCTTCGGTTGTGGTGAGTAGAAGCGCGCGGCCGATCGCCTCCGGCGAGCAGCCGGCCTCGCAGCGAATGCCCCCGTGCCTGTCAGCGGCGAGCGCTTGACCGCACACGGGGCAACGCCAGCGCCACACACGCCGGCGTCCATCGTCATCAGCGATCCACGTGCGTGTTGCGGCGCCGAGCGCGGGCGTGAGCAGCGCGACGACAAACGGCGGGTCCCAGCAGTCCCAGCAGTACCAGCCGCCGAGCGCGTCAGACCAGCAGAACCACGGAGAGGGAGTGCCCCACTCCCCACAGCCGGAGCAGCGCTCGCGCTGGGCCGTGCTCACGGCCGCCAGCCCCGCTTCCACCGGTTGCGCAGCTCTCGGGCGATATAGCCGAGCCCGCCGCACAGCCAACAGCGAGCCCGGACGATCTCCTCGTCGCCGCACAGCGGGCAAACCGCCAGAGCACGCAGAAACGCCCGGCTCGGCCGGGCTAACGGGGGTTCGCCAGGTTCTCCGGAGGAGTCGCCGCTAGAGGCGCTCGACGTCGCTCGGGCGACGTGTCGCTCCCGCCGTCCGCGCGGGCGCGGCTTGGTCCGCGAGCGCGGAGCTGTACAAGACATCGGCGCTCGTGCCCGCCGGGCATCGCAGTCCAGGCGGTGCCGAACGAACCGCACGGCGCGTACGGGATCGTCGCCGACGTCACCCGCTTCGAGGACCGCCATTGCTTCGGCTGTCTGCAGGTCGCGCAGCTCACCGTCCTCCACGGCGGCGATCGCACCCGGGTCACCAGCCCCGAAGGCCGCGATCAGCGCATCCGTCATGCCGACGATGGCGCGCCGCGCCCGGTCAGGGTCGCCGGCGGCGTGAGCCGCTAGCAGTTCGGTCGGATCCGACCAGGCCATCAGATCGACATCCTAAGCGCCTCGCGGACGGTCACATCAGCCGCAGCGGCTCCGTCCGCTTGCGTGCGCGGAACATCGAGTCGATGACCGCACGTGGGGCGCCGACCCCATCGGTCCGCATGTACACGTTCACGGCGGCGAGCTGCGCCGCGGTCAGCGCCTCGACCGACTCCGCGAGTCGCTCGCGCCACAGCACGACGTGCAACGGATCGGCGCCGAGCGACCACGACGGAGCCGGCCGCTCCCACCCGCCGGCCACCAGCCCGTCGAGCGACGCCGGCCGCTCCGGCGCCCAGCGACTACCCGCGCGCCGGCGCCGCCAGTCGGCTCCGAGCGCCTGGCGGGCGACCATGTGGGCTACGTGCCGAACGTGCTCCGGCCCGGATTGAAGCCGCCAACCCGCTCCCAGAGCTCCCCGCGAAGGATTTGTAGGCAATCGTCCACCTCGGAGTCCGGCTGCGCGAAGTTCGTCGCCAGCGCGAGCAGTTGCCCCCCGTTGCGCTCAAGCAGGACCTCGAACGCGTGCTGGTCCCCGGCGGCGGCGCGGCGGGTCAGCCACAGCTCATGCTCGGGCATCGTCTAGTTGAGGCGCAGGGGGCTCCAGCGCAGCCGCTCGGTCAGCTCCTCGACACCGGCCAGGTAAACCGCCGCGAACGTGGCAGCCGCGCTTGTCGCGGCGGTCGCCTGCTCAGGGAAGTACGACCATTGGATGAGCGCGGCACAACGGACCGCCGCTAGCTGCCGCACCTCGTCTACGAACTCGACCGGCAGCTCGACAGCGTCGACGCCGAGCGCGATCAGTGCGTCCCCAGCAGCGACGACGCACAGGTTGGCGACCTGGACGTCGGTCGGCCGGGTTTCGTCGGTGAACTCGCCGAGCTCGTTGCCGTACTGGTCGACCGTTCTCGACGTGATCAGCGCCGCGACCTGGTCGACGCTCGGCGTGACGTCGGCGAGGTCGGCCATCAGCGGCGGCCTCGCCGAGCTCGTGCGCGACGCAGCGCCACGAGGCTGGGCAGCGACACGTCGACTCCTCCTCGGTCGTCGGGCGAATCCCGAGCGGGAGCCTCCGGCGTCCTGACCCCGCGCGCCACCGGTCTGGGGTTGGGTGGCTTGCGCTTCGGCTGACTCACGCCGCTGCGATCCTGACCGCGGCCGTGATCCGCTCCAGGCCAAATGCCGCGTTCAGCTCGAGCCGGACGTTGCTCGTGTTGGTCGTCCCGTTGTCCGCCTCGAACTTCGCCAATGACACGGGGGAGGCGTACAACCGGCCGAGCGCGCCGCTGTCGACGACGACCGGCGCCGGGACCGACTTCGAGACGCGACGGCCGAGACCGAAGATCGACGATGGTGAGAACGACCCGGCGGCGAACACGTAGTCGTTGACGCCTCCGGCGATGCCACTCACGAGCGTGTCCAACAGCTCGTCAGCGGCGGGTGTCAGAAGCAGAACGTCCGGGTTGTAGCCCTCGGCTCGCAGCGTGGTGATGCACTTGCGGACGCTCACGATCAGCTCGTCGGCGCCGGGGTCCTGGAATGCGGCGGCTGCGAGCGCGTCGAGGATCAGCTTGTCGAGCGCCTCGTTGATCGCGAGGCGCAGGTCCTGTTCGACAACCGTGTTGACGGTCGGCTGTTGCAGGTGGATGTTCGGGATGCCGCTCTGGATCGCTGCGACCTGCGCGAGCGCTGTGTGGGCGATGTTGAGTTCGCTTCCGACTTCGGGCTTCGGCGTGGTCGCGTCAATCGCGCGAACCACGTTCGCGGCCGGCGGCAGCGCGCGCGCGGTCTGCTGAACAACATCGATGCTCGTGACGCCGGCGCCGACGCCGACGCGCGGGAACGCCGGCCAGCAGTAGCGGACGTCGAACCCGAGCGGGACGCCGTCGCGGCGCACCGGTTGCATCGCGTCGACCGGCGCCGACCAGGTGACGGCGCGCTGCTCGTACTCGTCCCACGGCATCGTCGCGGTCTCGCCCGGGAACCCGCGGGCGCGGAACTCGTCGGCCAGCCCTCGCCGCGGGGTTGCGGCGGTGCGGTCCTCGACGCGCAGGCTTCCCGGCGTGCTCTCCGGGGCGCCGCGGGCCTCCGGGGCCGGGTCGCGAGGCTCGGACAGGGTCTCGGTCTGGGGGGCCTCTGGGGCCTCGGTCGTCGGCACGGTGGCCTCCTCGGGTTGGGAGCGCAGCTCGACCGCAGCGGCCGGATACGCGGGATTGGCGGTCAGCGCGACATCGCGCAGCACGGCGATCTCGTGAACGTGGCGAACGTCTCCTCGCCACGAGTCGCGGGCGACTTTCATCCGCCACGAACCGGCGCACAAGTCGCCACGCTCGACGGCCTCGACGACGTCCTGGCGCGACCGCGGCGGGTCCAGTGACCAGTGGACGCCGTCGCTGCGTTCTTCGAGCGCGAGCGTGCCCGGGTGCCGTCCCAGTGGCAGGCCGCGGTGCTCGACGGTCGCGACCAGCTCGCTCAGGTCGGCGTTCCGTAGCGCACCGGCCTCGATTACCTCGCGCCAGTTGCCCGGCATGTTGCGTGACTCGACGCCGAACGGGATCACGCCGCGGATGCGGCGGCCGTCGACGGTGATCGGCTCGGAGCGCTCCTCGAGCTGGCCGGGGACGGGACGGTCAGGCATTGGGGCCTCCGGGGTCGTTGGGAGCTGGCGGCGTCACACCGGGCGGCGCCGGGGCGGTCGGGATCTGCGCCATCGGCACGGCGGCGCTTGAGACCGGGTTGGCTGGGAGTTGCGGCAGGTTCTCACGCTGGCGGATCTCCTCGACCGTCAGCCATCCGCCGGCGAGTCCTTTCTCGTAGACCTGCGCGCGGGTCAGGCTGTCGGCGCGTAGGAGGTCGTCGAGCTGGAACTCGCAGAAGACGGTGCTGGGGCTGAGGTCCGGGTCGCTGGTGATGGCCGCCTCGACCAGCCGGAGGATCGGGCCGAGCGTGAACTTCAGGAAGTCCAGCGACTCGGTCTCGGCGTTTGCGTAGGTCAGGCTGTGGGAGACGGGCGCTCCGATCAGGTGCGGCGGCACCCGGAACACGCGGCAGATCTCCTGCGTGCTCAGTTGGCGTTGCGCCACAAACTCGGCGTCCTGCATGCTCAGCGCGAACTGCTCGTATTGCACGTCCTCGGCGCCGGTGAGGATCAGCAGCTTCCCCGTGTTGTCGGTGCCGACGAACATCTGCTCCCAGTCCGCTCGAACGTCCGTGGGCGCGGTGCCCTGCGCCGAGCGCCATCCCGGGACGCGCAGGACGCCACCGGGGCGGCCGGCGTTCGCGGCGAACGTGTCGGCGTGCTTGCCCAGGTTTTGCGCGAGCCCGAGTCCCTGGCGGGCCTGCGCGACGGGTGAGAGCCCGAGCACACCATCGACGCTCAGCGCCTTCAGGTGCAGCACGTCGGCGGTCCCTAGGAGCCCGGTGTCAAACACCCCTTGCAGAAACCGGTGAGAATGGGTGTCAAATCCGAGGCTGTGAGAGCCGTTCTGCGTCCCTCCGACGAACCTCCGCGACTAATTTGGTTCCCGAAAACGCGGACTTCGGCCGGGCCGGTCGGGGCGCCGCGAAAAACACCACCCTCCTAGCTCCTGAGCGCCGTTCTGGTCGACGTACAGATACCGCGGTGCGCCCCTCACCAGCTCGACCGTCATGCCCGCGGGATGCAGTGGCGCGAGCTGCGTGACGATCCCATCGGCGTCCCTGTACTTGCCGACGTAGGCGTTGCCGTGCAGGTTCAGGTGAGCGACGACGGTGCCGATCAGGTTCGCGGTCACGTTCCCCGGGGACGGGGTCGCGAGCAGGTCGGTCAGTCGTCCGGAGAACCGCTCACGGTCGCCGGCAGCGAGGTGCCTGTACGCGACCAGCGGCAGGCTCGCGGCGGTGTCCGCCAGCAGCCGAACGCACGCGAACACGTCCGAGATTCGCATCGCCTCCTCGGGGCCGATGTCGGTCCACGTGACCTGCCCGTAGATGGGCCAGGGCTGCTGTGCGCGGGTCAGTGATCGCTGCTCGTCCTCCCAGATGTCGAGGACACTGCGACCACGCGAGAACAGGCCCATGTGCGGCCGGATTCTATTCCTACGCCGGTGTAGCTTTCGCCCGTGGCGTTCGCCGGATTCTGCAAGCTGATCGGCCTGGACCTGGAGCCGTTCCAGCGCAAGATCGCGAGCGCGGCCGGCGGT
>Ga0116217_10003815_pt1 | contig 13562 bp, 11 predicted proteins | sample Sb_taG_6_FD_89697 | JGI IMG/M metagenome (GOLD analysis project Ga0116217, IMG submission 89697) | Peat soil microbial communities from Weissenstadt, Germany - Sb_50d_4_PS metaG | ecosystem: Environmental > Terrestrial > Soil > Wetlands > Peat | place: Germany: Weissenstadt | collected 2010-09-21 | reverse complement strand
TCATCCGCAAGCGCGACCTTCTGCCCGGCGTACCGGCTCGCCGGCTCGCTGCGCGCCGCGTACTGGTCGAACCGGGTCAGATGCACGTACCGGTCGGGCGCCCACTCCGCGAACCGATAGCGCCCCGTCCCGACGTACTCCTTCAGGGTCCCGGCCCCGATCCCGTCCACGATCTCCTTCGGCATCATCGCGCCTGAAGACGGCAGCGCAAGAAACGCGATGAGCGGCGCGAACGGGGTCTTCAGCTTGATGATGACTGTGCTGCTCCCGGCCGCCGTCACCGAGCCGATCGCTCGATACGGCACCGCCCCGTAGGGGCTCAGCCGGCCCCAGCGGTTCAGCGACGCGACCACATCGTCCGCGGTCAGGGTCTTGCCGTTGTGAAAGGGGACGCCGGTGCGCAGCGTGATCGTGTACGTTAGCGCGTCCTGACTGACGGTGTACCCCGTGGCCAGATCCGGCTGTATGCGCCATCCGGCGTCGAACGCGAACAACCCCTCGAAGATCGGCAGCGTGATGGTGCTGGTCAGAGTCGCGGTCGTGGCTTGGGTATCGAGGATCAGCGGCTCCCCGATCTCGGCGATCTTCAGCGTCCCGCCGCGGCGGAGCGGCGTCGCCGCACGCGCCGCGGGATCCGCGCCCGATCGGGCCGCCGGCAGCCACCCGGACGCGGCGGCGCCCAGGCCGGCTGCCGCCGTCCGGAGGAACGACCGTCGCGTCGCCTGGCCCGGCGTCGCGCATCCGTGCTTCGCCATGCGCATCCCTCCCGCGACGACTTCGCACCGCACATGCCCATTCCGCGTTCGCCCGCGGCACCCCTGTGCCGCCGGGGCGGCATCCTACCCCCCGGACCCCATTCGTCCGCGCCGGTCAGGGGGCGGACCGGACACGATGTCGAAGGACGTGCGAGCCGGCCCGGATGCGCGCGCTGAAGACACGGACGACGAGGAGACACGACGTGACCACTGACGAGCACGCGTATCCGGTCGAGGTCGCGCGCGACGTCTTAATCCCCATGCCGGACGGGGCGCATCTCGCCGCCACGCTCCATCGGCCGGCAGCCGATGGGCGCTGGCCCGCCATCATCACGCTGATGCCGTACCACAAGGACGGTCGCGGGGGGCGGGGCTCCACCGAGGCGGTCCATCACCATTTCGCGCACCGCGGCTATGCGGCGCTGACGGTGGACCTGCGAGGCCTCGGAGGCTCCGAGGGGCTCAACGCGTATCCGTTCGACCCACAGGAACGCCGTGACGGGCACGCGGCGGTCGAGTGGGCCGCCGGACAGCCGTGGTGCACCGGGAACGTCGGCCTGTGGGGCACCTCCTACGGCGGCATCACCGCGCTCAGCGTCGCCTCCACCCGACCCCCGCACCTCCGTACGATTATCCCGGTGCATGCGTGCTCGGATATCTATGAGGACTTCCTCCGGCCGGGCGGCTGCCGCGGCGGATCATGGTCGGAGGGGGACTGGGGCGCCCGCATGATCGCCTATAATCTGACCCCGCCGCTGCGTCAGGATCCCGACGGCCGCTGGGCGCGCCAGTGGCTCGAGCGCCTGGAGCACGCGCGGCCCTGGATCCTCAGCTGGCACGAGCACCCGTCGCACGACGATTTCTGGCGCGCGAGGGCGATCCCGTACAATCAGATCGAGGTGCCCGTGTTCGCCGTCTGCGGCTGGCGCGATCTGTATCCCGACGCCACCGTGACGTACTACCAGGGGATCAACGCGCCGAAGCGCCTGCTCATGGGACCGTGGAAACACGTGTTCCCCGATCTCTCGCCGGAGGAGCCGGTCGGGTTCCTGCGCGAGATGGACCGCTGGTGGGATCGGTGGCTCAAGGGCGCGGTGAACGGGATCGGGGACGAGCCGCCGGTCACGTTGTACGTCCAGGGCGCGCGGCGCTGGCGCGAGACCTCGGCGTGGCCTCCGCCCGGCACGGCACCGTACACCCTGTACTGCACTCCGGCGCGCACGCTCGAGACCCGACCGCCCGCCGGGGACGCCGACCCTCTGGTGTGGCACCACGATCCGACCGTGGGCCTCGCCTCCATCCCGTGGGATCCGTGGGCGGCGCACGTCACCCGGCCGGCGGATCACTCGCCGGACGACCACCGGTCGCTCACGTACGACACGAGCCCGCTGGCACGCCCGCTCGAGGTGATCGGCACCCCCACGGCCGCGCTCCATCTCGCCGCAGGGGGCACGGACCCTCGCGTCGTGGTTAGGCTCTGCGACGTGGCGCCTGACGGGAGCTCCACGCTCGTGACGACCGGCTGGGCGAGCGGGATCCAGACACGGGATACCCTCCCCACCAAGATCAGCCTGCGCCCCACCGCGTACGTCTTTCAGGCCGGCCACCGCCTCCGGTTGAGCATCTCCGGGGCCGATTTTCCCCGGCTGTGGCCCGATCCCCGCGCGCAGGATCTCGGCGTCTACAGTTCTTCACGATGCCCGTCGCGCGTGGACCTCCCAGTCGCGCCCCACGACCCCGGTGCGGCGCACGTCTTCGGGCCGCCCGCGTCGGACCTCCACGCCCCGGCGGTGATCGACGGCAGCGAGGAGTGGACGACCCAGCGGACCCTGCAGTCCGCGGTGGCGGCGCTGGACGGGGTCAAGGACGAGGCGTTTCGGATCGACGAAGGGGCGCGTGTGCACATCCGCCATCGGTATCGCGCCGCCGTGGAACACGATCACCCGCAGACGGCCTGCGTGACGGCATCAACCACGGTCCGCGTCGAACGCCCGGTGGGTTCAGCCACGGTCGCCGTCGAGTTGATCGAGACCACCACCGCCCTGCGCATCGCCGTAGAGATCACGCTCGAGGGCCAGCCATTGTTCGCCCGGCAGTGGGACGTCGCCATCGGCGCCCCCGCATCGGACAGCCGACCGGCCGATGCGGCGAGAGCGCGCGGCGAACGTCCACGCGCGGACGTTCGGCCACCCTGTTAAGCCAATGCGAAGGTTGGGCGAAAACTCGGTCGGACGCCGTGGGCCGGTGGAGGAGCCTGGGCGAAAATGCCGCACTTCTATAAGTATGGCATTCTCGATTCCGAGTTCGCCGAGCCCCCCCATACGGCGGCAGCCGGCCTATCGGGGAGACGACGCGAATCAGCGCGCCGCGGTCATCGACATCGGCAGCAACACCATCCATCTCCTCGTCGCGGACTGCCGCCCCAACGCTATCTGGCCGATCCGCGATCTCCGCGTGCGCGCCAGGCTCGGGATCGCGGTGGCGGACGCGGGCGTGCTCGGGACGATGCGGATTCGGGCGGCGGCGTCGGTGGTCCGCACGTTCGCCGCCGAAGCGCGCGCGTGGCGGGCCGGCGAGATTATGGTCCTGGGGACCCACGCGGTCCGCGCCGCCGCCGACCGCGGTGCGCTCGCCGACGCGGTTGAGACCGCGACCGGCCTCCGGGTGCACGTGCTGACGCCCGAGCAGGAGGCCACGCTGTGTCTGGCCGGCGCCTCGCTCGGGCCCCTCCCGGCGGCGCCGTTTCTGAGCGTCGATATCGGCGGAGGCAGCTGCGACGTGGCCGCGGTCGGCGCGTCCGGCGTCCGGGGCATTACGTCGGTACCCGTCGGATCCGGGGTCCTGGCGGCTCGGGATTTCGACGGCGATCCACCGTCCGCGGCCAAAGTGGACCGTGCCTCCGAGCGGCTCGCCGCCCTGTTCGAGGCGGCGCTGCCCGGCCACGGGGAGTTCCCCGAAGCGGTGGCGACGGGGGGCGCCGCGAGGCGCGTGGGACGTCAGGTGACCGATCGGCAGGGCACGGCCGCAGGAGAGGCGTCCCAGTTGCTGAATGTGGTCGCACGGCTGCTGCACTCTCCTTCGACGCGCTGGCCGCACCCCGTGAAGCCCGCACGGGCCGCGACCGCGCGCGCGGGCGGCGCGATTTTGCGGACGATCATCATCCGGTGGCGCATCCCGCAGTGGCGCATCAGCCCGTACGGACTGCGCGAAGGAGCGCTGGCGCTCCGGGCGCGCGGGCAGAGCCTGGACGCGGCGTCGGCGCCCCCCACGCGCGCGCGGCATCCCCACGTCCTGGAGGGATCGAGTGGGCATCATCGAGCCTGAGCACCAGGTAGCGACGACCGAGGCACACCGGTTCTTCAACCGGGAGCTGTCGCAGCTCCAATTCAACGAGCGCGTCCTCGATCAGGCGCGGCCGGGCGCGCACCCGCTGTTGGAGCGGCTCAAGTTCCTGGCGATCTCCGATTCGAATCTCGACGAATTCCTCTCGATCAACTTCTCGCTCCTGCTGGATCGCGTGGACGTGGGCGATACCACGCTGGCGGAGGACGGGTACACCGCGACCGAAGAGGCGCGCCGCGTCCGGGACGCGCTGCGACGGTTCATGCACGAGCAGCGGCGGATCTTCCACCAAGAACTCACCCCCGAACTGGATGCCGCGGGCATTCACGCGCGTGCGTACCGCGCGCTCACGCCCACCCAGCAGGCCACGCTGCGGCAGTGGTTTCTCGATGAGGTGTTTCCGGTCTGCACGCCGCTCGCGGTGGATCCGGCGCATCCGTTTCCCTTTATCTCCAACTTCAGCCTCAACCTCGGCCTCATGTTGCGGGGTGACGACGGCGACGCATGGTTCGCGCGGATCAAGGTGCCGACCGTGCTCCCCCGCCTAGTGAAGGTGCCCGAGACCCCCGAGGGGCGGGACGCGTCGTTCGTCTGGCTGGAAGACATCATGGCCAACAACCTGGACGCCTTCTATCCCGGCGTGGAGATCCGCGACGCCTTTCTCTTCCGGCTGATCCGCGACGCCGAGATGGACCTGACCGAGATCGAATCGGCGACCCTGCGCGAGACGGTGCAGGCCGGCATTCGCCGCCGCCGATTCGGCGAAGCGGTGTGCATCCAGCTCGAGCGCGAGATTCCCGACAGCGCGGCCCGAGAGCTGGCGGCGCGGCTGGACCTGTACCCCGAGGACCTGTACGTCGTCGGCCATCCCCTGGGGCTCAAGGATCGCATGCAGCTGATGGAGCTGGACCGGCCCGATCTGAAGGACCCCGTGCTGGCCCCGCGGCTGCCGGCCGCGGTGACCGCCCCCGCCGATCTCTTTACCGCCATCCGCCGAGAGGACATCTTGCTCTACCACCCGTACGAGTCGTTTGCGCCGGTGCTGGACTTCATCGCGCGGGCCTCCGTGGATCCCGACGTCCTGACCATCAAACAGACCCTGTATCGGGTCGGACGCGCGTCGCCGCTGGTGCAGTCCCTGCTGCAGGCGGTGGACCGCGGCAAGCAAGTCGCGGTGGTCCTCGAGTTGCAGGCGCGCGGGGATGAGGAGAACAACATCGATTGGGCCCAGACGCTGGAACGGGCCGGCGCGCACGTCAGCTACGGGGTGATCGGCCTCAAGACCCACGCGAAGATCTCGCTCGTGGTCCGGCGCGAGGGGCGGCGGCTCCGCCGGTACGTGCACATCGGCACCGGCAACTACAGCGCGAACCCCTACGCGGATCTCAGCCTCTTCACGTGCCATCCGGGCATCGGCGCCGACGCGACGGCCCTCTTCAACGTGCTCACCGGCCGCGGCCGGAAGGACCGGTACGAACATCTACTGGTGGCGCCCGCCTCGCTGCGGCGGGGCATCCTGAGCCGGATCGGCCGGGAGGTCGAGCGGCACCGCGTGCACCACGACGGGCACCTGATCCTCAAGACCAACGCTCTGGTGGATCCCGAGATGATCGACGCCCTCTACGAAGCCTCGCGGGCGGGCGTGCGCGTGGACCTGCTCGTGCGGGGCATGTGCAGCCTCCGACCCGGCGTGCCGGGCCTGAGCGAGACGATCCGCGTCATCAGCCTCGTCGGCCGCTTCTTGGAGCACAGCCGCATCTACTACTTCCACAACGGCGGCGAAGAAGAAGTCTTGGTGGGGAGCGCCGACCTGATGGAGCGCAATCTCGACCGGCGCGTGGAGATCCTGACGCCCGTCCTCCACCCAGGACTGCGGCACGCGCTGAAGACCCGCATCCTGGATCTGCAGCTGCGCGACAACATCTCCGTCACCGAGTTGGACGCGGAGGGCGTGTACCGGCCGGTCCGGCGCGGCGACGCGCCCGTCGTCGACGCCCAGCTCGAGTGGGCCACCAAAGATCTCTCGCTGATGGGGTGATCCCGGCGGCGCCGGACGCTCAGATGCGCGGCCAGAGGACCAGCGCGTTCGGCACCTGCCGTCCCGGGCCGATCAGGTAGCGGCCTCCGCACACCAGGCCGGTCGATCCGTTGTCGTCGAGGTTCATCGCATCCGCCGCGCCGAGCGCCTGCATGACCGACGCCGCCTGCGTGATCGTAGCGCCGCCGATCACGGCCAGCATCACATCGCCGGCGGCCGTCGTCCCCACCACCGATCGCGTGCCGCTCCACGACACGATCTTCGGATCGCGAAACCCCTCCGCGGCGGCGTGGACGCTGACCTGTCCGTCGCGGACCAGCGTGGGACCGGCGCCGAGGCTGAAGCGGGTGTTGAGCACGCGCCCGTCCTCGATGGCGGCGTACGCGATGCGCTGCCCCGGACGAAACTTCCACCCCAACACGGCGACCTCCCGGCCCTGCAGCGCGAGGACGAACCCATCGGAGGGAATCGCCACGTCCGCGTCCGCGACGACATCACTGACGATCCCCCGGCGCGCCACGATCGCGAGGTCGGCCCGAAACCCCAGCGTCGGCCCGCGTTCCGGCGTGAAGACGTACGCGCTGCTGCCGCCGAGCGTCGGCGTCTGGTTGAGGTTGTAGGCGTACCAGTCGGACGGATACGCGTCGCTGCCGTCGAGCTCCCCCTGAATCTGCAGGTGGTCGGGTACGATCCGCACCGTGCCGTCGTCGAGCACGTCGAGGCGCGATCCCAGGCCGCCGAGATGCAGCAGCTTCTTGTCGATCACGAGCGTGCCGTAGGGTTCGTGCGTCTCCCCCGCATACGCGGCGAAGAACGTGCCGTTGATCGCGCACTGCGCGCCGGCCCCTCGGGCGATCTCCACGAGCGGCGCGTTGTCGCCGACGCGGCGGCCGGCGAGCGCGACCCCCAGCTGATAGCGGGACAGCGGGACGCGGACGAGCGTCACGGGAAACCGGTCTCCGCCCACCGCGACCACGAGCCGCTCCGGCGCCGCGCCGGCGCTGCTCGACGCGATGAGACACGCGGCCAGCACGAACGCGACCAGCCCGCATCCGAGAGTCCACCGCACCCCGGCGGTGCGCCACCGCGGCTGTCTTCGCATCTCTCCCCCTTCCGCGCGCGCGGGCACGCCGCGTGCGGGACCGGTGCCCGACACCCTCTAAGCGACGTCGCGCAACCGGCAGTTCCCGGCCGCCGCCGGGGCGAGACGAACCGGGTCCGACCCGAGCCCCGTGTCGCGGGGGCGCGAGGCGGCACGAAGGACCCGCACCGTCCTCGCCGAAGGTCGCCTCTGAACACGCCCCATTCCGCCGCGGCGCGGTGCGACGCGGACCAGACGAGGCCTGACGACAACGCCGACACCGCAGCAGATCGCCGAGGCCGCCCGGGACGCGATGTGGGCGGAGGACAAGGCCAGCCGTGGACTCGGCATGGCCGTCGTCGCCATCGGACCGGGCCGCGCCACGCTCCGGATGACGGTGCGGGCAGACATGTGCAACGGGCACCACGTCTGCCACGGGGGCATGATCTTCAGCCTCGCCGATTCAGCCTTCGCGTTCGCATGCAACTCCCACAACAAGATCACGGTCGCGGGCAACTGCGCGGTCACGTTCATCGCGTCGGCCCGCGAGGGCGACCTCCTGATCGCCGAAGCGGAGGAGCGACATCGGGGCGGGCGGTCCGGCGTCTGCGACGTGACGGTCTCCGACGCGCACGGCAAGCTCATCGCGATCTTCCGCGGCCACTCGATCCAGATCCAGGGAGAGTTGGTGCCGGGTCTCACCGCCGGCAGCTCCAACCCCGAACCGGGCCGCTAGCGCCCCGGACTATCCGCGCAGCGCATCCTCGAGAGGATGCACGAAGGGCAGTCAAGAATCGCCGGCGGCCCGCGGCGGAGCGATGCGCTCGAGGATGAACGCCACGAGCCGGTCGACGTCGGTCCGTCCGCTCACCACGTACACCGAGATCGCCTCAGCGGCCTTGAGCAGCGCCGCCTGCCTCGCGGCCTGATCCGGCACCGTGATGTCGTAGACGCCGACTGCCTTCACGACCTGCCCCAACGCCGCGGCGCTTTCGTCGGGCGACGCCGGCTGCGCGCTCCACCCCCGGCCGCTCTGGCTCCATCGAAGCAGGAACAATGCTCGCAGGGGACCGCGCAGACGGACCGTGCCGGCCCCGTAGATCGCGTCGACGTCGACGTCGTGCTTCCGCTCGAGCGTCCAGAGCTGGTCCGCCGTGAGGGGCGAATAATTCCGCCGCTCGTCCGGAGTCAGCAGGGCCGTCAGACGGGGGATGTGCAGGAGCGTCCCGGGGTTGACGCGCGGGCGCTTCGGCACCCCGACCATCTCCGTGCCGCCCGGGGTCGCCCGGATGAACAACCGATCGTTGGTCACCAGGTGCTGGTGGCGGTCCACCAGCATGAGCGCCAGCGTGGACTTCCCGGACCCGGACGACGACGCGAAGGCGATCCCCCCGGTCTCACCGAGGACGGCGGAGGCGTGCAGCATCACAAAACCGCGCCGCACCATCGCCTTCGCGAATACCATCGCGACCGCGTTGACCGCCTGGTTGAAGTTCGCGTCCAGGTCCCCCACCACGTAGTGCTCGGGCTCCGCAACGTAGATCACGACGCCGGTCCGCCGCTTCAGGATCACGCGCGCATCGGCCGCATCGTAGAACGCCTCCTTGATCCCGGCAGCGCTCGCGCGGCGGGGGATGTCGACGAGGTGCGCCGCATCGTACACCGGCGTGCCCATGAAGAGGGACACGCGGCCCGCCGGGTCCGGCGGCTCCGCGACGACGTAGGGGGCGAAGTAGCTCCGCAGCCGGGTATCGAGGAGGGCCGCATTCGTCTGAACCCGAAGCGCGACGCCCGCGATCTCGAGCCCGAACGTGGTCTCAGGTCGAGAGGCTTGAAGAACCGATTCCAGTTCGGTCATGAGGGGGCCGTCCCGTCACCACGCCGACGACGTGCTCCGCGTAGAGGCGCGCGGCATCGATGCCTTGGGTGTGCCAGAGTCCGCCGAAACCGCCAAACGCGCTCACCTCATAGGTCAGGTACCCGTCCGGCCCCTCGACAAGGTCGACGCCGGTGAAGGTGAGCCCAAACACGTCCGCGGCCCGCAGGGCCAGCCGCTCGATCTCCGGCGTGAGCGGACACGTCTCATAGTGGCCGCCCGCCGAGGTCGTGGTCAGCCACGTATCCGGCCGCGCGACGCGGTAGTAGGCGCCCAGCACGCGCCCCGCCAGCACCGCCACGCCGATGTCCCGCCCGGCGTGCGGCACGTACTCCTGGACGTAAAACGGCATCGGCCACTCGCGCTGCCACTCGCGGAGCGCCGTCGGGAGCGACGCGTCGGCGGTCAGCACCACCATGCCCTTCCCCTTCGACGTGAACAGGGGCTTAAGAACCGCGCGGCCCCAGCGCCGCACCGCCCCCGCCGCATCCTCCGCGGTCTCGGCCACGACCGTGCGCGGGATCGGAATATTCCCCGCGCTCAGCCGCTGCGTCATGCGGTACCGGTCCTGCGCCTCCGCGATTGCCCGGGCCGGGCTGAACACCGCAACACCGCGCATCTCAAGCTGACTGAGCACGTGGACGCGGCTCGGCGCCAGCGGATCTGTCGTCGATCCCAGCTTCTTAACGATCACCGCGTCGAGCTGACCGAGATCGACGCCGCGGCACCACACGCCGCCGGACGGCAAGTCGATCACGCAGTCGGCGGCGGCGAACACGACGGTCTCGCACCCGCACGTCTCCAGCGCGTCGCGGAGTTGGTCCGTGGACCATGCGCCCGGGATCCCGCAGACCCCGACGCGCAGGGTCACGGCTGCGCCGCCTGCCGCAGCAGCCGCACGCCGCGCCGGAGCAGCGCGGCGGCGTGCCCCGCTTCGATGACCACCCGCACCGAGGTGATGCACGACCGGGCGAGGCTGAGGGCGAACCGCGGCTCAAACGCCGCGTCGGCGCGCTCCGTGGCAAACTCCCGCGCAAACTCCTCGACCATTTGGTTGACGCGGGCGATGTCGTCGCGACGCGTCGCCGACAGGTCCGGGCGACGGACCATCGACAGCAGAAACACGCTGATGTCCTGCAGGTAGTCGCCCAGGCGCGAGCGGTGCACGTCGATGAACTTCACCTGTCCGGTGCGGTCGTTGTACAGCACGTTGTTGGCGTTAAAGTCGCCGTGCAGCCAGACCGAGCAGGGCGGCGCCAGGGACGGCTCCAGCGTTTCCGCGCGCGCGAGCAGGTCGTCGAGCCGCACCACGGCGCCGTCCACGGAGATGCCGGCTTCCGCCTCGGCCCGCAGCTCCGGGTGCAGCGCGAACACCTCCGGAAGGCGGCGCCGGATCTGCGCCACGTAGTCGACGGCGGGCGGCGTGGGCACGAGCGTGGTCTGCCAGACCTGCCGGACCGCGTCCAGCACCCGCTGCGTCGCCGCGAGCTTCGCGTCTCGCGAGGCATCCGAGAGGTACAGCTCGGAAAGCAGCGTGCTGTCAACGAACTCGCGCAGCAACGCCTGCCGGTCCTTGACCGTGACCGAGCCGAGGACACGCGGCGTGAGATCCCCGGGGATGCGCTCCCACACCTTGAGCTTCTCGGTCTCCTCTTGAATCTTGCGCCGCGACCCCTCTTTGTACAGCACGGTGCCGTGCCGACCGGCGACGCGCGCCACGACGGCGCCGCTGACCCCGTCCCAATACGGGCGGAACTCCAGCCCGCCCCCGGCGGCCTCCGGCATAAGCAGCCCGAGCTGCTGGTACTGCGAAAACTTGAGCCGCCGGCCGGTCATGAGGAAGATCGCCTGCTCGCCGACGTTGAGCACGTAGTCCGCGACCTTCTCGAGGTATTTCATCACCGCGAGGGTGTGGAGGAGGTACGGCACCTCGGCCGGCGATGCCTGCATCTGCCGGCGCGCCTCGGTGACGCACGCGACGTAGTACGTGTCGAACTCCGACTCCCGCAGGCAGGCCCGCCGGGCCTGCTCCAGATCCCGCCGGACGACCGCGTCGATCACCTCGGAGACCGCCGTCAGCGCGCACGTCTCGAGCGGCTCGAACGTGAAGTTCCCGGGGGCGATCCCCTCGCGCACGAGCAGCCGCACGCGCTTCGCGATGTGGGTGCCGGCGTCGCCGATCCGCTCGAGATTCAGCGCGATCTTCACGGTCGCCCGCACGGTGCGGAGCCCGTCGTCGGACAGGCCCCCGGTCGCGGCGAGCGCGAAGCACCGCTCCTCGAGCTCGAGGTTGAGGTTGTCGACGGCGTCGTCCCGTTCGATGATCTCTTCGGCGAGGGTCAGGTCGCGGGTGTGGTAGCAGCGCAGCGCTCGCTCGAGCTGGTCGACGACAAGCCGACCGAGCTTCGTCACTTCACTTTGCAGCCCGCTGAGCAGCGTGTCGCTGGCCAAGGATGGCGTTCCCGATTCGACGTCCGCCGGGATCGCGCGGCGCATTCCGCGATCCCGGCGGCGGTAGGAGGATTGGAAAAAGTAGGCTTAGTCTCGCGTGCCGGTCCGCACGTGACGATCTTCCATTTCGCGCGGATCGACGGTGATCTCCAACGTCTCCGCCGCCGCCGCGTACTCGGGTGTCCATGACAGCTCCACCGCGAGGTGTCCCGCCGCCTTGTCCCTCTTCCCCTCGGCCTGGATCTCCACCGCCAACATCGCGGTCGGCGTCAGCTGGAGCGTCTCGCCGCCGGCCGACAGCCTGACGACGCCGCGGCGCAGCCCGTCCGCGATACGCACAAGACACTCGGCCGCCTGCGTCGCTTCGAGCGTGGCCGAGAACGCGAACTTGCGGGTGCGCTTACCCATGGTCAAGCCTCCTTGGCTGTGCGAGCGGCGCGGCCGCCGTCAGGGCACGGTCGTCACGCTCAGCGGCAGACGCCAGCGCAGGTCGATCTGCATCGACCCTTCTTCGCTGCCTTCCTTCGCGCGGATCTCCAGTTGGATCACCTGACCGATGTGGTAGGCGTACCGCCGGCCGCTCGACCGGATGACCAGCGTCCCGTGCATCAGGCCGAGCGAGAGCTGGTTCATCAACTCGGCCGCGTCGGTGTTCGGCAGCGACGTGGCCACCTTCAGCGGTTCCTGGACGCGCTCGCGAATCTTCGAGCTCACTGCGCACGCCCCGCCATTTCGGACACCGGTACCTCCGTGACCGGGAGATCGCGGTAGGCGGCGGCGGCGCGGGCCGCTCTCGCCTTGGCGATGCGCTTGTACGACCCGCTGATTTGCACCGCGATCGGTCCGTAACTCTGGCTCTCGACCGCGGCGCGGCCCGTACGGATCTCCGACGCCACCGACGTCTGCGTGAGCTCGTCGACCGACAGCACCGTCGCCTTGATGCCGACCTGCGCCCAGAAATGGGCGTCGCTTCCACCCACGACGGGCACGCGCAGCTTCGCGGCTACCGTTCGCACCCGATCGTCCGACATAAAATCCTTGCCGTTCAGTTCCAGCGCGTCGAGCGCGCCGAGCTTGTCTTTGCCCACCTTCGCCAGCTCCTTGCCGGGCCGGACCATGTGCGCGCCGATCACGAACGCCCCGACCGCGTGGGCCACCGCGACCGCCTCGGCAAACGGAGGCCGGTACCCGTGCGTGGCAGGCTTCGTCAGCGCCCCGTCCAGTCCCCGTAACTGGCCGACGGTCGCCAACACGATCAGGTCGCATCCCTGTGCGATGCTCAGCTCCGCGCCCGACAGAAGCCGGAATCCATCCGGCCCCTCGTACGCCCCCGCCGCCTCGCTGTATCGAAACTCGCGCCCCAAGCAGTCGTGGATCTCCCAATACTGCACCGCGTGCATATGCTCGACGAGTGCCAACCCGTCCAGCCCGAGGCGCCGCGCTTGGGCAACGAACTGGTGTACCGTTCTGATTGCGAAGGGGAACGTTTTCGAGAGCTTCGCGTGGGTGTGCAGATCGATGCGCTTCACGGCCTCGTCTCCTCGATGTCGGCTGCGAATATGCGGCAACTGTTGGCAGACCCGGACGGGTTTTCAACCCGCCAGGGCCGTTCAAGTGTTCGCCACGAACGTACCAGCCCACCTTCATCTCTCAATAACACTCTAGGCTTTGGTACTTAAACAAAAGTGAAGACTTTCGTAATGGGAGGCAAAGATAACGTTAATACACGGTTAAGGGCCTTCCGAATAAGAGCCCGTCCCGGGCCGGGTCTGGAGGGCCCCGGGCGCCAGAAAAGTCATCCGTGGAGGCCGATCGACCCCGGACGACTCGTGCGGGAAGGCGGGGCCCCGAGCGAACGCGCGTCCTTACACCGACGCCGATCTTGCCGACGGCCGCTCGGATTCCGCTGGGAACTTCCCCCTTGACCGCCACGGGAGCAGGCATCACGAGACTCTCCGACGACCGGCGGGCGACATCACTCGTTCAATACGGGTGCGTTTCTTCACCGCAACCTGTCAT
>Ga0116217_10003812_pt1 | contig 13568 bp, 9 predicted proteins | sample Sb_taG_6_FD_89697 | JGI IMG/M metagenome (GOLD analysis project Ga0116217, IMG submission 89697) | Peat soil microbial communities from Weissenstadt, Germany - Sb_50d_4_PS metaG | ecosystem: Environmental > Terrestrial > Soil > Wetlands > Peat | place: Germany: Weissenstadt | collected 2010-09-21 | reverse complement strand
GCGCAAGCGCCGGCGGCAGAATCACGCTGGACCAATTGCACGAGCAGTTGAAAGCCGGTGAGATCAAGGAACTCCCCATCGTCATCAAGGCGGACGTGCAAGGTTCGGCGGAAGTACTAGCCGAGATGCTGCCGAAGCTCTCCGATGACCGCGTGAAGCTGAAGATCATTAGCGAGGGAGTGGGCGCCGTTACGGAAAACGATGTGCTCCTCGCCTCCGCGTCGGGCGCCATCATCATTGCCTTCGGCGTGCGTCCAGACCGCAAGGCAGCGGATCTCGCGCAGCAGGAGAGAGTCGATATCCGCACGCACAACATCATTTACGAAGTCTCGGACGAGATTAAAAAGGCCATGGAAGGCTTGCTGGAACCCGTCATTCAGGAGTCCTACCTGGGCCGTGCGGAAGTGCGCAATACGTTCCGCATCAAGGGATCGGGAACGGTCGCGGGCTGCTACGTGCTCGATGGGATTATGAAGCGGGACGCACAGGTGCGCGTGCTGAGAGATGGCACGCTGATCTATACCTCGAAACTTAGCTCCTTGAAACGCTTCAAGGATGATGCCAGCGAAGTCCGCGCAGGCTATGAGTGCGGCATGGGAATCGCCAATTTCAACGACGTGAAGGTGGGCGACGTTATCGAGTGTTTCAACGTCCAAAAGATCAGTGCTGCAGAGGCCGCAGGCCAGGGCGGCGGGCCCTCCGGCCGCAAGTAATGCTGGCAGATCGGGAAACGGGGATTCCTGGGGCGCACGCCGCGCCCGGAGAATTACCTGACTAAGAATGAGCGGGCAAGAGGGGAAGCCGCCGTTCCAAATACAAACGAGATTCTGAAAGAAGCAGGCTCGGGGCCGCGTATGCCGGTTGGATTGCTGACGTTGGAACTGCACATCGCAGAAGCTCAATCCTTGAAAGACAATCGGCAGGTTCTGCGCAGTTTGAAGGACCGCTTGCGGGCGCAGTTTAATGTGGCCGTGGCGGAACTGGATTTCATGGATACCTGGCAGCGCTCCGTGGTCGGGGTGGTGACGCTATCCAATGAAGAGCAGCACGTTGAACAAGTGCTGCAGAAAGTTTTGGCGGAGGCCGACCGCATCCTGGGGCCGCTGGTTGTGGGGCATTCAGTAGAGGTATTGTAATTCTGTGCGACGGCAGGCGCGCCTCAGCTACGCCTTATCGGAGAAAAGTAATCTGGTAGTTGGAACTCCAAAGCGGGAGAATCCCCAGCAAGGCAAGCTACAAAGATGAGCCCAGACCATCATCGTCACGAACGCGTCGGCGAGGAAATCGCGCACGAACTCAACGCCATGCTCGTCGGAGAGTTGAAGGACCCGCGGCTGGAGATTAGCGTGTCCGTCAGCCATGTGCGCGTGCAGCCGGACATGAAACACGCACGGGTGTTCGTGAGTGTGGGGAGCGAGAACGCCAAGGAGCAGGCCGACGCGATCAAGGCGCTTGAGCATGCCATGGGATATATCCGGCATGAGTTAATCGAGCGGTTGCAGGTGCGCCGCGTTCCGGAACTCCACTTCACCCTGGATCTTTCACAGGAGCATGTGGAGCGCATCGAGCGGCTGCTGAAGGAAGCCAAGAGCGAGAAGCCGCCCACTCCTGAAACCAACTTGTAGACGCGTGCGGGCAGTCTGGGCAGTAGCCTGTCTTCCAGAATAAAAGAGCGAAAGAGCTGCTGAAGATTGCACCAGAATCAATCCAAATCGCTGGGAAACGAAATACCGAAATCTAAAGCCAACTCCGATTCCTCCATGCCACGCCAACCCAAGCCGGCTCCTTTCGATGGAGCGCTCGTCATCAACAAGCCCCAGGGCAAGACCTCGCACGACATTGTGGATGCCGTGCGTTACATGGCGGGGTTCCGGCAAATCGGCCATCTGGGGACGCTGGATCCTTTGGCCACGGGTGTGCTCGTTCTGCTGTTGGGCAAAGCGACGCGGCTGGTGCGGTTTTACGCGGGCCGCCGCAAACGGTATGAAGCGGGGTTCCGCTTTGGCTATGCCACCAACACCTACGACTCGGAGGGCGTGGCGCAAAGCCCCGATTGCGCGCCAGTGCTCGATCGCGAAGTTCTGGAACGCCTGGCCACGGAATCGCTGGGACGCTTTCCGCAGATGCCCCCGATATTTTCCGCGAAAAAAGTCCATGGGCGGCCGGCGTATGAACTTGCGCGCAAAAATCAGGTGGTGGAACTCAAGCCCACTTCCGTGGAGTTGTTTGAGTACCGCTTGACGGGAATCGAAGGCAGCATCGCGCGCTTCTCGATGGAATGTTCTTCGGGAACGTACATCCGCTCCCTGGCCCACGACATGGGGCAAAAACTCGGCTGCGGAGCCCATCTCGCGGAGATCACGCGCACGGCGGTGGGCGAGTTTTCTCTGGAACAGGCCATTCCCCTCGACGAGCTTGCGGAGGATGCCCGCGCAGGAAGACTTGAGAGCAGGTTGATTCCGCTGGAGGGGCTGCTGCCGAATTTCCCCAGCACAAATGTTCTGCCGGTGCTGGAAAAACGCGTGCGCCACGGTGGAAAGTTCAACGTGATGATGTCTCAGCTCCGGCCAGGCCGGACGGAGCTTCCCCCTGGGGCCACCTCGGAACTCGATGCCGATGCGCTCAGCGCGCCGAGGCTGCGCGTGCTGAGTCAGGAGAACAAACTCATCGCCATCGCGGAAGCCGTGGTGCCCCGCACCTACCAGCCGATTGTGGTTTTCGACCCGCTGCCCTAGTGCCGTTCCAATTCTTTAGGCCAAATGACGGTCCAAGAATCTGTCGGGAACGGCTCTAGCGGCGGATTGTGGTTTTTGCCACGCTGCCTTCTGCTGGACCATCGCCACGTCCGGCTGCGCCAATAACCCTAGCAAGTACAATTGTGCTTCACGAGCTGACGCGTCGGCTTGTCGCAGAGACAGGGGATTCCCTGGCGGCATCTGTATGTTGCTGAGATTCAGGGCGTGCACGGCCCTCATACGCAGGCGCATCTCGTCGACGCCGGTGAGCCCATCACATTCCTAGCTAAAACTCGGGGTGCGTGGGTGGAGGCTGATTGGGCGCAGGCGGATTGGGCGCAGGCGGATTGGGCATCGGCTCGCGCGGGTTAGTCTGATCCGGCGCCTCTTGAGGATTCGGTACAGGCACCGGAGGCTGCACCGGTTGAGGAGCGGGCAACTCGCCCGTTGGTTGGGGAGCGGGCTGCGGCGCCGGCTGCGGCGGCTCCGGCGTAGGCGCCAGGGGCACGTTGCCACCGCTGGAACCCCGGCCACTGGCATCGCCGCGACCCGCGTAAATGTCGTGACTCTCGCGGAAGGGCAAACGCACCCGACGGGGAGTAATTAGGATAAGCAGCTCAGAATTAGTGAAGGAGTTCGTGTGCGCGCCAAAGACGTAGTCAGCGCCGGGGATTTGCGCGAAGCCGGGAAGCCCGGTGATAGTGCGGGTCTCTTCCAGGTCCAGCAAGCCGGCAAGGATCGAAGTCTCGTCCTCCTTCAGGCGGACCACCTGCGTGAGCGTCCGGTTGGAAATGACCGGAATGCCGTTGACGCTCGACCCCGCAAGCGCCTTGATATCGAATTCGAGTTGCAGCGTGACTTCCTTGTTGGGATGCAGCGTGGGAGTGGCCTTCACTTTCAATCCGATGTCTTGGTATTCCGAACCCGGATAGGGTTGCTGGCTGAGAGCCGGATTGGAGATCAGGCTGGTGGGGCTGGTGAGCAAGGTGACCATGCCATCGGTGACTTGCCCAGAGACCAGCGGGATCTCGTTGGCCACCACGATGTCTGGAAAAGTGCTGCTCGTGAAATTCCCAGCGAGGAGAGCCACGGGATTTGTGCCTGCTGCAGGCTCCAGTGCGCTGACCAGAAGCCCGCTCCCTGCATCCACATAAATCGACACGGTGCCCGAGCCGGAATCTGCAATTGCGACTCCGCTTGAGCCTTCCAGGAAGCTGCCAATTGCCACCGCGCTGGGTGAAGTGCCCACGCTAATGGGAGATTGTGTGGAAAAACTGAACGTTCCGTCGCCATTCCCGAGCAGGACACTGATCGTGTTGGCTGCCTGATTCGCGACGACCAGGGCTGGACCGGTGCTCGCGCTCAAAGTTCCAGAAGCGATGGCCGCAGGACTTGAGCCTACGGTGATGGGCGATTTCGGGAATTCCGTAAAAGTGCCGTTGCCATTGCCTTTGAGCACCGTCACCGTATTGCTCGTTTGGTTGACGATGGCCAGGTCCTGAATGCCATCGCCATTGAAATCAGTGATGGTGACTGCCACGGGGCCTTGTTCGGAATTAGCCACGACATTCGGGAGCGCGAAGGGCGAGCCCTTCACCTGGGTGAATGTGCCGTCGTCGTTGCCTGTAAACACGGAGTAGGTGTTGTAGTCAAAATTGGTCACCACGAAACCTGGATTGGTGTCGGTATTCGTGTTGATCTGCCCAACGGCAATCGCCGTGGGCTTTCTCCCGACGCTGTATGCGGTGGAAGTCGTGGGGTTGCTGAAGGTGCCATCCCCATTGCCGAGCAAAACGCTCACCGAGTTCGTGACTTGCGACGCGACCAGCAAATCGGGGAATGAATTGCTTGTGGTATCGAAGCTGCCAACTGCCAGTGCCGCAGGAATGCCTGCGCCGCCTTGCGTGGCGGTGATCTGTGCGGTCCCGGCGCCGGCGCCTGTGGCCAGGCCGCTGCTCGCATTGATCGTTGCGGCGGACGTGTTGGAGGAGGTCCAAAGCACATTGCCGGAGATGTCCTGGGTCGTGCCGTCGCTGTAGGTCCCGATGGCGGAAAACTGTTGCGTTCCGTTTAGCCCGATGGACGAAGTTGCCGGCGCGACCGCGATGGATTTGAGGGTCGCCGTGGTGACCTTGAGCGGTATCGAGGTGCTCGCTACGCCGCCAAGCGTAGCGGTGATTTGCGTGGTCCCAGCCACGAGGCCGTGGGCCAGCCCGTTGCTTGCGCCGATCGAGGCCGTGGCAGGCACGGAAGAAGCCCAGGTTGCGCTCGTGGTGATGTTTGCCGTGCTCAGGTCGCTGTAGCTTCCGATAGCCGTGAATTGCTGCGGGGTGCCAAGCGCGATGGAAGGAGTTACGGGCACTACGCTGATGGACTGCAAAGTGGCATTAGTGATGTTCAGTGGCACGCCCGGGCTGCTGACGGTGCCGAGGGAAGCCGTGATGTTTGCTGTGCCCCCCAATTGACCGAGCGCGATTCCCGTGGCAGGGTTGATCGCCGCGACCCCAGGGTTGGAGGAAGACCAGGAGACAGCATGCGTGATGTCCTGCGTCGTGCCATCGCTGAATGTCCCTATGGCCGTGAATTGCAGTGTGGCGCCCTTGGCGATGGAGAAGTTGGCGGGTGTGACGGCAATGGAGGCCAGCGTGGCCGACGTGACGGTCAGATTCGCCGCAGGACTCGCAATGCCGACGCTGCCCGGGGCTCCTCCCGCCAGGAGAAACGGTGAGCCAGTCGTCTGGGCAAATTGGGAAACGGCGTTCGGTCCCTGATTTAGAAGAATGGTGATGGAATTATCCGCCTGGTTGAGCACCGCGAGATCCTGTGTGCCAACACCGCGAAAATCGGCGGTGACGAGAGCGACCGGAGATTGGCCTACGCTGAACTGCTGCGTTGGAATCGTAACTCCCGTTCCGCCGGGATTCCCGGTGAAACCCGTGCTGCCGAGGCTCCCGGAGAGTAAGGAAAGTGTGATGGGATAGCGGTCGCCCACGAAGAATGTGGCCGGCTTGCCATCCTCGGCGCGGAGCAGCACCTGCCGCCCGCTGTGCACCAACGACAGGGCTTGGGAGAAACTTGCGGTAGCCGTGGGCAGCGTCAACAGGAAAGTGGATTTTCCGCCGCCAATGGCCACGAGGGCCGGAACAGCGGAAGCCAGGCTGGTGATACCGCCCGAGGCGGCGGCGCCGAGCGGCCCGCCGTAGATGGTGGCGAGCAGGGTTAGCAAAGCGGTGATACTGGACGCGCTTTTTACCTGTTGAATGAGATTGGGTGGAATGCCGGCAACGTGGAGACTGGCCGGGGGCGTGATCCCCAGATTTGAACCGGTGGTGCGGTCCACTTCAAGAAGATCGATTTCCAGAAGGACTTCGCCATGGTCGTGCTCCAACTGCCGGATGATCTCTCCGGCCAGGCGCACTCGCGGCACCGTGTCGCGGATGGTCAGGGAACGCGATTCAACGGACTCCTGGATGTGCTGCGAGCCCGTAATTTCCCGAACGATGCGGTAGAGTTCGGTCATTTCGGAGGCTTCGAGCGACACGGACAAGCGGAACGTTCGTTCGATTTCGGGTTCGTATTGTTTGCGCTTTTCCGCCGTATCGGCGAACACGAGCAGGAGCTTCGGATTGAGCGCGCGCCACGAAGTGCCCGATTCCAGCGTAAGCACCTTCATGGCGGTATCGAAATCGACGTTTTCCAGGCGCAGGCGCGCATTGCGCGCGGGTAGCTCTGGATCGAAGCTGGCCTTGATGCCATAGGCGGAGGCGATTTGCTCGTAAGCGCTTCGCACATCGCCACGCAGGTTGAAGCTGCGGGTGACTTTTTGCGGCTGGAGGACGGGCAGACCCGTGGCGGGTTCTTCGCGCTGAAGTTCCTCTTTCTCGTTGCCACGCGCTTCAAGTTGCAGCAAACGTTCTTCAACAATCGTGTTGCTCGGATCGATGCTCAAAGCCGCACCGAGTTCCAGTGTGGCCGCCTGGAAGTTTCCGTCGAGGGCCAGGCGTTCGGCGTTTTCCACGTGGGCGCGAACCAGCTTGGAACGCAAGGCCGCGGCCTTGCTCACGACAGTGACATCAAACGGGGCGTAGCGCGCCGCTTCTTCGTACCCCCGCAATGCTCCTTCCTCGTCCCCGGCCGCTTCGGCTTTGGCCGCTAGCCCGGCGAGCTTCTTTGCCAGCTTTGGGTCGGGCTTCACAACGGCGAATGGATCCTGCTTGGGTCTGCCGCCAGACGAACCGGTTTGCGCGGGCAATTGCCCGCACAGGAGCAGCCCGGAAAGCAAAAGCGAAAGAGCGGGGCGCATAGTGACAGCGAGCATTCTCATGGTTAGACGCAACACTCTATTCTATCGTGAGGCAGGGTGAAGAAGGATAGCGGTCAGGTTGCAGGCCCAGCGCGGCACTGGGAGAGGATTTATTGACGAGTTGGCCTTGCCCCGCACGAAATCGCGGGCACCCGCCTGCGAATTCTTCAACTTCCCACAACGGGACTTCCCGAGCGTCGGGGACTTAGAGCTTCGCGCAATTTCCCATATACTGTTCGGGTTCCGGCGGGAGAGTAAATGAAAAAGGCTGGGTTGGTCTGTGGCATTCTACTACTCCCAGTGTTGAGTGGATGTCGCCATAGGCCCGCGGATACTGCTATCGACTTGCAACCGGTTCGCCCTCGCCCCGCATAAGTCGCCATGGAATCCAAAATCCATCACCCTGCGTGGAAGACCCTGTTGGCCTTCGCGATTATCTATTTTGTGTGGGGATCCACCTTTCTCGCAATTCGCGTTGGTGTCCGCGAAGTTCCGCCGTTGATTCTGGCGGCGATGCGCTTCTTGGTCGCGGGAGTCGTTCTTTATGTCTGGATGATCGCACGCGGCGAGCGCTCACCGAGCGGCCGCCAGTGGAGGTCAGCATCTATACTCGGGATCGTGATCTTTGTCCTCGACTACGGACTGTTGTTCTGGGCCGAGCGGCGTGTGCCTTCCGGCATTGCCGCAGTCATGTTGGCCACCATCCCGGTATTTATGGCGTTGTCGGAAATCATTTTCCTGCGAACGCAGAAGCTCACGGTCCGTTTGGTCCTGGCGCTCTTGATCGGGATTGGCGGAGTGGCGGTGTTGATGAGCCGCTCGTCGAACCTCGGCGGAGTACCCATCGACCGGATGGGCGCCTTGGCGTTAATGGTTGCGTCGCTGAGTTGGTCCATTGCTTCGTCGCTTGCGCGAAAGCTGCCGCTGCCACCTTCCAAAGTCATGAGCTCGGGCGCGCAGATGCTCGCCGGCGGAGTGTTTTTAACACTCACGGCGGCCGCACTGGGCGAATTTCGTGATTTTCATCCGTGGACGGTGTCACGCGGAGCGTGGCTCTCGCTGCTGTACCTGATTGTCGCGGGCTCCATCATCGGTTTTACGGCCTATGTGTGGCTGATTCATCACGAATCGCCGACAAAAGTCGGCACCTACGCGTACGTGAATCCGATTGTCGCCGTGCTGGTTGGATATTTCCTGGGCGGCGAAGCCCTAAGCTTGCGAACGATGCTGGGGACTCTGTTTGTTCTGATCGGCGTGGTGGTGATCACCACCACACGAGCGAAAAAGCCGGTGGCGGCACTTCGCGTGGAAAATACGGCAGACGTCGTGGATTCGTAATCTAGAACCCAAGCGGATCGTACGTTCCGAGTGCGCCGTGATTCCGCCGGAATCCGGACTCGCCAATCCCGGCCGCGAGCGTAAATGCTATTTTCAGCAACAACCACATCTCACGGGAATGCCTGCGGATTCGATGTCGGCGGGCACGACATGTCTGCATCGAACCGCTTGAAGTTAACCTGGACTCTGGGGTCCCGGAACTGACGTTCGGGAACACCGGGGCACAGCGATGTCGAACAGAATCGCGCTGTCGTCAGGGCATGCGCATCATCTTCATTTACCGTGCTCATCCCCGAATTCGACCAGGCTATTGCCTAGAGGCAACTCGTGTACGCGAAGTTCCATAGTCCCGTCATTCGCGCTCTTGCAGCGGTACCGGTCGATGAGATACGGCACTCCATGGCCAGCCGCCAGCTTCGACGAAGTGGTGACTTCGAAATGCAGATGTGGTTCGCGGGCATCGCCGGTAGCGCCGATGCCCGCCACCACCTGGCCGCGCCGCACGCGGTCCCCTGCCTTCACTCGCAAACTTCCCGGTTGCAGATGCATGTAATAGGCAAACTGACCGCCGCCCAGATCCAGCGTGATTGTGTTTCCCGCAACTGTGTCCAACGTAATCGGCACAGCAGGGTGGAACGCTTCGCCGTGTCCGGGGATGTTATCGGGGAGGCCGTCTCTTGCCGTGACCACACTCCCGTCGGCGACGGCCAGCACTGCTTTCCCATAGGAATAATAGGAATGCACGTCCCGGGCGTCGCCAGAAAATGACGCACCGTCCCTGATCTGTTTCCAGTCGATCGCGTAGCGTCGTGAGTCCACCAACTGTCCATCAAGAACGATAAGTCCCCGCCTATGATGATTGTCCGGATCATTACTTGGTCCATCGTCTGCAAGCCAGTTTGCTCCTTCCATCGGCGGCCCGAGCACGTGCAACTCCGTGTGATGAGTAGAGATTTCCGCGCTCACCACTCCAGAATCGGCCGTGCTCACACGATGAATCAGCCTGTCCGGAACATGTGCGCCGCGGTCGAACGCTACTGACATAAAAACGATGGCGCTCTGGCCATCGGCGATTACGAGCCTTTCTTTGGGGTCTGAAAGTCTCTTGCCGCCCAACGGCTGCAACATGGTTACAAGTTGCGCTGCCTCGAACGCCACAATCGGTTGCGCATCTCCCGCGTCTGCGTCAAGCACCTCAATACGGCTCAGGGAAAGAGGAGTTGGCCCGAAGTTCGTCAGATGCAACTCGTACATGACATAGACATGCGGCCCGCTTGGGAATGCTGTGGGCTCGAACGGTACACCCATTTCGAGCTGTAGTGGGAAGGCAGCGGGCTTGGCCGCCGAGTTTTTGTTATCGGATCGTGGATTCTGCGCTTGAAAATTGCCTGTCGGCTGGTTGTCCAGTCGAGCAATTTCAGGGCAGAAGCAAAGGGAAGCAGCTCCGAGAAGGATTAGCAGTCGCATGGTCATACTACGCACTTGGCGGCCACAAAGTTCCTCATTCTGGTTGGATGGTCGTCAAGCCGGAAGTAATGGCAGGTCGAGTATTAGTACAACTTCCGCATACCCCGTGATTCTCCCCCAGCCGCGCGGCCGTCTCGCCGGGGGATACGCGATATGAGTAGACTCTTCCACTAGCTACGCTGTTGGTGCTAATCTCCGCCGAGCGGAAGGGCCCCGAGGTCCGGTTACAAAAATACTGCGTCCGAAATTGAAGTATGGAGGAAATGAAACCATGACGAAACAGGGATTTGGCGTGCTGGTTGTGTGCTTGGTGCTGGTAGCTGTGGGAGTGGCGCAGACGCCGCCCGCTAAGCAGACGGCTGTTGAAAAAAAGAGCGGGGGTGTGGCTCGCAGCATGCTGGTGATGCCGGGCTCAGAGCAATGGATGGACATTCCCGCGGCAGCGCTGGTAGGGACGCCGTCGGTAGAAATGGGCGGAACGGTGAAGATTGCGGTCCTACAGGGTGACCCCATGACGGCTGGCCGTTCATACACGCTTCGGCTTTCCTGCACAGACGGGACAAAGATCGCGCCGCACTGGCATCCGACGACGGAAAACGTGACGGTAATTAAAGGCACATTTCTGCTGGGAATGGGTGCGAAGTGGGATGACGCTGCGATGAAAGAAATCCCGGTGGGAGGCTTCGCGTCCGCGCCTCCGCAAATGCGGCACTATGCCCAGTGCAAGGGGGATGGCGTAGTGCAGGTGAATGGAATTGCGCCTTTTGTGGTGAATTTCGTTGGGCCAGATGACCTGGGTCCTGCGAAGAAGATGAATTAGTCCTTCTCCCGGCGAGCCTGCTGAAACAGCCAGTCCGGTTGCTCGGCACATCGGAAGTGGCCCATCATTTGCCCTGCAGGTTTGGTCACAATCCAACGTAGGGCCAACTAGGGATGCCTGGGCACATCGTATCCCCCCTGGTCGTTCAGGTAATAATCCAGGAAGACGGGTGGAAGCAAGCAAAGTTCGATCGGCGAGCGGGGAGCGAGCCGCTCGATGATTTGCCAGGGGCTCTGGTATTCCTTGTGGGAGTTGGGGCGCACGAGGTTGAAGTACAGCTGATAGGTGTGCGTCTTGGCGAGGAAGTTGCCGCGGCCGGTGAAGTCTTCGAGATCGAAGAACTCGTCTTCTTCGAGGCGGTGCACGGTTTCCACGTCGCTCTGGTAGGTGTGCGCGGCCGGGGGGATGAGTATGTGTTCGCTGTCGCCGAGGGCTTTGGGGAAGTCGCCTTTGAACTCGCCGCCGTTGTCGGTTTGCCAAGCCAGATCGCGCAGCGAGACACCGCAGCGGGAGAGATGCTGTTGAATACGCGCGGCGAAGACGGCGCTGGCAGCGGCGCTGCGTTTTTCCGCGAAGGCCCAGAAGAGCAGGCCGCTGCGAACTTCGCGAGCGGTGTACTGGATGATGGGCAGAGCGAACTGCTGCGCCTGGGGCCAGTAGCGTGGGATGTCGTCGAGATCCTTGGTATCGGCGCTGATTTGTTGGAACAGCGCCCAGCGGGCTTTGATGTGCGCGAGGTCCTGTTTGCGCTGGTATTTTCTGCGACGTTTCTTCATCAGGTCGTGTTGGTGCCAGATGCGTTCCAGCGGCCCATGACTGATGGGCAGAGCAAATTCCCGAATCAGGCGCCGTGCGCCGAACGTGGGCAGGACTTTGCGGAGTTCGACCAGTTGCGCCTCCAGCGCGGGCGGAGTTTTCTGGGCTTGCCGGTGACGAGCGCGCGACAGCGGCAGGAGCCCCGACGGGCCGCGCTGCTGGTAGCGCCGCCACCACTTGCGCACCGTGGGCACGGTGGTGGCGAAGAGCCGCGCCGTGGGCTTGATCCCGCGCTCTTTGACGCTTTCCACCAGACGCAAGCGATGGTTGTAGGGGTTCTTCATCTCACGCACCAGATCGAAATAACCGACGACGGTAGCCATGACGCGGCGATTCTATCCGCTGCGCGCTGGCCAGCTCTCCCCCCAGCCGGCCAGCTAACTCCAACCGCCTCTTCTCACTCATACACTTCAACCCCGCCAGAGGGATACGATGTGACAGGGCTCTTCCAAAGCTCACTCCCGCTTGACACTCGCCGTGAATACTCCGTAGCATGAAGAATTGCTTCACGCCGGCGTAGCTCAGTGGTAGAGCGAGGGTCTCATAATCCCTAGGCCGTGGGTTCGATTCCCCCCGCCGGCACCATTCCTTTTGTCTTTAACAACATAGGCTCTATCCCTAAACATTCGCTAAGAATTCTCGTGTTAATCCCGGCTCGGAGGATGGTATGGCGAATCGTCGTGCGCGCGTTTGGAAATGCGTAAAACTGGGCAGATGGTGGCGATATCGTCGACCAGTCATACTTGTTCCGCGTGGCCAGTGATACGGGAACAATCCGCCGACTGGCTTGGGAACCAAATTAGAGAACAGGCGATGGCGACTCAGGACGGAAGAAACCGCGGTTAGATCCGGCCAAGCCAAGAATGCCTGCGCGAGTTGCCATCAGAACTCTGGAGTAAATATAGTTGACAGATATATCTTGCAGGTATATATTCCAGGTGTATGCACGACAACCGAACTGCCTACGTTATACTCGGCATTCTTTCCATCGAGCCTAACAAGTCCGGCTACGACATCCGCAAGGCCGTCGAGGGAAGCGTTGGCTACTTCTGGGGAGAAAGCTACGGCCAAATCTACCCTACGCTCAAGCGGCTGGCAGCCGAGGGGCTGATCGTCCCGAGCGGCTTGCCGAGTGCCAGCAGGAAACGGCGTCAAGAGTACTCGCTCACCGATGCGGGACGCGCCTGCCTGCGGGAATGGCTTGCCGTCCCCTTCCAGAACGATCCGCCGCGCAATGAGTTCCTGCTCAAGCTGTTTTTTGGCCGAGCAACAGCGCCCAGCGTCTCGATCGCACACATTCGGGACTGCCAGGAAAAGAACCGAAGCATGCTCGCCACCCTCACGGGGCTTGAAGACTCCGTGCGCAAGCAATCAACGCAAAACCCTCATTTGCCGTATTGGATGCTCACGCTCAACCTGGGTATTGCGCTGACCCGCACTGCACTCAAATGGTGCGATACCGCCCTGGCCACGCTTTCCGCGATGAAGGCAGACGAAGCTTCCAGCTAACAGCTTGCTGAGAACTTCACCGCCACGGACAAGGACCGAAACTGACTGGGACTGAACTTCACGGGAAGAGCCCAGCCTGTGGGTACAAATGCTGCGGTAACACGAAGGAGAATCGCGAAATGCCAACGAATGTTCGTTCCAGCCGCGGGTCGCAGATCGTGGCTTGGGGCGTCGCCAGCCTGTTTCTTCTCGGCTTCTTCTTCTCTCTCGTGGGATCGTGGACGCAACCGATCCTCGGTGTGTGGTTTGTGGGCACGCAGAAGCCCCGGCGCGGATTCCTATGGATGGTGGCTTTCAGCTTCATTCCCGGCCTGCTCTTCGGCTGGCGCAACTTCCCGTTGACCGGCCCCGTGGCGGCCCTGGAATACGTGGGCTGGATGCTGCTTGTCGCTGTGCTCGGCGTTCTGCCGTTCACCTGCCATCGGCTTGTCAGTTCGCGTCTGCCCGGATTCCCCTCCACGCTTCCATTTCCGTTGGCGGCAGTCGTCTTTCAAACCCAGATCAAACCACTGCTGCACATTGGCGCAGTTTCAGGAACCGGCATGCTCATCTTTTTCATTCCCTGGTTTGCGGCGGTGGT
>Ga0116217_10003811_pt1 | contig 13569 bp, 12 predicted proteins | sample Sb_taG_6_FD_89697 | JGI IMG/M metagenome (GOLD analysis project Ga0116217, IMG submission 89697) | Peat soil microbial communities from Weissenstadt, Germany - Sb_50d_4_PS metaG | ecosystem: Environmental > Terrestrial > Soil > Wetlands > Peat | place: Germany: Weissenstadt | collected 2010-09-21 | reverse complement strand
CGCGCAGGTGGTGGATGGGAAGGAGAAGGAGTTAAACAAGACCCCGTACGCCGCGCCCAAAGGGAGCGCGCTGACCATCGAGATGGGAGTGGCCGTGGGCAATATCACGCACAAGCTGTGGGATGGGTCCAAGTGGGGGGTGCTGGATTCGTGGACGGAAGCGGACCGGCAGTTCGGCAACGGAAAGTTCGGGTTCCTGATTCCCGGCGGGGACACGGTGGCGCTGTCGAATTTCGGTTTCACGCCGAAGTAGGGGGGCGCGGACCGCTGGCTCACGCGCGCGGCTCAGAAACGGGAGCGATCATCGAGCACGGCTTGGACCTGGTCCGCGAGCTGCCGGGGAGTGTAGGGTTTTTGCAGGAATCCGGCGACCGGTTTCTCACGGAATCGGGCGACGGCTTCGGCGTGGTCGTAGCCCGTGGAAACCACAACACGGATACCCGGGCGCGCGGACACTATCCCGTCGATCGCCTCTTCGCCACCCATCATCGGCATGGTGAGATCGAGAAGGACCAGCCCGATCTCCGGGTTCCGCCGCACCTGCGCGATGGCTTCGGGTCCGTTGGACGCGACCAGCACTTTGTGGCCCTGGGCCTCCAGCGCGGCGCGGGCGAAGCGCTGGACCACGTCCTCGTCGTCCACCACGAGTATGGTTCCGGCGGCGGCGGACTCCACGGCTGCCGGCGGGACGGCCGGCGCCGGCTCTTCCGCGGCCGGAAAGGAGATCCGGAATGTGCTCCCTTCGCCGGGAGCGCTGGTGACGTGGAGCGACGCGCGGTGACCGCGGGCGATGCCCGCCACGGCGGCGAGCCCCAGGCCACGGCCGGTGAACTTGGTGGTGAAGAAGGGGTCGAAGATCCGCGATCGGGTTTCGGCATCCATGCCGCAGCCGGTGTCGCGAACTTCCAGGCAAACCAATTCGCCAACATCGCTGGTGGTGCGGACGACAATCGTTCCGGCTTGCTCCCCGATGGCCTCGGCGGCGTTGCTCACCAGGTTCAAGATCACCTGCTGGAGCTGGTTGACATCGGCTTCGATCCGCGGAAGGCGCGAGTCGAGGTCCACTTCCAGCGCGATCTTCTTGGGGATGGAGGCCGCGATCAGATCCCGGCAGTTGCGGGTCGCGCCCGACAGGTCCACCTTCTGCAGGTAGCGGCCGCCCTTGCCGGAGTACGCCAGCAACTGGTGGGTCAGGCCGGCCGCCCGCTCGGCCGCGCGCAACACGTCCTGAAGCCTCTCCGAGAACGGGGAGTCCGCGGGCAGATCCTCGAGCACCAGGCTGGCGTTGCCCATGATGCTGGTGAGCAGGTTGTTGAAATCGTGCGCGACGCCCGCTGCCAGCGTCCCGATGGTTTCGAATTTCTGGCTTTCGCGGAACTGTTCCTCGAGCCGGCGTTTCTCGGTGACGTCGCCGGCGATGAGCACGCCGCCGGCAGGGGCCCCGCCAGCGTCGAACATCGGGTCGATGCTGATGTTGAGACGGCGGGAATCGCACTCCAGCTCGATGGCTTCGCGGCGCCGGCTCTCCAGCGCGCGGAAGAACGGCTGCTTTTCGCGGGGCAGGCGGCTCCACAGCTCGTCGCAAGCCATGCCGTCCAATTCCGGTGCGGGGCGGCCCAGGAGCCGGGCGAGGCTTTGGTTGGAGCGAAGGATCCGGCCCTCGGCGTCCACCAGAGCGACGCCATCCCGGATGGCCTCGAAAATCGCTTCCCATTCGTCGGCCGGGACGCGCGCGGTTTCCCCGGCGCTCTGGGCGCCCCCGGCAACCGCTTGCGCGCGGCTCGGAATCGGCGCGGACGGGTTGCCCCTGGCCAGCTCGGCGGAGATCTTCGAGAGGCGCTGCTCGGTGACCTTGGGCGCCCGCTCGGGAAGGTGTTTGGAGAGGGAGACGATGGCGCCTCCGCCGGCTTCGCAATCCACATGGAAATCGTCCACCAGCCGGCCGTCGCCCGCCATGCCCAGCTTTCCGCCCAGAACTTCTTCCAGGCCGGGGATGCCGGGCCCCTTTTCGGAAACGCGAATCGTGTAGCAGGACTGGGCCGGATCGAACAGGAATTCCGCTTCGCCGCCGGCGGCGCAGTCGCAGGCGTTACGCGCGATCTCGGACACGGCGGTGGAAATTCGCGTCCGGTCGTTGGCGTCGAATCCGAGGAGAGCCGCTATATCGCGGGCGCGCCGCCTCGCGGCGGCAACGTCTTCCCTGGTGCGGATGGTAGCGGAGTACAGCTTCGTCATGACGCGGCGGGGACGTATATCCAAATCTACCGGGAACGCCGATACTATGCGAGTATAGCAGTACTGAATCTGCTCTGCCTCTTATCCATCAACTATCTCCCACTATCGGCCGAGGTCGATGCCCAACTTTTTCAACTCCTCCGAGTAGTACCGTCTGTGCATCAGGTCCCACTCCTCGCTGCCCTCGGGAATCTCGCGCTTTTGGGAGCGGATTTTCTGCCGGGCGGCCCGGTCGACTTTATCCTCGGCCATCAGCAGTTCCGTCATCACCTTCACAATCTCGAGCCGCACGGCGTTGCTGTCTTTGTTCTTCAACCGCAACTCGCGGGTTTTTCGCAGCACTTCGACGATCTTGTGTGAGATGTCGCTCACCTTGTCGCGGGAAAGCTTCATGGCGTCGCCCGAATCGCGTCCCGAGGCGCGAATCACCTTGCGCTGGGAGATCAGGGTGTTCTTGATGCGCCGGAACATCTCCTGGTAACTGACGCCTTCCCTCCGCATGTATTCGCTGTACTGGCTCAGCAGGTCGCGCACTTCGTCGTTGAGGCGGTCCTCGACGGCCAATTCTTCGGAGATCACCGCGGAAATCTTTTCGGCGACCACATCAGGCGTGGTGGTTTCGATGGTTCCGTGGGCCAGCCTGTTGACGAGTTGCCGTGACAGATAGGCGACGAATTCGCGGGCAAGCAGCATTCTTTGCGGTGAAAATGTAGTTTACCACGTGTGGGATAAGCTGGCCCGCGTGTTCGCTCCCAGGAGGACGCCCGATACTCCGGGAAGTCCCTGTCTGGAACCGGACGCCACAACGTTCGATTCCGTACATCCGCTCTCCACGGCTGTCAAAAAGGGCCATGGCCGGCTCTCGCCGGAGGAGCGATAATGTACATAACTGTCGGCCCGGGTCGCCACAGGGCCACACGCTTGGGGGCATATGATCGGCAATTCGGGGGAAGCGCTTAGCTTTGAAGATCCCTTGACCTACCTGCCGCGGAAGCCTGTACAAGGGTTTGCGAGGCGGAGTGTGATCTACGATGCGGAGCAGGCTTGCGACGGTCTGTATGTGATCATTTTGGGGCGGGTGAAAATCACCTCGGTTGCCGATGACGGACTGGAGACGGTAAGCCGGATCGTGAGCGTAGACGATTTTTTCGGCGAATCCAGCTTGGTCGGCGCCGAGAAGCGGCAGGAATCGGCGGTGGCGCTCGACAAGGTGAGCGTCATGGCATGGACGCGCGCGGAAATCGAGCGGCACATCGAGCATGAGCCGCGGCTGGGTATTGCGCTCTCGCAGCGCCTGGTGAGCCAATGCATCGAATTGCAGGACCGGATCGAGAGCATGGCGATGTACAAGACCGCGGAGCGCGTGATGCTGGCGCTGATACAGCTCGCCGGCTCCCTGGGCACGCCCCTGGCCGACGGCTGGACCAGCATGGCGTCGCTGACGCACCACACGCTGGCTGGCTACGTGGGCACATCCCGTGAAATTATCACGTTCCAGATGAACTGGCTGCGCCGGCAGGGAATGCTCCGGTATTCGCGAAAGAGCATCGACATCTTCGTAGCCGCAGTCGAAGGAGCGCTGCGCAGCCGCGGTGTGGCCTTGCCGCGCCCGGCGGCCGCGGTGGCGCACCAGGCATCCCGCTGATTGGCAAGCTGTGCCGGTCCGCACCACGAGAATCCCGGCCTCCCAGGTAGAATTGAAGGGATGGCCTTCTCCAAGAAGCTTATAATCCCCTGGCTTTTCCTGCTGGCCGGCGCAGCCTGGGCGCAAGGGCCGGTCATTTTCCCCGGCGGCATTCTCAATGGCGCCAGTTTCGACAAGACCGGCCAGCCGGTGGCGCCCGGCTCGCTGATTTCGATTTTCGGCACGAACCTGGTGGACCCGAGCGGTGCGGCAGTCGGGGTGACATTCAATGGCATCGCGGCTCCCGTGACGGGCATGTTCCACCTGGACGGGTACGACCAGATCAACGCAGAGGTGCCCTGGCAGGTACTGCCGGTCCTCCCTCCCGGCACGGCCGGCACGACCGGTGTGCCGGTAATCGTGACTAGCGCCGGCGCGAGTTCTACGCCGTTCACCGCGCAGATCAGCGCCGCGGCGCCCGGAATCTTTACCTTTTCCAGCGGCCCCGGCCAGGCGATTGCGTATGGCAATTTCGACTACGCTATCGCCGCGCCGGTGAACTCGGGCCTCCCTTTTACCTCCCATCCGGCGAAGATCGGCGATCCCAACACGCTGGTCATTCTCGCCACCGGATTGGGCGTGGTCGACAACCCGGTTGCCGACGGAGGCGTCCCGGCACCCGGGGTCTTGAGCCGTGCGGTGATTACCCCCGCGGTGCTGGTGGGCAACGTTCCGGCCCAGGTCGTTTTTGCCGGGCTGACCCAGTATCCGGGCGTGTTCCAGATCAACATCATTATCGCGGCCAACACTCCGACCGGCGATGCCGTTTCGCTGCAAATTCAGATGAACGGGATCACCACGCGGAACGATGCGACGATTGCCGTCTCGCAGTAGCGGGATCTCACGGCGCCACACGCAAGTTGCCCGAACCCGCGCCGATGCGCTAAAAGAGGTTGATCGGAGTACAGGTTTGCCAGCGCTATCGGGAGCCGCCCCCGTCCTATGAGCGGCCTGATGAACCCGGCGGAATTCGCCAACATCGCCAAATCGGAACGCGATTTCTGGTGGTACCGGGGCATGCGGACGATTCTCTTCCGCATGCTGGATCCATTTCTGGAAGGCCGGCGGATCGGGCGCGCGCTCGAAGCCGGCTGCGGCACGGGCTACCTTTCGCACCGGTTGCAGACCGAACGGCACTGGCCCATCATCCCCATGGACATCAGTCAGGAGGGCCTTCGGTACGCGCGCGAAATGGGAATCGAGCGGCCCGTTCAGGGAGACGTCATGGAGCTTCCGTTTGCCGATGCCGCGTTCGATGTGGTGATGTCGATGGACGTTCTGCCGCACCTGCCGCGGGGAGAAGAGCATCGGGCGGCGCGCGAAATGGCCCGCGTGCTGGCGCCGGGCGGCCTGCTGGCGGTGCGGGCGGCGGCGCTCGATATTCTCCGCAGCCGCCACTCCGCCTTCGCCTTCGAGCGGCAGCGATTCACGCGGCGCAGGCTGATGGGCCTGGTGACCGGCGCCGGCATCCGCGTGCTGCGATGCACCTATGTCAACTCGCTTCTGCTGCCGGTGGCGCTGGCGAAATTCCGCTTGTGGGAGCCCCTTCTGCGCCAGGCTCCGGCAAGCGGAGTGCAGCCGGTGGCGCCGTGGCTGGACCATCTGCTGTATGCGCCGCTGGCGCTGGAGGCGGCTTGGATCGCGGGCGGCCGCGGCTTTCCCGCGGGCCAGTCGCTGGTGCTCGTCGGGGAGAAGATGCGATGAGCCCGGAAGACCGTAAATTCGCGGCGCTGAGCGTCTTTTTTCCGGCCTACAACGACGCGCCGTCGCTCCCCGGGCTGATCGCGAAAACCTTCGCGGTGCTCGAACAGTCGGTGGCGGATTACGAAGTGATCGTGGTCGACGACGGCAGCCGGGACAAGACCGGCGAGATCCTGGAGCAGCTTCGCCAGGCGCACGCGCCGTTCCTGCGGGTGGTGACGCATCCGGAGAATCGCGGCTATGGCGGCGCGCTGCGCAGCGGGTTCGCCGCGGCCACCAAGGAATTCGTCTTCTACACCGATGGCGACGGGCAATACGACGTCGGCGAACTGCCGCGCCTCCTGGAGCTGGTAGGGCCCGAGACCAGCCTGGTGAACGGATACAAGCTGGAACGGCACGATCCGGCGCACCGCGTCTGGATCGGGACGGTCTACAACTTTTGCGCGCGGCTGCTGTTCGGCATACGCATCCGCGACATCGACTGCGATTACCGGCTGATCCGGTGCGCGCTGCTGGACCGGATCCAACTGACCTCGACCAGCGGGACGATCTGCGTCGAGCTGGTGCGCAAACTGGAGCTGAGCGGCGGGCAGGTGGTGGAGACCGGAGTGCACCACTACGAGCGGCTGCACGGGAGGTCGCAGTTCTTCCGGATACGGTCGCTGGCGACTACGTTTTCCCAGCTCTTGCGGTTGTGGGTGCGGCTGGTGATTCTGCGCTGAAGAACGGTTCGACGAGGGCGTAGTTGAGAATCTGGGGCGCCACCGGGGCCGACTGTACCGGAAGGGTCAAGGAGCGGGTGGTCACGCGGCCGTCGAAACCTTCGGCCAGCAGAACGTAATGCGTGGTGTGCTCCGGCCCGACCTCCACGCAGCGGCTGGAGGAGGGGTAGATGCCGGCCATGGCCGGAGAGATCCGCACCGACCTGGCATTCTGCACGCCGTAACAGAGCTGCGCCTTCTGGCCTACCGTGAGCGTTCCGACGCTGGCGTAGAACTGAAGAATGCGCACCGGCCCCGGCTGCGAGCCTATGGGACGCAGCCAGGCGCCCGCATCCGATTCCCGCACCCTGCTGAGCCCCCACATCGAGAGCAGCAAGCCGACGGCCAAACAGAGCTTGAGGAATCGCAACAGCATTTTGCGTCTCTCTTTAGACTCCACTATTCCGGCGCCGGTTTCAACTGCACCAACTTCCGGACGGTGCGCATTCCAACCGGGGGACGGACGCGTGCGTGCCGAGGCGGGGTTTTTGCATTCGTGAACTGGTGTCCGCAGCCTGGTTTTGCGAAACTCAAAAAATCATGCCCATTCGAATCGTTCAGGTGGATGCCTTTACCAATCGGCCGTACGCGGGGAACCCAGCGGCCGTTTGCGTGCTTTCGGAACCCCGGCCCGACCAGTGGATGCGCGACGTTGCGCGGGAGATGAACCTCTCCGAGACCGCGTTCCTGACGCCCCACGACGGCGGCTACAACCTGCGCTGGCTCACCCCTGTCGTCGAGGTGGATCTGTGCGGCCACGCCACCGTGGCCAGCGCGCACGTTCTTTGGGAGGATCGGCACCTGCCGGAAGGCCGCCAGGCCCGCTTCTTCACGCGCAGCGGCCTGCTGACGGCGGACCGGCGAGGGGAGTGGATCGAGCTGGATTTCCCGGCGAAACTCGCGGCTGCCGCCGAGCCGCCGGCCGACCTGCTGCGCTCGCTGGGCGTGGAGCGCGCGAATTTCGTGGGGCGGAACGCGTTCGATTACCTGGTGGAGGTGGATTCGGAGGAGACCCTGCGCGCCCTGGCGCCGGACCACACCGCCCTGGGCAAGATTCCGGTGCGTGGCGTGATCGTGACGTCACGGGCTTCCACGGCGGAATTCGATTTCGTTTCGCGCTTCTTCGCGCCGGGCTCCGGAATCAACGAAGACCCGGTGACCGGCTCGTCGCACACGGCATTGGGGCCGTACTGGGCCGAGAGGCTGGGAAAGAGCGAGTTGACCGCATATCAGGCGTCGGCGCGCGGCGGCGTCGTACGGGTGCGGCTGAACGGCGAACGCGTGATTTTGGGCGGGCAGGCGGTCACGGTGATGACCGGGGAATTGCTGGCCTGAGGCATCAGCCCGTGCAGCGGGCACGCCCACGTCGGCACAGGTCTGCACGAACCCCAGCGCGTCCTCGGCCCATGCTGCCTTATCGAAGTCGGCCGCCAGGAACCAGCACGTCTCGTCGCTGCTCGGCGAGAAGTCGACGCGGTTCGGTGTTCTCCTGCCTCAAGCGTTGGCATTCGGCAAGAGCTTTCTCCAGTTCGGATTCCTGTTTTCGAGTGCACCGTTCTTCCCTGCAGGGCCTGCTACAGCCAATTATCCGCCGGAGATTCGAGCGATCGCCTCGATCCGTCGCATGAGGATACCTACCCGCGCTTGGCTAGACGGGTCTGGCGGCAGGTGTCCAGGTAGCGCATCGACGAATCGTGGATCGCGCAAAAGGGTTTCCCACTCGTTGGCCAGATATTCCCGTCGCGCAGGCTGGGCCGCCCGGATCTCGCCAAGAAGCTCGGCGCGCCCGTCGATGACGGAGACCGCATCTTCAAGATCATGGCTGCCAAAGTAGTCTCCTATTCCCCGACTCTTGAAAGCTTCCAGCTTTGTCGCCAGGAACACGGGTGCCGTTACGATGCGGATGGATAGAGACTTCTCCAAAGAAATCGCATTTGAACTGCGTACGGCTTCACCGTACCAGCGGTTTGAAAATCCCAGCACTTTTGCATCGAGCGGCATGACATCCAGAGCTTGGCCACCGCTGATCCAGCGACATGCCGGTGCGCCTTCGGAGCTGTCCTCGGAAAACCCAAGCTCCCGCAAACGCTCGGCGAGCGCAACGTACTGCGAATAGGTAGTCACTTCGGCAATCGCATCGACATCGAATGTCGATCGCACTGACGGCGCGGATGGGTCGGTAATCAACAAGCCAGTCGCACAACCACCTACGAAGACAAGGTCGTCCAGCAGTGGTCGCACCTTTCGTGCAACAGCAATCAGCTGCTCGATATTCGGATCAGGCATGAACCGCCGGCCGAAGTCGCGAAATAATTAGTTCCTCCGCCAATTTGCGCTCCCGCGCTCGACCATCGCGCAAAGCATCTACGAGAGCTAGGTACTCGTATAGTAAGGGGTCACGAAGGGCCGCCTTCGGCGCGCCACGGTAGAGCGGCTGGAAAGCAGTTCCGCGAACTTTTCCTGGCGGATACGGCCAGACCGGCGGGAGGTCGTTACTGGGCCTGATCAGCGCCGATAAAGGCGCCGCCGCATAAGACGTGGGGACCCCTCGAGTTGGTTCACCTCGCTCGGCCGGAAAGGCGTACTTCATCCCATGCAGGAGGAACTCCTCTAGGCCGCTTAGATTGGGGCGATGACCCAACTCGGCGCCGTGGAGCAGCCCGGAGCCGACGGCCCTAGCGACCGCAGCATGAACTTCCGACGGACTCATAGACAATCCGGCCGCAATCTGCGCGTAGGGTGGCCGCGAAGAAGAGGGCCTGCATAAGTACAGCACTACTGCCAGATCTTGGGGTTTCAGGACAGCCACATTCCTATTGTACATTCGGGATTCGCGAATAGCGAATGCTGTGGCATCCGTCACTGACTGTAGCCCACAAGGACTGCCGAATGGGCCCTCGATCTTTCAGAGAATGCGTCGGAAGACACGACCTGACCACCGAATTGGTGGATTTTCGAAGGAAGCGCGAAAACTCAGTGCATTTTTGGTGGTCAGGAATTCCGCCCTAAACACAGATGTCTTCTGTTTTCAATCTAGGTCCAGCTTCCCAAGCTGGACGTCGCAAGTTTGCTTGCGCTCGTCTGTCGGGCCCCTGACCGACCGTCGATTACCGTGGCGGATGCCCCTCACACCGGCCAAACACCCAGTAAGCCCCCTTCTTGGAGACAAGTCCATCCGCGAGGCCCTTTCTCCCGTTCGGCGGGCAAGCAACAGGGCCATTGACCCCACTCAATGCGTTATGTAAACAGTCTTGTCCGCAAGGGAGCCGCCTATTTCGCTTTCATCTCCAGAACGGTAATGGAATATGGAGGGAAGGCGCGGATGAAGTTGGCGCTCAGTCCGTCCACCTTCGCAGTGATGGGCACGATGCGGACCGGGTCGGTAATGGAGTTCGTGTCTGCCGGGCTGATCGGGCTCATGGTGACGGCTTGTCCGCCGGCCTCGACCGCGGCGATTCCGCTGACGGCTATGTGCACGGCTTCGGGCGCGGCGGCGCGGTTGACGACTTTCACGTAGATCGCTCCCGTCTTGCTGTCGCGGGTGGCATCGAAGAACATCAAGGGCACCTGTTGCGGCATGGGCGGTTGTTGCGGCCCCGCGGGTTGCAGGTTACCCCTGCCTCCGCGCCCTGCTCCTCCTTGCGGCGCCAGCGGCTGCGCGGTTCCGGCTCTGCCGGCGGCTGCGGGCGGAGGAACGAATCCACGCCCGGCAGGAGGCTGCCATTCCTTTGTAGGGATGCCCTGCGCGGCGATCGAAACAACATCGTCGCCGTGATACAGGCTGAACATCTTCTGCGCGGAATAAGACGGCGAACCGTAACTCGTCATCGTATCGTAGCCGATCAGGTCCGTCTGCCACTGCATGCCACCCTTGTTCACGTTGACGAAGAGGGGCGCGTAGGAGGCCATGATGATGAGGCCGGAGTTCCGCCCCATGCCCACCATCCAGGCGGCGTCGCCAAGCGCGGCGCCCATGTTCGGAGTCGGGTCGCCCACGCGGGTGGCCCATTCGCCGACGAAAACCGGCTGTCCCGTGCGGCGGCGCGTGTCGTGATCGTTGGCGTGGAATGCCATCTCGTCTTCGGAGCGGCGATAGTGGTGTTCGTCGATCACGTCCGCGGCGCGGGTGGTCACGGGAGTGGTAGCGATCACCAACAGGTGCGGGTACTTCGCCTTGATGGCATCGAAGAATTGAGCGAACCGGCCCTCGTAACTCCCCACTTGCCGGTCGGCGTTGTCCTCGTTGCCCACCTCGACGTATTGGAGCGGGAACGGCGCGGAGTGTCCGTCTTTGGCGCGCCGCGCGCCCCACGTCGTGCCGGAGTCACCCGTGACATATTCGATCTCCTCGAGCGCTTCTTTCACGTAAGGCTCCAGCTCGGCTCCGGGTGCGAAGCGCGCTCCGCCGCGCAGGGAGTAGCCGGCATAGACTCCGAGCACGGGCTGCATGTGCAGGTCCTCGCACCACTCGAGGAATTCCAGCAGACCCATACCGTCGGACGACCAGTATCGCCAGGAATCGTTCACGTGGCCCGGACACCCGGAGATATCGCCGATGGTCTTCTTCACCAGGTTGAACCAGACGGCGCCGGGGCTGCCCGCCGAAATGACCAGGCGGTTTTCCGCGGACGGCGCGGCTTGTCCGACTGTCAAGGTAACTTCGTACTTCTTCCAATCCTGAGTGATCCGCGGAACCTGCGCGCTGGCGTGGGCAGTGGCGCCATGGTTGCCGACGATGGCGACGGTGAGCGGACCGGTGAATCCGGGGCCGGCCTTGGCATAAAACGAGCCGCGATAGGTCGTAGTCGGCTTCACGGGTATGCCCCAAAATCCGTCGTTGGCGACGCCTACGCGTTGGTTGCCGGTAGCCTGAGTCACGGTCAGCTCGAGGCTGGCTGGGATGACGTCGTTGAACGGCTGGCCGGCGTCGAGCGAAATCGATCCGGCGCCGCCACGCTCCCGGACGACCTGCCAATGCACGGGATCCTTGGCGTCTTCCTTGAAGTTGCGATTGCGAACCAGCTCCGCATAGAGTCCGCCGTCATAGGAATAGTTGATCTCCCCGGTCATCAGCCCGTAGAGCATGGGGCTGACATGGGAGGTCACCCAATGATTGTTACGGAGGCGCTCCGGCCGCATGGCGGGGCCGGGAAGCGTTTCGCGCGACAAGCACGCTTATCATATAGCTATTTAACAATTGAGGGCAAACGCTTACATCCGTAAAGTCCTCCAATCGGCTGGAAGCGTTATCGATAACCGGCCGGCACAAACGCCGTCCGGCCTGCCTTCCGCATGGAAACCCTCAAGAAAAACGGGTCTGGCCCGCTCTCCCCGATCAGAGATAAAAGGTTCTTGACACCGGCTCACTGGTTTAGTAATGTCGTGTACGCGCTGACAGTCTGCTGCATGTAAGGGGGAAACTGGCCCGGGGACCGGTTCCGCGAAGGCGTGGAAGCACAGCATCGGCGCTTAGGGGGACGGGTCTCATGAAGCTTCGAAGGACCGCGCTGTCCATCTGCCTGGTGCTGGTGGCAAGCGCTTGCTCATTTGCTCAAACGGTCACCGGTTCGCTGGTCGGTATCGTGACAGATCCGGCGGGCTCGGTGATTCCGGATGTGAAAATCCAACTGACAAACCAGGGAACCTCCGCCACGAGCACGGCGACAGCCGACAGTTCGGGAATTTTCAGATTCCCCAACCTCCTTCCGGCCACCTACAGTATCAGCGTCCAGGCCAATGGTTTCAAGACACGGATCGTCAAAGACATTATTGTGGGCCTCAGCGAGAACCGGGATTTGGGGCGCCTGGCCCTCGACATCGGCAACGTCACGGAGGAGATCACGGTGACCGCCGAGGTGACTCCGATCCAGACCTCCACCGCCGAAAGGTCCTCCGTTATTGAAGGCAACCAACTCAACAGCGAGGCCATCAGAGGCCGCGAGATGATGAGTTACATGCGCATGCTTCCCGGCGTGGTGGACACCACCGTGGGGCGGGATGCGACCGGCGGAAGCGTCCTGGGGGGTCTCACCTTCAACGGCAGCACCGGCATCACGGGTTTCATGGTGGACGGGGTCAGCGACATAGACTCCGGCTGCAGCAACTGTTTCACCCACTTCGAGCCGAACATCGACTCCATCGCCGAAATCAAGGTTTTGACTTCGAACTACCAGGCCGAGTTCGGCCGCAATGCGGGCGGCGCGGTCACGGTGGTTACCAAGAGCGGCACCCAGCAGTTCCACGGCTCCGGCTGGTGGACCCACCGGCACGAAGAGTTCAACGCCAACGATTTCTTCAATAACATCACCGGCCTGCCTCGCAGCCGTTACCGATATAACATCGCCGGCTTCAGCCTGGGAGGCCCGGTGTTCATTCCGAACCACTTCAATATCGGCAAGACCAAGCTGTTCTTCTTCGTCTCGCAAGAGTACACGCGACAGCTTGCGAATTTCTCAAACCAGTACCGGAGCATGCCGACGGCGCTGGAGCGCAGCGGAGATTTTTCCAAGAGCGTGAACGGCAGCAACGCGCTCATCGTGGTCACCGATCCGTTGGCCGGAGCGCCGTTTCCGGGCAACGTCATCCCCCAAAGCCGGATCAACGGATGGCCAGGCGATGCTCAATTTCTTCCCGGCGCCGAACACCTTTTTCCCGCAGGGAACCGCTCAGTACTTGCAGGACAACTTCCAGGCGGCGGGCAGCGCTTCGCATCCCCGGCGCAACGACATCGTCCGGCTCGACATGAATTTGACTTCGAAGCTGAACGCCTATGTGCGCTGGGGCCACGATGCCGACGACTGGGTCGAACTCTTTCAGAGCTCGCAGTTTCTGAAGGGCCCCACAGGGGACCTCACCCAGGATCACCCGGCGCCGGGCCACGGCATTTTGGCCTCGGCTAACTATATATTCAGCCCGACCCTGGTCAACCAGTTCACATACAGCAAGACCCTCAATCACTGGTCCTGGTTCGAAGTGGATCCCGCGGCGGTAGACCGGTCCGTGCTGGCCGGCACCCAGGGCACGCCACAAGCGGGGCAACCGCTCCCCAGCCTGTTCCCGCTCCACACTGTCGGCCCCGGCGTTGGCGGCAACCAGCTCGTCGAGGGTAAGGCCAACGCGTCCAATGGTTACTCGAACTATATGCCGAACCTGACCTTCGGAGGCCCGACACCGAACCCTCCGACCTAT
>Ga0116217_10003807_pt1 | contig 13577 bp, 9 predicted proteins | sample Sb_taG_6_FD_89697 | JGI IMG/M metagenome (GOLD analysis project Ga0116217, IMG submission 89697) | Peat soil microbial communities from Weissenstadt, Germany - Sb_50d_4_PS metaG | ecosystem: Environmental > Terrestrial > Soil > Wetlands > Peat | place: Germany: Weissenstadt | collected 2010-09-21 | reverse complement strand
GACTTCGGGCTGACCCAGGCGCAAATGGGGACCGTATTCAGTGCCTTCCTGGTGGGGTACACCTTGTTTCAAGTGCCTTCGGGAGGACTGGCCGACCGGGTCAGCGCCCGCCGCATCTTCCTGGTGTTGTGCGCGGCTTGGGCGTTGCTTACGGTTCTAACCGCGTTGGTGGGATGGCGCGGATTTGGACTCGCCATGGTGATTCCGCAACTGTGGCTCATTCGCGGCATGCTTGGTGTGGTGGCCGCTCCCACATATCCGACTTCGGGCAGGACGATTGCCATCGTGATGCCGGCGCGCTTGCAAGCTCGCGCCAACAGCCTGGTGCTGGCCAGCGTTGGCGTCGGATCGGCGGTCACGCCCCTGCTGCTTGCGCCCATTACCAGCCACTTCGGCTGGCGCACGGCGTTGTCGGTGGCGGCGTTCCTCAGCGCGGCCACCGGGATGCTGTGGTGGCGGTTCGCTCCACGCGAACTTCACGCGCGCGGGATTGCCGACGAATCACCAACGGTCAGCGATTCTGCCAATCCCGAATTGCCAAAGGCCACCGCTCGGCCGTTGCGCTTGCCCAGTTTCTGGTTCCTTTCCGCCAGTTACTTACTGCAGGGCTATTTAGGTTACATCTTCATTTTCTGGTTCTACTTGTATCTGGTGCAGGTGCGTCACTTTGAAGTGTTCACCGCCGCCAGTTTCACTGCACTGCCAATGATCGCGACCATGTTTGCGATCCCGTTGGGGGGAGTCTTTTCCGATCTGGCAGTGGCCCGCTGGGGCGCGACCTGGGGACGGCGCAGCGTCCCGCTGGTGGCCCTGTGCGCCGCCGCCATTTTTCTGGTGATTGGCGCGCGCACTCCCAAACCTATGGTGGCCGTCGCTGCTCTCACCACCTGCACCGTGCTAGTGCTGTGCACGGAGGGCCCGTTCTGGGCGACGATGACTCAACTCTCCGGCGAGCACAGCGGCATCGCCGGGGGAACGATGAATTTCGGCAGCAACCTGGGCGGCATGGTTTCGCCCGCGCTTACCCCCTGGCTGGCGGCGCGCATTGGATGGGAAACCGCGTTGTCGCTGACCGCGGCATTGGCGGTCGTGGCCGGATTGTTGTGGCTGGGAGTTCGGGTTGATCCGGAGGACAAATGAAGATCGCGGGCCTCGCCTTCGCCCTCACAACGCTCGCGATTCCCTCATCACTATCCGGTCAGGAAACTGAAACCGGACGTCCGATCATCGCCAGAAATACGTCGAATACAAAAAGCGCGATGGCGATGTCGTTGAAGAGAGTCGCCTGGCGCAAGCCTGGCCAAAATTGATTCGCCGCCCAAAACAGAAATGCACATGCCAGAAGGATCGCTTTGATCAGTTCCGACCGTGACGGGCGGCGCACCGCCTCATACACCAGACATGAAAACGCAATCATGGCGAGCGGAAACGCAGCCAGGAAATCGTGTGCCCGTGTCGGAAAAATGCTGGGAAGAATATCCCACAACAGCAGCACTCCGACGCTGACCAGCGTCACCATGCAGAGGATCACCGGCAGGAATAGCGGCCGGCGATCCCGGGCAAAACGAATCGACATAGACGTGCCCTCGGAGAGGTTGAGCGTTCTGCGAGTTCTGCCCGCCCTTAGTAAGGAGCCGTGACTACCGCGTCTTCCGGATAACCTGGCATGCCAAACTCGGGAACGTCCAGGCCTTCTTCTTCCGACTCCGGCGGCACGCGCATGCTCTTCACTTTGTTCACGCACCAGAACACCACAAACGTCGCACCGAATGCCCAGATTGCATATAACGTCGCTCCTCCGAGCTGGACCCAGAACTGTCGAGTATCGCCGTGGATCAGTCCGGTCACGCCTTGACCTGCACGTCCCAGATAACTAGCCGCGCCCACTCCGTTCCACCCGGAACCGTAAGTGCCGTCGGCAAAAATGCCGACACAGACTGCGCCCAGCCAGCCGCAGTATCCATGCACGGAAACCGCGCCACACGGATCATCGATCTTGAGAACGCGCTCGTTAAACAGAACGCCGCCACACACCAGAGATCCGGCCAGCACGCCGATAATCACCGACGCGGTGGGAGACACAAACGCGCACGGCGCGGTAATCGCCACCAGGCCCGCCAGCATCCCGTTACATGCCATCGTGATGTCAGGCTTGCCGAAGAGCAAGTACCAGATCAGCATGGCCGCCGCCGAGCCGGCCACAGCTGCCAGATTCGTGTTCACCGCGACCACCGAAATGCGCAGGTCGGTTGCTCCCAGCGTCGACCCGGGATTGAATCCCATCCACCCAAACAGCAGAATGAATGTCCCCGTGACCACGTAAACGATGTTGTGCGCAGGGAAGATGCGGATTTTTCCTCCCGGGCCAAACTTCCCCAACCGCGGTCCCAGAATGATCGCAAGGGCCATGGCGCAGAACCCGCCCACCGCGTGCACGACGGTAGAACCGGCAAAGTCGACATAACCGTGGCCCAGGTTCATGGTTGATCCGAGCTGCGACATCCAGCCGCCGCCCCACGTCCAGCAACCGGAAATCGGGTAGAGGATTGCGCCAATAAAGAGTTCGCACAGCAGGAACGCCCAGAAGCTGATGCGTTCACAGATGGCGCCGACGATGATGTATCCGGCCGTCTCCATGAACACAACTTCAAACAGCGTCAGGACGTTGCTGCCCGCATCGTAGGCAGGGCCTACCAGGAAGAAGCCCTTGCCTCCCACAAAGCCCCACTGTCCACTGCCAATCAGAAAATGATTCAGTGTCGGCACGCCGCCTAAATTTGTCGGCGCGGCGTTGATGGCGACCGCTCCAAACTGAAACGCATATCCCACCGCGTAGTAGGCGAGGAAGGCAAAAACATACGCCGCGAAGTTCAGCATCATCAGGTGCGCGGCATTCTTCTTCTGCACCAGGCCGCACGTAAGCAGCGCAAACCCAGCCTGCATGAACAGAACGAGGTAGCCGGTGTTCAGAGTCCACGCGAAATTGGTGGCCACACGCACGTGTCCCACGCCATCGGCCAGCTTGACTGCCAGAGGTTCCTTGGCGGCCTGCGCCTGATAATCGTCGAAGGCCTTCTTGTTCTGGGCGTAGTCAGGAGCCGTCTTGTCTGGGGGCTCTGCCACTACAAAGGGATTCCCGGCGGCATCGACCGCAGTGGTCTTGTCTCCCGTGGCTGTGCCGGCTGGGTCGGGCTTGGGCCCGTCGTCGGCGAAACCGGACGCGGACAATCCAGCCAACATTCCCGCTAGCAGAACCGTTACGGCGCTGGCTGCCACCAACGATCGGCGCAGAGAGCGCCTCCCTGCTCGCTTTGTCATCTTTGAGTGCTCCTGTTCTTGAGTCGTGCGCAATTCTTGAGTTGTACCGGTTTTGGCCAGCGGCGCGAATCCCCCCGGCGCCGCGCCCGAGACCTCACACAGCGTTCTAGCCAGAATCAATCCGCCGACGATAAATGCGCCTATTGACTCAGTCCAATACAAATTTCTTATAGCAACCATCAGAAAAGTCTGGCCCGGATGGCGTGTAAGTGGCGGCGAGTGCGCACCTTGGCGAAGTCACGCGGGGCTGTGCGTGCCGTCGCACACATGCGTGATTGGAATCACGAGCACCTTGCTTCGTTCTCGATACAAACGACTTAGGGCCTGCGGTTCGTGCCCGATCGGACGGTTTTGACGTGTATTTTCGCGGTGCTAATAGATTCGCATTAATGATCGCGCATTCACTGCTTACTACAATTGCGGCGCCTCATGAATCCTAAATGGAACGGGCAATTCTCCTGCTTCGATTTGGTTGCCAGGACAGCCGATAAGAAAAACGAGCATGCTCGCACCATCGTGCAGGTGCGCGATATCGAAATCGGCGGCAACGATTTCGTGGTCATGGCCGGCCCCTGCGCCGTCGAGTCGGAGACCCAGTTGCTGCAGACCGCAGAGGCCGTGGCCAAAGCGGGTGCGCGCATCCTGCGCGGCGGCGCCTACAAGCCCCGTTCTTCGCCCTACGCGTTTCAGGGCTTGGGTGTCGAAGGCCTCAAGATTCTGCGCAAGGCTCGCGAAGCGACCGGACTCGCCATCGTCACCGAGGTGATGAGCGAGCAAGACGTCGACCTGATCGCCGAATATGCCGACATCATGCAGGTGGGCACGCGCAGCATGGAAAACTATGCGTTGCTCGAAGCCCTCGGCAAGTGCGGACGGCCGGTTCTGCTCAAGCGCGGCATGACGGCCACCCTCGAAGATCTGCTGCGGTCGGCGCAGGTGATTGCCGTCGCAGGCAATTCTCAGGTCATCCTCTGCGAACGCGGCATTCGCACTTTTGAAACGGTGACTCGCAACACGCTCGACATTGCCGCCGTGCCGGTGCTGAAGGCGGTGTCGCACCTTCCCGTCATCGTCGATCCCAGCCATGCGGCGGGAGTTCGCTCGCTGGTTCCGGTGTTATCGCGCGCGGCCGCTGTTGTGGGCGCCGATGGACTGATCGTTGAAGTCCATCCTTGCCCGGAACAGGCCATGAGCGACGGCAACCAATCGCTCACTTTCGCCGAGTTCCGTCACATGATGACCGACCTGCAGCCTTATCTCGATCTCCAGCAGGAGAGCAGGCAACTCCGTCCCCAACTTCTTGCAGCAGGGGGAGCGGACTAGTGGCGGCGGGCTCCATCCCACTGCGCTCCATGCCAGCGCGGCTCGTCATGGCGTTCATCATCGCAGCCTGCCTGCTGTTGCTGGTCGCTCTCGGATTCACCGGGACCACAGTGGAAGCCTCAGCGAACGCCGACCCGCCATCATTTCTATACACGGTTGCCCAACATTACGAATCGCAGGCCTGGATGCACGGGGCAGACCGCTTCGCTTCCGGTTCGACTATCTTCGTGCACGACGCGCAGGGCAAGCATCCGCTGGCTCCAGCCTTCGCGGCCTCTGCCGATTCCGCCGTTTCGTTCGATGGTGAACGCGTGCTCTTTGCCGGGAAGTCGAAGTCTGGCGACCCGTGGCAAATCTATGAGATCGCATTGGCCGGCGGCGAGCCACGGCAAATCACTTCCGGTTCCGAGGATTGCATCCGTCCTCTCTATCTGCCCGAAGATCGCGTGGTATACGCGCGAAAAACTGCCGGGCGATTCGTCGTCGAAGCGGCGAGTCTCGACTGGGGCAATCCGCTGCCGCTGACTTTTGGCCCGGCAAACTTCCTGCCCATGGATGTGCTCCAGGACGGGCGCGTTTTGTTTGAGGCGGGATATCCGCTCGGGTCCGGCGCTACTCCTGAAATCTACACCGTGTATTCCGACGGGAGTGGAGCGGAGTCGTATCGCTGCGACCATGGCAAGGCCCGCGGCCCCGGCAAGCAAGTCCGCTCAGGCGATATTGTGTTCGCACCGAACTCGGGTTTGGCTCGATTCACGTCGGCGCGGGCGCAGCAACTCCCGATTTCCGCTCCGGCTGGGGAATATGCGGGAGGTCTGGCCGAGACGCCTTCGGGGGATTGGCTGCTTTCATGGCGTCCGGATGCGAAGGCATCTTTTCAGCTCATGCTCTGGACCCCGGGCGCAGTCGCGCTGCGCAGAGTCCTTGCAGAAGACGCGGACCTCATTCAGCCGACTCTTCTTGGCCATCACGCCTTGCCGAACCGACATCCCTCAGGCCTGCACGATTGGCCGAATGCAAACCTGCTTTGCCTGAACGCGTATACGTCCAAGTATCAGTTCGCGGCTGGATCCATTCATTCGGTGCGGCTCTACACCCGCGACCTTTCGGGAGCTACAAGACTGTTGGGAACGGCGCCGGTCGAAGCCGACGGATCGTTCTTCGTTCAGGTGCCTACCGAGCAGGCTTTGCAGATCGAACTACTGGATAGCGCCGGAAAAACCTTGAAACGTGAAGCGGGATTCTTCTGGATGCGCCGCGGCGAGCAGCGCGCTTGTGTGGGTTGCCACGCCGGCCCGGAGACCTCGCCGGAGAATGCAGTTCCCATGATCCTGTTGAAGTCCACCACGCCCGCCGACATGACCGGCTCTAGCGCACAAAACGCCTCGGGAGGACATTAGCTTGTTGAAACCAATTCTCGGATTCCTACTCCTCTCCTCCTGCTTGCTGGCGCAGGCTCCGCAATCCGCCGCCCCGGGCGCGATCCGCTTCGAGGATGCTACCGCGAAGTCGGGCATTCAGTTCACCCACAGCTTCGGTGCGCAAGCACTCGGCTCTCTACTGGAAGGCACCGGCTCGGGCTGTGTCTGGTTCGATTACAACAACGACGGATTGCTTGACCTCTACGTGACCAGCGGCAAGCCGCTCGAAGACGGCATGCATCCTTATCCGCTCAAAGAACTGCCCACAACGCCGCCGCACAACCATCTTTATCGCAACAATGGCGACGGCACGTTCACCGATGTCACCGACCAGGCTGGCGTCGCCGCGAATATATACGGCATGGCGGCGATTGCCGCCGATTACGACAACGACGGCTTCGTCGACCTCTTCGTCACCGGCTACGGCAAGGCGATTCTCTACCACAACAATGGCGATGGCACGTTCACCGACGTAACCGCCAAGGCCGGCATCAAGGTCGACGGATGGTCGATCAGTTCCGCCTGGCTCGATTACGATCGCGACGGTTGTGTCGACTTATTCGTCGGGCGCTACGTCAAGTTCGATCCCAAGTATCGCAACTTCTATCCCGCCGACAACTATCCCGGCCCGCTCGACTACGCTGCCGACACCAACCGCCTCTACCACAACAATTGCAACGGAACATTCACCGACGTCACCGACAAGTCCGGCATCGGCGCCTACAAAGGCCGCACCATGGGCGTGACTGCGGCCGATTACGACGGCGACGGCTATCCCGATATTTATGTCGCCAACGACAAGACCGAGAATTTTCTGTTCCACAACAAGCACGACGGCACGTTCGAGGAAGTCGCTGGCGAACTGGGCGTGGCCTACGGCCAGAACGGCGAGAGCACTTCCGCCATGGGCCCGGTGTTTGCCGACATCGATGGCGACGGCCGTCTCGACCTCTGGGTCACCGATTCGAAGTACAACCGCCTCATGCGCAACGCTGGGCCGAACGGATTCGAAGACATTGGTCCCAGTTCCGGCATCTCGCAAGCGACGGCGCAGTATGTGAGTTGGGGCAGCGGCCTCTACGATTTCGACAACGACGGCTGGCTCGACATTCTCGTTTTCCACGGTGGACTGATTCATCTCGTCCCGCAAGAGCAGTCGCTATTTCGCGGACTCGGAAATGGCAAGTTCGCCGACATCTCTCGCGACGCCGGTCCCGTGCTCGACGTGAAAACAGTTTCGCGGGGTGCATGTTTCGGTGACTACGACAATGACGGTAAGATCGACGCCTTCGTCGTAAACCTAGGCGCGCCCGCCACTCTGCTGCACAATGTGACCCAGAACAGTAATCATTGGCTCACTGTGAAGTTGGTAGGCAACTCCAAAGCCAAGAAAAGTAACCGCGACGGTATTGGAGCCCGCCTCGAACTGCTCGCCGCCGGACGCAAGCAGATTGCCGAGCGCAGCGCGGGTTCCGGCTATCTTTCGCAGGATGACGGCCGCATCCACTTCGGCCTGGGCGCCGCAGCCAAGGTGGACAAACTCACCATTCACTGGCCCAGCGGGCAGGAACAAGTTCTGGAAAATCTTTCCGTGGATCGCATCCTCACCGTGGAGGAGCCGTAGATGTTTTTGCAGCCTAGATGGCGTGCGAGTATTCGGCCGATGGCAAAAGTTGCCGCCATCTTCGCCGTGGCCTTGCTGGCGACCGCGGCCAAGCCCGCGCCTCAGCCGTCCGCGGCGATTCCGAAGGAACGCTATCTATCTCCGATCGAAGTGGTGCCTTCTCCGGACGGACGCCTGCTCTACGTCGTCTGCCAGGACAGCGACGAAGTGCGCGTCGTTGACATGCAATCGAGCAACGTTATCCGCAGCGTTCCGGTCGGCCACATGCCGCGTGGCATCGCCTTATCGCCCGACGGCCGTCAACTCTACGTCACGAATGCCTGGTCTGACACCGTGTCGGTCATCGATACCGCTGCATTGCAGGTCGTGCAGACGTTGCCCACCGGCTCGGAACCGAGCGGAGTCGTTTCTGACCGCGACAACGCGACGCTCTACGTCGCGAATCGCTTGAGCAGCGACATATCCGTAATCGACCTGAAAAGCGGGCAAGAAACCAAACGGTTGCTCGCTGGACGAGGCGCCAGCTACCTGGCTTTATCTCCCGACGGCAAATGGATCTATTGCACTCATATCTATCCGAATACCGGACCGGTTCGCAGCCAGCCCAATTCGGAAATCACGGTCGTCGATACCGCGCGCCAGATGGTGATTGAGCGCAGGCCGCTGCACAACGTGGCCGGCGTGTTCCATGTGGCGCTGTCGGTCGATGGGCGCCTGGGCGTGGCCGCGCAACTCCGGCCCAAAAATTTGATTCCCCTGGCCCACGTCGAGCATGGCTGGGCCTTCGGCGATTCGCTCACGCTATTCGGGCAGGATGTTGGCGGAACCGTGCAAATTCCGATTGATGAACTCGATCGCTACTATGCCCTACCCTGGGGTGTCGCGATCGCGCCCGACAAATCCAGAATTTTTCTGACCACGGCCGGGTCTGAGAGCGTCACCGTCATCGACGTTCCGCGTCTGCTGAAAACGGTGCGCGCGCGGCGACAGCCCTTCGTCAACGATCTTTCTGCTTCCGCCGATTATGTGCTGACAAGAATTCCCGTTGGCCATAATCCGCGGGGTCTTTCGCTTTCGCCCGACGGAAAACGTCTTTATGTCGCGAACCGCCTGGACGACAACCTCGTGGTCATCGATACCGCCGCAGAGAAAGTGGTGTCGACGATCGACCTTGGCGGACCCAAAATGGTCGACGCGCTGCGCCGCGGCGAGCGCCTCTTCTACACCGCCGGCTTCGCTTTTCAAGGCCAATTCGGCTGCGCCAACTGCCATCTCGATGCCACCATCGACGGCCTGCAGTGGGATCTCGAGCCCGACGGCTTCGGCAGAGACATTGTCGACAACCGGTCGTTGGAAAACCTCGCCGGCACCGAGCCTTTCAAATGGAACGGCGGCAACGCGGACATGCCTACCGAATGCGGCCCGCGCACGGAAAAATTCTTCTTCCGCTCGCAGAGTTTCAACCAGCAACAACTTACCGACTTGGTCACCTTCGTTTACTCTCTCCCCTATCGCCCCAACCGATATCGGCAGCCAGGTGGGCGTCTCACCGCGGCGCAGGAACGCGGCAAGGCCATCTTCGAGCGCAGCAGAACCAAGAATGGCAACCTAATTCCAGGGATGAATCGCTGTACCTATTGCCACAGCGGTCCCAAGTACACCAACCAAAAACAATTTGATGTCGGCACAGGCAAGCCGACGGACCGCTCACCCGTGATCGACGTGCCTCAACTCTCCAACGTGGCCTATTCCGCACCCTACCTGCACGATGGCTCGGCGCGCTCTCTGGAAGAAATTTGGACCGTGTTCAACCCAAAAGACACACACGGAGTGAGTAACGATCTCACCAAGGACGAATTGAACGATCTTATCGAGTACTTGAAAACGTTATGACTACGAAGTCCCCAAGTTGTTGTCATCCTGAGCGGAGCCGCTTTTCAGGCGGAGCGAAAGATCTCCTGCGCGTCCTGACCCTGATTGGTGTGGCGCTGCTGCCGTTACGAGGCTCTGCGCAGGACATGCCTTTGTTCCGCTGGGAGAATTTCACCACCGCCAACGGCCTGCCCGATAACCATGTCTTCTGCGTGCTGGTCGACGGCAACCGCATCTGGGCCGGCACGGAAAACGGTCTAGGCCTCTACGAAAACGGCGCCTGGAAAGTTCTTCGCCCCGACCCGGATTCGAAAGAGCAAAGTCTCGCTCATCAAGCTGTCCTCTCTCTCGCGCTCGACAAACGCACGGGTGACGTGTGGGCTGGCACCATGGGCGGACTGAGCCACATCTCGGCCGGCCGCATCGACACCTTTACCCAATTGGACTCAGGTTTGAGCAACAACATCGTCTACGGGGTCGCGGTGCAGGGCGATTTCGTTTGGACAGCGACCGCTGCCGGCGCCAGCCGCCTGAACACGCGTACCGGGCAATGGTCTCTGTTCAACAACCGCAACACGCCCATGTACGAAATCTGGACTTATGCGGTAAGTCCAGCGGCCGACAAAGTCTATTACGCGGTCTGGGGAGGCGGAGTCCTCGAATACGACGTGAAAACCGAGCGCTGGAAAAACTACGACGATCCCGACGGCGAGACCGAAATGGTGGTGATGAAGGATCAGGGTCTGATCCACGAGATCACCACCTCGGTTAGTTACGTCGACAAAATTCTCTGGGTCGCCACTTACTTCGGTGCCAGCCGCTACGACGGGCGTTACTGGCACAATTTCCTGACTAAGGACAGCGGCCTGCCCAGCAATTTTCTCAGCCAGGTCAAGGCCGTCGACGCCAATCGCGCCTGGTTCTCCACCGACAAGGGCTTGGCCTACTACGATGGTACAAACTGGGCAGTTTACCGGCCGGCGCTCGACACTCATAAACCGGAAATGCTGGTACGCGACGCGGCGGGCACCGTGAAGACGATTCCAGTGCAAAGCTCCCCGGCCCACAACTACATCCTCGGCGTCGATTTTCAAGGCGACGACATCTGGGTTGCGACGGCCAAGGGATTGAGCCACGGGATTCGCCAGAAGAATTCCTTAGAAACCGCACAAGTTCTAAGCACGCACAAGGCAATACATAAGAAATGAAACCATCAGGAGCCAAGCCAATGAATGTTCAGGAATTATTCGCGGAAGTGGCCACAGCGCCCGTAGTGAAGCGGGCCATCACCAATCACACTGCGCTCAACGAAGCCTACGACTACGGCAGCGCTTTTTCCCGCGGCATGCGGATTGATCTGAACGGCCTCACCATCCTGCTGATCTCGGGCACCGCCAGCATCGACGACGCTGGCCACACCGTCCACGTTGGGGACCTTCGCGCCCAACTCCGCCGCACCTTCGACAACATCACCAAGCTGCTGGCGGCGGAAGGCGCGACCTGGCACGACATCGTCCGCACCTCCTGCTATCTGCGCGACATTGAACGCGACTACCAGGCCTTCAACGAAGAGCGCACCGCGTTCTATAAAGAGCAGCAACTCGACCCGCTGCCCGCATCCACCGGCATCCAGGCAATTCTCTGCCGTCCCGATCTGTTGATCGAAATCGAAGCGATTGCCATGTTCCGGCGTGAAGTACCCACGGAGTAATGCCATGCGTGCTCTGTTTGCTTCTGTGATGGTCGCCGTTCTGCTCGCGGGTACGGCGTGGGCTCAAACCTCCGCGCCTTGTCTGAACGGCAAGAATCCGCCGGGTCCGCCCGCGACCCGTTCGCTCAAGCCCTACACTGGCGCCCCGGAGGACTTGCGCCCGTTTTCAAAATTCACGACTCCTTACTATGAGTACTATCAGGATCTCGTCGAATACAACGGCGCGGCCCGCGACATTCCCGACCCCGATCTCAGCACCCTCGACGAGATTCGCATCGGCTTTCTGGCTCCGCTCTACGACCATCCCGAACAGGTGCTCGGCAATCGCATGCTGAATGGCGCACAAATGGCGATTGACGAGGCTAATGCCGCCGGAGGTTACTGCGGCAAGCCTTACCGAATTGTCACCCACAACGACTATGACAACTGGCAGATGAGTGCTTTTGCGAGTGCAGGCGTGGCCAAGGATTCCGCCATCTGGGGCGCGGCCTCCGACGATGCTGTCAGGATGATTTACGACGACAAGGTTTGGGCAATGTTCGGCTCCATTAGTTCGGAATCCACTCATATCGCCCTGCGCCTGACGCTGAAAGCCGAGACTCCGCTGGTGAACAGTGCGGCCACCGATCCCACCATCCCCGAAACCATAATTCCCTGGCACTTCACCGTCCTTCAGGACGACCGTGTGCAGGGCTACACGCTGGCGCGCCACATTTATGACGAACTCGGCTTGAAGCGGGTCGCCATTTTGCGGGTCAACGACCGTTATGGCCGCTTCGGAGTTCCGAAATTCCGTGACGCATCGCGCCGCCTCGGCCATCCCGTTGTGATTGAGCAGAAGTTTCGCCCGGGCGACACCGACTTTCGCCACCAACTTCAGGTCATCGAAGATTCCCGCGTCGACGCGATCGTGCTTTGGACCGACATCGGTCCCGCCGCCATGATCCTGCAACAAATGCAGGAACTCGGAATGAAGCAACGCGTATTCGGCAGCCACCGCACCATCGGCGATGAACTCGTCAAGCTGGCCGGACCGGCAGCGGAAGGCTTCGAAGCGGTGTATCCCTACGATCCCACGCGCTCTGACCCGCGATGGTTGGAATTCAACGCGCGCTACGAAGCGCGCTTCCACGAAAAGCCAGATCACTTCGCTTCCCTCGCCTACGATCAGATGCAGATTCTGCTGAACGCCATCAGCCGCGCGGGGTTGAACCGGGGACGCATTCGCGATGCATTGACCGGCATCGAGAACTACAAAGGTGTCACCGGCGACATGGTGTTCGATCCCAACTGCAAGAACATCGCTACTCTGTTCCTGGGACACGTGCACAACGGGGCCATCGAATACCGCCGCATCACTATGGAAAAACCATACGCGCGAGTCGGCGAGAACGGCGTCCAGTACTCGGGCCCGAAATTGCCAGACGAGGTCGCGGGCGATCTGAAGATTGGTGTGTTCGGCCCACACGCAGATGATATTGTGCGGTCACCCGATGCAATTCGCACACTGAGCGCCTTGAACACAACCGGCAAGCACTTCTCCCTGATTGCAATTCCCTCCGAAACCTCATGGGGCAAGGCCTCCGACGACCTGGTGAGAGCCATCTACCAGGATCACGTGCTCGCCCTGATCGCGCTCGACCGTCCGTCCAGCCATCTCGCCGAACAGATTGCAGTCAAGTCGTTCGTCCCCGTCGTCGCCATCTCCGCCGATCGCACGCTCACTTCAACCAACATCGCCTGGATCTTCCGCCTGCCCGAGGGCACGCCCCTGCCTCAGGCCCTGCGCAGCCTCTCTGCCGCGATCGAACAGGCTGGCCCCAACCGAGCCGACATCCGTAAGCTCCTTGCCTCCGGCAGTCCGCTGGCTGGAGTGAGCTTTGAGTCGACGGGCGAACTGGCCAAATAGCGCCGGACTGAACTCGGGCTCGGGCTGTTGGGCCGCGTCCCCTGAAGTGGCTGATCGTCCGAACCGGGCGTCCAGAGCGCCTTTCCGCCGATTCCGGCCAGGATTGACCCCTCCACAAAGAGATACTGTATCCGGCCAAAAATCGTATAAAATGCTAGCGCCCTGCTTCGCAGGGACTGCCATGGACGCCACAGGATCGCCGAAAAAACTGGCTGGCCGGTACGAGGTGAGGCAGATCCTCGGCCAGGGTGGGATGGGTCTGGTCTATCGCGCCTACGACACCGTCGTCCGCCGCGAAGTCGCCGTCAAGACCATCCTCGACATCCCCGATCCTGCGTCCCTCCAGTTGTTCTACAAAGAATGCGACGTCCTGGCTTCGATGAGCCATCCCAACATCGT
>Ga0116217_10003797_pt1 | contig 13603 bp, 13 predicted proteins | sample Sb_taG_6_FD_89697 | JGI IMG/M metagenome (GOLD analysis project Ga0116217, IMG submission 89697) | Peat soil microbial communities from Weissenstadt, Germany - Sb_50d_4_PS metaG | ecosystem: Environmental > Terrestrial > Soil > Wetlands > Peat | place: Germany: Weissenstadt | collected 2010-09-21 | reverse complement strand
TCGCCTCCGCTTTAGCACTCGGGCTTGCCTTCCTCCTCTGCCGCTTCGTCGTCACCTCCAAGCTCGGCCGCGTGCTGCTCGCCATCCGCGACGCCGAGGCGCGGGTGCGCTTTCTCGGTTATTCGGTGACCAACGCCAAGCTCTTCGTCTTCACCGTCTCGGCCATGATCGCGGGATTGGCGGGGGCGCTTTACGTGCCGCAAGTCGGCATCATCAACCCCAGCGAGTTCTCGCCGGCGAGCTCGATCGAGGTCGCCGTCTGGGTCGCGGTCGGCGGGCGCGGCACGCTTGCGGGTGCGGCCGTCGGCGCCGTGCTCGTCAACCTCGCCAAGACCTACTTCACGGACGCCGCCCCCGAGGTGTGGCTCTTCTTTTTGGGTGCCCTCTTCATCCTGGTAACGCTCATCTTCCCGCGCGGCATTGCCGGCATGGCGCGCCAGTGGCGCGAATGGCGGGGCGCGCGGCGGGCGCTGCTCGCGCGGGGCGGCGATGACTGAGGCGCTGGTGCTGATGCCGTCCGAGGCGTCCCGAGGCATGGTGACCGCGGCGGCTACGGGGCCGGCGGCGGATACGCATCTCTATCTCGACGGTGTTTCCGTCAGCTTCGACGGCTTCAAGGCGTTGAACGAGCTCTCCCTCGTCATCAACAAGGGCGAGCTCCGCACGGTCATCGGTCCGAACGGCGCCGGCAAGACGACGATGATGGATGTCGTCACCGGCAGGACGCGGCCGGACAAGGGCGAGGTCTTCTTCGACGGCAAGATCGACCTTACCAAGCTCGAGGAGAGCGCCATCGCCAATTTGGGCATCGGGCGCAAGTTCCAGAAGCCGACGGTATTCGAGAACCTCACGGTGTTCGAGAATCTCGAGCTGGCGCTGAGGACATCGCGCGGCATCTGGCGCACGCTGCTCTATCGCATGAGGAGGGAGCATCGTGCGCGCATCGAGGATATCCTCGTCACCATCGGTCTCACCGACCGGACGGGTGCCATTGCCGGCACGCTCAGCCACGGGCAGAAGCAGTGGCTCGAGATCGGCATGCTGCTCATTCAGGACGCGCAGCTCCTGCTGCTCGACGAGCCCGTCGCGGGCATGACCGATCACGAGACGGAAACCACGGTCGAGCTTCTCCTTGCCATCGCGGGACCGCGCACCGTCGTCGTGGTCGAGCACGACATGGAGTTCGTGCGCCGCCTGGGTGCCAGGATCAGCGTGCTTCACGAGGGCTCGGTGCTCGCCGAGGGCACGGTCGAGCACGTGCAGAACGACCCGCGCGTCATCGAAGTCTATCTGGGGCGCTGAGATGCTGGCCGTCGAGGGCGTCAATCTCTACTACGGCGCGAGCCACGCGCTCAGGGACGTGAGCATCACCGCCGAGGTGGGCAAGATCACCTGCCTCCTGGGGCGCAACGGGGTCGGCAAGACGAGCCTCTTGCGCGCCATCTGCGGGCTCGCTCCCATCGCCAGCGGGCGAATCGAATGGGAAGGGCGCGATCTCAAGCAGCTCAAGCCCTATGAGCGCGCGCGGCTCGGCATCGCGTTGGTGCCGCAGGGACGCGAGATCTTCCCGCGCTTGACCGTACTCGAGAATCTCATGACCGGGCTCGGCACCTTGCCCCGCGCGATCCGCAACATCCCCGGAGAGATTTTCGAGCTCTTCCCCGTGCTCAAGGCGATGGCGGCGCGTCGCGGCGGCGACCTCTCCGGCGGACAGCAGCAGCAGCTCGCCATCGCCCGCGCGCTCGTCATGCGCCCCCGGCTCCTCATACTCGACGAGCCCACCGAGGGCATCCAACCCTCGATCATCAAGGAGATCGAGCGCGTCATCCGCAAGCTGGCCGGGCGCGGCGACATGGCGATCCTCCTCGTCGAGCAGTATTTCGAGTTCGCGCGCCAACTCGCCGACCGCTTCGCCGTCATGCAGCGCGGCGAGGTCGTGCTTGCCGGCCCCGTCGAGGATATGGTGGAAGCCGAGGTTCGGCGCTACCTTACCGTCTAAGGTGAAGCACAATGTCCGCCTCGTCCGCGCGCCGGAGCCGCTCGAGCAACGCCTCGAGCGCTGTCATGGCGTGGCGGAGCTCGCCTTCGCGCGCGCGAGCGCGGGGAGGGGGGCGGTCCTCCGCCGCCTCTATCAGCAAACGCCTTGCCGGGTGCTGTTTCCGCGCGCAGAGGAAGGCGATCTTTTGACCGCCGTCCTGCTGACGACCTCGGGCGGGCTCACCGGCGGCGACAGCCTGGCTCTTTCGATCGAGGCGCTTGCCGGCGCCTCCGCCTCGGTCACCACGCAAGCCGCCGAGAAGATCTATCGCTCGCTCGGGAGCGACGCCAGGATCGAGGTGGCCCTCGGCGTGGGCGAGGGCGCCTGGCTCGAGTGGCTGCCGCAGGAGACCATCCTTTTCGAGGGCGCCCGGCTCTTGCGGCGGAACGAGGTGACGCTCGCACCCGGCGGACGGCTCCTCGCGGGGGAGATGCTGACGTTCGGCCGCAGCGCGCGCGGCGAGCAGCTCACGCGCGGGCGGCTGCACGATGGCTGGCGCGTGCGCCGCGGCAGCAGGCTCGTTTGGGCCGATGCGCTTCACCTTGAAGGCGAGGTGGGACGGCTCATCGCTGAGCGCGCCGGCTGCGACGGTGCCGCCGCGGTTGCGCTGCTCGTCTATGCGGCGGACGATGCGGCGCGCTGGCTCGATGCCGCGCGCGACCTGCTCGCCCAAGCTTCGAGCCGTGCCGCGGCGTCGGTCGTGAACGGCGTGCTGCTGGCGCGCCTCATCGGCCGCGAGGCGCTGGCCGTGCGCGAGGATTTCGCCCATCTCGCCAAGTCGCTGCGCGCGGCTATCGCGGGTCTGCCGCCGCGGCTGCCGCGCGCATGGGCCACATGAGCGAATAGAAGAGGGAGGACGAGGTGAATCTCACGCCACGGGAAAAGGACAAGCTCTTGATCGCGATGGCTGCGATCGTCGCGCGCAAGCGCCTCGAGCGCGGGGTGAAGCTCAACTATCCGGAAGCGGTCGCCCTCATCAGCGACTTCGTCGTCGAAGGCGCGCGCGACGGGCGCAGCGTGGCCGAGCTGATGCGCGACGGTGCGGGGGTGATCGGGCGCGATCAGGTGATGGAAGGGATCGCGGAGATGGTGGACGAGGTCCAGGTCGAGGCGACCTTCCCCGACGGGACCAAGCTCGTCACCGTGCACCATCCGATCCGCTCCGGGAGGGCGCCATGATCCCCGGCGAGGTGATCGCGAAGGAAGGCGAGCTGGTCCTCAACGAGGGCCGCGAGACGCTCACGCTCGAGGTCGCCAACCGCGGCGACCGTCCGATCCAGGTCGGCAGCCATTACCATTTCTACGAGACGAATGCGGCACTCGCCTTCGAGCGGGCGAGGACGCGCGGCATGCGCCTCGACATCCCGGCGGGGACGGCGGTGCGCTTCGAGCCGGGCCAGACCCGCAAGGTGACGCTCATCCCTTACGCGGGTGCGCGCACCGTCTACGGCTTCAACGGCAAAGTGAACGCCAAGCTCTGAGGGGCCGACGCCAAAATGCATCCATCATTTGCAACGCACGACCCGCCACCCATCCTCATTCCCGCGCAAGCGGAAGAAGACAAGAAACCCCTCTCCCGCTTGCGGGAGAGGGAAGGGGCCCATCCCGAAGGGATGGGAAGGGTGAGGGAATGCCAGATGTCGGCGCCGTCCCTCACCCTCCCACGGCCTTACGGCCGCGGGCCCCTCCCTCTCCCGCAAGCGGGAGAGGGGCTGATCGCGATCGTCGCCTCCGCGAGGACAGCTGTCTGCCGTAGCGCTTTCGCGGGGGTGACGAGGGGTCCAGACAAATCATTTCGCGTCGGTCTCTAAGGGGGGAGAGATGGCCCAGAGGATTTCGCGCGGCCGCTATGCCGACATGTTCGGCCCCACGGTGGGCGACAAGGTGCGCCTTGCCGACACCGAGCTTTTCATCGAGGTCGAGGAGGACCGCACGATCTACGGCGAGGAGGTCAAGTTCGGCGGCGGCAAGGTGATCCGCGACGGCATGGGCCAAAGCCAGGTCGGCCGCCAGGAGGGTGCCGTCGACACGGTCATCACCAACGCCCTCATCCTCGATCATTGGGGCATCGTGAAGGCGGACGTCGGCATCAAGGAGGGGCGCATCTTCGCGATCGGCAAGGCCGGCAATCCCGACGTGCAGCCGGGGGTGGACATTACCATCGGCCCCGGCACCGAGGCGATCGCGGGCGAGGGCATGATCCTGACCGCCGGCGGGATCGATGCGCACATTCACTTCATTTGCCCGCAGCTGATCGAGGAGTCGCTCTATAGCGGCATCACGACGATGATGGGGGGCGGCACGGGTCCCGCCACGGGGACCAAGGCCACGACCTGCACGCCGGGCCCCTGGCACATCGCGCGCATGCTGCAGGCGGCCGAGGGCTTCGCCATGAACTTCGGCTTCTACGGCAAGGGCAATGCCACCTTGCCCCACGGCCTCGTCGAGCAGATCGAGGCCGGCGCATGCGGGCTCAAGCTCCACGAGGACTGGGGTACGACGCCCGCCGCGATCAATACCTGCCTCGCCGTCGCCGACGCCATGGACGTCCAGGTGCTGATCCATAGCGACACGCTCAACGAGTCGGGCTTCGTCGAGGACACCATCGCCGCTTTCAAGGGCCGCACCATCCACGCCCTCCATACCGAGGGTGCCGGCGGCGGGCACGCGCCGGACATCATCCGCGTGTGCGGGGAGGCGAACGTGCTGCCGTCCTCGACCAACCCGACGCGGCCCTACACGGTCAACACGCTCGACGAGCATCTCGACATGCTCATGGTCTGCCACCACCTCGATGCCAAGATCGCCGAGGACGTGGCGTTTGCCGAGAGCCGCATCCGCCGCGAGACGATCGCGGCCGAGGACATTCTTCACGACCTGGGCGCCTTCTCCATGATGTCGTCCGACAGTCAGGCCATGGGGCGGGTCGGCGAGGTCGTCATCCGCACCTGGCAGACGGCGGACAAGATGAGGCGCCAGCGCGGGCGGCTCCCCGAGGAGACGGGCGACAACGACAATTTCCGCTGCAAGCGCTACGTCGCGAAATACACCATCAACCCGGCGATCGCCCAGGGCATCTCGCGCTACGTGGGCTCGGTCGAGGTCGGCAAGCTCGCCGATCTGGTGCTGTGGTCGCCCGCCTTCTTCGGCGTGAAGCCGGACCTCGTGCTCAAATGCGGCTCGATCGCGGCCGCCCCCATGGGCGATCCCAACGCCTCGATCCCGACGCCGCAGCCGGTCCATTACCGGCCGATGTTCGCGGGCTTCGGGCGCAATCTCGCCGAAAGCTCGGTGCTCTTCGTCTCGCTCGCCGCCCACTCGGCGGACCTCGGCGACACGCTCGGCCTCGCCCGCTCCACTTTCCCCGTCGAGAACTGCCGCGGCGGCATCTCGAAGGCGAGCATGGTGCACAACAACCGCACACCCAGGATGGAAGTCGACCCCGAGACCTACGAGGTGCGCGCCGATGGCGAGCTCCTCACGTGCGAGCCGGCCAAGGTGCTGCCCATGGCCCAGCGCTACTTCCTCTTCTGATGGAAAGTGTCAACGAAATCCTGCCGGCGGGGCACTGGCCGGCAGCGGAGGAGCGGGACGCCGTGACGCTCGCCTACGACGCGCGCCACCGGCGCCGCCTGCGCATGCGCGGCGAGCGCGGCTCGGAGTTTCTTCTGGATCTGCCGCAGGCGGTGATGATGCGCGAGGGCGACGGGCTCAAGCTCTCGAGTGGGGGCTATGTCCGCGTGCGCGCGGCCGTGGAGGCGCTCCTCGAGGTGACGGCCGCCTCGCCCGCGGAGCTCGCGCGCCTCGCCTGGCATCTCGGCAATCGCCATCTCGCGGCGGAGATCGGCAGAGAGCGCATCCTCATCCGGCGCGACCACGTCATTGCCGAGATGCTCTCTCGCTTGGGTGCCGGCGTGCGTGAGGTGTCGGCGCCGTTCAATCCGGAGAGCGGGGCGTATAGCGCGCATGAGCATGAACATTAGCGTCATCACGGCAGCTGCTTATCCCCTCTCCCGCAAGCGGGAGAGGGAGGGGCCCATTGCGCAGCAATGGGAGGGTGAGGGACCACCCCGACATCAGGCCGTCCCTCACCCTTCCCATCCCTTCGGGATGGGCCCCTTCCCTCTCCCGCTTGCGGGAGAGGGAGCGTGGGGGAGGGCGCCATGACGGCGCTCGGCCAGCCGCCCTCTACCGCCTGATGGCGTGGCTCTCGCCGGCTTATCCGACGGGTGCCTTCAGCTACAGTCACGGCATCGAGTATGCGGTCGAGGCGGGCCTGGTGACGGGGCGCGAGAGCCTCGTCGCTTGGGTCGGGCACATCCTCGCCGAAGGTGCCGGCAGGGTCGATGCGCTCCTCTTCCGCGCCGCCTACGAGGCCGCCGATGATGCCGCGGCCCTCGATGGCGTGGCCGAGCTCGCGGCGGCATTTCGCGGCACGGCCGAAACCGCACTCGAGAGCGGCCAGCAGGGAGCCGCATTCCTCGCGGCGACGCGCGCCGCTTGGCCGGACGCGCGGCTCGAGGCGTTTGCTGCGCGGCGCGGCGATGGGGTCATCGCACTTCCCGTCGCGGTCGCACTCGCATGCGCGGGCCGGGTCAGCCTCGAGCTGGCGCTTGCCGCCTACCTCCAGGCCTTCGGCGCCAACCTGATCTCGGCCGGCGTGCGCCTCATTCCCTTGGGCCAGAGTCAAGGGCAGCAAGCGCTCGCGGCCCTCGAGCCCGTCGTCGCGCGCGCGGTCGCTGCCGCACTCGTCACGCCGATCGAGGAGATCGGCTCCGCGGCACCCATGGTCGATTGGACATCCATGCGTCACGAAACCCAGTACTCGAGGCTGTTCCGCTCATGACCCGCTCTCCTCACGGACCCTTGCGCGTCGGCATCGGCGGCCCGGTCGGCTCGGGCAAGACGGCGCTTGTCGACCGGCTTTGCAAGCACATGCGCGCGAGCTATCGCCTCGCCGTCGTCACCAACGACATCTACACCAAGGAGGACGCCCAGTTCCTCACGCGCGCCGGAGCGCTTCCGCCCGAGCGCATCATGGGCGTGGAGACGGGCGGCTGTCCGCACACGGCGATCCGCGAGGACGCCTCGATCAATCTGGCAGCCGTGGCCGAGCTCAGCGCGCGCTTTCCCACCCTCGATCTCGTCTTCATCGAATCGGGCGGCGACAATCTCGCCGCCACCTTCAGCCCCGAGCTCGCCGACCTCACCATCTACGTCATCGACGTGGCCGCGGGCGACAAGATCCCGCGCAAGGGCGGCCCCGGCATCACCCGCTCGGACCTGCTCGTCATCAACAAGATCGACCTGGCCCCTTTCGTCGGCGCCAGCCTCGAGGTGATGGAGCGCGATGCCCGCAAGATGCGTCGGGAGAGGCCCTTCGTCTTCACCAATCTCAAGGCAGGCCAGGGCGTTGCCGAGATCGCCCTATTCCTCGTCAAGGCCGGCGGGCTAGCCGAGACCGCACTCGCCGGGAACGGCGGCCGGGCGCTCCCGGCCTGACCGGCGGCACGTCCCTTGCCGAAGGTGCCAAGCTGGGCCATCCTTGCGCCTTCAGCTCAAGGGGGAAACGCATGTCGACCAACGAGGAACTTCTGGAGCGCCGCAAGAACGCGGTGCCGCGCGGCGTCGCGAGTGCCACCGGCGTGTTCGCCGCACGGGCCGAGAATGCCGAGGTGTGGGACGTCGAGGGCAAGCGCTATATCGACTTCGCGGGCGGCATCGGCGTGCAGAACGCCGGCCACCGCCACCCCAAGGTGCAGGCGGCCGTGCGCCGGCAGATCGAGCTTTACACCCATCCCTGCTTCCAGGTGACGCCCTACGAGCCTTATGTGGCGCTCGCCGAGAAGCTCAACCGGTTGGCACCGTCGCAGCCTCCGAACAAGACGATCTTCCTCACGACCGGGGCCGAGGCGATCGAGAACGCGGTCAAGATCGCGCGCGCCGCCACCAAGCGGCCGGCGGTGATCTCCTTCGTGGGCGGCTTCCACGGCCGCACCATGATGACGTTGGCGCTGACCGGCAAGGTCGATCCCTACAAGAAGGGCTTCGGGCCGTTCCCGGGCGAGGTCTACCACGTGCCCTACCCGAACCGCTTCCACGGTGTCGAGCCCGAGGATTCGCTTACGGCACTCGCCTTCCTCTTCAAGGCCGACGTCGAGCCGAGCCGCGTCGCGGCGATTCTGATCGAGCCGGTGCAGGGCGAGGGCGGCTTCTATATCGCTCCCTTCGACTTCCTGCGCTCGCTAAGAAAGCTCTGCGACGAGCACGGCATACTCTTGATCGCCGACGAGATCCAATGCGGCTTCGGCCGCACCGGCAAGATGTTCGCGATCGAGCATGCGGGCGTTAAGCCGGACCTTGTCGCCATGGCCAAGAGCCTCGCGGGCGGCATGCCGCTCTCGGCCGTCACCGGACGCGCCGAGATCATGGACGCGGTCGAGCCGGGCGGGCTCGGCGGCACCTACGCGGGCAACCCCGTCGCCTGCGCCGCGGGGCTCGCCGTGCTCGAGGTTTTCGAGGAGGAGAAGCTGCTCGAGCGCAGCACCAAGATCGGCGAGAGGATCGTGCGGCGCATGAGCGAGCTCGCCGCGTCGAACCGCTTCCCCTGCATCGGCGAGGTGCGCGGGCTCGGCGGCATGGTCGCGATCGAGCTCGTCGAGGACCGCACCACCAAGAAGCCCGCCGCGGCCCTCGCCAAGCGCTGGTCCGAGCGGAGCCTCGCGAACGGCCTCATCCTCCTCAACTGCGGCGTTTACGCCAATGTCGCGCGCGTGCTCGTGCCGCTCACCGCGAGCGACGCCATCGTCGAGGAGGGGCTCGGCATCCTCGAGCGCTCGCTCGAGGAGGCGATGGCGGCGTAAGGGCGGCCGATTTCCGGCGGTCTGCGTCCGGCAGACCCCCCACCCGGCAGCGCTCACGCGCTGCCGACCTCCCCCTCAAGGGGGGAGGTGGATCTCGATGTCGGTCTAATACCTCTCCCTGAATACCTATCCCCTCCCCCCTTGAGGGGGAGGGAAGGGAGGGGGGTGCTCAAGGGCTCCACCCGATCTCTTAATACGACTTCGGCAATCCCAGCACGCGCTCGGCGATGTAGTTGAGGATCATGTGCAGGCTCACGGGGGCGATGCGCGTGATCCAGGCTTCGCGCAGATAGCGCTCGACGTGATACTCCTCGGCGTAGCCCATGCCGCCCAAGGTGAGCACCGCCGTCTCGCAAGCCTCGATCGCCGCCTCCGCCCCGAGATATTTGGCGGCGTTCGCTTCCGCGCCGCATTCCTTGCCCTGGTCGTAGAGGTGGGCCGCCTTGAGCGTCATCAGGTTGGCCGCCTCGAGCGCCATCCAGGCCTTGGCGAGGGGATGCTGGATGCTCTGGTTCTTGCCGATCGGCCGGCCGAAGACGACGCGCTCGCGCGCATAGGCCGCCGCCTTTCTCAAGGCCGCGCGTCCGATGCCGACCGCCTCGGCGGCGACGAGCACGCGCTCGGGGTTCATGCCGTGGAGGATCGAGCGGAAGCCGTTGCCCTCCTCGCCGATGAGATCGTCGGCCGGTACCGCCATCGCGTCGAAGAAGATCATGTTCGAATCGACCGCGTGCCGGCCCATCTTGGGGATGAGGCGCACCTCCGCACGGCTGCGGTCGAGATCGGTATAGAAGAGCGAGAGCCCGTCGGTCTTGCGCTTGACCGCCTCCAACGGCGTGGTGCGCGCGAGCAGCAGGATCTTGTTGGCGACCTGGGCGGTCGAAGTCCAGATCTTGGTGCCGCTCACGACATATTGGTTGCCGCGCCGCTCGGCCTTGGTCTTGAGCTTGGTGGTGTCGAGCCCGGCGTCGGGCTCGGTCACGCCGAAGCAGGCCTTGTCCTCGCCGCGGATCAGGGGCGGCAGCATGCGGCGCTTCTGCGCGTCGCTGCCGAAGACGACGACGGGCTCGAGCCCGAAGATGTTCATGTGGATCGAGGAGGCGCCCGTCATCGCGGCCCCCGATTCCGCGACCGCCTGCATCATGATCGCCGCTTCGTCGATGCCGAGCCCGCTGCCGCCATAGGCCTCGGGCATGGCGATGCCGAGCCAGCCGCCCTCCGCGATCGCCTTGTGGAACTCGTTGGGGAACTTGGCCGCGCGCTCGCAAGCGAGCCAATAGGCGTCGCCGAAGCTCTCGCAGAGCTTGAGGATCGTCTCGCGGATCTGCTCCTGCTGGGGGCTCAACGAAAAATCCACGGTGCCGCTCCACAATCGCGTCCGCGGCCAGCATCGCAGAGCCGCTGCACCTCTTTCAATGGAAAATGGCGGGCTGCGGACGGAGTCCAATCAGGTAGGAAACGCGCCCTAACCGTCACCCGCACCGTCATCGCGAGCGTAGCGAAGCGATCCAGGGGCGATGGGAGCGAAAAGGGCTCTGGATTGCTTCGCCTTCGGCTCGCAATGACGGGCGTTTTTTGGTTCGTGCATTTCTGAGCCGGAACGCTAGTTGACGAACCTCCGCCACACTTGGCCGAAGGCCTCGATCGCGCGATCGACCTCGGCGTCGCCGATATGGCGGTGGGTGACGAGGCGGAGGCGGTGGCGGCGCGCAGGGCCGGCGAGCACCTCGTGTTCTGCGAGGGCATGCGCCCAATCGGTCGCCGTGCGGCGGCTCGCGGCCACCTCGACCATGACGATGTTGGTCTCGACCTCGCTTGCCGCGACGAGGCTTGGGTCGATGGCATCGAGCCCTTGGGCCAGGCGCTTGGCCCGCGCGTGGTCCTCAGCCAGGCGCTCCACCATCTCCTCGAGCGCCACGATGCCCGCCGCGGCTACGACGCCCGCCTGGCGCAGATTGCCGCCGACCATGCGGCGGAAGGCGCGGCCGCGTTGGATGAAGGCCGCCGAGCCGCAGAGGAGCGAGCCAATCGGCGCCGAGAGACCCTTGGAGATGCAGAAGCACACGCTATCGCCGTGCGCGGCGATGCGCTCGGCGCCGACGCCGAGTGCGACCGCGGCGTTGAAGAGGCGCGCGCCGTCGATGTGCACGGGAACGCCCTCCCGGTGCGCGATGCGGGTGATCGCCTCCATGTGCGCAAGCGGCAGCACGGCACCGCCCGCCGCATTGTGCGTCGTCTCGAGCGTGACGAGCGCCGTCGCCAGGCGGTTAGGCGTGACGCCGGGACTGATCGCCTCCTCGAGCGCCGCCAGATCGAGCGCCCCTCGCTCGGCGGGCAGTGCCCGGTGGAAGAGGCTGGCGAGCCCGGCGACGCTACCCATCTCCGAGCGCGCGATGTGGCACTCGGCATCGAGCAGCACTTCGCCGCCGCGCCCGGTATGGGCGAGGAGGGCCACGAGATTGGCCATGCTGCCGCTCGGCACGAAGACGGCCGCCTCCTTTCCCGTGCGCTCGGCGGCCAGCGCCTCGAGCGCCCGGACCGTGGGATCGCCGTCGCGTGAATCGTCGCCGAGCTCGGCTGTGCGCATGCGCTCGCGCATCCGCTCGGTCGGCAGCGTCACGGTGTCGCTTCTAAGATCGATCGCCGTCATGAAGGCACCCTTCGCGTCAGAGCAAGGACATCTCGTAGCGCCGCAGCAGGCGGTAGATCAAGGCGAGCGGCAGAAGCGTGAAGAGAATGAGCACCGAGGCCGCGGCGGCGGCCACCCCGGGTCCCTCGCCCTCGAGCGCCTGGAACATCACGACCGTGAGCGTCTGCCACGGCGCGCTGTAAAGCACCACCGTCGAGCTCAGCTCGGAGGCGACGGTGACCCAGGTCAGCACCATGCCGCCGACGATGCCGCCGAGCATCATCGGCACAACAAGCCGCGCGAAGGTCGCGACCGGCGAGACGCCGAGGTTGACCGAGGCCTCCTCGAGGCTCGGATCGATCTGGTGCAGAAGCGCACTCGCGGAGCGCACGCTGAACGGGAGCTTCCGCACCACATAGGCGATCACCATGATGAGCCAGCCGCCGGTCAGGACGAGCCATCCGGCATTGAAGGAGACGACGAGCCCGATGGCGAGCACGGTGCCGGCGACCGCGAAGGGGGTGGTGGCCACCATGTCGAGCACGGCGGTGAGTGCCGAGCGGCGGCGTACGAGCACGTAGCCGATGGGAACGCCGAGCAGGGCCGCGAAGAGGGCGGCTAAGGTCGAGAGGAGGAGCGTGTTCACGAGCGGCTGGGTCGAGCGGCCCAAGAGATCGCGGAAATTGTCGAGGCTCGGTTGCGCATAGAGCACGGGCCCGCGGAACTGCAGAAAGGAAATGGCGACGACGGCGAAGAAGGGGACGAGGGCCAGGAGGACGATGCCCCAGCTCCATCCCGCCGCAAGGAGGCGCCAGCCGCGTGCGACCGCGATGAGGGGCGGGGCCGAGCGCGCAGCCGTCGAGAAGCGGCGCCGTGCGAGATAGCGGCGCTGGACAAGGAGCACCAAGACCGCTGCGGTCACGAGAACCACGCCGAGCACGCCGGCCGAGGCCGGATTGGTGTCGGTCTCGCCGACGAAGAGCTTGTAGGCCTCGACCGCCAGGATGGGCTTGTCCTCCGCGAGCACGAAGGGCACCCCGAAATTCTCGAGCGTCTCGATGAAGACGAGGAGCGCGCCCGACAGCAGCGCTGGAACGACGAGGGGGAAGGTCACGGTCCAGAACGCGCGCCAACGCGAGGCGCCGAGGTTCTGGCTCGCCTCCTCGAGCGAGACGTCGATCGCCTTGAGCCCCGCGAGTGTGGGCAGCAGCACGTAGGGATAAAGCGTCAGCGCGTAGACCAGCACGATGCCCGGCGTGCCGTAGATCGAGGTGAAGGGAACGCCCAGCGCCTGCAGCGCTTTGGTGACGAAGCCCGCGCGTCCGAGCATGAGCACGAGCGCATAGGCGCCGACGAAGCTCGGCAGCACGAGCGGGAGCGACGCGAGTGCTAAGAGCGCCGCCTTGCCCGGCACCGGGAGGCGCGCGAGCGCAAAGGCGATCGGCACGGCGAGGCCCACGGTGACGAGGGTCGCCAGCACGCCGATCGTGAGGCTGTTCACGAAGCTCGCGCGGTAGAAGGCGCTCGCGAACACCTTGGCGTAGTTGGCAAGGGTCGCGTGCGCCCCGCTCGGATCGAGGAAGCTCGCGCTGAGCACGCCGTAGAGCGGATAGACGAAGAAGAGGCCGAGAAAGGCGAAGCCGGCCGCGGTCACGGCTTGCGGAAAGGGATCGCGGGGAAGCCTCAGTCTCATGACGGACCGAAGGCGACGAGCCGCCGCGTGTCGTAGGCGAGGCTGAGCACATCGCTTTCGCCGATACCTTGGACGGGGCGGTCGAGGAGTGCTGCGCGCAGCGGCGTGCCGTCGGAGAGCCGCAGCTCGAGGCGGGTGAGTGCGCCCAGGAACTCTACGCGCGCGAGCGTCGCCGCGAGCGTCGCCCAGCCGTCGGGCGGCACTTCTCCGGGAGCGAGAAGCCGCAACGCCTCGGGCCTGAGGCAGAAGGTGAGCGGCGTGCCCGTGGTGCCGGCGATGCCGCCGAGAGGGAATTCGGCGTCGCCCACGCGCACCACGACGCCGGCACCATCGCTCTCGACGACCGTGCCGGTCAGGAGGTTGGTGATGCCCATGAACTC
>Ga0116217_10003793_pt1 | contig 13616 bp, 26 predicted proteins | sample Sb_taG_6_FD_89697 | JGI IMG/M metagenome (GOLD analysis project Ga0116217, IMG submission 89697) | Peat soil microbial communities from Weissenstadt, Germany - Sb_50d_4_PS metaG | ecosystem: Environmental > Terrestrial > Soil > Wetlands > Peat | place: Germany: Weissenstadt | collected 2010-09-21 | reverse complement strand
TGAGTAGTGCCGATGACGCAGCTGTTTTGTATCTTGCAGCTAACGGTTGGGGAGCTGATCTAACATGTCAGCATCTTGGGGACGAACTCGATTTCTGCGGTAAGGAAATGGTCGGCGTTAGTGCGGACGACGGTTCACCTCTTTGCGACGAGCATGTCGTTCATCCCGAAGACGAAGGGCATCGTCTGACTCCGGCAGTTATCGAAACAATTCGAGTACTACGTGAGCGTTACCGTTCTGCACACCAAGTTACGATGGAGATAAATGATGAAGAAGCCTAATAAGAAGGCGAAGACTTCTTCCAAGAGGTCTTCCCGCTTCGTGCGTATTCAACTCTCTTACGTTCTGGATCTTGGACGCGAGTTTACATCTTCGATGCTCCCGCATGAGGTCGTCGGTCTCAAAGACGATGTCGGCGGGCTCATCCTCCGTGGCCTCGTGCATTCGTCGACGCCCTTCCGCGTTCGCTACGAGCTCGGTGACATCAAGCTCGTGCCCTCCTCGATTGTATTGAAGACCTCTGTGGTGCGAGGAGGTTTACTCGAGTCGAAGGTGCAGCGGACTCGGCGCTACAACAAACAAACCAAGCGTCTACGGAGCAAGAAGTGACCACCTCTTCCACCTCTTCCAAACTCATCTCCGACGAAGGTCGCTACGATCTCGAGGCACGCTGCGAACGGGCTGAATATCGATTGAAGCAGGTCGAGGGGATGCTCCAGGAGAGCGAAAACGACCGTAACGCGGCACTCGGACGGTACGACACGCTCAAGATGGAGTTCGTCGCGTTGAAGCGCCAGATTTTGCCGCAGACGCTAAGCGAACAAGTCGCGGAATTCCATGCGGTGATGGGGCTGCCAGGTTTAGGTCCGTCTTCATCTGAAGGACCGAAGGTTCCATCTGACGAGCGCGTACGGCTTCGAGCATCGCTGATTGTCGAAGAGGTTTTCGAAACTCTCGAAGCGATGTTCGAGTGTTCGTTTCATGTTTCACTTGAAGTCGTAAAGGAGCGCATCGCGCACGCAGTAGTCAAAGTCGACATGGTTGCGTTCGCTGACGGGCTTGCTGATACGAACTATGTCGTTGCTGGCACCTTTTTGGAATTTGGTATCGACGATGCGGCCATCGCTGCCGAGGTGCATCGCGCGAACATGACCAAGGTCGGCGGATCAATCCGTGAGGACGGAAAGAAGCTCAAGCCCGCGGGCTGGACACCGCCAGATATCGAGGGCGAGCTCCGAAAGCAAGGGTGGAAGTTATGACCCCCTCTTCTTCGAAGAAGCTCTACGTGGTCTCTACCGAAGTCGATGTCGTCGTGCGCGCTGAGTCTCGTGAAGAAGCTCAACGGATAGCATCCGATCAACGCGCCTCGGATTTGATGCAGTCGAACGTCGCTGCCGATTGGAACGCGACAGAGATGATGTGGCTTCCTGGCGATTGGGACTTGAACTCTTTGCCTTACAGCGATAGTGACGACAACAAAACAATTCGTGAGCTCATAGAAGCTGGCGAAGCGCCGGGATACGCTGCTCAGCGAGCGCTGGCGAAACGTCGAGAGGAGTTCTCTTCAAAGTGAACCCTTGTATGAAGCCGCCATCGGGTTGGATTTGTAGCCGCGAAGCTGACCACGAGGGTCCGTGCGCTGCGCGGCTTAGAGCGTTTACGTCGGACCAGCTCGCAGCGCTTCTCATCGGTTCGCAGATGGATATGCCATTGTGTTACCTCTGTCCTCGATTTGTTGTGGACTACGGCGTCCTTCTTCCACACGAAGACGGTTTTGAAGAAACGTCGGCCTATTGCGATATTCATGGAGCAGTTGAACCGCGTCACATGGCTGGTCGAGGGATCATTTCGAAGCACGCAGATCTGGCTCGGCGTCTCAACGTCACGATTTGGGGTGAGTGAGTAATGGCCTCTTCACACACTTGCCATGCTACAGGTTGCAACGCTGCGGTTCCGCCCGAGATGTGGGGCTGCAAAAAGCACTGGTTCATGGTGCCAAAACCTCTTCGAGATCGTATTTGGGCTACGTATCGCGTCGGCCAATGCGACGACATGAATCCTTCGCGCGCCTACCTCGAGACCGCACGTCAAGCGGTGATTGCTGTGGCGAGGCGTGAAGGTATTACGCCAGACACCCTCTTATACGATCACTTTCTCGCCGAGGCTGGAGAAGAGGAGACGTGATAAGGATGACTATCATCCGAACGCAAACGATCCAAAGAGATGCGGTACAACATGACCCGTCGAAGCGACTTGATGTGTGAGGACATCTGGGGCTGCGATCACAAGCTAGAGACGGCCATCGTCGAAAACGGCGAAATCATCGAGTGGCGCTGTCGATGTGGAAGGCGCGTACCCGCCGAAGCAGTTGAAGCATCTTCGAAAAACGAAAAGTCCAAGGGAGAAAAGCCATGACTGCGAACGCGAAAAAGGATGCATGCGGTACTCTGAAGGATACAAAGGTGCCGTCAGCGAAGCCGTTGCGCGAGTCCAAAGAGCTCGTCTCTGCCTTGCGCAAAGAGCTACGTAGTCTTGTCGAAGACGACGCTCTCGGTCATAACCTCGAACGAATCAGCGTCATCTCCAAGCGTGCAGCGGACTTGGTAATGGCTTTGAGGTCTCCTGAGGAGACTTGGAAAAAGCATAGGGGGCATACTCTCATTCCGTCGTTTGGCGGCGGTGTTTCGCCAGATTTTGCCGAAGAGTTTGGTTCTTCGGGCTACAGCATCGGTTCTGGTACTGCCACTACGATGCCATCGCCGACGGCGATGGGCGTCGAGACCTACGGCAGCAGCGTCATCAAGCAGATCTTGCCAGCGCTCAAAGAGTACCAGCAGGCGATGAAGGAAACGCCGCAGACGCTCGTTGACGCCATTGCTACGGCCAGGCGCATGGGGATGACCGACGTTGCTGCCGAGCTCGAAAAGAAGCTCTGTGGTAAGTCGCTCGACGGTGAGCGTCCCATTGGTTCGGGCTTTGTCACCACCATAGACGATTATCTTCCGCCGAAGGCAAAAACCGCAATAGGCGAGTCATCGCAGGCCATTGAGGCGACTTGGTCAACCCCGGTAAAGACGAACGGCAAGTCGAAATCAAAGGAGACAGCGCCATGAAACGAAGCTCTAAGTCTAATTGGAAGTGGTTCGTTCCGAGCTGGAACGGCGATCTGCGTCTCGAACCTGCTCCGGGCGACTTGAAGAGGACGCGGCTGTCCATTGTCGATCCGACGCCGCACGAAAAAGAAGTTCTCGTTGCGCTCTCTCCGCTTTTCGTCCAGAAGAAGTGGCTCAAAGAGCCTCTGCATGGAACGGACATCACCCAAGACGTGCTGCTCGACGCACCGTTAGAAGAGGTCGGCCCTCTCTTCATTGCAGCGCTCAAGCCCGGTCCTGCTGTACTCACTGCAGTCCGATTCAGTGGCGGAGAGGTCGAGGTCGTCGAGCATCAGCCTGTTTCGCCACCAGCCGAGACTCCTTACCGAGACAACGCGAAGCCTGTAACGACCGAAGACAAGCTCGCTGAGGTGGCCAGCAAAAAAGACATCAAGGCCGCTGCGACGGTGACCCGTCCGACCCCAAGTTGCCCGGATTGCATTCCTGGTTCGATTGCTCCAGCGCGCGAGGTCCTCTTGGCCTTTCTTAGGCCAGAGCAACACGAGACTTGGAAGACGAGCCGCTACATCGTCGTGCAGGGCAACTTGACCGGGCATCGCTACATCATCGCTCACCGCCATTCGAAAATTGCTCAGAAGAACACGCGCATCGCTTGGGATGCCGACGATCGTGCAACGCTTCACTTCCATAACTCTGCATTGCCGCCTGAGGAAGAAGTGCTTTCGGCGATGCTCGTGCTCCAACACCGCGAACACTGGCTTCGCAATGAGGCTACGTGTTTGATTGACAGCAGCTCAGGAGACTTTCGCCGTTTCCATCATGTGTTCGATAACCCGTTCGGCACGATCATGGATGGAGTACCTGACGCGGACCTTACGCGCAGCGTTGGCACCTACGCGATGCTCCTCGCAGAGGGGCTGGTACCTCTCCAATGACCGCGTCGAAGAAGTGTGCATTGTACGGTTGCACCGAACCGGCACTGACCGACGGCGTTGGCAGGTGGTGCAAGTATCATTGGGACCGTCAAAAGGAAGGCGAAAGACTCGGGTACGTCGTGCCTCGTACAGAGTCCAAGCGGATCTACATCGCCGGAGCATCGGCGAACATCGAGCTGCACGAGCGGTTCAACCGCGAAGTGATAGAAGCGGGCTGGACGATCACGTGCGATTGGTGCGCGGCAGTACGCGCAGCGGGCAACGTCGCATCACCCGATGACCCTCAGGTGCGCCGCGAAGCTGCGCTCGCGGACCTCGAAGGCGTTGCGACCGCTGACGTCTTTTGGCTCGTGCAACCCGAAGGCTCCGCTACGTCTACTGGGTGCTGGGTTGAGCTTGGGTATGCGCTTGCGCTTCAAGCGTTGGGCATGTCTCGACCGCGTGGCATTTATGGTCCTATTGTCGTGTCGGGGTCATCGAAGAAGTGCATCTTCGCGGACCTCGCAGATTATCGCTTCCAGTCACACGACGACGCACTCGACTTCATCAACCGAGACCTCGCTCGTCCACGTCGAATTGTTCCTGATGGAGATAGAGCATGAAAGGCACGAAAGCCATCAAACATGTCGAGATGAAGACCAAACGCATTCAGGTGACGTTGGAGATCACGATTCCTGCCAACTGGACCATCGGAGGTACCGAGGAGTGGTTCGTAATGAAGCTTCAAAGCAGCTCGAAGACTTGGAAATCCAACGTCTTGGTTGACGAGCAGCGCTCTGCGGCGTCATGCCCAGAGAACTGTCCCTGTCGCGGCGAAAGTCATTCACAACGCGTCCAGCGCCTAGAGCGAGAGCGGGAAAGGGTTTTGCCATGACCTCTTCGAAGAAGCCCAAGCCCCAGGTTATCGAGTGCTCGACTTGCGGAGGATCGGGAACCACAACCAGGCGCACCGTGGACGGCGAGGTCGACGACGCCGAATGCTGGAAGTGTCTTGGCACGGGTTGGATTACGCAGCTTCCGCATGCGGATGGCGAGAGCATCACGCGCACAACCATGCCCTCTCAAGAGGAGCAGGCGCAGGCTCGAGCCCGCGGCGACGGCATGCAGGCCGAGCACATGGCGACGTTGCCCAATGCGGTCTTCAACGACTGGCCTGGCAACAGAGACGTTCTCTATTCATGGTTGGCGCACCGTCATGGCCATGCGACAGACTACCAAGATCTCATTCGTAACTTTTCGCTCGGTGACTGCGCTCAGATCCTTCGAAACTTTCAGTATCACGAACGAACGTACGCCGAAGAGCTCGCGAAGCATCCGCTTCACAGCGTCGCACGAGGCATTCGCGATGCGTGCGCCGCGCGCGTCAGAGGACGATCATGACCTCTTCCGATTGCAAGTGCAGCCGCTGCGGACATGTTCCGAAACCAGGCGAATTGCGGAGGCTCCATGAGTGAGTTTCAGGGTACCCGTAGGACTGCTCGAATTGGCGGTCACGCGAGAGCGGGACGCGTGCCGGTTCCGCCCGAGCTTCGTCGCGCGATTGCGCGAATGAAGAAGATGGATGCGTCGCGTAAGCTTCATGTGAGCGCGGTGATGATTGATGAGCTCATTGCGCCATACGGTCAGGCGCAGCCGCACATCCTTGAGAAGGTGACGCGTCTCTTGGTCGAGCTAGGACAGCTTCGTCTCGATTTGCATGGCATCGAGCAGCCGTTGACGATGCATAGCACTCGATGTCTCGCAGAGCAAAGCGCTTGGGGCGAAACCTGCTCCGTTCCTAGGAAGACCCCTTCGGGAGGCGGGCGATGACTGTTACGGTGCACGGTATCAAGGTTCTTGACTCGGGATACGTCAACCTTGTCGAGCGCTGGGGATCGTACGTGCGCACCATCGAAGCTGCACGGATGTCGACGCAGAAGGGATTCGAAGGGTGGGGTCCGCTTTGTTCGAATTGCGGTCATGGATTCTGCGAAGAAACCGGCTTCTGTGACATGTACCCACACAACTGCAATAATGGTAAAGCGGTTCCTGGCGATGAGAAATTGCTCGCGTACATGTATAAGAACAAGCATATGACGCCGTTTGAAATGGCTGGAGCTGTGTTCGAAATCCAGGCGCCGATATTCGTTTTTCGGGAATGGCATAGACACAGAACTCAATCATATAACGAAGCGAGTGCTCGTTACGCCCCATTGCCCGATCTCAACTATGTTCCGTCGGTTGAACGTTTGATGCTCAATTCGAAAACGAACAAGCAAGCTGGAACAATCAAAGACGCTGAGCTATTGACTGAGAAAGAGGCTGAATGGTTCCGAGAGGCTCTCAGCCTGCAATATGAGCATCAGGAGCAGGTATACCAGAATGCTCTAAAGAGAGGCGTACCCAAGGAGCTCGCGCGATGCGTGCTCCCAGTCGGACGGTACTCGCGAATGCGTGCATCGGCCAATCTTCGTAATTGGATGCAGTTTCTCGAGCTGCGCGATGAGTCGCATGCGCAATGGGAAATACGCGAATACGCTCGTGTCGTTCACAGCGAGCTTCGAAAGCTCTTTCCGCGCACATTTGCACTCTACGACGAGGCACATCGTGAGTGATGAGACCATGAAGGTGGGGCGGATGACGTGCGTTGCCGAGACGTTGAAGGCCATTCTCGTCGAGGGACCTCTTCGTGATGGCAAAGTGGGCCAGATTTGGACTCCCAAGTCGGTGCTTGCGCGCGGCAACAAGGTACGCAAGGTCGGGGACAAGGGGATGTTCGTCGTGAAGAGCTGGTGGGGAGAGAAGACGTTATGAGTTCGATTCCGCCGACTCTGACCACTCCAAACAGCAACATGATTCGTTGTCAAGGCTGCGGGTTCAATGTCGAACCCGAAGAAGTCCGCGAGACAGGCGAGTACCATGATAATTGCACCACATGTCGCCACTGCGAGCTGGAGCCCAAGCTCAAAGAGTCTTACAGGCGCGGCTTCAACGCCGGGCTCGATGCACTTTCACAAGCGGTGATGCAAATCGTCGCTCACTCCAATCTTCGAAAGCGACCGCCAACATGAATCTCGATCCGCGTCAGATCCTCGATGAGTGCCGCGACAAAGGCCAGGGCACCTCGGTGACATTTCCGTACGAGTCGCTCTTCGCCATCGTCGATACGTTGACCAAACGCATCTTGGAACTGGAGGACACCATCGACCTTGAGATTGCTGCGCGCGCTACACACGATTCGTATGGTCGAAATGAAGAGGCTGTCAAAGTGCAAAACGAAATTGCATCTCGAAGAGGTCTTGATTGGGGAGGCGCGATGACGTCGCGCGGGTGGACGCTGTGAGCAATCCGTACGATCCCTATGGCCGAGGACCACGTGCTCCGTATCCTGGCGCGTATCAGCCGTCGCCAATGGGACCGCATTCGACGGATGCCATGGCGCGCGAGATCGAAGCGCTCAAAGCCCGTATTTCGGAAATGGAGGACAGAGGTAAGATCAGAACACTCTCTACGGTGGTTTCGCTCGACGTACCGTGGAGTGTGACGGTCATCATGCAGGGTTCTCTCTACGAGATCCCTTTGCCGTCTCTCGACGATGAAGACACCCCGTTCGATGTTGCTACGCGCAAGGTGAAGAAGGAGCTGATTTCGAAGCTCCATATCGGCGCTGTCGTGAAGCTGTATATTCCGATGGGGACGAACACGGCTGAGATCGTCGGCATCATGGAGACGCCGCTTCTCTTGGGCTCATACGCAACCGTCAAAGAGGTCCTTGTTCCGCAAACGAAGAATCGCGCTGGTGTGCTGCTCGTGACGGTCAACGCAGACACGCGCACGGTCATCTATTATCTCTCGAAGAGCGAGCCCAAAGCGGGCGACCGCATCATACTCGACTATCACGGTCTCATCGTGCAACGGAACTTGGGCTCGCACGATACGTCGCACGCCCTCACGGAAGACACTCGGGTCACGTGGGACGACATCGGCGGTCAAGAAGAAGCCAAGCGTGCGCTTCAAGAAGCCATCGTCGAGCCGGTCACGAAGAAGAAGATCTACGAGCGCTTTGGAATGCGCTCCTCGAAAGGCGTGCTCCTTCACGGAGCTAGCGGTACCGGCAAGACCATGCTTGCGAAGGCCGCAGCGACAGCGCTCGCGGAGCTCTACGGGAAAGAGTCTCGCGCGTCGGGATTCATTTACGTGAAGGGACCTGAGCTTTTGAACAAGTGGCTCGGAGAGACCGAAGCGAACATCCGCCGCATCTTCGCCTCGGCTCGATAACACAAGGCTCAGCACGGGTACCCGGCGATCGTATTCGTTGACGAAGCGGACGCCCTCCTCGGTCGTCGCGGCTCGATGGGACCTGGCTACGAAGGCATGGAGCGCACGCTGGTACCGCAGTTCCTTGCCGAAATGGACGGTATGACCTCTTCAGGTGCGTTCGTGCTGCTTGCAACGAATCGCCCCGACATCTTGGACCCGGCTGTCGTGCGCGACGGTCGCATCGACCGCAAAGTGCACGTTTCTCGTCCGACTGAGAAAGACGCAGCATCGATTTTCGACCGTTTGCTCAAAGACCGACATCCGGTGACAGGAATGACGGGGGCCGACTGCGCAAGAAGTCTCTTCTCACCTTTCCGCATTCTCTGGAACGTAAAGCTCAAAACTGGCTCGGGGGAGGAAAGAACCTCTTCATTTACGCTCGGGCATCTCGCATCGGGCGCGATGGTGGCGGGTGTCGTCGATCGTGCCACGCAGCGAGCGATTCGCGCCGAAGCGAAGTACATCGAGCTTTCTCACATCATCTCGGCTGTCGACGAAGTCGAAGAAGAGCAGGCGCAACTTGCGCATGACGCTTCGGAGTTCATGGAGACGCTCATAGGTGAAGAGGTCCTCTCCATCGAGAAGGCGCGTCGTACGGTGACAGAGCACCAAAAAGAGGAGAAGAGATCATGAGCCCTTGTATCGTATGTGGTGATACAACACCTGGAGGCGGCGGTCGTAGTGGGTTTTCGCTTTGTCGAAAGCATTGCGACGAAGTCGACGCTGTTTTGCGGGCGCGTCAAGAAATGACGGATGCTATGAAACGATCTGCGGAGTTTCAACGCTTCTGTCGCGAGTACCCCGAGCTTGCTCCTAACAAGACATGAAACGCGCTCTCTCCGAGCACGCGCTCAGTATCTTGCTTGGCGCGGTGACGGCGTTCGTTGTGGTCTATCTCATCGTTTACTGGTGAATCCGAGGCCGAGCCGCAGGCTCGGGCGAACGACGAGTTGGATCATGAAGGTTGAACCAAAATGTCAAGATCTCTTTCAATGACGCATACTATTTGTTTGCCTCTTCCGCGGAATTGGGCGAGAAGATCCGATGCAAATCGTAGCCCTCATCAAATTACTACTTGCATTGGCTCCAATTCTCGACTACGAGCGGCCCGTTCGTCAGCCGATTCCGCGCTCGGAAAAAGTGGCAACGGTCATCGCGACTGCTGCATTCGAGACAGACGATCCGGTTCACTACGCGGTGTGGCTCGATGTACTAGGCGCTCACGAGTCGGGTTACAACCCAAGCTTGAGCGGCGATCACACGGGAACCGGCGTCTCTCGTTCGTGTGGAACGTGGCAGACGCCTTGCGAACGAACGCCTGGTTTCGCTCGGTGCGAGGAGAACGAAGAAGGGTGTCACTGGGGCTGGGCATTTCACGGAACGCGTACAACCGCACTCGAGCAAGCTCGCGTCGCCATCAGCGTCCTTCGTACGTCAGTGGGCAACTGCCCCGAACACGTCATCTGGCGATATGCTTCTGGACAATGCGCTCAGACGCGAACAGCGGCTCTCTACGAGGTCGACGTGAACGCGGAGCTTGCGCAGATGACCTCTTCGGAAGAGACTGCGTTATTGTCTCCGTAACAGTGGTATACTGCTTGCGACGTGAATCGCAGGTCGCTCCTCTCGTAGACGCTTTTAGCTGCACGCGTCTAGCTCTCACGTCGCGGTACTCAGCACCGCTCGGTAAGGGTATGCAGGCTCTGATCCCGAGAACGCAGCAGTCGGCGCCAACTGAGAGACGCAGTGAGTCGCTTCTCGCGAGAGGGCGACAGCTAGCTCGCGGAAAGGAGCGGCCCCGTGGGTACCCACCGATCTTGGAAGGCAGTCGGTGCAATTGTGATCCTTTCACTCTCAGAAGAAAACCAGAAGCTCCACGAGGAAAACCGCGCGCTTCGCTCCGTGCTTCTGCGCTCGGAGACCGAGCTCAAGATGACGCTCGAAGCCCTTACACGAATGCAGCGCGAGTCGACGGAAATGCTCGAACGCATACGCGCCTCGAAGAAGCGTCTCGAAGAACTGGAGTACGTGGCGCACGAAGCGGTGAGCTGCTATGCGATGACAGGTCTCTGTACGAATCCGCCCGACGTCATCCGTCACCTGAAGAGCCACATCGAGGACCTCGCGGAGGTGATGCGCTCCGGGGCTTTGCCTTACGATTGATTCTTGCCCGATGATTGGCGGTAATTGGTTATCGCTGCCTGGCATTTCACAGAATTGGATTGCGCACACAGTGAACAAACGATAAGCGTTTGTCGTGGTGGCCGTGCGCAGGGGTAGTTAGGACCTCTTCTCATGGTTCGGATCGTGTCCAGCGAAGTACTGGGCGCATGTGTTCGGATCGACGAGGAGTGAGTCAAATGACGACAAGGTAAACCAGCTCGTTCATTTCGGAGAGAGCAGACCTCCCGAAATGAATCGAGCCGTGAGCGCTACGCGGCGACTCACGGCTCATTGTGTCTGCACAGAGTTGGTTCGTCCGATGGAGACGGTGGGAATTATCCATCGTCGGACGTCGCGGCGCAAGGGCTTCGTTTGTTTTCGATTCTTTCGTCGAAGGAGTCCACATGACTTCGCCACATTTGAGCGAGGGTTTCGTGTGTCTACTCACCGTCCGGTTGCGATGGTGGTGGGTCACGGATCGTCGCGCCTGAGTCTCTGGAACGCTGGGATTTAGGTCTCGGCGTGCAAAAGCGCTCAGGTTCTTAGTTCACGGCTTCGCTCTCACAGGCCAAGAAAGCGATTGACCTCGGATTCTGACAGTTTGGTGTCGGACTCTGACAGTTTGGTGCCACCACAATGGAACAATATCGCGCAGTTATCGTGCGTTCTTTCCATCGGCCGACTGAAGTGCGAAACTCATGAGCATGAGCGTTGTAGGAGAGAAGAAGGGGGTAGCAGGTGTGATCATTTTAGGCATCGTTGGTGGTGTTGCGCTTTTCGCCGTCAATTATGCCATGACCAACGCGGGGGAATCTTGGCTAGACAAGCTCGTGGCAAAGCTTGGATCCAAGTCTCTAACACCGAAGGAAGCGATGATTGAAGGTCGGCGAATGGCAGCTCATGTTGCGGCTCAAAATAGGCGACAAACGACACGACTCTTATCACTTTGGAAGCGACGCGATCCAATATTTGTTGCTGATGTCCAACGATACTTAGGTGTTCAACCGACTGGGATTGTAGGACCGGAAACGCAAGCAGCAATCCGGTTGCGACAGGCTCACGAGAAACTACCGATTTCCGGCGATCTTGACTCCGCAACTATCAACTCTTTCGTTATCGGCTAACGAGTTTAGCGAACGGCGGATGGAACTGCCGAAAAATTGACGAACATAAGCTGATCGCTTTGGTCAATAACGGGACAATGGTAGACCTTGCCATGTAATGACAGAGCTTTCGCGATATCGTCGGCATTGATGTTGACGGTCGCAATCGGATCGAAATGGACGTAATCCGTTCCATTGTCGGTGTCGCCGAGCAGCCAATCAGCGTCCGCGAGATAAACCTGTACTGTGGAATCGGCTGGAATATCAGTGAACGTCCGTGGCGGTGACCAGATGGGTTCGTAAATATCGTTCTGTTTTTCTAGATCGACGGTCTGTGCTGGTATGCATTGTTGTGAGTTGTCTAAGAGACACACATGACCGTATGGGTACGCAACATGTGCAACGTGAGGCGCCGTGACCACGCGAAAATTCGCAGTTGTCAAGCAACCGGATAAGCATGATTGATTGCCCGATGATTTATAATGCTGCCCAGCGATTCACCGACGAAGGACGATCATTGGGCAAAGCCGCGCTCCGCAATGCCCGAAGGGGTACTCCATGCAAAGTAACGCGCTTCGCGATAGCCTTTTCATCATGACCGAACCGAAGACCTCTGGGGAGTTTTCGCCGAACGAAGTGCCGACAGAACCGGCTGTGACCACGACGGGGGCGCGACTTGTGACGATCGAACAGAAGCTCGATCGCGCACTCGATGCCCTCGCCAAAAAGACCACGTCTCACAACAGCTCCGAGCGGTGGTGGCGCTACGTCATCGTACCACTCGTCGTCGTTGTCGTGCACATGCTGACGCGTGTGTGGCTTGCAAGCGGAGGACGTTGAGCGATGCATGACAGAGGGGAAAGACGATGAGAGGGCTGACTCCGACTGAATACGGTCTCTTGGAGTCCGGGCTCGAATCCGACGTCGGCGAAGCCATGACCGACTATGAGCTTCGCGCGGCCAATAGACTCATCCGCGAAGGTCGAGCTTTTTGGCGTCCTGATGTTTGCCCCAACGACGGAGGAGCTGTCTAAGTGCTCGTTTGCTCGCAAGTGGGTCGAATGGCGCTACGAGCGCATGCTGTAGCCAGTATGAGGGTGAGACTGTGAGCGCCTCTCAGTCTCCGCCGCAGGCGACATCCTCTTCGTCTTCGCAGGCGACGCCTGCGCGCATCGAGGTCGATGCGGACGGTATGTACGTCGTGTACGTCGCTCTTCAAGGCAAGGAGCAGCGCTACGCTCGATGCCTGAACCGCCAACAAGCAGAAGCGATCGTCAAACGCTACGGTATAGTGCCTGACGGTTACTACGGAAACGCACAGCTCAAAGGTGCGGCACTTCGTGGCGCCAAAGCAAAGGCACGTCGCGCTCTCGGACCAAAGCCCTCTTCGGCCACTGACACTGTCTCCGTCGAAACGATCTCCGAAGACGGAGAACCGTGATGCCGACTTACAAGGTGTCATGGCAAGACGAGAGAGTGGCTTCGTGGACCGAACACGACGTCGAAGCCTTTTTTCCGTCCGACGCAGCGAAGAAGTTCGGCGAAAACTACGACTTTGGTTTTGGCATCGAAAAAGTCGAATGCGAAGTAACCGAGCCTGACGGCACGAAGACCTCTTGGACCATTCACATTCAAAGACACGTCTACGTACGGCCACAGGCGACGGCTGCAGAAATTGAGATGATGTCACCTGCGTCGTCTGCAGAGACCGCGGTATTCTCCGAAACTGAACCAGCGCCGCCAGCCGAAACTGAAAAAAGGTGAAGCCATGAGACTCGTCACCGCCACGCCCAACGCCCTCTACTGCGACACCGATCAGATACTGACGACTGCCGCATGCAACTTGCTCCTCGCGCACGGCATCAAAGGCGTATGGCGATATCCGGAAGACGTCACCATCGAAGAGCTCAACGTCATTCTCACGTCCGGCCTCATTCTCTTCTTCGTCGGCCACTCACCTCTGCCTGGCTGGCAGGCCTCAGCCGCAAGAGGTACAACCGCAG
>Ga0116217_10003791_pt1 | contig 13619 bp, 6 predicted proteins | sample Sb_taG_6_FD_89697 | JGI IMG/M metagenome (GOLD analysis project Ga0116217, IMG submission 89697) | Peat soil microbial communities from Weissenstadt, Germany - Sb_50d_4_PS metaG | ecosystem: Environmental > Terrestrial > Soil > Wetlands > Peat | place: Germany: Weissenstadt | collected 2010-09-21 | reverse complement strand
TGCGCGAGTGCGGGGATCGGGCCGGGGCGCGGGCCTGCTGGTCGCGGGTGCTGCTGCCACGGCCGGCGGACCACTTCGCCAGCGTCGATACGGGGCTGTGCGGCTACAAGGTGCGGCACAACCTGGCGCAACTGGAGCTGGAGGAAGGGAACCTGGCCGAGGCGGAGACCCACTGGCGGGCGGCGCTGGCGGAACAGCCGGGGTTCGCACCGGCCCGGGTGGGTCTTGCGGAAGTGCAGTTGCTGCGCCTCGCGTAGAAAAAAATTGGCGAAATCGCGAAAAGTGCCCTTGACATTTCCACAGGCGCAAATATACGATTCCCTTCAACCTCAATTCCCGCCGCGCATCTCATGATCTACGGCCGAGAACGGGGGGCAGTTGCCCGAGGGATTGGCCGCCCTTCACTTTGTCTTGTTGCCAATCCCCCGATACAGTAGCAATCGAGGCGACGGCATTTCGCCGCAGGTTCGGAACGGCGACCGCCTGGCGACCCGGCGGGAGGGCCAGCGATGATCTCGACCACGACCGCCCTGACTTCCAGCACGAACCCCTCGACCTACCATAGCACGGTCACGTTCACGGCCACCGTCACGCCCGGCACCGGGGGCGGGGCGGCCATGACCGGCACCGTCACCTTCTTCAACGGCAACGTCAGCATCGGCTCCGCCACCGTCACCTGGAACTCCGGCCCCAGCACCGGCCAGGCCACGCTCGCCACCGCCGCCCTGCCCGGCGGATCGCCCTCGATCTCCGGCGCCTATTCCGGCGACGGCAACTACAGCAACAGCGTCTCGTCCGCGCTCACCCAGACGGTGAACGGGCTGACGCCGACCGTCGCCCTGACGCTCTCCGTCCCGGCACCGGTGTACGGGCAGCCAGTCACCATCACCGCCGACGTCGGCTCGTCCAGCTGGAGCCTCTTGCCGGCCACCGGGACCATCACCTTCAAGGACGGCGGCACCACGCTGGGCACGGCGCCGCTCGTCGCCACCCTGAGCACCTCCGGCCCGGTCGGCCAGGCGGTGTTGACCGTCGCCTCGTTCTCCGTGGGGTCGCATTCGCTCTCCGCGAGCTACCCCGGCGACAGCAATTACGCCAGCGCCACGTCCAGTTCGTACCCGATGACGGTGAGCAAGGCGACCTCGGGGACCAACGTGACGGCGTCGGCCAACCCGTCGGCGCTGTGCCAGGCGGTGACCTTCACGGCCAGCGTCACGGCCGCCAGCCCGGGCAGCGGCACGCCGAGCGGCACCGTCACCTTCAGCGTCAACGGTACGGCCGTTAGCACGGTAAGCCTGGTCAGCGGGTCGGCCACGTACAGCTCGTCCAGCCTGTCGTCGGGCTCCAACACCATCTCGGCGCAGTACAACGGCGACGGCAACTTCCTGACCAGCAGCGGTCCGCTGATCCAGACGGTCAACGCCGCCGTCAACTGGGTGCTGACCGCGGCGGCCGCGGCGCCCGACGCCGTGCAGGGCGTACTGCTGCCCTTCGGCACCGCGCAGGTATCGCCGCTGACCGGCAACCTGCAGCGGGCGCTGGCCCTCGACGCCAACCAGCACGCCGCTTGCGGCTGCGGCGGCAAGTGCGGCTGCGGCGGGGGGTGTGGAGGGGGCTGCGGCTGCGCGAACGACAACTGCAAAGCCGGTGTCGCGCCTCTGGGCCTGGCCTACAACTCCGCCACCACCAGCAGCAATGTCCTGCCGATCATTCTGGCGACCTTGGCCAGCGACTTCTGCGCCGCCGTGCCCAGCCAGATCCAGGCGCAGCTGACCTGGAACGGCACCCCCCAAGGCACAATCACCTACGCCACGACCGGACACAGCGCCGGCGACGTCTACGCCCTGCCTTTGCAGGTCGGCAGTGCCGTCGGCTCCTCCGGCATCTATCCGTGGAGCGTCGAGGTCAAGGCCACCGTCGGCACCGTCGTCTACGACCGCACCGCCTCGGGCACCCTGCCCGTGGTGGTCAACGCTGCCGGCAACGGCTGCGGCAACGGTTGGGCGGTCGCCGGCACCTGGTCGCTCTTGATCGGCACGGCCGGCATCGCCATCGTCGATAACCGCACCGGCGGTGTCCGCTACTTCACCGGCACGGGTCCGAGCTACACCAGCCCGGCCAACGACCAGGGCACGCTGGTGAAGAACATGGGCGGCACCTATACCTACACGTCCAAGGAGCAGATCAAGACCAACTTCAACAGCAGCGGCCAGATGACCTCGCAGGTCGATCCGCATTCGCTGACGCAGGCTCTGGCTTACAGCGCCGGCTTGCTCAGCACGATCACGCAGCCCGACGGCGGCGTGGCCACCTTCACCTACTCGGGCAGCCTCTTGCAGACGGTGCAGGAGCCCGGCAGCCGCACCCTGACCCTGACCTACAGTGGCAACAACCTCACCGGCTTCATTGACGCGGCCGGCGGCGTTTCCACCTTCAACTACGACGGGTCGAACAGGCTGGTCAACGAACAGGTCGGCCCGATCAACGCGACCTACACTTACGCGACGGCCAACGGCACCCTGACGCAGATCAACCGCGGCCTGGGCACGACGCTGTCGGTGGCGGCGGCCGCGGCGCAGGGGCTGGGGGCGAGCACGGCGATCAACGCCAGCGCCGCGGCCGCGGCGCTGACCGACGCGCTGAGCCACGTGACCAGCTACACGCTGGACGCGCTGGGCCGGCCGACGCAGGTGCAGACGGCCGACGGAGCGGTGCAGACCTGGGCGCTCGATGCCGCCGGCAACCCGACGGTCTATGTGGACCAGATGGGGCGTGTGACTTCGTACACCTATAACGCCTCGGAAGATTTGACCCAGGTGCAGTGGGCCGACGGCACCCGGACGACCTACCAGTACGACACGACCTTCCACCAGGTGACAGTCATCCAGGATGCGCTCAATCACCGGACGACGAATACCTACGATGGCACGACCAGCGACCTGCTGACGGTGACCGATGCCCTGGGGCACGTGACGAGTTACACCTGGTCGAGCGGCCTCAAGCAGACGATGACCGATGCGCTGGCGCGGGTGACAACGCTGGTGTGGAATAGCACGAAGCGGCAACAGACGGCCGGGATCGACGCCCTGGGCAACGTGACCAGCTACACTTATGATGCCGCCGGCAACCAGACGTCCATCGAAGATGCCCTGGGACGCTACACGACATTGACCTATGATGGCAACCGTAAGGTGCTGACGCGGACGAATGCCCTGAACGGGGTGGCCAGCTACGCCTACGACGCCGCCTGCAACCAGACGAGTGCGATCGACGAACTGGGCCGGACGACAAGCTACAACTACGACCAGCGCGGCTTGCAGGTGTCGGTGACGGAGGCGGTCGGGACGGCGGTGCAGCGGACGACGACCACGAATTACGACGCGGCCGCCAACATGCTCTACGTGACGGACGCGCTGGGCGATATCACGAGTTTCGCTTATGACGTGCTGAACCGGCAGGTAGCGACGATCGAGGCGTACGGCACGGGCGTGCAGCGGGCGGTGACGACGGCGTATGACCAGGTGAGCAACGTCCTTTCGACCACCGACCCACGGGCGCTGACGACAAGCTACAGCTACGATGTCCGCAATCGCGAGACGCAGCAGATCGACGCCTACGGCACCAGCTTGCAGCGGTCCACCAACACCGCTTACGACGCCGTGGGCAAGGTCCTGTCGGTGACGGACCCGCTGGGCAATGTGACCAGTTACGGCTACGATGCCGACAACCGGCGCACGCAGCAGATCGATGCCTACGGGACGAGCCTGCAACGGACGAATACGACGACCTACGATGCGGTGGGCAACGTGCTGTCGCGGACGAACCCCGTCGCTGCGGTGAACAGCTACGCCTACGATGCGTTGAACCGGGTCACGCAGTTCATCGGGGCGTACGGTTCTGCGGTGCAGCGGACGACGACAACGGCCTATGATGCGGTGGGCAACGTGCTGTCGGTGACCAATCCGCGCGGCATCGTGACCAGCTTCGGCTACGACGCCGACAACCGGCGCGTTATGGAGGTGGACGCTTCTGGAAATAGCTTGCAGCGGACGCTGACGACGGTGTACGATGCCGTGGGCAATGTGCTGTCTCGGACGGATGGCCTGGGCGTGGTCACCTCGTACAGCTACGACAGCCTCAACCGGCGCACGGTGCAGTTGGATGCCTACGGGACGGCTTTGCAGCGAGCGGTGACAACCGTGTACGACCTCGACAACAACGTGACGGCGAGCATCGATGCGCTGGCCTATCGGACCACGTTCGGCTACGACGCCCTCAACCGGCGCGTCAGTGTCCAGGATGCCGGGGGCGGCGTAACCACGACCGTCTACGATGCCGACGACAACGTGGTCAACACCATTGACCAACTCGGCAACACCACGACGTATTCTTACGACGCCTTGAACCGCCGGACGCAGACCACGGATGCCCGCGGCGGCATCGTCACCCTGGCCTACGACGCGAACAACAATCGGCTCAGCCTAACGGACCCTGTCAACAACGTGACGCAGTGGTTGTACGATGCGCTGGACCGCAAGGTGCAGGAGTTCGACCCGCTAAGCAATAGCGGAACATTCGCTTACGATGCCGCCGACCGAATGACCTCGGCAACCGACCGCATCGGCCAGCGCATCGCCTATAGCTACGATCTGTTGAATCGCGAGACGGGCGAGACCTGGTACAACGCCGCTGGCACCTCGGTGAACAACTTGACGTTCACCTACGACGCCAACGACAACCTGCTGACGGCCGTGAACAACGCGGCGACGAACACGATGGCCTATGACGCCCTGGACCGGACGTCGAGCGTGCAGGCGCCCTTCGGCGCAGTGCTGACCTACAGCTATGACCCGGCCGACAACCGCACACAGGTGCAGGATTCGTTCGGCGGGACCACGACCCGGACCTACGACGCGCTCAACCGTGTGACGACCATCCAGTTCGGTGGCAGCGGCCAGACGCCGCTGCGTGAGGACTTCACCTACACGGCTCGCGACCAGGTGGCGACCCAGACGCGCTACAGTGACCTGGCTGGCAGCAGCAAGATCGGCTCATCGACCTTCACCTACGATGCTGTGGCTCGGTTGACAAACTTGCAGCATGCTAATGGGACGGGAAGCAGCCTGGCCAATTACACCAACACGTATGACTTGGCTAGCCGGATCACGTCGGAAACCCTCAACGGCGCTGTACCGACGACGTACACTTACGACGCCAAGGACGAGTTGAGGAACGATGGTCAGGTCACGTACACTTATGACCTGAACGGCAACCGGACGATGAGCGGCTACACGATCGGCTTGGCCAACGAACTGACCAGCGATGGGACGTGGAATTACTTCTACGACCAGAACGGCAACCGGATCGGGAAGAAGAACATCAGCACGGGCGAGTGGTGGAGCTACGGCTACGACAACCGCAACAGGCTCGTGACGGCCCAGGACGTGATGATCGGGGTGCAGATGCAGGGGACTTACGCCTACGACGCGTTGGGGAAGCGGGTCGAGAAGGACGTGTGGACGGGCAGCACGGTGGTCACGCGCTTTGCGTATGACGGCAGCGAGATTTGGGCGGACCTTAGTTCGGGCAACGCATTGCAGACGCGCTACATTCGTGGTGATAGCGTGCTGGAGTTGCTGGCGCGCATTTCCAGCGGCGGGACAGCGGCCTGGATTCTGGTTGACCGGATGGGGTCGCTACGGAATGTGATTGACAATACCGGGGCGGTCATCGACACCATCACCTACGACGGGTACGGGAACATCACGAACGAGACGAATGCAGCGAACGGCGGCCAGTACAAGTACGACGGCTATCGGGCTGATGCTGAGACAGGCTGGTTCCGTCCGGACCCAACCCGAGCACGCTACTACGGCCCATCGACGGGTACTTGGATCAGCCAGGATCCACTTGGATTCATAGTCGGAGATACGAACCTGTATCGGTATGTCGGCAACTCCCCAATCAATCGGGTCGATCCTTCGGGCTTTGCTGAAACAGCCTGTTGCTGCTGCTGCGCAGAGAACCTTGACATAAATAAGATCAAGCAAGGACTGGTAATCAATAAAGAAGGCCGGTCCATGAAAGTTCAGTACAACTTTGAGGTAAAGGGTGAGGTGGCGTACAAGAAAATAAGCGGAGAAAACGGTCTTTGTAAGTTTGAATGGTTAGAGCGCACCGATAACGCCACTGGAGCGACTGATATCGTTGTCGGAAAGTGGCAGGATCACGTTCAGCTGAGGCCAAATGCTCAGTTCCCCGGGGATGAACCGATGTGGGAACAGTGGGACAAAGCCAAGAAGCCAGACCCTGACTGCACGGCGACGAAGGTCTTCAGAGTGATCGATCGACCTGACTTGGTTCCTGGGTACAATGTTGATAAGAAGGAATTCATAGCGATAAAGAGGAAGCTGGAGATCAGGGTCATACTGACCAGTGGTTGTAAGAGCTGCAAGAAAAGCGGTATCATAGTGAGCGCGCTTTTTGACTGGCGCATTGACAACGCAGGCGAATACTCTGGCCTTTCCTTTATCGGAATTGGGGATGTGTTTGAAAGACCATGAAAAGCACAGTCTGACTAGATGTGCGTTTCGTAACTTCGCCGCCAGTTCGAGGTAGCCGCCTCCCCGCAGTCGGGCGAATGCGGCTACGAGTCAGTGGCAGCGAACTTACGAAACGTACATCTAGCACCGACCAACAATCATTGCGGAGAGAACCAATGTCTAGCCTAGCGACGATTCTGATTGTTACATGCTTGAACGGCGGACCGCAGAACCAAGAAACGTCCAAAACGGTGTACTTGGAGCACTATGGATTTTTTAATAAAAAGAGATATGCGAGTGTGATCACAAAGGAGAGTCTTAAGGGCGCTCCGAGTTGGGATCCGTCGAGTGATCGACTGCCGATTCGTCCGGACAAGCTGATCGAGTCCGCGGATAAGGAAGCCAAGGGAAAACTTCAGCACTTCGAGAGTTGGGAAAGACAGCAATTGCGTCTCGTCAACGTTCACGGAAGCATTTGGCTGGGAGAGATTGAATACATCAACCGGCCAAAACACTCCGACCTGGTAATCACTCGCGTCCGGATTTACGTGCGTTGTGATGGAGCGGCGATTCCCCTCCAAGTCGAAGACCAACAACCATGACGGAGTTCATAGTTGGTAGGTTGGACATGGGGACCAAGGACCAAGGTGACAGTTTAGGGTACAAGGGGACATTCAGGGTACAAGGGGACATTCAGGATTACTCAGACTGGAAATAATGAATATCCCTTTCCCCGTCTGGGTAATCGTGAATGCCTTTTTCCCCAGTCTGAGAAATCCTGAATGTCCCCTTTCGCCTTTCGTCAGGAAGCTGTACATTGGCGATTGTGGCGCCTTTGCCTGGTTCGTGGACTTCCATCTCACGGGGGGAAAAGTAGACCCGAATAACGGCGGCTGGATCATTCAAGAAATCGAGGCAGAGAAAAACGTCAAGAATTGTGACGGCAGCTACCTCGATAAAGGGAAAATGCGCTGGCACTATCTCGAGGCCTGGTACGTCGAGGCCGGGGCCAACAGGCCCGAGTATGTGAAGCCGCCGCCCTCATTTTCGGAGATCATAAACAAGGTCTTTAAGAAAAAGGTTCCGCCTGACTCCGCGGACGTCTATTGGAACGCCGTCACCGAAGAAAGCAGCCTGAGTTGCGGCGGCGTCGGCACCAAGGGTGATCCGGTGGGAGTGAAAATCAAAGGGAAGGTTTACTTCGTAGATGGCTTGAAGAAGCTCCCCGCCGCTTTCAAGAAGGAAAAAGGGATTGTAGGCGCGGGAACCCTGCCGAGTGTCGTCCTGACCGGGGGCAAGGAGACGCCGGATCAGCCGGATAAGACGATCTTTGACTACTTCAAGAAGGCCGATTTGATCGGGCCGGCCACCCACGATCTCGATGCAACGTGGAAATGTTGTCCCAAGGCGGCGCTGACCGAGGTAACGACCGATCCGACGACGCCGCAGAACCAGATCTTCACTGTGAACTAAAGAAGGCGTCAAATGAACCTTTCCACACGCTGTTGCCCGCCGTGCCTGCTCCCACTGATCGCCCTGTTGTGCGTACTGCCGGCAAGCGCAAGCGCGGAGGAAGATCCCATTGCCCCTCGCATCGCAGTCCTGAAGGACAAGACCAAGACGATCGAGGAGCGCACGCGGGCGGCCACCGAGCTAGGCGGCTTCGGCCCGGCCGCTTTAGCCGCAGTCCCCGTGCTCGTGGACCTGCAGGACGAACACGACCCGGAGCTGCGAAACGAAGTCGTCGGGGCGCTCAGGAAGATCGGCCCGGCGGCAGTTGCTTCGTTGACCGACGCCTTCCGCGGGGGCAACGAGCGGCGCAAGATAGCGTCGGCTCGTGCATTGGCCTCGATCGGGGCTGAGGCCAGGCCCGCTGTTCCCTGTCTCGCGGCGGCCCTGGCCCCAGACCAGCCTGCCACCGTCCGGCTCGCGGTCGTCCGCGCCCTCGGGAGCATTCCCGATGACCGCTCTGTGAAAGCGCTCGCGGATGAGGTGCTCAACGATCCGGATTTCGCCGTCCGCCGCAAGGCGGTGGCTGCCCTGAGCTGGCTGGGGCCAAAGGCCGAAGCCGCCCTGGATCCTTTGCTGGATCTGCTGCGCGTTGTCAATGAACTTACCAAGCAAAGGCGACAAATGGTGACACTCTTCGTAAGTTATTGTCACCAAGTGCCTTCGGTCGATAATCGCCCCAATCTCGCCCTCTCGCGGTAACCGACATTGGACATTCTGGGGACCGTTCCTGTCCTCCCGGGATCGGCACGTTCTTCTGTGAGGGCTCATCATGAACACGCAACCGAGCCGTCGCGGCCTGCTGCGCGGCCTCGTCGCCGGCCTGTTCGGCTGCGCTGCCACCACGGCCGGTGCCACCGCGGCCCGGTCGGAAGCGCCGCCCCACTGCCCGCACTACTACGATGGCGTCCTCTGGCGCCAGGGCCGCCCGTGTACGTCGGGGCACTATCGCCGTGATGACGAGGGCTGCCCCTACTGCCGTGCCGAAGAGTTGGCCAAGAAGTCCGGCCGGACTCCGATGCCGGCCGGCTGCCAGACCACGACCTACGTCTACGACCCAGACATGCTGCGAAAGCTCGATCGCACCAACGTGACAACCTACACCTACGATCGCTGTAGGAGGCTCACGTCGGTGACCGGGGCGGCGTCGCCAGCCCCCTCTTCACAGACCAGGCCGCTCACCTGATCTCCCGAGTATTCGAGTGTCCCGGCGGATCGGTCCAACGGGGGATGGGATCCGCGGCGACTGCCTGATCCGCACGCGGGCGGGGGACGAGCACCCCGGGAGCCAAGAGAGCAAGGACCAGGAAGCCAAATCACCACGAAACACACGAAACACACGAAAAGGAAGCAGAGGCAGAGAACCCGAGCCCGCGAAGGCGCAGTCACGTTTGTCTGTGGCCGTCTCGTCCTTTTTTCGTGTCTTTCGTGTGTTTCGTGGTGATCGCTCTTATACAACCCCTTCGGGGTCGTTGACCGCCGAAGGTCGATCCCTGGCAGGGAGGCCCGTACCCCTGGAGACGGCCCATGTCCTTGCGTTATCTCGTCGGTCCCTGTCTTCCCGACCAGGCCGGCCGCTGGCAGGCTGACCGCGCCGCCGGCCGCTGCCTCGCCTTCAACGCCCGGGGCGATTTCGACCTCGCCGTCACCGCCGCCGACTCCTGGGACGACGTCTGCCGCCGTCTTCCCGCCAACTGGCGCCCCGACTTCGTCGCCCTCACCCCCGGCTACACCACCGTCCCCGCCGGCCTGTGGTCGGCCCCGGTGCCGCTCGTCGGCCTGGCCGTGGACTGGAACCTTCTCTGGCATCACTACCGCCGCGCCCTGCGCCGCTGCGACCTGGTCCTGACCGACGAACCCGGCGTCGCGGCACTGGCCCGCGCCGGCTTTCGCACCGCCCGCCCCGCCAACCTGTTCGGCTGCGATCCCGACTTGCTCGACGGCCCCTGGCCGGACGGCCCGCGCGACATCGACGTGCTCTTCGTCGGCAACCTGCACCCCGCCGTCCAGCGCGAGCGCCTGGCCTGGCTGGGCCGGCTGGCGCGCCTGGGCCAGCGCTGGGAGGTGGTCATCGCCACCGGCGTCTTCGGGGCGGAGTATCGCGCCCTGCTGGGCCGGGCGCGGGTCGTGTTCAACCGCGCGCTGCGGGGCGAGTGCAACGTGCGGGCGATGGAGGCGGCGGCGGCCGGCGCCCTCCTCTTCCAGGAGGCCGAGAACGAGGAAGTCCATCACTACTTCCGCCACCTGCGCGAGTGCGTCTGCTACCGCGACGACGATCTGGAGGTCCGGTTGGAGCATTACCTCGGCCACGAAGAGGAGCGGGCAGCGATCGCCGAGGCGGCGCGGCAACGCGTGCGCGAGTACAGCTTCCCGGCGCTGTGGGACCGGGCGCTGGGGGCCGTCGCCGCGGAATGGCACGACTTGAGGCGGCGGGCCGCCGACCGCACCCCCGTCGATGAGGTGGACGAATTGCTCGGCCGCACCTGGCAGGCGCTGTCCGCCACCGACGAGGGCGACCCCGGGCTGGCCGCCGACCTGGCGAGGGGGCTGACGGAGCGGCCGGGGTCGGCCGCGCTGCACAACGCCCTGAGCGCGGTGCGGGCGCTGGCCGGGACGCCGCCGGCCGCCCTGGCCGGCCACTTCCGGCAGGCCGTCGCCGCCGACCCCCGGCACCTGGTCGCGGCGCTGAACCTGGTGGAGGTGCTGATCGATGTCGGCGACCGCGCCACCGCGGCCGATGTGGCCCGGGGAGTGTTGACGGCGCTCGACCGGGTCGAGGTGCTGCCACCGGCCGTACTCGACGCGCCGCCGTACCCGCCGGGCTTCCACACGCTGCGCGTCGAGTGGGAGCGCGCCGCCTGGGAGAACGCCGGCCGGCCCGCGGCCGAGGCCCGCGCCAAGCACGACCTGCTGCGCTGGCGGGCGCACACCCTGCTGGCCGAACTGAGCGGCGACCTGGCCCACCACCGCGAAGCGGCGCTGGCCCAGCCCGACCTGCCCGCCACGCGCGCCGCGCTGGGCTGCGCCCTGGGCCGTGCCGGGCAGGCCGCCGAGGCGGTGCCGCACCTGCGCCGGGCAGTGACGGCCAACCCCTTCGACCGTCCGGCCGCCCGTGGCCTGTACCAGGCGCTGGGCGAGGCCGGCGACCGCGACGGGCAGCAGACCCTCGCCGCCGACCGCCGGCTCCTCAGCCGCGCGGCGCCCGGGGTCGTGCCGCCGGAGCCGTGGTTCGCCCGTAGCACAAGCGTCCCGCTTGTGGGCTCGGCCGAAGCTCGCAAGCGGGACGCTTGCGGCTACGCGGTGGCCGTCACCTGGGAAGGCGTGCAGGACGAGATGCAGTCGCTGGCCCTGGTCAACCGCCAACTCTGCCTGCGGCTGATCGAGCGCGGCCACGAAGTCTCTCTCCTTCCTCTCAACTTCCCGCCGGAGCTGGGCGTCCCCCGCCTGCCGCTGCCGCCCGCCCTGGCCGCGCGCCTCGGCGCTCCCCTCAGCCGGCCGAGCGAGGTCCACGTCCGTCACGCCTGGCCGCCGGACTTCACGCCGCCGCCGGCTGGCCACTTCGTGCTGATGCAGCCGTGGGAGTTCGGCAGCCTGCCGCGCGCCTGGGTCGGCCCCATCGTCGAGCAGGTCGATGAGGTCTGGGCCTACACCCGCGCCGTCCGGGACTGCTACGTCGCCAGCGGCATCCCCGCTGACCGCGTCCACGTCGTCCCGCTCGGCGTGGACACCGACCGCTTCCACCCCGGCCTCGCGCCGCTGCCCTTGAAAACGCGGCGACGCTTCAAGTTCCTGTTCGTCGGCGGCACCATCCACCGCAAGGGGATCGACGTGCTGCTGGCCGCCTACGCCCGCGCCTTCACCGCGACGGACGACATCTGCCTGGTGGTCAAGGACATGGGCGCCGGCTCCTTCTATCGCGGGCAGACGGCGGAAACGGAGGTCGCCCGGTTGCAAGCGATGTCGGGGGTCCCGGAAATCGAGTACATCGACCAGCCGCTGAATGAGGAGGAACTGGCGGGGCTGTACGCGGCCTGCGACTGCCTGGTGCTGCCCTACCGCGGCGAGGGCTTCGGCCTGCCCGTGGTCGAGGCGATGGCGTGCGGGCTGCCGGTCATCGTCACCGGCCTGGGGGCGGCGCTGGATCACTGCGACGAGTCGCGCGCCTACCTGATTCCCGCCGTGGTGCGCTACTTCGCGGAGCGGCGCATCGGCGAATGGGAGACGGTGGATCGGCCGTGGCTGGCGGAGCCCGACGGCGACGCCCTGTCCGCGATCCTGCGCCACGCCGCCGGCCATCCCGAGGAGGCGCGGGCCAAGGGGGAGGCGGCCAGCGCTTTCGTGAGAGAGCACCTCACCTGGCAACACGCCGCCGACGCCGTCGAGCGCCGACTGGACGCCCTGCGTGTGGCGGCAAGTTTCCAACTTGCCGAGAAGCAACGGCAAGTTGGAAACTTGCCGAGAAGCAACGGCAAGTTGGAAACTTGCCGCCACACCTACCCGGGAATGCGGGTGTCGCTGACCATGATCGTCAAGGACGAGGAACACAACCTGCTCGAGTGCCTGGCGTCGTCGGCCGACCTGGTGGACGAGATCATCGTCGTGGACACCGGCTCGACCGACCGCACCAAGGAGATCGCCGCGAGCTTCGGCGCCCGCGTGTTCGACTTCGCCTGGGTGGACAGCTTCGCCGCCGCCCGCAACGAGTCGCTGCGTCACGCCACCGGCGATTGGGTCTTCTGGATGGACGCCGACGACCGCCTCGACGAGGAGAATCGCGGTCGCCTGAAGGCCCTGTTCGCCGGGCTGACGGACGAGAATGCGGGCTATGTGATGAAGTGCCTGTGCCTACCCGACCCCGAGACGGGGACCGCGACGCTCGTGGACCACGTCCGCCTCTTCCGCAACGACCCCGGCGTGTGCTGGGAGTTCCGCGTCCACGAGCAGGTGCTGCCGTCGCTGCGCCGCCTCGGCACGTCGGTGCGCTGGTCGGACGCGGTCATCCGGCACGTCGGCTACCAGGACACGCCGTTGCGCCGGCGCAAATTGGAGCGCGATAGTCGGCTTTTGCGGCTGGAGGCTGCCGAGAAGCCCGACCACCCGTTCGTCCTGTTCAACCTGGGTTCGATCGCGCAGGAGCTGGGGCGGCTGGACGAGGCGGTTTCGTTCCTGCAGCGGAGCCTGGCGCTGTCGCACCCGGGCGATTCCATCGTCCGCAAGTTGTACGCGCTGCTGTCCCAGTGCCACCGGCGGCTCGGCCAGGGCGACCTGGCGATGGCCGCGTGCCGCCAGGGCCGCGAGCATTACCCCGACGACGTGGAGTTGTTGTTCCAGGAGGGGATCGTGCTGCGCGAGTGCGGGGATCGGGCCGGGGCGCGGGCCTGCTGGTCGCGGGTGCTGCTGCCACGGCCGGCGGACCACTTCGCCAGCGTCGATACGGGGCTGTGCGGGGGTGCGATCTCTCCAGTGCGCGAGAACCGCTGCGTTTTTGCGTGCTTCCTGACGCAGGTAACGCGCCAGCCCCGGTGGCGGGAGGCTTGTAGAAAGGCGGTGTCTTTCCTTCAACAAGGG
>Ga0116217_10003789_pt1 | contig 13622 bp, 9 predicted proteins | sample Sb_taG_6_FD_89697 | JGI IMG/M metagenome (GOLD analysis project Ga0116217, IMG submission 89697) | Peat soil microbial communities from Weissenstadt, Germany - Sb_50d_4_PS metaG | ecosystem: Environmental > Terrestrial > Soil > Wetlands > Peat | place: Germany: Weissenstadt | collected 2010-09-21 | reverse complement strand
CCAGAAGGGAGCAAGGGCAACTTGGGAAAACGAGGTAAGGCTTGACCGCCGCAAGGCGAGGCATAACAGGGACAAATTGTCGGCTAGACAGGATTGAGGCTTGGCAGCGACGACTTACAACCATGTTGTCAATTTTGACTGAAGAAGAGAAGGTGCGTGACATCCAGTTCGACGATTCCCTACAGCCGCATCCAAAAAGCCTGTTCAGACCTGTCCACGACCGCAGGGGTCTTCGACTAGCCATTGTCCTAGGCAACGAGGCGCCTTCAGGAATGTGTCCGTACGCAGCAGGGAATAACTGTCATCATTGTGATATCGGGCTGGGAGAGGGACATCGATTCGATCCCACAATGAACCTGGCAAGATTCCGGTGGTTGCAAGAACACTATTCCTCGATCTGGCCAAGCGTGGCACACCTCGTCGTCTACAACTCCGGATCTGTCCTCAACCGTATAGAGTTGGAGCCCGAAATTCTCACGGCCGTCCTCCATTTCGCGCGCTCCCTACCTGAACTGCGGGTCGTATCGCTGGAGTCGCGTGAGGCATTCGTGACGCCCGAAGCGGTCAGCAGGCTCACTGCGGATTTGGGCGCCGGACGCGCAGTACGAGTGATCGTGGGGATCGAATCTGCTGATGACACGATCCGTAACAAGCTGCTCCGAAAGCAGATGCCCCGCCGGGCGATCGCGCGCGCGGTACGGGCGATTTCGACGGTGCGTAGAGTTGTAGCCTCCAAAGGAAGCAAGGCCGCCCTCCCCGGCCTGACTACGAATGTGATTGTCGGAGGGCCTGGCACGACAACGAGAAGCATCGTACGGGATGCCGTCGAGACGTCGATGTACTCCCTCATGTTGGCTCAAGCCTACGACCTCCCACTGGATTTGAATCTTCACCCGTACTATCCGAGCCAGCGAAGCACCGCGCGGTTTCCAGGCCATGCTCGTCCCTCGTTGCAAGCCGTAGTCGATGCGGTATGCGCTGTGGCGCAAAGTGTCGGGAGTGACGCGCCTGTATTCGTTGGCCTCGAGGATGAAGGTCACGACCAGGACCCGTGGGACAAGACAGAGCAGGTGACCCGGTTCGCCCGCGCCGTCGATTACTTCAACCGGACGGGCAGGCAGGACCTGTTTCGGGATTTACGTTAATTCAGGCAGTGTGCCCCTTCTTGTACCGCCAGAGGCCAGCTTCGCACAACCACGCGACACGCCCACGTGCTACACTGCACGGCTGGGAGGCCGACCATGACCAACGAAATCACTCGCCGACAATTTCTCTCCGCCGGAGCCGCAGCCAGCATCGCTGCTCGATCGGCGCCAGGAATGCTCCTTGGAGTTGAGGCGCCCGCTGAGAAACCCACGCGCAGGTTCTACGCAATTCTGAGCCTCGGACGTCTCGGTTTTCATGCCGGTTTCCAGCAGTCGCTTGAACTCACCGTCAAGCACGGCTTCGAAGGCCTGGATCCTGATCCTAACTACTTCGCTTCCCTGGGTGATGAGGGAATCAAGCGTCTCCGGGACGACCTTCAGGCGAAGAACCTCAAGTTGGGCGCTGCCGGTCTGCCGGTGGAGTTTCGCAAGGATGAGGCGACGTTTAACGACGGGCTGAAAAAGCTTCCGGCCGCGGCCGATATCCTGCAGCGAGCTGGCGTCGGGAGCGTGAGCACATGGGTTCTCCCATGCAGCAATGACCTCACCTACCCACAGAATTTCCGGCAGCATGCCTACCGGTTGCGCCAGTGCGCGCAGATTCTCGCCGATCGCGGCCAGAAACTCGGCTTGGAGTACGTTGCGCCGAGAACCCTTTGGCGCAGCCAGCGACATCCCTTCCTCCACACTCTCAGCGAGACGAAGGAACTAATTGTCGCAATCGGTATCAACAACCTGGGCATTCAGCTCGATAGCTGGCACTGGTTCAACGCGGAGGAGACGGGCAAGGACCTGTTGGCACTCCGCGGCTCGGAGGTGGTGACCGTGGACCTGAACGATGCGCCCCGCGGACTCTCGCTGGATCAATATCAGGACGATCACCGTGAGCTGCCGGTTGCGACGGGCGTCATCCCTGTAAAGGAGCTCCTGGACTCGCTGGTCCAGATTGGCTACGACGGTCCCATTCAGGCCGAGCCCTTCAATGCCGCCTTGCGTGCCATGCCACTCGACCAGGCTTGCAGCAGCGCCTCCGCGGCCATGAGGAGGGCTTTCAGCCTTCTGTGACTCCGCGCCCGCAGGTAACGGGGAATTGACAGGGGCTCAAACAGGCTGGTGCGAACACATCCCCTGCCGGCGAGTACTTGCGGGGTCGAGCGGTGTCCCGCCCGTTGTGGCGAGGCCATCTTGGCCGTGACTCTGCACGGGCAGGATGCCCGTGCCACGGCGGCCGGGACGCGCGCACCACGCCTCATATGCTCACCCCCTCTGCGGCCGGTGCTTTGTTTTCAATGACATCCTGGTTTTGTTCTGGCGATTTTGCGGTTTCGGCGGCGTTTTCCTCTGCCGGACTTCCTGTCCCAGCGTCCAGCCCCACGACCTTGCTCAGTTCCTCGGCCGTGCGGTCGTCCGCCTCACGCGTAGGGGCGGTTCGCGAACCGCCCCTACACAGGCGGGCATGTTCTTGGCGCATGGTCAGGATAATCCTCACCTTCCGGTCGATCGAGCGGTCCAGCGCCGCTTCCTGCCGCAGCAGCATCTCCCAGGTCTCGCCCGCCGGAGCCAGGCAGGCGGCCCGCTCGATCGCGTCCTTCTCCTCCTGCGCCCCGACCTCCTCCCCGAACTCCGCTTCCACCTCCGCGATTTCCTCCTCCAGCAACCGCACGAGTTCCCGGTAGTGCGCTTCCACACACCGCTAGCGATGCGGGGCAATCAGTTCGCCGCCCTTGGAGAACTTCTTTTGACGTTTTCGCTTTTGTACCGGGTACCCCTGTGCCATTGCCCCATCAGTTTTCCGGCGCCATTAGTATAAGAACAGCCCAAGTATCCAATAGAGAGTTGGCTGGAGAGAGGTTCAAAATTGATGACACAGATATGGCTGTGCGGATTTCCGTAGTGAAAACCGAAATCAGTCTGAGCCGACATCGCCAAAGTCCAGGAATGGCTGAGGCATGCCAACGTCCACAACGCGCCCGTATGGCCGCCGCAAGTCGCGGCCGGAGGTTAGCCCGACGTTTCGGGTCAGGCATTGAATCATGAATTCCAGGCCGAACGTGTGGCCTTGGTCAAGGGTGCAATTGCAGGCGGGAGCCGCGAACGACCGGCCCGTGGCGCCGAGGGGATCATCGCTGGAGCGCGCGTTGTTCCCCGCCGCGACGTACGCGCACCACGACTAGAAGCACACCGATGGCGATGAATCCGATTCCGCTGGCACTTCCGAGCGCCACCAAATCGCCGGTGAAGAGACCCTTCCATGAAATCATCAGGGCGTACCAGCCATGGAAGCTCCAAATTCCGTATGGCAGCGCAAGTATCGAGAAGAGGTACAGCCAGCGGCGAATCTGCAACCAGTTCGTACCATACGCGACGGCTGCTATCAACAGAAGCAAACCACGAGCTAAATTAGCGACAGCAAGATGACGAAGAACTTCTGCGGCTTCTCCGGTGGGGGCAAGCCGAATGGTTGTGGAGATGGAATATGCGATCCAGGCAAAGTATAAACCCTCGAGGGCGATCAGGCCGCAAGTCATCCCCACCAAAACTCTCTTCATGGCTTCGTGAGCTTCCCCTGCGAAACTGAAATTGCGCTGTCGCCTTCCCGAGCGGCAGCCATACCCGTCATTTCATCATGGCCCTTGCGCCGAGCACCGTGAAAAGCTCCGCGAAAGCCATGGAGTCTTCGCCGGTCAACGCAAGCACGGGTATAATCTCGGGCGCCAATATGAGAGTGGCGGCAACGATGACGGCTGCACCGAGAAGGAACACCTGCGTTCCAGGGCTTGGAGCCGGCACCGCCACTCGCACTTCGGAGGCTTTCTGCTGGTTCGGATGGACCTCGATTTCGAAGCCAAAAGTACCTTCAAACTTAAAGCCTCGCCACTCTCCTTCGATCGGTTCGACCTCGGAGGTAAACTTGTAGCCAGGATCTGGAGGTCCTATAATCGCGAACCCGGTTGTCGGCGTCTTGAATACTTTGCCGTCAATCTTGGCCGCGGCGGCGAGCTCAATGGATAAGGATGCCGTTCGCTTCTCCAAGTCGAAGCTTACCTTGCCGTTGGAGAACAGTCCGCTGTTCTTGTTGGCGACCTGTGTTCTTAGGGCGGTAAAGTCAAATTCTCCATGCGGTGAGACTTCCACCAAGGCATCTTCTTCCTGGAAGGTAATTTCGCCCTTTAGGGTGACGGTTATCCTCACCGGACCGGGTGGCAATGTTACCGAGACCTCGTCTAAAGGCAGCTTCAAGGCAGGCGTCCTGACAGTGCGAGCCACCATACCTGCCTCCGATGAGACGGGCCGTCCCGGCACCTTCCGTTCAGACAAGCCCGCGCCGGAAGAGCCCGGCCGGTTTATCACTGGCAGCTTCAGTTTTTGGCCAACTAGTATCAGGTTTCCTTTCGCCAGACGGTTCGCCCTCTTAATCTCGGGCCAAACATTGGGATCGCCGTATTGTTCCTTCGCGATGTCCCAAAGTGTGTCACCCTGCTCGACTTTGTAAACCGAGACGCTTGGCGTGAGTGTCATCGCATGACTCCTTTCCATTTCAGCTGTGGTGTTCGGTAATAAACCACGTTTCCCCTTTTCGATTCTCGACGGGCCGTCAATATCCATCTGACCGCCGCCAGGTTCAAGTGCCAGTCGGCCCACTCTCGCCGGATTCCAATGTTACGGAACTTGTGCCATACTTCGTTTCGCTTGGATCGAACGCCGCACGCAAGTCGCGACGCGTGACACGCCGGCCGCAAGAGTGGGACAGCAGGCTCGGGAACTCGGGGGTGCTTGCGGATTTCTTTCGGCGCCTCAGAAGTTCATGCAAGGAGAACGCCAAGGGTTTTCCTTCCTAGAATAAACTCCTCCTGGTCTTACCCCAACGACAAGGCCGCCGAGGGCGCCCACTGCGGCCACTGCGCTTGAACTCACTCGACGCACGTGCTAGCATGAGCCACTGATCCTCGCAAGGCGGCCTGCGCCGGGGACGGTGTAGTAGGTCTAGGATGCTCAAAAATCTGGGCAAATTCACGATCCTCTCGGAACTGGGACACGGGGCGATGGGTGTAGTGTACCGAGCGGAGGACAATCTGGGCGATCTGTTGCTCTCAAAGTTCTTCCAGCCCGCTTTGCAGGAGACTCGGAATTAGTTGAGCGCTTCAACCGCGAAGCGCGGTCCGCAGCCGGGCTAAAGCACCCCAACATTGTTGTGATTTACGAGAGTGCCGTGATTGATGAAACGTCTTTCATCGCCATGGAGTACATCGAGGGCGAGACCCTGGAGCAGATGATTTCGTCCCGAAAGCCAGTTCCAATAGTCCAGAAGCTGGATATCATCATTCAGAGCTGTAGAGGTCTGCACTACGCCCACAAGAGGCAGATTGTCCACCGGGATGTCAAGCCCAGCAACATCATGGTGGAACTAGACGGATCGGTGAAGATTGTGGACTTCGGTATCGCCCATTTGGGTCTAGGGGCGACGCTGACCCTGGGTGGGCAAATACTCGGGACACCGATGTACATGTCGCCGGAACAGACCCTTGGAAAGACGTTAGACGCTCGCTCAGACGTATTTTCTATCGGCGTGGTGCTTTTCGAACTGTTGACGTATCAGAAGCCTTTCTCCGGGAATGAAATCGCGGCCGTTTGGTACAAAATTCAGCATGACCAGCCGCCCCCGCTGAGCGACTTGATTCCTACGTGTCCACCTGAACTTCAGAAGGTTGTCTCCAAGGCGTTGGCGAAAAATCGCGAGGAGCGGTACCAAACGGCGGACGATCTGGGCTTCGCCCTCCAGCAAGTTAGCGACTACTTCAAGCACGAAATGATTGAGGTTTATGTTCAGGAAGGGCGGCGCTACCTGGATGAAGGGAACCTCACCATTGCCAAGGAGTCGATCCAAAGAGCGCTCGAGATCGACAGCAGCCACGATGTCGCTCGAAGTCTATTCGACCAAGTCGAAAAGCGCATCGCGTCTCGCCGTCTGGCACAAAGAGTCGAGCAATTGCTCCGCCAAGCGAAGGAGGCTTTGCAAGAGAACGAGTTTGACCACGGCATTACCCTGCTGGATGAGATCCTGCAATTGGATCCGGCCCACCAGAAGGCGCGGCAATACAGAACCCTGGCGGTGGAGCGGCGGGACCGGGCACGCGAAATCAGCCAGCGTATGGAACGCGCCGAGAAGCTGGCCGCCGACGCCGATTTAGAAGGCGTCAAGAGGGAACTGGGAGCAGTTCTGGCTCTGGATCGCAATCACAGCGCGGCGCAGAGGATGCTGGATTGGGTGCTCAAGGAGCTCACCGCGCAAGAACGCCAGCGCCAGGTCCAGCAGCACACCCAAGAGGCCCGGAACCACATAGCGCAGAAGAACTTCGATCAAGCCAGAGATTTGTTGGAGAAAGCACAGGCTCTCGATCCCATCAACATCGAGGTCGAAGCCCTGCTGCGTCAAGTCCACAGCGACCAAGAAAGGGAAAAGGAAAGACTACGCCGGGAAGGACGGCTTAGTAACATCCAGGGAGCGCTCAACACTCAAGATTTCGACAAGGCTGTGACCCTGGCCGAGCAGGTTTTAGAGGAATTCCCCGGCGATTCCATGGTGCTAAAGCTGCATGCCCAAGCGACTCGTCTTGCCGAGCTTGAAAACCGGCGGCGCGATGTCGAAGAACAACTCCAACTCGCCCGGAGTCTCTTCCAAAAGGACCAGTACGCTGACGCGGTCAGTGTACTCCAACGAGCCCTCGAAAGAGTTCCCAACGATGTCCGCCTAACCTCCTACTTGAAGACCGTTCAAGAGGCGCAGAAGCAATCTGCTGCTGAAGGCCTGCGGCGTGAGGCAATTCGAAAGGCCAGCGCGCTGATCCGTGAGAAGAAACCGGCTTCGGCCATTAGCACTTTGGAAGAAGCCCTGAACCGGGTCGGAGAGTCTCCCGAGACTCTCGATTTATTGCAATTTGCGCGTGAGCAGCAGATCGAGCAGCAAAAAGAAGAGCGTGTCCGCCAAGTGCTCAATTGGGCACAGATCTGCCTCCGTGAACAGAACTTCGAGGAAGCGGCTCGGGTCCTCGAGCTGGCCCGGCGGGAATCTCCGTCCAATGATATTGAAGCGTTACTGGCTTCCGCCCGCGAACAACAGCAGCAGTTTGAAAAGCAGGGCACCGAGCTGATGCAACAGGCTCGCCGTTCGCTCGAGGCTGGAGACGCTGCCGGGGCCGTGGCTCAGATCAAAGGTGCTCCCGTTGCCCACTTCAAAAACGAAGCGTTCCGGCAGCTTTATGCCCAATGCCGCGAGGGCTTTGACCGCGCCAATTCCATCCGCCTTGCCATGGCCGAGTTGGAGAAAGCTGAAGCGGACGGTGATCCGGAACTAGCTGGAAAACTGCTCGATCAGGCCTTGCAGAATTACCCCAATGAGGCGGCCCTGCTGGCCGCCCGAGAGCGTCTCCGTGCTCGCGAACTTCGCTTGCGGAGAGACGAGTGGCGAAAGCTGATTGACGAAGCCAAGGTCGCGGTTGGCCACACGGAATACGAACGGGCGGTTAGGATTCTTACCTCACTTCCCGCGGAATTGTCCCGGGCCCCCGAGTTGACATCAGAAGCCGAGGCTTTGCTGAAAGAGGCCCAGCAGCGCGCGCATGAGCTGGCCCTGCGTCAACAGGCGATCCAGGCAGCCAACGAGGCGATCCGCAATAGCCAATTCGGAAAGGCTATTGTCCTCCTGGAGAAGGCTTCCGCAGAGGCAGGCCATTCCCCGGACGTGGCCGATCTTCTCCGCTTTGCGCGCGAGCAGCGGGATGAACGTGTCCGCAAGGCGCTCAACGAAGCGCAAACACAATTGCATTCGGACGTCTACGAAGGCGCCCTCGCCACGCTTGAGCAGGCTCAAAAGGAAACGGATGCAAACGAAGTTACTGCCCTCCTCGCCAGTGCCCGGGAACAGCAGCAGAAATTTGACGCGCGCCGTCAGGAAATCTCGCAACAGGCGCGACAGCTCCTCAATGCGGGAGATGCCGTCAAAGCCGTCGCCTTGCTCGACGCAGCGCCAAAGTCTTTCCTCAAGAGTGAAGATTACCAGCGCCTCTACGCCCAATGTCGTGAAGGACTTGACCGGGCCAGTTTCATCAGTTCTACGCTGGCCCAGATCGAGACTTGCCTGAAGAGTCAAGATCTGGTTCATGCCGACACGGCGCTCCGGCAAGGCTTGCGTCAATATCCCAAGGAGCCTGCCTTGCTCGCCGTTGAAACGCGCCTGCGGAAGGAGCAGTCGCGCCTTCAGCGGATGGAGTGGACGAAACGGGTCGAGGAAGCCAAAGCCGCTGCGAGCAGAGGCGACCATGCGCACGCCTTGGAGATCCTCAAATCGCTCCCGCCGGAAATCGCCGAGCAACCCGATTTGGCTTCCGAGGCGCGAGCCCTTCAAGAGCAGGTCAGCCAAAGCGAGCGTCGGCTCGCTACACGCCAGCAAGCCCTCCGCGAGGCCAAGGAGTACATTTCCGGGAGTGACTTTTCGGCGGCCATAGAGGTTCTCGAAAAAGCGGCGGCCGTCGAGGCTCCCTCACCCGAGCTGGCTGACCTTCTACAGTATGCGCGGGAGCGGAAGACTGAACAAGATCGGCAGGGGATGGTCCGGCAAGTCCTATCGCAGGTCAACCAACTTGCGCAAGACTACAATTACGAGGACGCCGTGCGCATCCTGGAACAGGCAAAGGGCGAGTTGGGGGGGGCTGAAATCGGCGCGCTGCTCCAGACTACCCGTGAGCAGCAACGGCAATTCGAGGAGCGGCGGAAGGAAACCCTCGCGCGCGTTCGGCAGCTGCTTGAGGCCGGCGAAGCAGCCAAGGCCCAGGCGGTCCTGGACGCCGCGCCGAAAACTTATTTCAAGAGGAAGGAGTTCAGCCAGATTTATGCTGAATGCACGGCGAAAGTCGCACGCTCGGACTTTGTTCGATCCACTTTAGAGCAGTTCGAAGAATACCTTGGCGCCCAGGATTTCGCTCAAGCCGAGGCCTTGCTACAGCGGGCGTCGCAAACTTACCCGTACGATCCCGCGTTGCTGGCCGCGCAGAAGCGCTTCGAGGATGCGCGGTTGCGGCGGCGGGAGGCCCAATGGCGCAAGGTCGTGGACGAGGCAAAGGTCGCGCTTGGGCGCAGCGCCTATCAGCAAACCAGGGATCTGCTGGTCGCGCTCCCCCAGGAAATCGCGGCGATTCCCGAATTGGCGACGGAGGTTGCTGCCCTGCTCGACGAGGCGCGCCAGAGCGAGCAACGGCTCAGCGTAAGTCGCGAGGCTATACGTGTTGCCCGAGAGCAACTGCAGGCGGAGCAGTACCCGCGCGCAATCGAGACCCTTGAAAAGGCTCTCGCCATTGCGGGTCAATCGGCCGAGCTTGCGGACCTGTTGAAGTTTGCTCGCGCCAAACAGACCGAGCAACTCCGCCAGGAGAGCATCCGCCGCGTCCTGGACGAGGCCCACAATCTCCAGAGGGACGATAACTATGAAGATGCAGTGAGCGTTTTGGAGCGCGCCAAAACCGAACTTGGGTCAGACGACATTGACAAACTGTTGTTGACCGCCCGAGAGCAAGGACAACGGTTTAAGCAACGGCGCACCCAGACTCTGGAGCGAGCTCGCAAATGGCTCGAGAGCGGGGAGGCGGCCAAGGCTGTGGCAGTCCTCGATGCGGCGCCAAAAAGTTACTTCAAAGACGAGGAATTTAGACGCTTTTCTGCAGAATGCAAAGGGAAGCTGGAACGGGCCGACTTCATTCGCAATGCCTTGGGACAGTTTCGGGCTTGCCTGCGGGCGGAAGATTTTTCGCAAGCAGAGGGTGTGCTCGAACAGGGGTTTGCTGCATATCCGGAGGATCCGGAGCTATTGGCCGCCCGGACGCAATTGCGGGAGGAACGGCTTCGTTGGGCCCACGCAGTGGGCCGCAAAGGGCTGGACCAAGCCAAAATCGCGCTGGGGCGGAGGCAATATCAGCAAGCTGTCCAACTGCTCAGCGCGCTCCCGCCCGAGGTTGTGGAACTGCCGGAATTCGCTTCGGAAGTTGCGGCGCTGCTGGAGGAAGGCCGGCGCGGCGAAAAAGAACTGGCCCAGCGCCAAACGATCATATCGAAGCCGCGGACGGCTCCAAAGAAATTGAAAGCAGAGGACCAGCGGCCCGTGCCGCGAGCGATTTGGTGGGCGGCAATAGTTGCCGCCGTGGTCCTGACTATCGCTCTGATTGTGCTCTTACGTCCCCCCGCGGCCAAAACGGGCTACGTGGTGTTGAATCCGATACCTTGGGCAACTGTGGTCAGCGTCCAATCGGGCGGCAAGGACGCTAGGATCGAAGTCACGCTGCCGGCGACCACTCCCCTGCGAGTTGCCTTGCCGCCGGGTGAATACGAAATAAGGTATAAGACCCAGCAGGGCGACGCAGGCGTCGGAAAACTGACCGTCACCCCGGGCGGAACCTCCGTTTGGCATGACCGGATCGGTGGTTTTGACGTCGATAAAGCCGTGGATGAACTCGTGAAGTAACGTGCGACCGGCAGCGGGATTGGGTTTAATATTAATCGTTTGAGTAAGTCTTCCGCTCTCGGGCGGAGGTCGGAAATACCGATTTACAGTTCTGGTAGTCTATGCTTGACCCTCCTGGGTGTGCATTTCTGACAAATTAGCCCGACAAGTTTACTGTCTTTTACCCTGGCCCCCACTGTAACACTGCAAGAAAGTTCCCCAAGTTGAATATTTGACCCAGGATGGGCCAGGCCAACTCATTCTTGTTTGGAGCGCCAACTCATGCTACAGTAATTTTCAAATAGCTGGTGACAAGCCTACAGCTTGTGGTATTGAATTGGCCCGAACCAGGTAGAGAGACTTCTGTGCGGATCACCAGACGGATTGAAGCTCGAACCCGAGATGCCACATTAATTGTCGTCATGGCTGCGGTTGGATTCTTTCACCTTGCAACACACCCCTTAAACGCTGGACAGCAGCCACAAGACCCTCGCTTTGACCAAGCCCGGAAGCTTTTTGCAGCCCCGGAGGTCGTAGGGAACGCCGAGAAGGCCTGCGACTTGATGAAGGATGTCGTCAACGATCACGCAGGCGTCACAAACTTCGCCAACTTTCAGCGCCACTACTGCAGCGAAGTAGACTTGATGCTCAAGAACGAGCAGGAGGTTTACAAGGAAGGCATGCAAGCCGCGCAAAACGCTGCTTGTGACAAGGCACAAGGCGAGCTGGGGCAAATTATTCAATTCAAGACGAGAGACGCGCAGTATCGTGACCGCCTGAAGCAAGCGGTGGCCGACTGCAAGAGCCGCGTAGCTGAGAAGACGCGCACTGAAGAGGAGGCGAACAAAAAAAAGCAGGCCCAGGAAGAGGATGCACAGTGGCGTCGGTGTCTCGAGGCTGAGCAGGCCGGTAAATACTCCGATGCTCAGAGTTGCTTCAGCCAGGTCGCGCAGGGCGGAGGGTCGAAGGCGGAGCAGGCACGCCAACACCTGCGTCTAGTGGTCAACCTGCAAAAGGAAAAAGTTGCCTACGATGAGGGGCTCCATTCGTATGACAGCCACGATTACCCGTTGGCCCGCGCGCGGTTTCGAGAGGTCAAGGAAATGAAAGGCCAGCTCGAGGACGAAGCAAAGCGCTATCTCACCCTGATCGATCAGGCGGAGAAAAATTCCGCAACGGACTATTTCTTGCGTAGCGGTCTGCGCTCCTACCTGGATTCAGATTATACGCAGGCCGAGCGCTACCTGACCGAGTATCTGGGCAAAGGGGGCGAGAAACAGTGGTTGGCCTACTTTTTCCTCGGGGCCGCTCACACCAGCCAGTACCTCATCTCCCAGGATAAGAATTCACAGGAGATGCGGCAAGCTACGGATGGCTTTCGGGAGGCAAAGAACCGCGAGAAACAAATCTCCAGTAGAGATGAGATCGATCGGGTGAAAGGAGTCGTTTCGCCCATAATCTGGGAACGTTATGCAACATTACAATAGCTTCATGCGCGATTTTCCAGGGTATTTCTCGCGCACCCGGGCGGCCTCAGTTGGCCGGGGAACACGTTGACTCTTCGCTCGGCTCGCGGTTCGCTCGCAGAATCGGTCTGAGGGCCTCGGAGACTGAGAAAGGTGGAAATGATGAAAAGCATACGATACTTCCTGATGATGGCGATTTATCTCATTCCCGTCCTGCTGAGCGCTCAACAGAATGGCCGCATCACCGGCCTGATCGAGGACGCGGAGTTCAACCCAATTGCCGGCGCCACGGTGCGGCTGACCAATCTGAGCATTAGTTTGGCAAGGCAGCAGACGACCGGGGCGGACGGCGCCTACACCTTCGTCGAGGTGCCGCCCGGGCGGGGTCACATACTAACCGTTGAGGCGCCAGGCTTCGAGCCGCAGATCACCGATGAGTTCGAGTTGGCGGTGAATCAGGTCGTCTTCGTGCGTCCACCCATTTCGCTGACGCGAGTGCAGGTTCAGGCGGCGGCCCCCGTGCAGCCCCCCCCTCCGGCGACGCCCCCTCCGGTGACGCCGGCTCAGGTGAAACAAGCGCAGCCTAAGGTTGAGGCGCAAGCCAAGGCCCCGGTACAACCTTCCCAATCGGCCAAACCGCGGCGGGCGGAAGTAAAGACGAGTCTGCTGGATTTCAGTCCAATGATGAGCGGCGTTATAGACAGCGCTGCGGTCCACACCTTGCCGCTGGCGGACCGTGATTTTCTTGACCTGGCTCTGCTGGCGCCGGGCACGTATCCTGTTGAACAAGGTTCCTCGCTTGCCGGCGCATCACTGGTGGTGAACGGCGTGCGCGCGAACATGAACAATTTCTTGCTCGACGGCGCTGACGACAATGATTACACGGTCAACCAGTCGCTGCCGTTTCAGCTCGTCGAGGCGATGCAGGAATTCCGCGTGCAGACCAGCACTTCCAGCGCCGAATTTGGACGAAATGCCGGCGCTCAGATCAACACAGTCAGCCGGAGCGGCTCAAACAGCCTGCATGGGGAGCTGTTCGAATTCAACAGGAACTCAGCTCTCAGCGCGCTAAACGCCCTGTCACTCTACAGGGGCGGCACGTTTGATGCGTTTTCGCAGGACGCGCGCGTCAACGAGATTGAGAACGGGACATCAAGCCTCTTCCCCACGCCAGTGCTAAGTGATCCTGTCCTGAACAAAATATTTCAGGGTGGACGTGAGCTTCCTCTGAATCAAAACCAGTTCGGCGCCAACTTGGGCGGACCCATCAAGAGAAATAAGGCATATTTCTTCTTTAATTGGGAGAGCTTTCGGGCAGCCAATCCTCGCCCAGTGTTTGAGCGGGTTCCAGACATGTCGGCCCGCAGTGCGTCAGCGTGTGCGACGCAGGACGCCCCAGTGTACGGAAAACCCACCTGCCAGCCCGGAGCCTTGAACTTGGCTAATTTCTATCCGGCGCCCAACGTGCCCGCCAGTAGCGTTGACAGTACTGTCCAAACTAGTCAATATGGCAGCTTTTCAAGT
>Ga0116217_10003786_pt1 | contig 13628 bp, 14 predicted proteins | sample Sb_taG_6_FD_89697 | JGI IMG/M metagenome (GOLD analysis project Ga0116217, IMG submission 89697) | Peat soil microbial communities from Weissenstadt, Germany - Sb_50d_4_PS metaG | ecosystem: Environmental > Terrestrial > Soil > Wetlands > Peat | place: Germany: Weissenstadt | collected 2010-09-21 | reverse complement strand
TCAAAACATCAGGTTCCGGCCAACGCATGTAGAATCCCCTGTTGCCGGAATCCAGCGGCGCTGGAATCCATCCGGCAAGACCGCGAATCCAAAATGCCATGAAAGCTATTCAAGTCAAACAACCTGGTGGGCCGGAGGCGATGGAACTGGTGGAGTTGTCGGTTCCCGAGCCCAAGGCGAATGAAGCGGTGGTGAAGCTGGCCGCTTCGGGCGTGAACTTTATTGATGTGTACTTTCGCGAAGGGCGCTACAAGGCTCCGCTGCCGTTGGTGCTGGGGCAGGAGGGCGCGGGCGTGGTGACGGCGGCGGACGCTGACGTTAAGTCGGTGAAGCCGGGAGATCGCGTCGCCTGGTGCGGGCTGCTGGGATCGTACGCCGAGTATGCGGCCGTGGCCGCGGACCGGCTGGTGCCGATTCCGTCGGGCGTGACCGACCAGCAGGCTGCGGCAGCGATGTTGCAGGGCATGACGGCGCACTATCTTTCGCACGACACGTATCCGTTGAAGCGCGGGGAAACGGCGCTGGTGCACGCGGCGGCCGGAGGCGTGGGATTGCTGCTGGTGCAGATGGCGCACAACATTGGCGCGCGCGTGCTTGCGACCGTCTCGACGGAAGAGAAGGCGAAGCTAGCGCGGGAAGCGGGAGCGGACGAAATCATTCTCTACACGCAATCCGATTTCGAAGTGGAGACGAAGCGGCTGACTGGGGGCAAGGGCGTCGACGTGATCTACGATTCGGTGGGCAAGACGACGTTCGAGAAGGGGCTGAACGTACTGCGTCCGCGGGGGATGATGGTGCTGTTCGGCGGATCGAGCGGTGCGGTGCCTCCGTTTGATCTGATTGCGCTGTCGACGAAGGGGTCGCTCTATGTGACGCGACCCACGCTGGGGGCCTACATCGCGACGCGGGAAGAATTGATGGCGCGGTCGGGCGCGGTGTTTGGCATGATGGCGGCCGGCAAACTCAAGTTGCGGATCGAGCATACGTATCCCTTGGCCGAGGCGCAGCGGGCCCATCAAGATCTGGAAGGACGGAAGACTACGGGGAAATTGCTGCTGATACCGTAGCGCGCATCTTTCACGCTGCTAGTCATCAACACGTTGTCATCCTGAGCGAAGCGAAGGACCTCATGTACTTCCCGGCAGCGCCAACGTAGCCGGCTAAGTGCATAGGTCCTTCGCCCCGCAGAAACCGCGGGTCTCAGGATGACAAAGCGGAATTAGCGATTGAGAGTCATCAAGGAATTCCATGAAAGCAATTCGCGTGCAGCACACGGGCGGGCCGGAGGTGATGGAACTCGCCGAGGTCGTCGTCCCGCAGCCGAAGCCGGCTGAGGCAGTGGTGAAGGTTGCGGTGGCCGGCGTGAACTCGATAGATGGCCACTTCCGCGATGGAAGTCTGCGGACGCCGCTGCCGTTTATTCCCGGACAGGAAGGCGCGGGCGTGGTGACGGCGGTCGGCCCGCAGGCGAGAACGGTGAAGGTTGGCGACCGCGTGGCGTGGAGTGGAGCGCTGGGGTCGTATGCCGAGTACGTGGCGGCCACCGCGGAGGGCCTCGTTCCAGTGCCCGCGACGATCACCGACCAGCAAGCTGCCGCGGCGATGGTGCATGGGTTGACCGCGCACTATCTGGCCAATGACGCGCACAAACTGAAAGCGGGGGAAACGGCGCTGGTGCACGCGGCGGCGGGTGGCGTTGGATTCCTGTTGGTGCAGATGGCGCGGGCGATCGGGGCGCGGGTGATTGGCACGGCGTCGAGCGACGAAAAAGCAGCGCTGGCGCGCGAGGCGGGCGCGGACGAAGTGATCATCTTTACCAGGCAGGATTTTGAGGCGGAAGTGAAGCGCCTGACCGGCGGCAAGGGCGTCGATGTGGTGTACGACGGCGTGGGCAAGGCGACGTTCGAAAAAAATCTGAACGTGATGCGGCTGCGCGGGATGCTCGTGCTCTACGGCATGTCGAGCGGCCCGGTGCCACCGGTGGATCCGGCGAAGCTGTCGGAGAAAGGGTCACTGTACATGGCGCGCACCACGCTGGCGCACTTCACGGCGACCCGCGAGGAATTGCTGGCGCGCACGGGCGCGCTGTTCGCGATGATCGCGGAAGGCAAGCTCAAGCTGCGGATTGCGAAGACGTATCCGCTGGCGGAGGCTCCGCAGGCGCACCGCGACATGGAAGCCCGAAAGATCGCGGGCAAGTTGCTGTTGATCCCGTGAGAATCAAGAGCTTCCACCACAGAGGACACAGAGGATGCCACTTGACCTTCTCAAATTAGCCGTAGGTTTGGAAAATCCATCGCATAGCGATTGATGTCACGGGTCATCAGCCGATCGGCTTTCAGCAGGGCATGCGAGGCGATCAGGAAGTCCGCCAGTAGACGCTTCGGCGAACCTCCGCCGGAGCGGCGGCGCCGAACGGCATATGCCGCGAAGCTCCTTGCCGCGAGCCGCCAAACATCTTCTCCAAGATCGAAGTCAACCGCGATGGAGCTTTCCGTGAGGGCCTTTTCAGTGCGCTCGAGATTGATCCCGGGGATGGCCGAAAGCTCGACGAAGACAGGACCGCTTATCACCAGCGCTCCTTCGGCACGAACTCTTAACAACTCGGCGACGATCATCGCGGCCGTGGGCGCCCCGGATAAAATGGGCGAGAGGATGTTTGTATCAAGAGCCGTCCTCATTCGTAGTCTTTATCGCTGCGCATATCGTCGATCCAGGTCTTTATCTCTTCTTCCCCGCCGGGGAACGGTGGCGCAAGTCCGATGAGCTTTTCGAATGGGTTGGCTTCCGAGCGGGCCGGGCGGAGCACGGTGCGGCCTTCCTCCACCACAAACTCAACCCGGTCGCCGGGTTCCAACCCAAGGCGTTTGCGGATTTCCTGGGGAACGGTGATCTGGCCTTTGCTGCTGATTGTGCTGGAGTTCTTCATCTTTACTTACAAGCTTTACTTCTTTACTTAACAGTAAAGAATAGCGCACTTCAGCCCTATCCGTCAATGGGATTTCCGCCGCCCGGCAGACGCCGAAACCTAGAAAAGCCGGGCTGCGCCCGGCGGACAGCCGAGGGCGGCTGTCCCTACAGAAATCTCGCTTAGCGCTTGCGGGTGTAGTTGCGCGCGTATCCTGGCGGTTCTTTCCCGAGCAACAATCTTGCATCGTTGATGGGTTTGCCTGCGATCATCTCCAGGGGCACGACTCCGGCCCAGGTGGGAAACGAATAATCCTCTTCGTCGTCGATGGGCGGGCCGATGCGGACTTTCGCGGAGAACTCTTCGATGGGCACGCGCAGCACCGAAGTGGCTTTGAGTTCGGGTTCGTTGGGCTGGCGTGCGTCGTCCCAGCGTCCGGGCAGGATGTGTTCCGACAGGATGCGCAGAGCCGCCAGCTTTTCTTCGGGATCATCGACCAGCGTTGCCTTTCCCAGAATCACCACCGAGCGGTAATTCATGGAGTGATTGAAGACGGAGCGGGCCAGCACCAGTCCGTCGAGCAGAGTCACGGTGATGCAGATGGGCGCGCCGTCTTTGTTTTGCATGGTCTGCATCTGGCGCAGCATGCGGCTGGCGGCCGAGCCGTGGATGTAGAGGCTGGCGTCCTTGCGGCCGTACGAGGTTGGGATCACGAAAGGCTGGCCGTCGACGACGAAGCCCACGTGGCAAAGGAATCCTTCGTCGAGGATGCGGTACACGGTATCGCGATCGTAGACGGCACGATCGGCTTCGCGGACGACACGAGTCCGCGCGCTGGGCATTTTCGTTTCAGGCATGGAGGAACGTACTCCGGGCAAGCGCCAAGGATGGATAAAGGACGAGTGTAACACTGGGAATCGGACGTCAGACCTCGGACCTCAGACTTCGGACCTCGGACGTTCCGGCTTCCGGCTTCAGATCCTCTCGCCACGTTTTTTTTGCTGAGGTCCGAGGTCTGAGGTCCGGAGGTCAAAAAAATCTGGATTCCGCGATCCCACGGAATCCAGAGGAAGAGGACCGGGCGAACGAAAATCGCTACCAGTTCAGTTTCATGGCGAACTGGAACTGGCGCGGATCGCCGGCGGCGGTGACCTGCCCGGCGTACTGGAAGAACGGGTTGACAGCGGCCACGTTCATCTTGTTGGCGACGTTGAACATGTCAGCAATCAGGTCCATGTTGATGCGCTCGCGGAAATGGACGCGCTTGGACACCCGCATGTCACCGAAGACCGTCCATGGGGTAATGCCGGCGTTGCGGCCCAGGTTGCCGTCGAGCTGCAACAGAGTGGGAGCGCTCCCCCTCGCGACGAAGCCGTTGATGCAGGGCTCCTGCAGGGTTCCGCTCGGCGAGTACTTCGATTGGTAGACAGGGCCGCAGGCGGGATCGACGGTGGTGTTGGGTCGTCCGGTGAGGGACTCCAACTGCAGGTTGTCGAAGTTGCCGGTAATAATGTTGAAGGGCCGTCCGGAGGAGACGTCCACGATGGGAGCGAACGTCCAGTCGCTGAAGAACTTGCCGGAAAAGCCGTGGCCTGCGATCTTGCCCGTCTGAAAGACTGAGCTGATCACCAGGCGATGGCGCTGATCGAACAGCGATGAGGAACGATCGAGGCCTGGGTAGTAACTGTCTTGTGGCGTCAGCGTGGATTGCAGATCAGTGGAGTCGTCAATGGAATGCGACCAGGTATAGGACGCCAGCAGTTCATAGTGGTTGCTGAAACGCTTGCGCAGGTTGGCGGTGAAACCGTGGTAAATCGAGCTGCCGTTGGAGTAATTGGCGTCCATGTCGCCGAAGGGGATGCAGCCGGTGTAGGAGAAGCCGTTCTGAAACGAGGGGCTGCAGGTTGCGTTGAAGCCCGGGATGGCCTGAGCAACCTGGATCGCTTGGGTTACGCAGGGTGCAGGGGCACCACCGGCAGCTAAGTTGTACCCTGCAGCAATGGATGGGTTGAGTCCGCCCGGACGGAAGAAGTTCATGAGCGGCGCATCCACGAACGGGTAGGGCCCCAGCGGCGACGAAGATCCACCGGGGTTGCACCCGGTGACGGTGAATGGGCTGGCGGGCGGCGTACCGCCCGTGGCGAGCGCGTCGTAGTAGGCCGCCTCAAAGTTGGCCGCGATCAGATCGCCGCGAACCGTGCTGGCGTTGATGGGGCGGTTCAGGTGACGGCCACCGTTGAAATTATAGGCAAGGCTCAAAGCAAAGCCGTGACCAAGGTCGCGCTCGATGGTGACATTCGCCTGTTGGGCGTAGGCGTACACGAAGTTCTTGGCCTGCGGATAACCGAAAGGTTGGAAAGCGAGCGGCAGGAACGTAGACTGGCCCAGGTTGCTCAGGTTGAGGTTCAGGAAGTTCTGGTTCAGGAATACGGATTGAGGGTAGTTGAGAGACGTGAATTGCTGCTGGTCCGGCAGATAGCCAAGGCTCGCATTGGCCAGCGGAAATGCTGAGGGCGCGCAAGCGGACTGGTTCTGCAATCCCTGAAAAATCGGAATGGCATTGAGGTTGCCGGGACTTGGCGATCCGGTGCAGAACCCGGTGCCGGCGAAAAACAGCTGGCCGCTGGAAGAACCGTCGGAGGCGTCGCCCAGGAAATAGAGACCGAGCAGCGGGTGGTCAAAAAACATGCCGTAAGAGGCGCGGATCACGGTTTTACCGTCTCCATTAGGGTCTACGGCAATGCCGAGGCGCGGCTGGAAGTTGTTCTTGTCGGTCTGGATACCCTTTTGCAGACCGAGCTGATTGTAGGCCGCCAGGGCCAGTCCCTGGGGCGGCTTAAACTTAGGTGGGATTTCGACATCATAGCGGAGGCCAAAGTTCAGGGTGACTTTAGGATTGATGCGCCACGAGTCCTGCCAGAACGCGCCGATGGGAATGTTCGTGAACTTGTCGCTGGGGCTCCCCAGGCCCTGGACAAAGCCGGCCGGCAACCCCGCGCCGTAGGCCTGGACGGGCGAGAGGTCGGGGAATGGCGTGTTCGGAATGGGCGAGACAAAACCGAGGCTTGAAGCACTGACGGAGGAGATGTTGTACACGCCGCCATAGTTGACCGTGAAGATGGCTTGGAGCGGGAGGTAGTTGACGTCCACTCCGAACTTGGTGTTGTGCCGCCCGATGCTCCACGAGAAGTTATCAATGAACTGGTAGCGAGTCTCAGTACGCTGAATGTAGGAGTAAGGCTCACGCCCGAAAAAGCCGAAGCCCGTCATGTTGACGGCCGGGTCGGAGCCGCTTGGAGTCTGCGTGTTGTAAAAATAGGAAAGGCCGCGCCGGGCATACTGAAAGCGGAACTCATTCACTCTGCTGGTGCCCATGGCCCAGGTCTCCTGCACGGTGCCGGCGATGTCCCGATAAGTTTGCTCCGAAGTGCGCGAGTAGGCGTTCTGCCCGAAAGACTGGTCCTGCCCGCTGACCTCGATGCCGGTCACCGTGCTGGGGCTGACCTTGACGTTGAACATTAACCGGTTGGCGCTGGTCAGATTGTGATCAATCCGCAGCGAGTAAAGGCTGGTGCCTTCAAAGACCGGGAAATTGCCCGCCTGCGAACCCAGCGACTGGTAGGAAGCGGGAACGAAACATGTCGTCGTTGTCGGGTTGCAAGTGGTCGGAAAACCGGCGAGGTTGGGAGTGCCACCAGTCAGACCCAAAGGCCACTGGCCATTGACCGCCATGCCGGAAGATGCGCCGACGAGGCCCAGATACGTCGCGACTTCCTGCGCGAATGGGTTATTGCCGCCATTCGCGCCCACCGCCGCCAAAACGGCCGGACAGGTCAAGAACCCAATCTGGCCAGACGGGCACGGCGAGCCCGATGCCGGCTGTTCCGGAGTGAGCTGGAGGTTCACGCTGCCCGAAGGAGCGCCGAAAAACATCGAAGCATCGAAAGGCGTAAGTCCAAAATTGCCCTGCCCGATCGACGAGAATCCCGTCTCATGTCTCCGCGTGATCTCGTACGAGAAGTAGTAGAACGTCTTGTCTTTCTTGAGCGCGCCGCCGAATGCGGTGCCCGCCTGCACCCGGGTGTAGGCCGGATTCGAAACCGTGCTGAACGGATTCACCGCCTGGAAATTGCGATTACGCAGATAGCCGTACACGTCGCCGTGAAAATCATTCGAGCCCGAGCGGGTGATGATGTTGACCACGCCGCCGGCGGCGCGGCCATATTCCGCGGCGTAACTGTTGGTGATGATCTGGAATTCCTGCACCGCTTCCTGAGAAACAGTGGAGCGCACGCCGTTGACCGAATTGTCGGTAGCATCGGTGCCGTCCACGTTAACCAGATTGGATCGGCCGCGCTGGCCGCTCATGTTCAGCCCGGAAGTGGGAGCCGCGCCCAGGTTGGGGGCGGAGTCGTGCACGACTTGGGAATCGGTCAGCGTGAAATTGATGTAGTTACGGCCGTTGATGGGGAGATTATCAATGCGGCGCTGGCCAATGGTGTCGGTCGTCGAACTGCGCGAGGTCTCCACCAGCTCTCCCTGCGCGCTGACCTCCACAATTTCCTTGCCGCCAGAGACCGAGAGGTTGACAGGCAGATCCACCAGTCCGCCCACGGTGATGCTCACATCGGTATCGGTGGTCTTTGTGAATCCCGCGGCTTCGACCGTGACCGAGTAATTGCCCGGCGGCAGCAATTGCGCGCTGTAGCCGCCCTGGCCATCGCTGGTGGCGGTTCGCTCCAGGCCCTTGGCAGCGTCCCGCACGGTCACCGCGGCGCTGGTCACGAAATTTCCGTGGGGATCCTTCACGGTGATATGCAGATCGCCGGTGGCGGCGCCTCCCTGACCGAAACAAATGGCGGAGAGCAGCAGGACAAGCAACGACGAGGCGACGGCTTTGACGGTACGGATCATGAGGTTCTCCCTTGGACTCGCGAAGGCGAGCAGACGGCGGGAACGATTCCCACGGCAGATTGCCGATGTAGTCACGAAATGGTTGGAACGCTTTGCTGCCCGGTGGTTTTTATAACAGAATGGCCCTCGAAAACAAGTCAGTAAATGAGATGGGTCGTTTCCAGGTTACCCCGCCAAGTTTGGTGAATGTAACTGCTTGCGTCGGGCAGCATAGCAAAACATCCGTCGCATGTCAGTGATCGAATCTCAGCGGCTGCGGTGGAGTGTGATCAGAATCACAAAGTGGACGCAAGGCGCACCGGGACCGCCGGATTCTGCAACCTGCCCAGCAGCATGGCGGAGCCGTTCAGCCGCTCGTAGTCGCCAAGGATGGGAGCGACAGCCAGACCAGAGTTCGGCCAGGCGAGGGCAACATAAATCCTGAGCAGCGCGAAGGTGGCGTTGCGGCGCAGCAACAGCGCGTTGTCGACCAGTTGGCGGGCGGCTTCCGCAGTATCGGCGTCGCCGGCGGTTAACGCGGCCTGACCCATGCGGATTAGCACGGCGGCGTTTCTTCCCGCAGTTTGAACGTAGGCAGCCATGGCGCGCAGGCGCTCGCGCCGCATCAGGCGAAGCTCGGGGGCAGACAAGCGGCGACGCAGGTAGTCGTCTTCCGCTGGATCGATGAGATTGCGGAAGGCCTCGACGTCAATAGGCTGAATTTGTCCGGCGAGGCCTGCGCCAGCGGAAATCTGCAGGCTGCGAGAAACGGCGGCGCCAAGAATGAAGATCAGCGCGAGTGCGGCGGCGATTACAAGAACGATGGCTAAACTCATGGTCGGACCAGACGCTCCAGTTCCCGGTTCCAGACGTCGAGATGATTCTCGGGTAGGGGAACCGCGGGGCTCGCTGCAACTTTCGCGGGGACGAGCAGGTAGTAAACCCATATCAGGACGCAAGCATGGAAGGTTGCCATGTTGAGAAAATCGAGAAGATTCCGTTCCTCGATCAAGCCCCCATTGGCCGCAACGGCCCAAGTCGCTAGGTGCACACACGCTGAGATGGCAAGGCCCAAGGCAATTCCGAAAGTCGGTCGCGTCGCGGTCAGCCGGAAGTGTGCCGAAAACAAGAAGATAAACAGCAGGAGGCCAGACTCAATCAGGTATGTGCTTTGTTCCAGCACATGCGCTCCAGAGACGATTCCGAAACGACCGCTCTTCGGAGCACCGGCGGCAGCCAAGGCCGCCGCGAATACCAGGAAGATCCCTACTCCACGGATCATGAATTTGCCCAGCTTTGCGACGGCAGGATAGGTATCGAAGACCCGACCGAAAATCTCGCCGATTAGCGCAAACTTCAGCAAGCCTTCTGCCATCAAGCCCGCCCAGAAGATCCGCCACCACCACTGCGGGGTAACCGAGGGGATTATGTCGGCAGCGTAGAGGGCCAGTTGATCGAGGGCACTCACGACGGCAAACGCGAAGAAAAATGGATACGCCTTGTGAAGACGACGCTTCCATAACAGAAAGGCGAGAGCCAACAGGATCAGGTTGGGGCCGACCCAAAGGTAGTACCAAAGTAATGAGTGGGCCTGCAGCATGGCGGTGGAAACTATACCGCTATTGGCAGCAGGCCACAACCTGTGGTCGTTTCTTGTTCTGTTTTCGTAAGATCAGCGAGTTCGTCGCGAAACCCGCAGATCCCTCATGCACAATCGACGGGTGAGGGTGTCACGGCTTGCACAATGTCGTGCCACAATTGGTGGTGCCCGGTCCGCCATCGGCCTTGACCACGGTTGGAATCACCAAAGTGTTGAGCAAGAGGACGGCTGCGGCGAGGACGAATAGAGCACGTTTCATGGTTGTTTTCTCCTTGTGACTGCGAATTGGACCGTGATAGTTTCATGGGCGCAGGCGCAGCCGCAATGGGTTGGCAAACCTTCGAGCGTTCGGAATTCGTAACAAGATGACGCTAAAATCCGCTCTTCAGGACGTGAAAGAAACCACCTTGGCGGCCGTTTCGGGGCTGCTGGGGAAGCTGGTGTATCTGGCTTCCCTGCGCCGCGCCCAGGGCCGGTACGAGCACTGGGGGATGGAACTGGTGCACGGGCCGGAGTCCTCAGAACGCGCGTTGAAGACGGCCCACACCGAGATTGTGGCCGGAGTTTTGCGGACGCCGCTGGCGGTGCTGGTCGAGGATCTGGACGAATCGAGCCGTGCTGCTGGGGTGGCAGCTCAGGAGTATGTCGAGGCGATGCGCAGGCGATTCGACGACTTGCTGCCGGGCGAGCGCGCGGACTCACCCGCCGCCAGTCACCTCAATTCAGTGCTGCTGGCGCTTTCGAGCCTGGAGAAGAATCGAGGGCGTGCCACTCGGTCAATTTCATAGCGACCCCGACGACCTGGCCGAGCACCTCGGCTTCCTGCGGGTGGCGCAGGATCCGCACCGGAACGGGAGACAAGGGATGAGGTTGCAGAATGATTTCTTCCTTGCGCATGCTGCACCAGCAGCAAGTGTGGCCCTCGCGGGTTTCCACAAAGTAGATGGGACGCTCGTATTCCGACCGCCAGGAGCCTTCCACTACTTTATTTTTGGATTCGTCCACCTGGATGAAACTGCCGGGGGGAAGAATAGGATACATGGTGAAATCCTGGGTGCCGACGTAGCCGTAGGTAAAATCGCTGTTGGCAAATTGCGCGAGATAGGCGACGGGAACCAGTCCCCACTGCTCGACCATGCGGCCCAGATTCGTGGTGCGACGGTCGTCAAATCCAGGATCGAGACGCACCGGCACCTGCACCGAAGACAGTCCGGCCAATGCGTCGGACACATGCGATTTCGGCGGAGAAACCAGGCCGAGGTCGGAGGCCATGTTATTGATGTCAACGCCATACCAGGACATCAACTCGCGAATATCTCTGCGGTAGATCACCGACAGGGTGTAGAGCCGGAAGATGCTGGGTAAAATGCCTTTGGTTTCGATGTCGGACAGACGGCTGGGAGGAATGGAAAATTCTTCGTTGCGATATTTGTCGGCAACGCGCGCGCTCGAGTTCTCCACGTCTCGCATGGTGAGGCCGAGTTTCTCGCGCAACGTCCGAAGGCTTTTTCCCGCCGGTAGCATGGGTGCGCCTCAAAATAAAGTGGGGGAATCATACCAAAGGTGAGGCGCATTGTGGCCGCGGATTGTGAAAAATTTCGCGCTCTCAGGTGCTGTTACGAATTCCGAACACGCGCCGTCCCTTGTCCTGCGCGCAAGAGCGAGCGTTCGCCGTATGCCATGACGTGGACCCGGCTTCCACTCCCGCCCTGTGTATTTCTTGTGCATGTTCGGATTTCGTAACAAGCCTGACGGGAAGCTAAGGATTTCCCCGTCGCCGGCTGAGCCTCCCGCGCGCTGGATTTCGGGACGTCGGAATTTACTCGTCAATTTAAGGATGAAATGCGGGGGTGACATTTGTCACGCCATTCGCGTGATGGATGGCACTGGCGCCCTCATTCTCTCTCGGCGATGATGCCATCACGGTGGGAGGAAAAAACAATTCCCGCCGGACGGCGTAGACCGCGCCGGGAGGACTGAAGATGATCGCAACCCTGGAGCAACCTCAGAGCGCGGATGTGGCGAACTCGGATCTGGTGGTCGCCAGTCTGGAAGGCGTGAACAAAAATTATGGAAGCGTGCGGGCGCTGCGCGGCGTCGACTTCCGGGTGCGTGCCGGAGAACTGGTGGCGTTGCTCGGCCCGAATGGCGCGGGCAAGACGACAGCCGTGAAGTTGCTGCTGGGACTGCTGCAACCCAATTCGGGAAGAGCACGCGTTTTCGGTGGCGACCCCACGAATCCTGAAAACCGGATGAGAACGGGCGCCATGTTACAGGTGGGACGAGTTCCGGAAACGTTGCGCGTCCGCGAGCACATCGACCTGTTTTCGAGTTATTACCAGAAACCGATGGCGGCGACGGACGTGCTGGCCGCCGCCGGCCTTGAAAAGGTGAGCGACCGCAAGTTCGGCGATCTGTCTGGAGGGCAGAGGCAGCGTGTGCTGTTTGCGCTGGCTATCTGCGGCGATCCCGACCTGCTTTTTCTGGATGAGCCGACCGTCGGTCTTGACGTGGAAGCGCGGCGCATGTTGTGGGACGAAATTCGCCGGATGGTCGCGTGCGGCAAGACCGTGCTGCTCACCACGCATTATCTGCAGGAGGCCGACGCGCTCGCCGACCGCGTCGCCGTCATCCATCAGGGCGAAATTATTGCCCAGGGAACTCCGGCGGAGATCAAAGCGAAAACCGCGGGCAAGCGGATTCGCTGCATCACCAGCCTCAGCCTGAACGCTCTGCGCCAGATTCCGGGTGTCACTGAAGTAAAAGAAGATCGCGAGGCGGTTGAGATTCACGCGGTCGAGGCCGAGCCGATTGTCCGCGAACTGCTGGCGCGGGATGCAGGGCTCTCCGGCCTGGAAGTCACCAGCGCAGGGCTGGAAGAGGCGTTTCTGGATCTGACGCGCGATACCACGAGCGAAGCCAATCATTCCAACTGAAGCAAACAGATAGGCGAGCATTGGAGAAAACATTATGACGACGACCACCGCAAACCTGACCCTGAGCCGCCCGCTAGTACAGCGTTCGCCGCGACACACGGCGATGATTTATATGAAGGAAGCGAAGTACGAGTTTCTGAAAAACCTGCGGCTGCGCATGTATACGGTGTCGGTGTTGAGTTTTCCGATCATGTTCTACGTGCTGTACGGGCTGGTGCTGTACTCGAAGGAGCACCTGGCGGGCGCTCCGGTGCCCGCGTACATGATCGCGACGATGGGAGCGTTCGGCGTGATGGGCGCGTCGTTGTTTGGAACCGCAGCGGGACTGGCTTCAGACCGCGGCTTGGGATGGCTGCAGGTGAAGCGCGCCAGCCCCATGCCGCCGTTCGCCTATTTCGCCGCGAAGGTGGTGACCAGCATGATTTTCAGTTTGACGATTGTGCTGGCGATGTTTGCGCTGGGATACTTTTTCGGCGGAGTGCGCATGCCTCTCGGCCAATTTGCCCTGCTGATGGGAACGCTGGTGGCGGGTTCGCTGCCGTTCTCGGCGATGGGACTGGCGCTGGGATACTTCACGGGGCCGAACTCGGCGCCTGCAACCATCAACCTGATTTATCTGCCGATGTCGTTCTGCAGCGGGTTGTGGGTGCCCTTCATGTTCCTGCCGAAAATTATGCAGCAGATCGCGGTCGTGATGCCGCCGTATCACCTGGCGCAGCTGGCGCTGGGAATCGTGGGAGCGGGAAGTCATGAACCGAATGCGGCGCACTGGGAAATGCTGGCCGCTTTCACCATGATCTGCCTGGGCGTGGCCCGCATCGGGTTCCAGCGCGACCAGGGAAAACTGTACGGATAAATTCGTTCGGCGGTCGGATGAGCATCGAGGAGGTCACTATGAGCGCAAACTTAAGAAAGTCGATCGGCGGGGCGAGTGTTCTGATCCTCTTCGGCCTGGTTGCCTTGTTCGGCGGCGAAAAATGGCTGGTAGCCTTGATTCCCGCGGCTATGTTGGTGTGGTATGGAACCAGGCCCATCCTTACGCGGGGCCGGAATTGACTGCCGGGGGAGAATAGAAGAAGTCATCCATGCAACTTGAAGATAGCGACGCGTGTGGCACGGGCAGTCGGCTGAAGCTGAAGCCCTGGAGGATGGTCCTGAAGGACAAGGATCACGGATGGAGTCCTCTGCTCTGGGTGATTTATCTCGGCTTCTTCTTTATGGATCCGGTGATGAGTCACGCGGGCTTCAGGCTGTGGCTCCTCGATGGCCTCGGTGCGGCAGTATTCCTCGT
>Ga0116217_10003782_pt1 | contig 13648 bp, 9 predicted proteins | sample Sb_taG_6_FD_89697 | JGI IMG/M metagenome (GOLD analysis project Ga0116217, IMG submission 89697) | Peat soil microbial communities from Weissenstadt, Germany - Sb_50d_4_PS metaG | ecosystem: Environmental > Terrestrial > Soil > Wetlands > Peat | place: Germany: Weissenstadt | collected 2010-09-21 | reverse complement strand
GTCGCCGTGCTGGCGACCACCGACGGGCGGCACTTCCGCACCGTGGCCCGGCTCCGGGTGCCGGTGCGCTATCCGGCGGTCGCCGCCACCGGCGGGAAGATCTACGTCTTCGGCGGCCAGGCGGTCGGCGGAACGGGTCAGGCCGTCGACGCCATTCAGGTTGTCGACCCCTCCACCCACCGTGTGGTCGTGGGCGGTCACCTGCCCGAGGCGCTCCAAGCCGCCGCGGCCGTGAACCTCGGCGGCGTCGTCTACCTGGCCGGTGGCTCCAGTCCCGTCCCCCAGGCGGTGACCGCGGGGGTGGGCACCACCGTGGTCGCGCCGCCTTCCTCGAGCGGCCTGAACACCGTCTCGACCATCTGGGCCTTCGACCCCCGTCGGGACCGGCTACTCGTGGCGGGCCGACTCCAAGAGCCGGTCTCCAACGCCGGAGTGGCCGTCGTCGGCGGCCGAGCGTGGATCGTGGGTGGCGAGCTCAACGGTGCGCCGGTCTCGGCGGTCCAGATGCTCCGGCCGGACGCGTCGTTCGGGACGGCGGGCGTGGCGGGGGCGGGCTCCCCGTACTTCGGCACGAAGCTCCTCGTCGCCGACCGGGGCAACAACCGCCTCCTCCTGCTCGACCCGGCCATGCACGTCGACTGGACCTACCCGTCGGCGAGCTCTCCGCCCAACCCGTCGGGCTTCTACTTCCCCGACGACGCCTTCTTCGTGAACAAGGGCAAGGCCATCATCACCAACCAGGAACAGAACGAGACCATCGAGGAGATCGCGTATCCGTCGGGAAAGCTGATCTGGTCCTATGGCCACCCCGGCCAGCCCGGCTCGGCGCCCGGGTACCTCCACGAACCCGACGACGCCTATCTGCGGAAGAACGGCCAGATCACCGTGGCCGACGCCGACAACTGCCGGGTGCTCGTGATCAACAAGAACGGGACGTTGGCCGACCAGATCGGGACGACGGGGACCTGTGTCCACAACCCGCCCAGCTCGATGGGATCTCCCAACGGCGACACCCCGCTCGCAGACGGCAACCTGCTCGTCTCGGAGATCAACGGTGCCTGGGTGAGCGAGTACACCCTCTCGGGGACCCTCGTGTGGACCCTGCACCCGCCGATCGGCTATCCCTCGGACCCCCAGCAGCTCGGCCCCAACCTCTACCTGGTCGCCGACTACTCCCAGCCGGGCCAGGTGTTGGAGTTCACCCGCACCGGACAGATCCTCTTCGACTACGACGTCACAAGTGGTCCCGGAATGCTGGACCACCCGTCACTCGCCGAGCGGCTCCCGAACGGCGTGATCATGTTGAACGACGACTACGCCAACCGGATGGTGGCGATCGACCCGGTCACCCAGGCCCTCGTGTGGCAGTACGGAGTCACCGGGCACGGGGGGGCCGTTCCGGGCATGCTCAACACCCCCGACGGGTTCGACGTGCTGGCGCCCGACGGAACCACCCCAACCCACCCCGCCACCGGGTGAGGACGGCGCGCCGATCCGGCGACGGGTCGGCGCGGGAACGGGGTCCACCCGCGCCCTCGGACGAGAAGCCGTGTCCCCTCAGCCGACCGGGGCGAGCGCGTCGAACCCCAGCGCCGCCTCGACGGCCGCCGCCGTGCGGATCACGACCAGGTCGCCGTGGCTCGGCCCGACGAGCTGCAGTCCGACCGGCAGCCCCGACGCGCTGAGACCGGCGCAGACGGTGGCGGCCGGTGAGCCGCTCATGTTGAACGGGTAGGTGAAGCTGACCCACGCCGGAGTGGTCTCACCGTTCACGATCCCAAATTGGCCGAGGTCGAGCGGAGGGGCGAGGCCGGCGCAGGTGGGCGTGAGGAGGATCCGGGCGTCCCCGAAGAGTTTCACGAGGCGGAGATTGACCCGATGGCACTCGTCGAGCGCGTCGGCCATCTCGCGGCCCGTCACCGAGCGCGAGCGCTCGAGCAGGTTGGCGAGACCGGGGTCGAGCCCCTCCCAGTCGCCGCCATAGCGCTCGTCCAGGCTCCGCAGGAGGTAGACGCCGATCAGCGTGATCCAGCTGGTCACGGGGTCGACGTCGAAGACCGAGTCGATCTGGACCACCTCGGTGCCGAGGGACTCCAAGACCGCGACCGCCCGCTCGCAGATCGCGAGGACCTCGGTGTCCACGGTGGCGTACCCGAGCGTTGGCGACCACAGCACCCGGGCCGGCGGGTGGGGGTCCTCCAGGGCGGCCAGCCACGAGGCCTCGGGGCGGGGGAGCGAGCGCAGATCGGTCGGCTCCGGCGCGACGACGGTGTCGAGCGCGGCCACGACGTCGGCCATGCGACGAGCCATCGGCCCCTTCACCGACAGGCCGGGCCAGCCGGGTGGCTCGGGGCCGCCGATCGGCACGCGGCCGAGGGAGGTCTTCATCCCCGACAGCCCGCAGCACGACGACGGGATGCGGATCGACCCCCCACCGTCGGAGCCGGTGGCGAGCGGGACCATCCCGGCCGCCAGCGCCGCCGCCGTGCCCCCCGAGTAGCCGCCCGGGGAGTGGTCGAGCTGCCACGGGTTCTTGGTCGCGCCGACGAGGCTGTTGGTCGTCACCCCGGTCCAACCGAACTCCGGGGTGTTGGTCTTGCCCACCACGACGCAGCCCGCGGCGCGCAGCCGGGCCACGAGGACCGAGTCGTGCTCGGCCGGAGGATCGTCGGCCCACTTGGGAGAGCCGTGCGTGGTGCGAAAGCCGGCCGCGTCCTCGAGGTCCTTCACACCGATCGGCACGCCGGCGAGCGGACCCGGATCGCCGCCGCCGGCGATCACGTGATCGATCGCCGCGGCCTGATCGAGGGCGCGCTCGCCGTCGAACGACACGAATGCGTTCAGCACCGGGTTGAGCGCCTGGATCCGGCCGAGCGCCACCGCTGCGACCTCGCGGGCCGAGCACTGCTTGGCGCGGACCGCCGCCGCGATCGACACCGCCGAGTCACGTCGGAAATCGATGTCCATGGAACCCGCCCAGCCCTTACGCGGAGGGTGACAGGCCGCGCACGGCCGCCTCGAGCTCGAGCCCGATCGGCAGCACCATGGGGGCAGGCACGGTCACGCCGTTCTCGGCGTACCGGGCGATGGTGGCCCGGCACTGGTCGAGCGAGCCGTGGACCACCAGGTCGTCGACGGCCTCGTCCGGGATCGCCTCGAGCGCGCCGCGTCGGTCGCCCGCTGCCCAGCGCTCCCACATGCCCTCGAGCTGCGGGCCCCGTCCGAGCCACCGCTGGAACTCGGCGTAGGCCTCGACGTTCATGTACGCCGCGATCATCCGCCGTCCGACCGCCCGGGCCACGTTGTCGTCCTCGGTCGGGATCACGAAGATCCGGGCCACGACCTCCTTGTGGCCCTCGCCGCCGATCTCGGCGACCGCCTTCTTCACGTCCTCGGCGGACAGCCAGTTGAGGATCGCCCCGTCGGCCTCCCGTCCGGCGAGCGACAGCATGCCGGGCCGCAGGGCGGCCAGGTAGATGGGCGGGGTCACCTCGGGGACCCGGGCCAGCTTGAAGCCCCTCGTCTGGAAGGTCGAGAACTCCGCCTCGACGCGCTCGCCGGTCAGCGCTGCCTTCACGAAGCGCAGAACGTCGCGGACCTTGCGATAGGGGTCCTCGAAGGCGATGCCGTTCCAGCGCTGCACGATCACCTCGGAGGACGAGCCGATCCCGACCGCGAACCGGCCGGGGGCGGCGTCGGCCATCGCCGCCACGGTCTGGGCGATCAGGGCGGGCCCCCTGGTGAAGGCGGGGGCGATGGCGATGCCGAGGTTGAGAGTGGGGGTCCAGGCTGCCGCGAGCGCGAGGGGGGTGAAGCCGTCACCCCCGTCCACCTCGGCGGACCACACGTCGGTGTAGCCGAGGTCGACCAGGAGCTCGTACCAGCGTCGGTGCTCGTGCAGGGGAACGTCGAAAGGGACGGTGATCCCGTGCCGGGTCTGGCCTGCTTCGGCGGCGCTCATGGCCGACCACTGTTGCACCGACGGTCGGTCGTCGCACGACCGGACCAGGACCGGGTCGGAGTCCGATGCCCGGTCCTAACCTCATCGACGCGGCAGTCGGCGGCCCACGGGGGTGGGGCGGCGGAGGAGGACCGCGGCCCGGCACGTGCCGATGCCAAGATCTTCACCGACGAGGTGCTGGTCGCAGTCCGGCCGCCCTCGCGGGCCGGTCCGGGCCGGCCCCTTAGGAGGAACGATGACCACCTACGACCTGCTCATCTCGGGCGGGACCGTCGTCGACGGCTCCGGTGGCGCACCCCGCAGCGCCGACGTGGCGGTCGCCGGCGGTCGCATCGCCGAGGTGGGGAGCGTCTCGGGCCGGGCGAAGCGCACGATCGACGCCGACGGCGCGCTCGTCACGCCGGGATTCGTCGATGTCCACTGCCACTACGACGGGCAGGCGACGTGGGACAGCCAGCTCGTGCCCTCCGCGTGGCACGGGGTGACCACGATCGTCATGGGCAACTGCGGGGTCGGGTTCGCGCCGGTGCACCAGTCCGACCGCGGGAAGCTCATCGAGCTGATGGAAGGGGTGGAGGACATCCCCGGCACCGCGCTGCACGAGGGGCTCGACTGGGCATGGGAGAGCTTCTCGGACTACCTCGACGCTCTCGAGCGCCGGCCGCACGACATCGACTTCGGCGCACAGGTGCCGCACGGCGCCCTGCGCCTCTACGTCATGGGGGAGCGCGGCGCGACCCGGGAGGACGCGACCGACGAGGACATCGAGGCGATGGGACGGCTCGCCCGTGAGGGCGTCGAGGCTGGGGCGCTCGGGTTCAGCACCTCGCGCACGCGCAACCACCGCACGAGCACCGGGGACTTGACCCCGACGCTGACCGCCGCCGCCGACGAGCTCGCCGGGATCGCCACCCTCATGGGCCGGTCGGGGCTGGGTGTTCTCCAGGTCGTGTCGGACTTCGCCCCCTTCGACCAGGAGATGGCGACGATCTTCGGGATGGCCGAGTCCTCGGGCCGCCCGCTCTCGATCTCGGTCGTCCAGGCCGACCGCTTCCCGGATGGCTGGCGCCACGTCATGGAGACCGTGGCGGCCGCCAACCGCAGGGGCCTCCGCGTGACCGCGCAGGTGGCCGCCAGGGCGGTCGGCGTGCTGCTCGGGCTCCAGGCCACCATGGACCCGACCTTCGCCTCGCCGCTGGCCCGGGGCCTGGCCGGGTTGCCGCTGGCCGAGCGGGTGGCCCGCCTCCGCGAGCCGGGTTGTCGCGACGCGGTGATCGCCGAGTTGGAATCGGGCCGGTCCGTCTTCTCGTGGGACCGGGTGTTCCCGCTCGGCGACCCGCCCGACTACGAGCCCCACCCGGACGCCTCGGTCGCGGCGGAGGCGGCGCGCCGGGGGATCAGCCCCGAGACGCTCGCCCTGGACCTGCTGCTCGCCGACGACGGCCGCGCCCTTCTCTATTTCCCGTTCCTCAACTACTCCGATGGGAACCTCGACGCGGCGAGGGCGATGCTCGAGGACGAGCACTCGATCGTCGGGCTCGGTGACGGTGGCGCCCATGTGGGGACGATCTCTGACGGCAGCTTCCCGACCACCATGCTCACCCACTGGGTCCGCGACCGCGCCCGGGGTGCGCGCCTCGACCTGGCCACCGTGGTGGCCAAGCAGACTGCCCGGCCCGCCGCCATGGTCGGGCTGCACGACCGCGGCCGCATCGAGCCGGGAATGAAGGCCGACGTCAACGTCATCGACCTCGACGCCTTGACCCTGCACGCACCGGTGATGGCGTTCGACCTCCCGGCCGGCGGCAAGCGCCTCCTGCAGCGGGCCGACGGCTACCTGCACACCTTCGTCTCGGGCACCGAGGTCTACGCCGGCGGCGAGCACACCGGCGAGCTGCCCGGTCGTCTGGTGCGCGGGGCCCAGCCGGCACCGGCCTCGTAGCGATCCCGTACGAACCTCAGGCCGGCTGCGGCGGTCAACCCCCGCCGCCGGCGGCGAAGCTCACCTCGGCCGTTGTCGCAGTGCCGGCCCGACGCCCGGGGGCGCTGTGCTCCGCCCAGTAGAGGTTGGTGTGGGTGATCACCTTGTCGGGGGGCGGGGCGCCGTACGCAGTGAGGTCCTCGGTCGTGTGCGCGTCGGCGACCAGGGTCACGTCGTAGCCGCGGGTGAACGCGCCGTGGATCGTCGAACGGATGCAGGCGTCGGTCTGGGCTCCCGCGACGACCAACGTGCCCACCCCGCGCTCGGCGAGGACCGCTTCGAGGTCGGTGTCCTCGAAGGAGTCGCCATAGGACTTGTGCACGAGCGGCTCGGAGTCTTCGCGGACCAGCTCGGGCACGTACCGCCAGCTGTCGGAGCCCTTCACCAGGCCCTCGTCGGCGTGTTGGATCCAGACCACCGGCACCTTCTCGGCGCGGGCCTTGTCGACCAGCCTGGTGATGTTGGCGATCACCGAGTCACGGTCATGCGCGTTGGCCACCACCCCGTTCTGGACGTCGACGATCAGAAGAGCGGTGTTGGGCCGGTCGGTCAGGGTCGTCATGCCAGGTCCGCCTTTCGTTCGCCGGATGCTCTTGGCACGGTACCGGTCGGTCGCGACGACATGGCCGGGCCGACCGGCCTCGTCCGCTCACGCCGTGGACCGAGATGCCGGGAAGTGAGCCTCGGCCCGGTGCGAACGGCCGGCCTCGGTGTCGGCGATGGGCATCGGGTCGGATGGTCGGCTCCTAGAGCCAAGAGCCCACCCCGACCGGAGCCGTCTCCATCCGCACCCGGGGCAGCGCCCCGGGGTGGTGGTCACGCAGGAACGCGACCAGGCGCTCGCGCACCTCGCACTGGAGGTCCCACGAGGCCGAGCTGCTGGGGGCACTCATGGTCGCCCGCAGCTGAATCGTCGAGGGGCCGGCGTTGGAGACCTGGAGGTTCCAGACGCCGCCGTCCCAGTTCGGCGACTCCAAGAGGATCTCGTGCAGCCGGGTCCGCAGCTCGTCCACCGGCGCGGTGTGGTCGACCTCGAGATAGACCCATCCGATGATGTCGGCGGTCGAGCGGGTCCAGTTCTCGAAAGGGTTCTCGACGAAGTAGGAGATGGGCAGGACCAACCGCCGCAGATCCCACAACCGGACCACGACGTGGGTGAGGGCGATCTGCTCCACCCGGCCCAACTGTCCCTCGACGACAACGACGTCGTCCACGCGGATGGGCTGGCTCAACGCGATCTGGACGCCGGCGATCACGTTGGCGACGGTCGGCCGCGCCGCGAGCCCTGCGACCAAGCCGACGAGGCCGGCCGAGGCGAGCAGCCCGGCCCCGGCGGCCCGGACCCTGTTGAAGCTGAGCAGCACGATCGCGACCGCGATCATCGAGACGGCGACAACGGTGATTCGCCGGAGGATCTGGACTTGGGTGTGCAGTTGGCGGGCTCGGAGGTTGTCGGCGGCGTCGAGCCGGTGGCGGTCGAGGATCAGGTCCTCCACGACGTCGATGAGCCGCACGACCAGGAAGGCCACCGACATGACGATGGCGATCCCCACCGCGTGCAGGAGCGGGCCGCGCGTGTTCTCCGGCAGGTGGGTGGCCGCCAACGCGATCTCGAGCCCGACCAGCGGCACGATCACGCTGGTCGGGCGTTTGGCCCGCCGAACCAGAGAGTGCGCGAAGACCCGACCGGGGTGTCCGAAGGTCCTCCGCAGCAGGCCGAACCCGATCGAGTGGAGCAGTGCGGCACCCACGAGCACCCCGCCGAGGATCGCCAGCGTGGCCTCGATCGGGACCGCCGAGCCCGCGTGGGCGCCGAGGAAGAGGAAGAAGGGGTCGCGCATGGCTGGGTCTGGGTCCTCGGTCGACGGCGCCCGGCACCGCGACCAGTCCCAGTCTACGGAGCCTTCCCGTGGCCCGGGCCAGCGAGAACGTGTGAAGACCCAGGTCAGGGGGGTTTCTCGGCGGGCCGAACTTCGTCGTGGGGGGACGGGGCCCGCCCGAACCGAGTTCAGGCGACCAGCGCCTGCGCAGCGTCGGTCGCCCTGGCCACGGCCCGCGCCGATCCGGCAACCACGAGGTACTCGGTGTTGCGCACGTGGGACACCGTGCCGACCCGCGCGCCGGTCGGGCCGTGGATGCCGATGCGCGCGCCGACATAGCGGGGCGAGTCGAATCCGAGGGTCCGCACCGCCTCGTGGTGTCTGCACATGTCCACGAGCTCGTCGAGCGACAGCCACGACTCGTCGTTGTAGGAGAGGATCAGGAGTTCGCAGTCGACGTCTGCCACTACCCGGGCCAGCGCGCCGGGCATCGTGCGCTTCGAGTTGAAGACGCTCTTCGTGTTCGGGTCACGCGCGTCCAGACGCTTGCAGGCGACGCCGTAGTGCTCGGGGGCGTCCCATGCGACCAGGGTCTCCCAGACGTGGTAGTTGGTGAAGTACCGGTGCTGGTTGTACGGCGGATCGAGGTACGCGACGTCGAAGCGGCCGAGGTCCGCCGCGATGGTGCAGGCGTCGGCCCGGATTGCCGTCCCCGGGCCGGCCAGGAGCTCGGGGACACGGAGCTCGAGCCGACGGGCCGACCGCGCCGCCCAGGATTTCACGTAGGCCATCTGGACCCCCGTCGTCGAGTCCACCCGGTCGGCCGCCTCGATGAGGCTCGTGAGCACGAGCGGGTGGAGCCGGCTGCCGGCGAAGTCTCGTTCGATCGCCTCTCGGATCGCGTCGATCCGTTCCCCGTTGAACGGTTGGAAGAAGCGCGATTGCCGGCAGAAGGTCTCTGTGACATACCCGGGACGGGGTGCCAGTCCGTCGAGATACGCGACCGCTTCGGCGAGCTCGCGTCGGTCGACTCGGTCGGCGTCGGTCTCGACGTAGCAGCGGGCGAACACCTCGGAGTAGCGCGCCGCGTCGACGGCGGTGACGTCGACCCCGAGCGCCTTCATCGCCTGGGCGACCCGGGTGGTGCCGGTGAACAGGTCGAGCGCCCGCTGCGCGCCGACGGCCCGGACCATCCCCTGGAGGACCGGCACCAGCCGCCGCTTGGAGCCGAGGTACTTGATCACGACGCCAGCGTGGTGGGGATCGACTGCGCGAAGTGGAAGAAGTCGTCGGGGTCGACCGATGACTTGACCCTCACGAGACGCGGGAGGTTGTCGCCGTAGTAGGCGCGTGCCCAGTCGGCGAGGGTCGGGTCGATGTAGTTCTGGTAGGCGCCGGTCGTGTAGGGGGCGAGGTCACGCGCCGCCGAGCCCAGCCACGACGCCGCGTCGGCCGGTTCGGTCCCCGAGCCCCAGGTGGCGGTCATCTGGACGCCGGCCAGCGCGTTGCGGTGCACGAAGGCCGTCGCAGCGGGGGCCAAGTTGCCGATGGCGCCCCCGTAGGAGTCGAACAGGAAGGCCGCCCCGAGACCCGGGGCGATCTGCTGGGAAGACGCGATCGCGTCGGCGGCTGCGGCCAGTCCGCCCGCCGGGAGCGGGTCCACGATGAAGGTGGACTTGGCCGAGTACGCGGAGCGGCTGAGGCTCCCGTCGGCCGTTTGGGTCGGGAGGTGGCACTGGCTCGCGGTCAGGTCCTCGCAGCCGGCCTCGATGAACATGGCCCGCAGATAGCTCTCGGGACCCACGAACCGGCTCGAGGGCGAACCCCCGGAGGAAGCGAGCAGGGGACCGAGCAGGCCGTCGAGCGCGTCGGTGGTGCCCGCGTAGACCCCGCCCACCCGGACCAGGAGGTCCGGTCCGGACGCAAGCAGCTGGCAGTTGGACCACAGCGCGTGGGGGAGCGTCGGCACCCAGCCCTGCCACGCTCCGAGGACCTCCTCGGCCGCCGCCCACGGCCAGTCGAGGGTGAAGAGCGCCAGGTCCTCGGGGAGTGGGTGGACGCCGAAGTCGAAGGAGGTCGCGATCCCGAAGTTCCCGCCGCCGCCCCCCTGGCAGGCCCAGAAGAGGTCCTCCCGCGCGCCGGCTCCGGCCGTGACCAGGCTCCCGTCTGCCAGGACCAGCTGGACCGAGCGCAGGTTGTCGCACGTCAGGCCGTAGAGACGGTCGAACACCCCGATGCCGCCCCCGAGGGTGAGCCCCGCGATGCCGACGGTCGGGCACGAGCCCCCCGGGAGGAGCACGCCGGCGGCGCCGAGCGCCTGGTAGATGTCGATGAGGCGTGCGCCGCTCCCGACCGTGGCCGTGGTCGCGCCGGGTCCGACGGTGATCGACGCCATTGTCGTCACGTCGATGACCAGGCCCGAGGTCAGCGAGTAGCCGCCGTAGCTGTGGCCGCCCGAACGCGCCGCGACAGGGACGCCGTGGGCGCGGGCGAAGCCGACGCACCGCTGCACGTCGCTCGGCGAGGCGCAATAGGCGATCGCCGAAGGCGCGAGGTCGTCGAACTGCTCGTTGAACAGGAGCTTGGCGGTGGCATACCGGCCGTCGGTCGGCAGGACGAGGGTCCCGGTCAACTTCCGGCCGAGGTCCGCCCAGTCGGCCGGCCCGGCGGTCGTCGCGCTCGACGTCGAGGGTGGGGCTCCGCCCACCCGGCCACAGGCGGCGGCTGCACCGAGGAAGGCGGCCGATCCCATGCCGAGCCCGACCGCCCCCATCCGCCGAAGGAACTCCCGGCGGCCCATCGGGTGGTGCATCGATCGACAGGCTAAGTCGGAGAGTCGAAATGCTTCGGGATTGTTGGATCGCGCGACCGCAGGACGACGTCATCGCGTGTGCATGTGCCGAGGACGACGCCAAGACGGTTGGACCCGATCCCCGTCGCCCTCGGCGCGGCGTGGGTCGCCTCGCGGCTTTGGTTCGCCCCTGCTCGCCGCCGGGGTGGTGCCTCGGTCTCACGGGCCGCGCCGCCGCGCATCGTCACCCTCTGCGTCGTCGGACAGATCGTCCCGCCCGTCCAGGTCGGACGCTTGACCCAAGCAAACGTTCGGGTGGTAGAGTGCTCGCACACCCGCCCTTTCGGGGAGGGTGTGCCGTCGCGCGTCCGGCTCTCCTTGACGGGCCGCCTCCGCACGTATAACAAGGGTGGACCATTCGGTCACTGGCGCTATACGTGAGGGAGCTCGGGGGTGGCATCACAAGCGACAGGTCACCGCCCGGGCCCGCCCCCGTTCACCACGACGGCGGTGATGTCGCAGGCCCGCGACGAGAACTTCCCGGTCGCCTCCCGGGTGCTGCCGAGGGCCCTCCGGCCGCACCTTCTCGCCATCTACGGCTTCGCCCGTCTGGTCGACGACATCGGGGACGAGGCCGAGGGCGACCGGCTCGCGCTGCTCGACTGGGCTGAGGCCGAGCTCGGCCTGGCCGCCGCGGGTGAGGCGACCCATCCCGTCTTCGTCGCCCTCACACCGACGATCGTCCGCTTCGGGCTCCCGCTGCAGCCGTTCCGCGATCTCATCGCGGCCAATCGTCAGGACCAGCTCGTCACCCGCTACGCGACATTCGACGAGCTGGTCGGATACTGCCGGCTCTCGGCGGCACCCGTCGGTCGCCTCGTACTCATGGTGCTCGGTCACGCCACGGCCGACCGGTTGGCGCTCTCGGACCGCGTGTGCGTCGGCCTGCAGCTCGTCGAACATCTCCAGGACGTGGCCGAAGACGCCGCGGCCGGACGGGTGTACCTCCCCGTCGAGGACCTGACCACTTTCGGCTGCCCCACCGAGGACCTCGTCGCACCCGAGCACCGCGCGGCGCTGCGCGACACGATCGCCCACGAGGTCCGGCGCGCCCGTGATCTCCTGGCCGACGGCGCACCGCTCGCGGCCTCGCTGCCCGGACGAGCGCGGTTGACCGTGGCGGCTTTCAGCGCCGGCGGCGCGGCCGCGCTCGACGCGATCGAGTGGGCGTCCTACGACGTGGTCGGCCACCGGTGCCGACCGACCGCCTTCGGGTTGGCCCGCCGTTGGCTGGGCGTCCTCGTCCGAGGGCGGAAGGGGCCGAAGTGAACCTCGACGCGGCCTACGAGGAGTGCGAAGCCATCACCCGGCGGGAAGCGAAGAACTTCAGTTACGGGATCCGCCTCTTAAAGGCGCCCGAGCGCCGCGCGCTTTCGGCGGTCTATGCCCTCGCCCGGCGCATCGACGACATCGGTGACGGTCAGGCGAGCGCCGAGGAGAAGCTGGCCGGGTTGAGCCGGGTCCGAAAGGACGTCGACGCGCTCGACGACGCCGACGACCCGGTGCTCGTGGCGATGGCCGATGCCGCCTCGCGCTACCGCTTGCCCATGTCGGCGTTCGGTGAGCTCATCGACGGGTGCGAGATGGACGTGCACGGCACCCACTACGAGACCATCGACGAGCTGGTCGGCTACTGCCGCCGCGTCGCCGGCACGGTCGGCCGCCTGTCGCTCTCGGTGTTCGGCTCGGCCGATCGCGAGGGCGCCGTGGCGTTGGCCGACGACCTCGGCGTCGCGCTCCAGCTCACCAACATCCTGCGCGACGTGGTCGAGGACCGCGGCAACGGCCGGGTCTACCTCCCCGCCGCCGACGCCTCAGCGGTCGGGTGCCCGGCCGACCTCACCGGCCCGCCCGAGGCCATCGCTGCGCTCGTCGGGTTCGAATGTGAGCGGGCCCGATCGTGGTTCGCCCGGGGCCTCGAGCTCCTGCCGCTGCTCGACCGGAGGAGCCGAGCGTGCGTCGGCGCGATGGCCGGGATCTACCGCCGGCTGCTGGATCGGATCGAAGCCGATCCGATCGCGGTCACCCGTGGCCGCGTCTCGCTCCCGGGTGGGGAGAAGGCCCTGGTCGCGGTCCGGGCGCTGGCCGGGTGGACGCCGTGAGCCAGCGCCACGTCGTCGTCGTCGGGGGCGGCCTCGCCGGCATCGCCGCCGCGCTCGAGTCGGCCGACCGCGGCGCCCGCGTCACCCTTCTCGAGCGCCGGGGCAAGCTCGGGGGCCTCACCTGGTCGTTCCGGCGCAAGGGCCGGTCGTTCGACAACGGCCAGCACGTCTTCCTGCGGTGCTGCACCGCCTACCGGGGGTTGCTCGACCGGATCGGGGCCGCGGACATGGTGCTCCTGCAGGAGCGTCTCGAGGTCCCGGTGCTCGCGCCCGGAGGCCGGCGGGCCGTCATCTCCCGCTCGTCGCTGCCCGCCCCGTTGCACCTCGCCGGTTCGCTCGCCCGCTACCGGCACCTCGGTGTGGGCGACCGGCTGCGGCTGGCCCGGCCGGCCCTGGCGTTCCGACGGCTCGACCTCGACGACCCCGGTCTCGACGACCGCGCGTTCGGGGACTGGCTCCGCTCCCACGGACAACGGCACGAGGCGATCGAGAGGCTGTGGAACCTCATCGCGCTGCCGACCCTCAACCTGCCGGCCGACGACGCGTCGCTCGCGCTCGCCGCCATGGTGTTCCGCACCGGTCTCCTCGACCGGGCCGATGCCGGGGACATCGGCTGGTCCAGGGTGCCCCTGGGCGTCCTGCACGGCGACCGGGCCGCCGCCGCGCTTGCCGAGGCCGGGGTGGAGGTGGCACTGACGGCGACCGTCGATGGGATCGACGCGCCGAGGGGCGGTCCACCGGTGGTCCGGACCGGCGAGCGGGTGATCGAGGCCGACGCGGTCATCGTCACCACCCCGCCCGACGTCGCAGCTGAGCTCGTGGGCGAGGGTGCGCTCGGCCCGGTCGGGCGTCTCGGTGTGTCCCCGATCGTGAACGTGCACCTCGTGCTCGACCGGCGGGTCACCGACCTGCCCATGTTCGCCTGCGTCCGCT
>Ga0116217_10003781_pt1 | contig 13650 bp, 21 predicted proteins | sample Sb_taG_6_FD_89697 | JGI IMG/M metagenome (GOLD analysis project Ga0116217, IMG submission 89697) | Peat soil microbial communities from Weissenstadt, Germany - Sb_50d_4_PS metaG | ecosystem: Environmental > Terrestrial > Soil > Wetlands > Peat | place: Germany: Weissenstadt | collected 2010-09-21 | reverse complement strand
TGCGCCACCGGTTGTTGGCGTCGGGCCGGGTGCGTTTCTTCCCCATGTGTGACTACATCGGGGACAGGCGATTCCGATCGCGATTGACCGGCATGGAGACCGGGGTGTCGGTGCGACGTGCTGTCGTCGACGCCACCTATATGGCGTCGCACGTTCCGGCCACTGACCTGCCACCTTTCGAAGTTTCCGACGGGGCCACGTGCGTCCCGGTCGGCGCACTCACGAGCGTCACGAAGCCCCCCGCCGGCTACGTGATCATCGGCGGAGGCAAGACCGCCATGGACGCCGGGTGCTGGTTGCTCGATCAAGGTGCTTCGCCCCACGACATCACGTGGATTCGTCCTCGCGACTCGTGGATCCTGAACCGCGCCTTCTTCCAGCCCGGTGATGGTGTCCTCCCTACGTTCCATGGAGTCGTTCTTGAGCTGGAGGCGGTCGCCGAGTGCGACTCGCTCGAGCAGGTCTTCGAGCAACTCGAGGAACACCAGGTGATGTTGCGTATCGACCGCTCCATCCAGCCGTCAATGCTGAAAGGTGCCACGGCCAGTCTCGGAGAGCTCGACCAGCTGCGACGCATCGAGAACGTGGTCAGACTCGGACATGTTGAGCGAATCGACCTCGAAGAGATCACGCTCGAACAGGGGTCGATCGCAACCAGTCCTGAGCACTTGCATATCCACTGCGCCTCGGCCGGACTGAGCGACAATCCACCCAAGCCGATCTTCGCCGACGGCTCCATCGTCCTTCAACCGGTCACGCGCGTCAGCCTCAGCCTCTCCGCGGGGTTGATCGCATTGGTCGAGGCGTCAGAACGGTCGACGACCGAGAAGAACCGGCTCTGCCGACCGAACCCGTGGCCCCACACGCCGTTCGACTGGATACGACACATCTTGACGGGCATCGGGACCGAGATCGAGTGGCAGAGTGCTCCCGATGTGATGGCGTGGGTGGAGACCTCGCGCCTCAATCTCGTGAAGGGTCTGGATCAGGACCCCGACAGGTCCGCGGTGGCAGACCTACGGAGGCGGTTCTTGACGGCCCTGTTTCCAGCCCTGGCCAAGCTCTATGAGCTCGCGTCGCACGCCACACCCGTCGAGCTGGCGCGGATGCTCGACCCGGTGGCGTGACCGACCACAAGACGTCCAATCTTGCGTGCCAATGGACCTGCCCGCGAGGCCCCCTGCTTCCATCATCGGGTGCTAACCCGAACGGCATGCGCGGGAATCAGCGCGTCCGGGGTGTTGACCTGGAGCCAACGCCTGGGGGGTAGACAGACGAACATGGCATTGGTGGTCGAGATCCAAGCAAACCCGGCCCAGTAGTTGCGATACATCGCCATCTGAAACCTGACCCCTCTGCGTCGCTCCGACTGAGAGGCCATGTCACTCACCAGCCAGGGAAGCCGACGTAATCTCAGTCATGGCTCAGACGAAGCACGCCCTGTGCGGCGTGGATTCGGGTATCGGGTTCAAGGACCGGGGCGCTCACGAGCTGAGGGTGTTCCACCCGGAACGGTCATCATAAGTCGGTGACTTTCGCCATCCGGACTGCCGTTCCTTCTGACGTGGAAGCCTTGCGCGGGTTGTTCCGGAGAGCGTCGCTGTCAAATGAGGGAGATCGGCTTCATCTGTTGTCACATCCGGAGTCGCTGGTGTTCTCTGACGACGCCGTTCGACAGGGGCGCACGCGGGTGGCGGTCGAATCCGAAGGTGACATCGTGGGGTTCGCCTCCTGGGTGGTCAACGACAACGCCATCGAGTTGGAGGACCTGTTCGTGGAACCACAGTGGATGAGACGGGGGGTTGGACGGGCGTTGGTCCTCGACGCCGTGGCCATTGCGAGAACGCGGTCATTCGACACTCTTGAAGTAACCGCAAACCCTCATGCGCAAGAGTTCTACGAGGATGTGGGATTCGTCGTCGATTATGCAGTGGAAACGGACTTCTACCCGGGTCAACGAATGCACAGAGACGTTCGCTGAGATCGACAGGCAATCGACCGTCTGGCGCGGGCGGAGCATTGCGGTGCGCGACGAACCCTGGGTTCTCGTGGTGGCTCGACCGGGCATCCGATCGAATCGACTCTCGCTGCTCCCAGCCGATCCAGAATTTTGGTGCTGCTGGGCCACCAATCGTGGGTCTATCTCGCACCTCCCTCGTCGGCTATATCCTGCCGAGGTGTGCAACGACCGTCTGAGATCAGATCACACTCCTTTCGGGACCATTGGAAGAGATCGCGCCGCCCCGCTGCCCGCTGCCCAATTCCGAACTCATTTGAACTGGTGGCGCTTGATCACCTCAAGGGTATCTTCGAGTAGTGATCGGTTAACTCGAATTAGGTTCGCGACGATGCCCAGTGTCACGGAGACGAACGACGCATTGAGCAGCACCGCCCCGATCACGAGCGATTGCAAGTGATGCGCACCGTTAGGGTTCTTGACAGTGAGCACCAAGTACAGATAGTGAACAAACGGTATCAACCCCAGGACGAAGAAGACCCCCCCGATGCTGAGAAAGACCGTATATGGCTTGTACATCGTGAAGCTATTAAGCATCGCGACCGTGCTCTTCCGGACGTGCTCCCACGAAGACTTGAACAGTCGTGACTCACGTGTCTTTGGATTTGTCTCTATGGTGATGGTGGCTAGAGCGAGTCGCTTGTTCGCTGCTTGAATAGTGGTCTCTGCGGCGAAGTTGAAGCGCCCGATCAAGTTCAGTTTGATAGCCGCCTCTTTCGAGTAGGCGCGAAAGCCACTGGTCCCGTCCGGCAGATCCGTTCCCGCCGCCAAATTCATCACTCCAGTCCCCACCCTTTGCAGGACCTTCTTTGTGGGAGAGAAATGCTCGATGTTTTGAACCTGTCGGTCCGCAATTACGGTGTCGGCCTGCCCTTCGAGAATCGGACGAATCAGATCCGGGATGCGTTCTTGAGGATATTGGTTGTCTCCGTCAGTGAGAACCAAGATGTCGGCACCCAACTCTAAGGCCCGTTGTATGCCGTCGCGCAATGAGTGCGCGAGGCCACGGTTTCGTGGATGATGGACAAACTCTGTTACGCCGAGGTCTCTTGCTACCTCGACGGTCTTGTCTGTGCAACCATCGTCTATGACGAGGACCTCGATCCTGTCGACGCCCTCAATCTCCTCGGGGATGGTTCTCAGGACCAAAGGAAGAGTCGTCTCTTCATTGAGACATGGGATCATAATCACGAGCTTCATCCTGTTCAGGATATCCCATAGCGGATCCACCGAGACCACGAAAGAGCACCCGACTCGTGTTTGAATCTGAAGTCCTTGACAACCCATCCAGGCAGAGAGGTAGCTCGACCGGGGGACAGCGCCAGACCCACACGATGGTTCTCACAGCTCGGGCGCGGACACTGTGGTGGCTGCGAGGCAGTCAATCCACGAGAAGCTCCCATGACCACTTCCTTCGGTCTACTTTGGCGTGAAGATCGTCGAACAAGTCATTCCTCCATTGTTCACGTCTACAGCGCCCTGCACTGTGTAGCCCAATGATTGGTGACCGATATTGAAGGTGATCGACGCTGAGCCGCTTCCGTCGGTTATTCCCCGAAATCGCTTCCTGTCCTTGTCGCGTGGTTCTATGGACCGCTATCTGAGCATCAGGAACGTTCGACGGCACGTGTACGGTCTCGCCATCACTGCCGCCATTCGGCGAGCCACAGCCGGAGACAAAACTCACCACTGCCCTATCGATCTGGAGATGACCGACGAGGAGAGTCGACGCGTGGGCGGAACGCTTCGTTGATGCGGTCGTAGGAGACCGCCATGCAAGAATGTGATCCAAGATGGGCGCTCGCCCGGCAGCCGCACTCAGCTTGGATCGGAGTTTAGCGATGCTCACGCCGATCTGGCTCCCACCGCATTCCCCACGTGGCCAGCCCCACGAGGCGTGGCAGTCGAGTCGTCACGCACGAGTTGGGTCCTCGCAGAATCGCTTCAGGCGAGCCATCGAAGACGAGACGTTCGCCTGAGTGAGTCGCACCGCCAACCACTGCAACCCCGGGACCCGCGAGCGAACATCGTCGTCAGTCACGAGGGTCGTGCCACCTATCGAGGTGGGGAGCAGACGATATTCCTCTTCGACGCGCACGAAAGCGATGTCAATGGTGGCCGCCATTCGCCGGGTGTCCTCAATTACTCGGACGCGGTCATGGAGAGTAAGCCGCAGCGGCCCGAATGCACTTTGCCAGCGCGCATGCTGTCCGACCTGCGGGTAGTCAATGGGTACCCGGAGCGCGACCACGCCGTCCCAGATGCACACCTCGTCCGGGCTCGTCAACGCCCGCCACACCTTCTCGACTGGCGCCGAGATCTCGGTCACCACGCTGACGCGCACGTGTTCAGGCTACCGAATCGGTGGAAATGCTCGTCTCTGTACGAGCCCGCCAGAGGCCATGGCGAGATCGAGGGCCCACTGACAATCTGCCTTTTTGCGCCAGGTGGAGTTCAGAGCCCACGCGGTGGTGGCTTGGGGCGTTCGACGTCGTGGAAAGGAGTGACGGGGACCTGCGGCTGACTGGCGTATGTCGGGCCAGTTCGTGAAGGAGAGATCGGAAAACGGACGGTGGGTGCTGAGGTTATGGGCGGATTTCGTCAGTATTGATGAGGTCGATGCCCAGCGGTCTGAAGCATGGTGGAGGTGGCAGGCATGACTGCTCTGAAATCAGCCCCGGGGGACGCGAGGCGACTGGCGCCATGCGTTGAGAATGAAAGCAGTGACAATGCGCCGCTTGCACGCCAAAGCCTTACGAATCGCGCTGACAGGGTTCGCCGCTCTGTCCTTCGGCATCGCCATCGTTATCGCATCATTGGTGCAAGGATCCGGGGCACCCGCCTTTGCCGATTCCTCACCCTACGAGCTGTACTGCCCGGGCACCCCTGTCGGCAACATCGTGCTGAACGGAGTCGTCACGACCGGCATCATCACACCGGCCTCTCCGGCCGTGGGCCAACAGTTCAACCTGACCAACTATCAGTCCGTTGTGGCACTGCCTTCCTCCATCGTTTCAGCGGCTGCTGCCCTCGGGAACTCCGCCATTACGGGCACCGCCAATCTCAAGGTTGACGCCACCGGCGCAACCCCGGCCTCGGTCGCCGCCCCTCCTATCACCATCGACGCACCGATCCCGAGCCCGGTGCCCACGACAGGCCTCGCCCTGAACCTCCCCTCGACGCCAGGGACCGTCGGTCCCTTCACGGCATCGGGCGGTGCCATCACCGTCACCGTGGACCCGGCCATCTCGCTGGGGTTGGTCGTGTCGGGCAGCACTCTCAACCTGACGTGCACCCCGTACCCCAACAACTCCGAGACGACCGGGATTGTCGCGTCGGCGCCAACGGCGGCAAAGGCCTCGCCAGTCATCGCCACAGCTACGGCGGGAACGGGTACCACGACAACGTCTTCAGGCTCTACCAGCTCGACCCCGACGACGACACCCTCGACCGCGCTCACGGGTGCCTATGAGTTGTACTGCCCAAGTACCCCGGTGGGCAACGTCGTGCTCAACGATGCAGTGACCTCGGCCACGCTGTCGCCGACGGCTCCAGCCACGGGGCAGTCCTTCAGCATCACGGGTTATCAGACGATGGTGAACCTCCCCGAGTCCCTGGCTAGCGCGGCGGCGTCCTTGCAGCCCAACCTCGAAGGCTCGGCCACTGCCCAGATCGACGCCAGCGGGGCCGTCCCTGCCACCACGCCCCAGGGCCCCCTCGACTTCAACGTTCCCATTCCGAGTCCCGTGCCTGCGGACGGTGTGACCCTGTCGCTGCCATCCACGGCGGCGACGGTGAGCGGATTCACGGCGACAAGCAACCAGGTCACCATTCAGGAGGACTCGGCTGCCAGCCTGACGCTCACGGTGTCGGGCGCCCCCCTGTCGCTGACCTGCACGGCGTATCCCAACGACACAATCACGCCTTCGGGCATCACCACCACGACGCCCAGCGCCAGCCCCATCGCCCCCGTGATCGCGGTGGGTAGCGGCGGGTCGACGACGACCAGCGTCGCCCCTGTCACTACGACCACGGGCCCGAGTGCGACAACCACCACCGCGTCGATTACTACGACTACCGGTTCGGGCTCATCCACCACGCTCGCATCGGCCACGACGACAACATCGGCCAGTACGACCACGATGGCGAGCTCCACCACGACCACCTCCGCCGTTACGGCAAGTACCAAGCCGCCGAATACCTCGGGCACCAGCGGGACTACTTCTCCCCCAAGCCGCACTGTTACAGCTCCATCTGGATCACTTGCATTCACTGGCTCGGGGCCAGGCCTCAAGACGATGACTCTTATTGGTGCAGGCGTGGCTCTGCTCGGGCTCGTGTTGCTGGTCCTCGTCGATATTCCGCGCCGGGTGCTGCGGCAACTTGCCTACGTGAGTCCCGCGCGCTGGAAGCACCGAGCATCTGGCGGCGCGCGAACCATGGCTAACGCGGTCGGCCGAGAGGCTGCACACAGGATCACCTGGCTGCTGGGCCGCTGATCTCAGTGCGTCACCGGGGCCGCACTCTGGGCCCCGAATTCAGGTTGCACGACCGGTCCGTCGTGGGCACCCGAGCCGTCTCGGGGCATCCTTTGCAGATCCGGTAGTGCTAGCACGCGCATTTCCCACCGGCTGGCCACCTTGGAACCAGGCTCGAGGTGAGCCACACTGCCCAGAACCGGTGATCCGACAGAGCGGGCATGGGAACAGGGGCTGTAAGGTGCTTGGGAGTTCCGGGCCGTGACGGAACAAGCGTAACCCGTACAGGAGGTTTGCGAGATGCGGAAGGTGTTCTTGACAAGCGCGGCTGTGATGGCCCTCGGGATGGCGGCGGGGATGACAGGCTGCAGCAGTTCCCCGAGTGCGGCTTCAACAGCTGCGGCCCGAAAAACAGCCTTCTGCGGAGGGAACATCAAGATCGACAAAGCCAGCGGCAACGTCGACTCAGCTGCTGGGTTCTTAACCGTGCTCAAGGACCACAAGTCGGCCCTCTCTGCCATGGAGAAGAATCTGCCCTCTGGCACGCTCGGTACCGAGGCACGGGAGGAAATTGCCGCCGCCCAGGCGGCTGTTGCCTCGGGGAACGCCAATGACCTCAACAACGCTCCCTCATCGTCGGGGGGGGATATCGACACATACTGCGGGGTCGACGGAAATGGCGATCCTCTGCCTGCGTACTTCGCCACTGGCAAGGGGAGCAGCTTCTGCACAACCTTCATCCCCATCTATGATGCGGTCGGCAACGCCACGTCTGCTAGTGGGGTCCTCGCCGCTCTCGAGGCCAACAAGACGCAGATAACCGAGCTCGCGACCGAAGTCTCAGGGTTGCCCAGCTCAATCAAAGGCAAGGCGAGTGCAACTGTGAGCAAGGCTCAGACCGCCATAGCAGAGAACAGCGCCGCTTCATTGAAAGGGAACGGCAACGGACCAGCGGCAGCCGTCGCGCTCTATTGCGGGCAGAACCAGTAGCAGATTGATGCACGCGCGGGGAGAAAGTACCCCGGTCGAGCGTCAGCCTGGTTGTCCGACTTCACCCAAGCAGGATCGCATTGCGACGGCTGCTCTCCGCGATCTGCACGCCACCGAGGATCGCGATCGGGCGCTCGCCGACGATCTCGGGAACCGGCACGCGTTCCAAGGTGATTGAGGACCTGTTCAGAGCGATGCATGGCTTGCTGATTCTTCTCAGGCACTCGGGAGAACTTCGGACTCACGAGCAGCTCAAAGAGGCCGGTATCGAACCCGTCCGCTATTCGAACCCTCCACCGTGGGTGTTCAATCACGGTCGGCACCATCACCACCATGGGGGATAACGTCAAGCACTAGGCCGTCACATCAAGGCCGGAGCCAGCCTTCGTGACGAGCAGGATGCCGCTGGTCCTGTCGACCAGGACCACAAGGCGATACGAACGGGCTCGGCACAACCTGGACCGACACCCTACGTTTGCGCTGGCTGGGCTGGTGACATCGCAACGGGAGCACCTGCTGAGGCGGGCATCCCCCGCTCCCCACCGGCTGGGCCAGAGAATCTCTGGCATGAACGGGACGGTCACGCATACCGACGGGACCACAGCTCCGGCCATCGTCGAGGATGTCCAAGGGCGCTGCCAGGGAAGCGAGTTCTTCTGGCTAGACCTGGACGGCCTCGACGACGAAGCGACCGACCTCCTTCTGCATGGCTTTGGGTTCCACCCCCTCGCCGTTGAAGACGCTGAGCACTTCGGCCAGCGACCCAAGCTCGACACCTACGACGGCTTCACCTACCTGGTGGTCCATGGCGCACAAGCAACATACCCGTCCACCACTATTGAGGTTCACCTCTTCTATTCGCCTGGGAGGCTGGTGACCGTCCATCACGGCCAATGCGCTTTGATAGACGAAGCACGCTCCCGGTTCTCACGGCATCGCACCGATGAGGTGTCCCCGCCTGAAGTCCGTGCCCTCTATGTCGTCGTCGACACCTTGATCGACAGCTTCTTCCCGGTGTTGGCGAACTTCGACGACCGCATCGACGACATCGAAGACGCCATCTTGAAGGAGCCCACAGAAGAGCAACTTGGTGAACTGTTCGACATGAAGCGGACTCTGGTGTCCCTACGCAAGGTGGTCACCCCGCAGCGAGACCTGTTCGCCAGCCTGCTTTCCGGGGTCGCCACGCTGCCCGGGATGACCCCTGAGGACGAGCGCTACTTCCGAGACCTCTACGACCACCTCATCCGCATCAGCGACCTTGTCGACTCGTACCGGGACCTGCTGAGTGGGGCCATGGACACCCACATCTCGACGGTGTCCAACCGGCTCAACGTCGTCATGAAGCAACTCGCCATCATTGCGACCGTGTTCCTGCCGCTCAGCTTCCTTACGGGATTCTTCGGTCAGAACTTCAGCCTCCTCGTGAACCATCTTCTAGTGAGGTCGTGGACCTTCTGGGTGTTCGGTATCGGCCTGGAGCTTGTTGCGGTCATCGGTCTCATGGTCCTCTTCCGACGAAGGGGATGGCTGGGTGGCCCCACGGCCTGAGTATCCAGCACGTCGTCGGACACGAGCGAGCGAGCTTGAGGGATGTGCAGGATGCTGTCGGTCACGCCGACCTGAGGACAACACGGCTGTATGACAGGCCGCGTCCCCAACTTGGACCGGCCCCCGACCTACGCGCTGGCAGGGCTCATTACGCCAAAGTCCCTCGTATCCACAACGTCCACACACTTCTCCACAGCGGGATTCCACCCACGAGAAATCACGCATGGAAGAAGGGGGGTGTGAGGAGAAAGGTGAGTGGGTTAGCAGATGGGCGATTCGAGGTCCCAACACTTCGGGAGAGGGGGGTCGATGTCTGTCCTCGGCATGGTTTTCGACCTGTGGAGCCGTCTGGGCGAGCGCGTGCTTGACGCCCTCACCCGGTCGGATGTCGTTCGCCTACCCCTCGATGCAGATGCAGGCTGATTCGGCCCCGGGTTCCTCGCACGGACACCCACGCGTTCGATGACGGGCAAACACTCGAAGGAGTATCCGTACGAAATCCCCGAAGATGGGTTACGACAGCTTCACGCCAGGGGACCCGGCCACGTTCTGGTGGCCCAACCGACCGGCTCCGGGGAATGGGGTGTCTACGTCACCGCTTCTGAGATGGTAGCTAACGACGCAAGGGTGTTGGCCACCTACAGCGACGTCGCGGGCGATAGAGACGGGTAATGCAGCCACGTAACTCGGAGCACTCGTACCTGGCTTCTAGGCCCGAAGGTCACGCTCCTTAGCTTGAACCCGAAGGGCTCTGGCGTTGAATGTCGGTCGAAGAACGAGCCTCCAGGTAAAGAGCGGCGGCGAGCACAGTAAAGGCTATCGCTGGTCCCAGCGCCCAGAGCGCCAGGACGCTGATGCCGTACAAGATGGCAGCGACGAGGGCGACGAGGATGACACCCACCCGATCTGAGGCCTCTTGCATTCGACCCTCCTACCTTCTGCAACGAGGAAGCCATTCACGCAGGAATAAGTACCACCAACAAGTACCGGAAGAAACGATAGTCACACAGTTCCTGCATCGTCATCCCAAGTCGTGGGTATGCCCCTAATGGCGCCCGTGAGGGGGACGGACGCTACGGGCGGGGAGAGGTCTCACGCCACAGACCTCCCCCGCCCTCTCATTGACCACATCGGCATGGCAGACGTCACGCTACGAAGAAATATGAGGGGCTCCTCCCCGTTGAACAGGGCGCTGGCCGCCTTGACGGCCGCCAGTTCGGCCTCGAGCTCCTCAATGGTGCGGCGGGCCTGGGCGAGCTCGTCGACCTCGGTGCTCTTCGTACCCGGCTTCAGGCCGGCATCGATGAGGGCCTGGCGCTTCCACAGATGCAGGGTTGCCGGCGAGACACCAGTCTCTCGTGAGAGCTCGCTGACCCGTTCGCCGGCTACGAGACGCTCACAGATCGTCCGCCGGAACGCTCTCCCATAGCGCTTGGGCATGGTCTACCTCCAGGTAGCTCACGACCAAACTCTCATAAGCGTGGACCGCCAAACGGGGTCAAGCTCTACGAGCAGTCCCAGCCGACTTCAATCCGAACCGCGCTGTCCTCGTCGACGGACCGAGAATCAGTTTGCGCCGCCGCCGCGAAGCGCGCTGAGGCCAGGCGGCGCAGCAGGAGGCCGTGGGGCACCCGCGGGGCGCAGGAAGCCAGTGGGGCAGCCGCAGGAGGCCCCGGTGGAGGCCCCCGTGGGGGCCAGCGCACGAGGGGGAGGCGTTGGGGGCCCCTGGGGGGCGCACGAGGCCCGCTGGGCCGGCGCAGGAAGCCGCCGAGGCTCGGCACCGAACAGGTCGGGGGGTTCGAGTCCGCTCATGTGGACCCTAGAGGACGCTATTCAAACCCCCCGTTACCAGGGGAAATGGCGAATCAGGGCGGTGTCACATGGCCTGATTTGATCAATCCGCGGGTCCGAACAGCCATCGGCGAGCTCTACGACAATGTCTTCGGTCAGTCCCGAGCCAGCGCCACGATCAGGCGCCATCGTGTTCCGCCTGACGGCTCGAGACGTGTCCAACGCCGTCTCCCACCCGAGGAGGTTGTGAGCTCGTGGCCGCCTACCTGGCCGGAGCGACGTCGCTCTCCTTGGCCGGCAAGCACTCGATTCACCGGACCACCGTCTTGGCCCTTCTTGAACGCCACAGGGTGTCCCGGCGTGGGCGTGTCCTGACTCCCGACCACATCGAACGAGCGGTTGCTTCTTACCCCTTGGGACGCTCCTGTGCCTCGATCGCCAAGGAGCTACAGGTCAATCCCGAGACCATCCGCCAGACCCTGTTGAAGGCCGGCGTGGCCATGCGCAGGCCCGGACGCCCATCAGCCACGCAGGAGTCTTGAACCACCTCGATTGCCGATACCGGACGGCATCGGGGACACTGGAACCACTCCCCTGCCGGCCCTCCTCGCGGCAGTTGCAAACGGGTCGTCGGCGGTAGCTCGTCGGACAAGGACGGTGATATTCGCGACTCGTACTCATTTTCGGGTTGGTGCAGATCGCCCAACGTTGGCGGGTCAATTGAACCCTGATGGGCGAGTTTGACTTGCAATGGCGTCTTGACTCGGCGTTCCGTGACACCCGCAAACACGATGGGGTTGGACGTTGTGGGAGGTCGTGTTTCTCAGGGTGGTGCGAGTTGGTGGCTGCGGCTCAGGCGTGACGCGCCACAGCCCCGGCACCTAAGTACCGAGGCCGTTGCCGCGAGCCGACCACCACGAGAGCTGCGCGAATGGGACTGCACCTTCCTCGGGCACCTCGAACAGGTTCGTGCGAAGCATCACACAGTTACGAAGTTCGTCTCCTGAGCTTCGAGGGCAGGCGAAGCTGACTCCTCTGTCTTCCAGAGTCGCACCGCGAGCAACGCCATCGCTACCCCGAATGGCGCCATGAGCAAGACGACCTTGGAGAGGCCGACGGACGCCGTCTGCTCGGCGAGTTCAAAACCCACCGCAAAGAGGACGGCTAGCCAACGTGGCACCCGACGGCTTCGCCACAAGGCAACCCCCATGATGATCGGGGCGAGGTACTCGCTGAACGCATAGACGTCAGTGAATGCTTGCCCTGGACCCGATTTGAAGTTCGCGATCAGGAATCGTGCAGCGGCATCGCGCGTCACGTGAGCTGTTGCAGCAGCAGCAAGATTGATGCCGACGAAGACGTTGACGATGACACCGCAGAGGGCACCGATCCCCCCAATCAGGGCCGCAACGGTGGCGGCCGTCGAACCACGCTTGCGGACCAGTATGGCGATCGCCGCATACGCGATGGCGACAGCACCGAGCGCTAGTTCGCTAAGCGAGCCCGATAGGTAGAGCTGATTCGAGTGCTTCGCCGCGATCGGAAGCACCTTGAAGGCGATCGCCGTTGTCGTAATGATTTGGTCCGTACCCTTGGGATCTAAGCCCTCTGCGCCGATGTAGAGCGCGGCGGTGAGGGGAAGGGTGAGGGCCAACATGCGTTGGCGTGTTTGGACGGCGTTTTTCATTTGGGTTTCTCCAGTCTGGGTTGAGGTAAGTGCGAGAGAACGAAGTTGGATACGAATCCGGGCTTATGGGGCCGCCACATACTCCAAGCGGCTGATCGAGGGAGCAATCTCGGGTGCGGTGGTGCGCTGGTCACGCCACAGGGAGACCCCGAGGCCGATGAGGGCCACACCCATCGGAACAGCCATCGGGCGGTTGAAGGACTGCGGCAGCACCTTCAGGGCGGCGGTCGAGACGGCGGCCACAGCGAGGAGCGCCGACGCCCACCGAGACAGGACACGGGCCCTGAACAGTGCGATACCGAAGAGCAGGCCACCAACCAGGTACGCGAGGCCAGCGATGACGAAGAGGGTCCCAATTCCGCCGATGCTGTGGGCAGGCGTGCCACCGAAGGCAGCGACAACCACGTTGTTGACGTAGCCGGGCGACGAGTGCGCCAGTCCGGGGAGGACGAACGCGGCGATGGCCTCGGTGCTGAGCATGAGGAGGTAGCCGGCACCGAGCACCAGGTAGCCGACCAGCCCCAGCACGCGGGTCTGGCGGACCTGACGCAGGTACAGCCCGGTGATGCCTACCAACGCCAGCGCTGCCATCACCATCTTGGCGGTGCTGCGCACCAACCAGTCGTGGGTCGTAACCGAGCTGACGTTCATGGCTGGGTGGTGGATTTGCACGGCGATAAAGATGGCGCCGGCGACCGCAGCGCTGATGCCGGCGGCCCGGGTGAGCTTGGAAGGGGTGATCGACATGGCTGGGCTCCTTCGTCCTGAGCGGGGAGGTTTCCGACGCTGTTGTGGACGGTACGAAGGGATGTGGTGACGCGACATCACCAGGTGATGTGACCGGGGTGGTGATTTCACATCGGACCTGGTCAGGGGGTACTTCAGGCCCGGGCCGGCTCTACCTCAGGCGTGATGGGTCCTCGACGACAGGTCTAATTCCTGGGCCCGACGAAGGGCCGCCCGACGGTTGTTCACGCCGAGCTTCGTGTAGATGTTCTTCGTGTGGGTCCGAAGGGTGTTGAGGGAAACCATGAGCTCGCGTGCGATGTCAGGGCCGCTCAGCTCGGACCCAAGCAGCCGAAGCACGTCCAGTTCCCGCTCACTGAGCGGCTCGATAAGCCCCTGCTTCTTCGGCG
>Ga0116217_10003776_pt1 | contig 13666 bp, 10 predicted proteins | sample Sb_taG_6_FD_89697 | JGI IMG/M metagenome (GOLD analysis project Ga0116217, IMG submission 89697) | Peat soil microbial communities from Weissenstadt, Germany - Sb_50d_4_PS metaG | ecosystem: Environmental > Terrestrial > Soil > Wetlands > Peat | place: Germany: Weissenstadt | collected 2010-09-21 | reverse complement strand
TGGCAATTCGAAATGCTTCAGCAGCGCGCTGACGTTGGTCCCGGCCACGGCTTAACCTGCACGCGAGCGTTGCCGACCCGGTGCCCCGCTCAGGACCACGCCGGCCGAGATGTCCTTGCTGCCGCCGGCGGCCAGATGGCGTCCGAAGCGGTTGGCGAGGATATCGGGCAGGCGGAAGGATTCCTGCGTCACCAGGCCCTGGCGCCGCTCGGGATGCGTCAGCACCAGGTCGAGCACGGCGCACAGTCCCGAGGCGGTACTGACCTGGATGGCCGACCAGAGCCGGCCGGCGATGATCTGCGGATAGATCTTGCTGACATAGTTTTCCTCGCGCAGTTCGCCGTTCTGCATGCCGGTGACGGCGGCGTAGACGATCACGACATCCTGCAGCGTCTGCGGCACGGCGTTCTCGAGGATGCGCTTGAGCGTACCGCGATCCTGATTGAGCTTCAGGTCATTCATCAGCAGTCGCATCTGCTCGCAATGTCCCGGGTAGCGGATGGTCTTGTAATCCATGCTCTCGCAGCTGCTGCCGAAGCTGTGGGCAAGCGATCCCAGGCCGCCCGAGGTATTGAATGCCTCGTACAGCGTACCGTCGATCTCGATTTCCTCCATGCCCTCGAGCGGCCGCACTTCCACTGTCCGGCCGTCGACGATGGCTTCGCAGGGATTGCCGTATTCATTGATGAGGCCTTCGGTGGACCAGGTCAGCGAATACTTCAGAACGTTGTGCGGGTGCTGCGGCAACGCGCCGACGCGCAGCCGCACGCTGTGCAGGCTGTCGAAGTGCCGGATCAGCTCGCCACCGGCGATGCTGATGAAACCCGGCGCCAGGCCGCACTGCGGCACGAAGGCCGCCGCGGCGCCTCGCGCCAGCGCACTGACGCGACGCGTTACTTCCATGTCCTCGGTCAGGTCGAAGTAGTGGATGCCGCTTTCGCGTGCTGCGCCCCCCACCAGTGCATTGCAGTGATAGGGCAGGCTCGAGACCACCGCCTGGACCGGGTGCGACTGCAGATGGGATCGCATTGTGGCGGCATCGGTGGCATCGAGCCGGACCGCCTGGATGTTCGGCAAGCCGTGAGCGCGCGCGACGCCGGCGGCCGCGGTCTCGTCGAGGTCGGCAAGCTGCACCTGGTAGGCACCGGATTCGGCCAACAGGCCCGAAATCAGCGCGCCGATTTTGCCGGCGCCCAGGACCAGCACCGTATGCATTCGTCTTCCCCGGCAAAGCGTGCATGTTAGCATTACTGCATGCGATCCACCGACAGCACCTCCTGGCACCCGGCGAGCTGGCAATCACGCAAGGCCGCGCAACAGCCGACCTACGATGACGCTGCCGCCCTGAGCCGCGTCGTCGCCGAACTGGCGCGGCTGCCGCCGATTGTGGTGTCTTGGGAGATCGAGACTCTGCGCGAGCGGCTCGCCACCGTGCAGCGCGGCGAAGGATTCCTGCTGCAGGGCGGCGATTGCGCCGAGAGCTTTGCTGAATGCGAGTCGGATCGCATTGCCAAGCAGCTCAAGGTATTGCTGCAGATGAGCCTGGTGCTGCTGTCCGGCATGAAACGCCCGGTGGTACGCGTCGGCCGCATGGCCGGTCAGTATGCGAAGCCGCGCTCGGCCGATATGGAAACGCGCGATGGCGTGACCTTGCCGGCCTATCGCGGTGACCTGGTGAATCGTTTGGAGTTCACGCCCGAAGGGCGCCGCGCCGACCCGCAGTTGCTGCTGCGCGGCTACGAGCGCGCGGCCCTGACCCTGAACTTTGTGCGCGCGCTGGTCGATGGCGGCTTTGCCGATCTGCATCATCCGGAGTATTGGGATCTGGGGTTCGTGCGCCATGCCGAACTGCGCGAGGCGTACGAGCGCATTACCCGCTCGATCGGCGATGCGCTGGATTTCTTCCAGTCGCTGACCGGCCGGGCGGTGCACGATGCCACCCGGGTCGATTTCTTCGCCAGCCACGAAGGCCTGCACCTGCTCTACGAGCAGGCGCAGACGCGCTTCATCACGCGCCAGAATCACTGGTACAACCTGTCCACGCACATGCCCTGGATCGGGATGCGCACGGCGCAGGTCGAAGGTGCGCACGTCGAGTATTTCCGCGGCATTGCCAATCCGATCGGCGTCAAGATCGGCGCGGCCATGGATGATCAGTGGCTGCAGGAGCTGGTCACGACGCTCAATCCGCAGAATCAGCCCGGGCGGCTGACGCTGATTCACCGCTTCGGCGCCAAGGACATCGAGAGGTCATTGCCGCGTGTCATCGAGGCCGTGCGGCGCACGGGCCACACGGTGCTGTGGTGCTGCGATCCGATGCACGGCAACACCGAGACCAGTACCGGTGGCCTGAAGACGCGCCGCTTCGAGAATATTCTCAAGGAGTTCGATCTGGCGTTCCGCATTCATGCGCAGCTCGGATCCTATCTCGGTGGTGCGCACATCGAGCTCACCGGTGAGGACGTCACCGAATGCACCGGCGGTGCACGCGGCCTGACCGACGCCGATCTGCAGCGCACCTATCGCTCGCAGGTCGATCCGCGCCTGAACTACGAGCAGGCGCTGGAGCTTGCGATGCTGATTGCCGAGCGCAGCAAACAGAGGCCGTGAGCCGCACCGACGACCTCGACACACTGCTCGCGGGCAATCGGCAGTGGGCCGGCAGTCTGAGCGACTCCGATCCGCGGTACTTCGCGCGGATCTGAATTGCCTGTCGGTGAGACCAGGGTGTGCAGGACGCCTGGCGGCGCGGGCAGGAACTGGCGGTGCATGGCCTGATCTACCGACTCGATAATGGCATTCTGCGCCATCTGGGTCGGAGCATGACTTCGGACGCAGCGCTTAGTGCCTACAAGGAATCGCATACCACCGCTTCGACGCCGCGGCGCGCCGCTGGATGAGCGCTCCGGCGCCTGGCCGCCATGAGCGACAGCGACTTCGATCTCAAGGGCTACGTCGCCACGTTGCCGCAGCGTCCAGGGGTGTATCGCATGTATGCCGCCGACGGTGAGCTGCTGTACGTCGGCAAGGCCGCGCGCCTGCGCGATCGGGTCGGCAGCTATTTCAGCGATCATGATCTGGCGCCGAAAGTTGCGGCCATGGTGCGGCGTATCGCCCGCATCGAGGTGACGGTCGTCAACAGTGAACCGGAAGCGCTGCTGCTCGAGTGCAACCTGATCAAGGCGCAGCGGCCGCGCTACAACATCATGCTGCGCGACGACAAATCGTTTCCATACATCCTGTGCTCGGCGGGGCACGAGTTTCCGCGCCTGGTGTTCTACCGCGGTCCACGTCAGCGCAACAGCCGCCAATTCGGACCGTTTGCGAGTGCCCATGCCGTCAAGGAAGTGCTGCAGCACCTGCAGAAGGTGTTCAAGATTCGAAACTGCCGCGACTCGTTCTTCGCCAACCGCAGCCGGCCGTGCCTGCAGCATCAGATCGGACGCTGCTCGGCCCCGTGCGTGGGCCTGATCGGCCGCGAGGATTATGCGCGCGATCTCGAGGGCGCGATCGGTGTGCTCGAAGGACGCAATGCCGACGTGATCGGCGAGCTGCAGCGGCGCATGGAGGCGTCGGCGGTGCAGCTCGAGTTCGAGGACGCCGCGCGCCTGCGCGATCAGCTGCGCGAGCTGCAGGAAATCCGCTCGCAGCAGATCGCCAATGCGCGGCGCCGGGCCGATACCGACATCATTGCGATCGCCGGCGAGCCCGGACAATACGCGGTCTGCGTGCTGCCGGTGCGCGAAGGCCAGAATCTCGGTACCGCCAGTCATTTCCCGGGCAGCGCCCTGAGTGAGCCGGCGGCCACGCTGGCGGACTTTCTGTTGCTCTACTACAGCCGCGAGCCCGCGCCGCCGGAGATCCTCATCAACATCGCTCTGCCGGATCACGAGCCGCTCGCGCAAGCGCTCGAGCGCGCCGCCGGCCGGTCGTTGGAGCTGCGCGTGCCGCAGCGCGGCCTCAAGCGCCAGTGGCTGGAGCTGGCGCTCGAGAATGCACGCAATGCACTGCGCATGCGAGCGCTGCGCGCCGAGCTCGCGCTCGAGGGCATGCAGTTGCTCGCGCGCGTACTTGATTTGCCCGAGCCGCCCGAGCGCGTCGAGTGCTTCGACGTCAGCCATACCGCAGGCGAGGGCACCGTAGCGTCCTGCGTGGTGTTTACGCCGGAAGGGGCCCGCAAGAGCGAGTATCGGCGCTACAACATCGAGGGTGTCACGCCCGGGGACGACTACCGGGCCATGTATCAGGCGCTGCTGCGCCATGGGACCCGCGTCGTCAGCGGCGAGCGGCCGCGGCCGGATCTGCTGCTGATCGATGGCGGCCCCGGCCAGGTCGACGCCGCCGTCAGTGCGCTTGCCGAGGCCGGCTGCCACGGCGTGGCTGTCGTCGGCGTGGCCAAGGGCGCCGATCGGCGTCCCGGTCAGGAGCGGCTGTTCCGCCCCGGCGAGCCGATACCTATCGTGCTGGAGGCCGACAGTGCGGCCCTGCATTTCATCCAGCGCGTGCGCGACGAGGCGCACCGATTCGCAATCATGGGACATCGGCGGCGGCGCGCGCGTCGCTATCGCGAGTCGATCCTCGAGACCGTGCCCGGCCTCGGTCCAGCGCGGCGGCGAGCGTTGTTGACGCATTTTGGCGGCTTGCAGGGGGTGATGCGAGCCGGCGTCGCGGATCTGGAAAAAGTTGCCGGCGTTGGCGCGGCTATGGCTCGTTCGATCTATGATCATCTGCACCCGGGGGCCTGATGATCTGGAACCTGCCCAATATCCTGACTTGGCTGCGCATTCTCGCCATTCCGCTGGTGGTGTTGCTGTTTTTGGTGGGTGGCAGAAATACTTCGAGCCCGGCGTATCCGATCGCCGGCCTGCTGTTCGCGGCTGCCGCGATCACCGATTCGCTCGACGGCTATCTGGCGCGACGCCTGGGACAGACCACGCGTCTGGGTGCCTTTCTCGATCCGGTTGCGGACAAATTGATGGTCGCGGTCGCTCTAGTGCTGATCGTCAGCCGGGATCCGCGCGCGATCATGGTGCTGACGGCGGCCGTGATCATCGGCAGGGAAATTGCGATCTCGGCGCTACGCGAGTGGATGGCCGGCATCGGTCAGCGCACGGCGGTCGCCGTGTCGCGAATCGGCAAGTACAAGACCATCTTGCAGATGGCCGGACTGACGATGCTGCTATTCCGGGCCGATCTGTTCGGCTTGCCGATCTATAAGATCGGCACCTGGCTGACGGTGATCGCGGCGGCGCTGACGCTGATTTCGATGGGTCTGTATCTGCGTGCCGCCTGGCCGCACCTGTCGGCGCAGACCTGAGCAAAATGGACCAGGCCGGGTCGGTCGCGCAGCGTCGGCTGGCATCGACGCCGCTGCGAGCGCGGGCCGGGGCGGCGGCGCGAGCTGCCACGCCGCGCAATATGTGAACCGCGTCGCGAGGGCCCGAAGTCGGCCTGCCGGCGCTACGACTTTACTCAAGAATGCCGGCATATAAGCCGATAAATAGAGTCGCAGCCGATCGCGACGTATTGGCGTGACGCGAGTGCAGCAGAACTTGGATTTTCTCGTGGTCGACGACTTCTCCACGATGCGCCGGATCATCAAGAACCTTCTGCACGATCTGGGGTATGCCAACGTCACGGAGGCCGATGACGGTAACACGGCGTTGCCGCTGCTCCAGCACGGCAATTTCGATTTCCTGATCACCGACTCGAACATGCCCGGCATGCCGGGTCTGGAGCTGCTCAAGCAGGTGCGCGCCGACGCGCGCCTGGGCAAGATGCCGGTGTTGATGCTCACCGCCGAAGCCAAGCGCGAGCGGATCGTCGAAGCGGTGCAAGCCGGCGTCAGCGGCTACGTCATCAAGCCCTTTACGGCGGCGACGCTGAAGGAAAAGATCGACAAGATCCTGGCGGCGCGGGCGGCGGCGTGAATGCTGATGACTACACCGACGCAGGAGAACAACGACTACGCCTCATGGGCCACCGCCATGTCGCTGGCGCTGGAAGGCGGCGATGGCGATGGCTTTCGCGCCGCGCGGGCCGGTTTTGACCAGGCACGCAATGCCGAAGTCACGCTGCATGTGCGCCGGATCGCGACCGACCTGCAGTCGGCCAAGGTCAGCCACGACATGGCGATGCTCACCGGTCTGGTGCATGGCGTCGGCAAGCTTTATATCCTCACCCACTCGATGCGGCATCCGGCGCTGTTCGGCGATCAGACCATGTACCAGCGCATCGTTCGGGATTGGCACGGCAATATCGCCAAGGCGCTGCTCGAGAGCTGGCACCTGGCCGAGGATATCGTCACCGCGGTTCACAGCTACGAGGACAGTGCGCGGGAACTGCGCGGGAACTGCGCGGCACCAGCGCCGCTCTGGCCGATGTACTGGAAATCGCCGACATGCTGTCGATGTGCAAGGATTCGCCGGAACTCATTCGCGCCCGCCTGGTCAACCGCAAAGCGGCCTCACATCCGGGGCTCGATGCCGATATCTGTCAGGCATTGGTCGGCGAGTCGGCCGAAGAACTCGCGGCTCTACGCAATGCCCTGGGGCATCAGTCGCTGACAACACCCCGAAACATTCCGCAACACCCCGCAGCGGTCCACGGCCACCGGCGCAAGCGACACGGGTGGCGCAATCGCCAAAGTCGAAGATGCCTTTCGGGTAGGATGATGCCTCCCAGGGTATAGATCCGCGTCCGGAGCCGACCGCTACCGCCGCGAGAGGACTTGGCGATGCAATCTGAGTTCTCCGGTTCCGAATCGACGGCCATGGGATTTCGGGAATTCGTCGCCATGGCGGCGGCCTTGATGGCGACGCAAGCCATCGCCGTCGACACCATGTTGCCGGCGCTGCCGACCATCGCCGCGGCGCTGGGCCTGGTCAACGAGAACCACAGCCAGTGGATCGTGACCGCCTACGTGGTGGGAATCGGCTGCGGGCAGCTGTTCTGGGGATTGTTCTCCGACCGCTACGGCAGGCGACCGGTGCTGCTCATCGGCCTGGCGGTGTATGCCATCGCAGCGCTGCTTACCGGCCTGTCGACCAGCCTTACCACGCTGCTGGCCTGGCGCTTCGTGCACGGTCTGGCCGCCGCCAGCGTGGTGGTGTCCCGGTCGGTGATCCGTGATCTTTACTCCGGCCGCCACATGGCACGGGTCATGTCTTTGACATTCATCGTATTCCTGATGGTGCCGGTGCTCGCTCCGAGTCTCGGCCAGCTGATTCTATGGCTGGCGCCGTGGCGATATATCTTTCTGATCTTCGGCGTATATGCCGCCGCGGTGTTGCTGTGGGTGCTGTTGCGGCTGCCGGAGACCTTGCACCCGGGATACCGGCTGACACTGACCGGGGATCACATCGTGCACGCGGTGACGCTGGTGCTCGGCAACCGAGCCTCGCTGTGCTACACGCTGGCGTTGGCGGTCATGTTTGGTTCCATCCTGGCCTATGTCGGCATGGTGCAGCAGATCTTCGAGGACGCATTCCACCGCCCCGGCCTGATGCCGGCCATCTTTGCGCTGTGCGCATCGTCGATGGGCGTCACCGCTTTTCTGAACTCCAGGATCGTGGAACGTGTGGGGATGCGCATAATTTCGCACCTGGGATTGCTGGTATTCATTACGATCACCGGCGTGCACGTGCTGATCGCCACGCTGGGCCTCGAGCGTCTGTGGACCTTCGTGATTCTGCAATCGGCGACGATGGCCTGCCTGGGCCTGACGGCATCGAACTTCGGTGCGATGGCGATGGAACCGGTGGGCTCGGTGGCAGGAATCGGCGCCTCGCTGCAGGGGTTTATCAGTACCTTTGGCGGCGCCGTGGTTGGCGCGCTCATCGGCCGGCGATTCAATGGCTCGACTGTGCCGCTGGCCATGGGCGCGTTCGTCTGCGGCCTGTCGAGCCTGCTGTTCGTGCTGCTGGCGGAGCAATGGCGGTTGTTCCGACCGCATCATGCCGGCGCGGTGCCTCTCGGGCATGGCGGGATTTAATGAAAATCCCTTGAGTCTCTGCGCAATCCTCCCAGCCATGCCGAGCGGTTGTGCAGACGCTGCGCGATTACATGCGCGACGCGATCACGCCTTTGCAGCGTGCCTTCGACCACCAGCAGGCTCGATTCGAGAGCGCAGCGGCGCTGCGCCGCGAATATCTTGGGCCAGAGAATGACATTGACGATGCCGGTTTCATCTTCCAGTGACGCGAACACCACGCCCGAGGCGGTCGCTGGCTGCTGCATGTGCGTGACCAAGCCTCCGACGCGCACGCAGCTGCCATCGGCGAGCTGCTGCAGATCGCGGCTGCTGCGAAATCCCTTTCGCGTCAGCACCGGACGCAGCAGGGCCAGCGGATGACGGCCGGTAGTCAGGCCCAGATGCCGGTAGTCGGCGAGGATATTCTGGCTTTCGGTCGGCGCCGGCAGTGCTGCCGGTGGCTCACTGGCCGAAAGCTTAGCAATGAGGCCGGGCAGCCGTTCAACGCCCAGGGCCTGCCAATTGGCTTCATGCCGGTGCGAGCTCAAGGCGTTGAGCGTGCCGGCGGCGGCCAGGGCCTGAATGGAGCGCCGGGACAGTTGTGCGCGCGCGGCGAGCTCATCGATGCTGGCGAAGCATTGCAGCGCGCGCGCGGCCACGATGCGCTCGGCATCGACGCGAGGCAGGCCGCGCACCAGCCGCAATCCCAAACGCAGGGCGGGCTGATGCTTCGGCGCGGCAGTGCCGCTGCCGCGCGCAGTCGTTGTCGCGTCAGCGGGCTCCAGCGTGCAGTCCCAATGGCTGCTGCTCACATCGACCGGCCGCACCAGCACGCCGTTGCGGCGTGCCTCCTGCGTGATCTGCGCGGGAGCGTAGAAGCCCATCGGCTGACTGTTGATCAGCGCCGCGGCGAAGGCTGCAGGCTCGTGGCACTTGAGCCAGGAGGAAATGTAGGTCAGCAGCGCGAACGAGGCGGCGTGGGACTCGGGAAAACCATATTCGCCGAAGCCCAGGATCTGCTTGTAGATCTGCTCGGCGAATTCGGGCGGGTAGCCATTGTTCGCCATGCCGGACAGCAATCGTTCGCGATAGGGTTCGAGTCCGCCGCGGCGCTTCCAGGCGGCCATCGCACGGCGCAGGCCATCGGCGTCGCCGGGTGTGAAATCCGCGGCGACCACCGCGATCTGCATGACCTGCTCCTGAAAGATAGGCACGCCGAGCGTTCTCTCCAGCACGGTCTTGAGCGCCTCGCTCGGATAGGTCACAGTCTGCGGATGTTCGCGGCGCTGCAGATAGGGGTGCACCATCTCGCCCTGGATCGGGCCGGGCCGCACGATCGCGACTTCGATCACGAGATCATAGAAATTGCGCGGCCGCAGGCGCGGCAGCATGCTCATCTGCGCGCGCGATTCGATCTGAAAGACGCCCACGGTCTCGGCGCGGCAGATCATATCGAAGGTGGCCTGGTCCTTCGGCGGAATGTCCTGCACGCGCAGCCTGCTGCCGCGATAGCCCTCGATCAGGTCGAAGCAGCGATGCACAGCCGTCAGCATGCCGAGCGCGAGCACATCGACCTTGAGCAAGCCCAGTGACTCCAGATCGTCCTTATCCCATTGGATGACGGTACGGTCCGGCATGGCCGCGTTCTCCACCGGCACCAGTGCGCTTAAGGATTCGCCGGAAATCACGAAGCCGCCGACGTGTTGCGACAGGTGGCGCGGGAAGCCGATCAGTTGCCGTACCAGCCGCATGAGCAAATACAGGCGCGCGGGTTCGATGCCCAGCTCGCTGGCGGCAAATTTTCGATGTATCTCGCCCGGCTGGTCCCACCACACGTGCAGCCGCGTCAGCCGGTCGATATCGCTGTCGGCAATGCCTGACGCGCGGCCGACATCGCGGACCGCGCTGCGCGTGCGGTAGCAGATCACCGTCGCCGCCAGCGCGGCGCGCTCGCGACCGTACTTGCGGTAGATGTACTGCACCACTTCCTCGCGCCGCTCGTGCTCGAAGTCGACGTCGATGTCCGGGGGTTCGTTGCGCTCGCGGCTGATGAAACGCTCGAACAGCAGCTGCATGCGCGCGGGATCGATCTCGGTGATGCCGAGCGCATAGCAGACCGCGGAATTGGCGGCCGAACCGCGACCCTGGCAAAGGATGTTTTCCCGGCGCGCGTATTCGACCACATCGTGCACGGTCAGAAAAAAATGCTCGTAGCGCAGCTCCACGATCAGCGCCAGCTCCTTGTCGATGGTTTCACGTATCGAGGCGGGAACGCCATGCGGCCAGCGGCGCTCGAGACCGGCCTCGGTCAGGGCGCGCAGATGCTCGCCGGCCGTGAGCCCGCCCGGCACCAGTTCGAGCGGATACTCATAACGCAGCTGCGAGAGCGAGAAACTGCAGCGTTCGGCGATGGCGACGCTCTCATCGAGCAGCGCCGGCGGATAGAGGCTCTCCAGTTCCTGCAATGAGCGCAGGCGGCGCTCAGCATTCGGGTACAGCCGCCACCCGGCCTGATCGACAGTGCAGCCATGGCGGATCGCGGTGAGCACGTCCTGCAACGCGCGACGGGCGCGCGTATGCATATGCACATCGCCGCTGGCGACCGCGGGTACACCGCTGCGGTTGGCGAGCGCCAGGGCGGCGGCGAGACGCTCGGCGTCATCGGCGGCGCGATGCAGTTCCACGGCCAGCCAGCCGCGCGCCGGAAAGAATTCGCGCAACCACGTGGCTTGTGCCGCTTCTGGCTCGGGCGGCGATATCCATAGAGCCAGGCAGTCTTCAAGCCCGGATTCGAAATCCGAGCGCGACAGGCGATACTCGCCTTTCTTCGAGCGTCGCCGGCCGAGCGTTATGAGCTGACAAATCTGCCCATAGGCGCGCTGCGAGGGCGCCAGCAGCACCAGCTTCAAGCCGCAGACCGCGCGAAATTCGGCGCCGATGATGAGCTTGAAGCGAACGTCGCGCAGCGCTTCGTGGGCGCGCACCACGCCGGCGAGCGAGCATTCATCGGTCAGCGCCAGCGCGCGATAGCCGAGCGCATGCGCCTGCGCGACGAGCTCGGCCGGATGCGAGGCGCCGCGCATAAAACTGAAGTTACTCAGGGCGTGGAGTTCAGCGTAGGCGACCATTTCAGGTCCACAGACCCTGCAGATACCAACCGCCCTCGGCGAGATCGTGAAACACCCACAGCCGCGCGCCATCCTCAGCGCCCGCGACATAATAGTCGCGAGTCGCATCGCCGCCGTCCCACCAGCCGCTCTCGATGCGCTCCGGTCCGCTCAGCAGCCGGGCGGGCGGCTCGATGCGCCGGGGCTGAAGCAGCAGCGTGCAGGGTCGCGCCGGAGCCCGTACGCCTGAAGCCGCCGTCGCCTGCTCCGGCGCCACGAAACGCCAGGCGCGCTCCGGCCGGTAATCGGCCTCGGGCTGCAAGCCGCGCACCTGCTCATCGCCCAGCCGTGCCTGCAGCCGATCGAGCAGCAACCGCAGCTGCTGCAGCTGCTGCGCATCGCTGCCGAAGAAATCCGCCTGCACCACGGATGCCGAGGTGAACTCGAGCGCTTCCAGACTCAAGGCGCTCACCGGCGCCGGCAGCACCACGGCCTGCAGGCGCTCGCGCGCGAGCAGCAGGAACTGCGCCGCATCGCGAGCGGGCGCGGACACACCGATCGTCACGCCGCTTGCGGCATGGCGGTAGTGCTCGAACTCAAGCGTGAAACGCAGCACCGCGCAATCGCGGCCACGCAGGTAACCCTGGAATTCCAGCAACAGCCGCCGCAGCGGAAACAGCAGCGCGGTCGTATCGTGCACTTCGCTGCCGAATTCGAAACGTGCGCGATAGGTCGCAGGCAACCGCCAGGCCGGTCGTGGATCACTCGCCGCGCCACACAGCCGCCGTAAATAGAGACTGCTCCCGGGTCCAAAGCGCCGCGCGATCGCGGCGGCGGGCAGCACCAGCACCTGTCCGATGCGGCGCAATCCGGCCGATTGCAACGCGGCCAGGACCGGCTCCGGCAGGGCCAGTAGCGACAGCGGCAGCAGCTCGAGCCGCGAGCGCAGCTGCGAGCGCGTGGTCGCGCAGCGCTCCTGCCCGACATGGGTCAACAAGGCCGCGCCGGTGGGCGAGGGCGCGAGCGCGCACACGTGGCTGTAGCCCAGCTGCGCCAGCTCGGCTTCCAGCTTCGCGAGCAACGCGGCATGACCGCCAAACAGAGCGCGGCTCGCACCGATTTCGAGCCACAGCAGCGGCTCATCGAGCAGGCAATAGCTGACCAGGCTGGTCCACTGATAGGCCCAGGCGGCCAGACGTTCGATCGCCGCGCGTTCGACGGCCGCGCGTCTTGCGGCGAGATCTTCGGCGTTCACAGCGCGGTCCGCGGCCGCTGCCAACGCCTCATGCGCCAGCCGCGGTAAGCGTATGCACAGCCAGAGCCCGGCGCTCATAGCGCGCTACCGTCGGCGACTCCTACCCGCAGCTTGAGGTCCGCACGGCCGCCGCGAGACTTCTGGATCTCGACCGCGAGGCCATCGGGTGCGGCGTGCAGCCGTAGTCGCAAGGCTGCCGGTGAAGACTCACGCGCGGCCTCGAGCGGGCGATAAAGGATGCCGAGGCTGCCGCCGGCCTCGGCCGCAAGCTGCAGGCGGCGCACGTTCCTGTCGACGATATACGCCGGCCAGCCGAGCACGGCGCCGACCGCCGGACAGCGCAGCGCCTGCTGCGCGGCCCATAAGGATTCCTGCAGGCTGCGGGTCTGGATGAGCAGCATGCGCTCGAGCGGCAAACCCCGTTGCGCGAGCGCCGGCGCGTACGGCAGGTAAGGTGGAGCAATCCATGCGATATAACGACCGGCGCGCGCCAGCCTCGACAAGACCGGTACTAATAAACTCAGCTCTCCGATGCCGATCGCATCGCTCATCAGTTCGGCGATAGCGCCGATAGGCCAGCCGCCTCCCGGCAGACTCGCATCGAGCTCGGGAAAGCCCGAGGGCGCGGCCAGCCGGGACGCTACGCGGCTGCATTCGCCGTTGCGGCAGAGTCGCGCAAGCCGCTCGAGCGTCTCTGCGCGCCGCGAACCCATGGGTAAAGAAATGCTCACACGGACGCCCTAGCTCCGGCGCGGCAGTTCGGTGCGCACGATGCCGACGACGATGCCTTCGATCTCACAGGCCTCGCGGCGCAGATCGACCTCGAGCGGTGCGAACTCGGGATTGGCGGGCTCCAGCCGCAGCAGCGGTTCCCGGCGGCGGTAGTACTTGACCGTGGCCTCATCGCCCAGGCGCGCGACCACGATCTGGCCATCAGTGGCTTGCGGCGTGCGATGCACGGCGAGGATGTCGCGATGCGCGATGCCGGCATCGCGCATGCTCTGGCCATGCACGCGCAACAGAAAGTCGGCGCCGGGGCGAAACAGCGCGCGATCGATGGCGATCGTTTCCTCGATATTGCTCTGCGCCAGGGTGGGAACACCGGCGGCAACGCGACCATACAGGGGCAGCAGCAGCGTGGGCGCTTCGGCGGCCGTCTGGGTAGCGGCGGGCAGCAGGCGGATGCCGCGCGCGATGCCGGGCTCGAGCCTCAGGTAGCCCTTGCGCTCGATCGCGCGCAGATGCTGGTCGATGCCCTGACGGTTGCGCAGACGCAGTGCCCGCGCCAGATCGGCGCGCGTTGGCGGCAGGCCATGACGCGTCATGAACTGG
>Ga0116217_10003774_pt1 | contig 13672 bp, 15 predicted proteins | sample Sb_taG_6_FD_89697 | JGI IMG/M metagenome (GOLD analysis project Ga0116217, IMG submission 89697) | Peat soil microbial communities from Weissenstadt, Germany - Sb_50d_4_PS metaG | ecosystem: Environmental > Terrestrial > Soil > Wetlands > Peat | place: Germany: Weissenstadt | collected 2010-09-21 | reverse complement strand
TGCACGTTACAACGTCGGGGTCCTGTTCCAATCCGGCTGCTCGGATCTCGTCCGAGCGTTGCCCCCCTCCCTCTCGATACTTTGAGGGCGGCACGAGGGAGGTGGCATGGCGCGGGACTGGGCGAGACCGATGGTGCACTGGGAGATCGAGGCCAAGGACCCCGAACGCCAGCGAACCTTCTACGCAGAGCTGTTCAATTGGAGGATCGGAGAGGGCTTCATCATGGAGATCCCCGCCGGCATCGGCGGCCCCGAGCCCGGCCCCGCGGGCCACATCCGCGGCAGTGAGCGATCCGGTGTCACGTTGTACGTGCAAGTGGCCGACCTGCGGTCTTCGCTCGACAAGTCCGTCACCCTCGGTGCGACCATCGTGGCCGAACCCTTCGACGTCCCCGACGGGCCCACGCTCGCCGGGATCACCGACCCCGAGGGCAATCCCGTGATGCTGGTGCAGGCCTGAGCCATGTCGATCGTCGAGATCACCAACTTCAGGCTGGCCGAAGGCGTGACGGATCAGTCGTTCCTCGCCCTCGACCGGAGGATCCAGACCGAGCTCGTGCCGAACCAGGCCGGATTTCTGCGGCGCACGACGGCGCGCCACGGAGAGGACTGGCTCGTCGTCACGTTGTGGGCCTCCGACGCCGATGCGGCCGCCTACCAACGTGCGGTCGCGGGGCACCCGGTGCAGGTCGAGTTCGAGCACGCGGTCGAGGCGGGCACGCTGCACCTGACCCGCTACACAACGCTGGACTGACGTGGAGCTCACGGAACTCAAGGTCACGCGCTACGAGGTCCGCGACCGCGTCGCCACCATCACGCTCGACCGGCCCGATCGGCTCAACGCCTGGACCGGCCGCATGCACGCCGAGTACCGGGCGTTGCTGGGCCGGGCCGGCGTCGATCCGGCGGTACGGGTCATCGTCGTCACCGGATCGGGCCGTGGCTTCTGCGCGGGCGCCGACGCGCGGGCACTCGAGGGCCACGTCGAGCGCGGTGCCTACGATGCCGGGTTGGGCGACGACGTGGCCATGCCCGGGTACGGCGTCCGCCCGGAGTTCGACGCCGACTTCGCCTACCACTTCGGCATCCCCAAACCGATCATTGCCGCCGTCAACGGGCCGGCGGCCGGGGTGGGCCTCGTGCTGGCCTGCTACTGCGACCTGCGGTTCGCGGCGCGAGGGGTCAAGCTGACCACGTCGCACGGGCGCCTCGGCCTGCCGGCCGAGTACGGGCTGTCGTGGCTGCTGCCCCGGCTCATCGGCGTGACCCGGGCCGCCGACCTCCTGCTGTCGAACCGGGTCGTGCTGGCGGAAGAGGCCGAGCAGCTCGGGCTGGTCAACCGGACACTCCCCGCGGCCGAGCTGCTTCCCTACACGTACGCCTACGCCGGGAGGCTCGCCACGGAGATCGCGCCGTCCTCGCTCGCGGTGACCAAGCTGCAGCTCTACCGGGACCTGCACGCCGACGTGGCGTCGGCGGTCGACGACGCGGGCGTGCGCATGGCGGCGATGATGCGGGGCGCGGACTTCGCCGAGGGGGTGGCGGCGCTGACCGAGAAACGCCCGCCCGCCTTTGCCGACCGCCCGGCCTGAGCGGAAGACCCGGGCAGTTCAGCCGTCGACGCCGGCGGGGAGCTTCGCGGGGTCCCAGCCGAGGAGCGCCACCGCCTGACGGAAGGCAAACCGATCGGTCATGCCGGCCACGTAGGTGACCGCCGCCCGCACGGCATCCTGACTTCCGGCGAGGACGTCGGACGACTGGAGCGACGAGGCGGCGTGGTCCGCGATGAGGTGCGGCCGGTCGGAGAAGTGCTCGATCAGGGCGCGGAGCACGCTGATCACCGCCTCACCCTGGCGCAACGACGCGTCCCGGAGGTAGATGCGCTCGTAGTTGCAGGCGCGGAACGCGGCGAGCGCCTCGGCCGTCTCTTCCTCCATGCCGACCTGCCCGGTGCGCAGGGTGGCCGAGATCACACCGGTGATGAAGGCATCGAGCTGGGCACTGCGCCGTTCACCGCACACCGTGCGGACCGCCGGCGGCAGCTGGCGGGGGGCCACGATGCCCGAGAGCACCGCGTCCTCCCAGTCGTGGCAGACGTACGCGATCCGGTCGGCCCAGCTGACCACCTCGCCTTCGGGTGTCGACGGCGCGGGACGAGACCAGCTGTGGTTGGCGATCCCGTCAACCGTCTCGGCGCACAGGTTGAGGGGGGCGAGGGACACCAGCGCACCCCACGGCGCGTGGTCGAAGCCGCCGGGCACGTAGGGGTCGAGCGCGTCCTCACTGGCGTGGCCGCCGGGACCATGGCCGCAGTCGTGGCCGAGGGCGATGGCCTCGGTGAGGGCGACGTTCAGGCGGCAGGCCCGGGCAATGGCGGTGGCGACCTGCGCCACCTCGAGCGCGTGGGTGAGGCGGGTGCGCTGATGGTCCTGGGGGAACACGAAGACCTGTGTCTTGCCGGCCAGCCGGCGGAACGAGGTGGCGTGGAGGATGCGGTCGCGGTCGCGCTCGAAGCTGGTGCGCCAGGTGTCGGCCGGTTCGGGCTGTGCCCGGCTGCCGGCACCCGACGCACGCGTCGCGCCGGGCGCCAGGAGCGAGTCCTCCAGCTCCTCGCGCTCTTCCCTGCCACTCGGCATTGCCGGTTGCGCGTGGTCGGCCGCGGGCGAGCCCGGTCCCGGCCCGATGCGGGCGTGGGAGTCGGCATGCGCCAGGCGAACGGGCCCGGCGTAGCCCGACATCGTCGCTGCCCAGCGGGCACTGCGCTCGGTCTCGGGGGACTTTGGCGTGCCGCTCATGCCAAGAAGTCTGCCCGGTCGCTGTAACGTCCAGGTGACCCTCGGACCGTCCCGAGGTCCCTGAGAGGAGTGACACCAGGTGGACGTGCGCATCGGCATCACCCACACCCCCAAGGAGCTCGAGGTGGAGATGCCCGACGATGCCGATCGCGACAAGGTCGTCGCCGACATCGAGAAGCTGCTCAAGACCGGCGACGGGGTGCTCTGGCTCACCGACAGGAAGGGCCGGCGGGTCGGCATCCCCGTTGTCAAGGTGGCCTACGTCGAGGTGGGGGCGCCCTCCTCGGAGCGCCGCGTCGGGTTCGGCGCCCCCTAGGGACGTCCGTGCGGGCGGAGCAGGCAGCGGGGCGGTGAGCACGGCACCCGATCTGCTCGACCTCCGGTTGGTCTTCGTCACCGGCAAGGGCGGTGTCGGCAAGACCACCGTCGCCGCAGGCCTGGCCCAGCTCGCGGCCGAGCACGGCAAGCGCGTGCTGGTGTGCGAAGTGGACGCCAAGGGCGACGTGACGTCGCTCTTCGAGGCGCCCCCCACCGACTTCACCCCGCGCGAGATCGCGCCGGGTGTCTGGTCGATGTCGATGGACACCGAGGCGTCGTTGCGCGAGTACCTCAAATTGCACCTGCGCATCCCGGTGGTGGGACGGATCGGACCGCTGGCCAAAGCCTTCGACTTCGTCGCGACGGCCGCGCCCGGCGTGCGGGAGATCCTCACCGTGGGCAAGCTCTGCTGGGAGGTTCGCGAGTCCCACTACGACCTCGTGGTGGTGGACGCAGCGGCCAGTGGCCACATCATCGGCCAGTTGGCGGCGCCGCAGGCCATCAACGATCTGGTCAAGGTCGGGCTCATCCGCAGCCAGACCGACTGGATGCTCGAGATCCTCTCGGATCCGCGTCAGACCGGGCTCGTCGCGGTGTGCACGCCCGAGGAGATGCCGGTGAGCGAGACCCTCGAGCTGGCCGCCAGGGTGCGCGAGGAGACAACCGTGCGCATGTCGGCGGTCGTCGTCAACCGCGTGCTCCCCGAGCTCTTCGGCCAGCGCGAGGAGGAGATCTTCGAGCAGCTGCGCACTCCGGACACCGAGCGGGTGCTGTCCGAGCGTTCCGGCGGCAACGTGGCCCCCGTGCTCGAGGCGGCCCGGCTGGCCGTCACGCTGCGCCGCACCCGCTCGACACACCTGCAACGACTGCGGGCTGGGCTCCACGATGACGAGCCCGTGCTGCTCCTTCCCTACCTGTTCGCCCGGAGCTTCGGGGCCCGTACCACGCGCCAGGTGGCCCATGCGCTCGGCGAGGAGCTCGGGCTGTGACGGCGGCGGGCGCGCCGGCGCCCAAGACGGTGGGGCACCTGTTGGCGGCCAAGGACATCGTCATCGCCTGCGGACCCGGTGGGGTGGGCAAGACCACGACGGCGGCCGCGCTGGCCGCCACCGCCGTGATCGAACAGGGCGGCCGAGTCCTGGTGCTGACGGTCGACCCGGCCCGCCGCCTGGCCGACGCGTTGGGCCTGAAGGGGATCGGGAACGACGAGGTCCGCATCCCCGACGACGTGTTCACCGAGGCGGGGGCCCACCCGAGGGGCGAGCTATGGGCGGCGATGCTGGACACGAAGCAGAGCTGGGACGATCTCATCCGCACGCATGCGCCCGACGAGGAGACACGCGAGCAGATCTTGGCCAACCCGCTGTACCAGAACATCTCGGGTCGCTTCGTGCAGTCGCACGACTACATCGCAATGGAGCGGCTCTACGAGATCCACACCGAGGGCAAGTACGACCTGATCGTGGTCGACACGCCGCCGACGCGCAACGCGCTCGACTTCCTCGATGCGCCGCAGCGCATGGCCGACTTCTTCTCGTCGCGCCTGTTGCGCTGGCTGATCGTGCCCTACCGGTCGCGGCTGGTCAACTTGGCGTCGCGGCCCTTCTACCAGGTGGCCGACCGGATCCTGGGTACGCAGTTCCTGGCCGACATCTCGGAGTTCTTCATCTTGTTCCAGTCGATGTACGTCGGTTTCGTCGAGCGGGCCGAGGCGGTCACGCGCCTGCTCTCGGACCGCCGCACCACGTTCATGGTCGTGTCGACCCTGGAGGCGACACCCGTCCGCGAGGCGGAGTTCTTCTCGGCCGAGCTCACGAAGCGCCAGTTGAACCTGGGCGCCATCGTGCTGAACAAGGTGCTGCCCGAGTACCTGCGCGACCCCAAGGCGGACAAGCTGGCCCTCTCCATGGCCGCCAGGGGCGACGAGCTGGCGAAGGGCCTCACCGAGGACCCGGTCGTGGCGGCCCGGGTGATCGGCGAGGTGGCCGAGAGCTTCATCAATTTCGGCGTGGTGGCCCGACGCGAGGCCGAGCAACAGGCGGAGCTCAAGGGCGCGCCCGACGTGCTCGTCACCGTCCCCTTCTTCGAGGCCGACATCTACGACATGGGTGGGCTGCTCCGGCTGGGCGCACAGGTCTGGGGGTAGCGGGACGGCGCGGTCACCGGGCCCGGACCGCCTGGCGCCGGTCCGTTGCAGGGCGCCTACCATCGTTGCCATGGCCGCGATGATCGACCCCGAAGTCGAGCTCTACGCCGAGGCGCATACGACCCTGCCGCCCGGGTTCTTGCAGTCGGTGGACGCCTCGACCCGGGAGGGCTTTGCACAGCTGTCGGGGATGATGGTGGGCCGCGAGGAGGGCCGCTTCCTCGAGATGCTGGTGTTCGCCGCCCAGGCCACCCGGGTGCTCGAGATCGGGACGTTCACCGGCTACTCCTCCATCGCGATGGCGGGTGGGTTGGGTCCGGGGGGTGCGATCATCTCGCTCGAGGTCGACCCCCACCACGCGGTCACGGCCCGCGGCAACATCGCCGCCGCGGGCCTCGAGAGCCGCATCAGCGTGATCGAGGGGCCGGCGCTGCAGACGCTCGAGCAGCTCCAGGGCCCGTTCGACGTGGTCTTCATCGACGCCGACAAGGTCTCTTACGACGCCTACTACGAGGCGGTGCTGCCCAAGTTGGCCCCCCACGGGCTGATCGTCGCCGACAACACGCTGCAGCGCGGCAGGGTGCTCGCGAGCGCCGAGAACCCGGACGAAGCCGCGCTGGCGGTGCGCGCCTTCAACGACAAGGTCGTCAACGACCCGCGCGTCGTGTGCGTGCTCACCACCATCCGAGACGGCGTGACGCTGATCCGCCGCGCCACGGCCGGCTGAGGCGACGGTGCACGGCAGCGGGCCGACGGTGTCGGGCGTCTTCTGACGTGCTCGACTACCACCTGCACCTGTGGCCGCACCACGAGCACGACACGCCGCTGCGCGTCGAGCAATTGGCCGACTACTGCGAGCGCGCCCAGGAGTCCGGGGTGACCGAGCTGGCGCTCACCGAGCACCTGTTCCGGTTCCGTCAGGCCGGCGCCCTTCTCGGCGGCTTCTGGGACGACGAGCGAGTGGCGCCCGCGCTGGCGGAGTCCATGGCCGAGTACTGGAAATTCCACGCGACCGTCGACCTCGACGCCTATGTGGCGTGCGCTCAGGAGGCGAAGGAGGCGGGCCTGCCCGTCGTCATCGGCCTCGAGGTCGACTACTACGAGGACCGGATGGACACCGTGGCGGGCCTGCTGGCCGGGTACCCATTCGACGTCCTGCTGGGCTCGGTGCACTGGGTCGGGGGTTGGCGCTTCGACGACCTCGACGACCCCGTGTCGATGGCCGAGTGGTCGGCGCGCGACGTCGACGCGTGTTGGGAGAACTACACGCGCGCGCTCGAGGAGCTGGCGGCGTCCGGCACCTGTGACGTGCTGGCCCACCCCGACCTGATGAAGGTGGCGGGCCACGTGCCCGACGCCCCCGCCGAATGGTGGGACCGGATGGCCGAGGCGGCGGCGTCGTCGGGCATGGCAGCTGAGCTCTCGTCCTCGGGCTGGCGCAAGCCCGTCGGGGAGCAGTTCCCCGCGGCCCCGCTGCTCGAGCGCTTCGTTGCTCGGGGGGTGCCGCTCACCACGGCCTCCGACGCCCATCATCTGGACCACGTGGCCCACCGGGCCGATGACCTGCGCACCGTACTGGCGTCGGTGGGTGTCGACGCGCTGCAGGGCTACCGGGACCGGACCCCCTATCGGGTGGCGGTGTCGGGTCCCGCCGGGGGTGACGCCTGATGCCGACCCCCGCCGAGCTCGCGCAGAGCCACACCGACCTCAAGCCCGAGGAGCTCGAGCATCTGCAGCGGCTGCTCGGGAGCTGGAGCGTCCTGGCCGACCTCTCCTTCTCCGACCTCTTGCTGCTCGTCCCGGTGCACGCCGCCGCCGCCGGCGGCTCGGACGCAGCCGCAACCACGTCGGAGCCCGAAGCGGACCCCGAGCTGGTGGTGCTCGGGCAGATGCGACCGAACAACCGCCCGACCCTGGTGGAACAGGACCTGGTGGGTCAGACGGTCAACGAGTCGCAGTGGACGTTGGTGGCCCAGTGCCTGCACACGGGCGAGATCGTGCGCGGCAGCATCCACCACCCGATTCTGGGCGAGCTGGTCCCGGTGGAGAACATCCCGGTCCGCTTCGAAGGCCGGATCATCGGGGCCCTCCTCCGGGTCTCGCTGGCACCGCTCAAGGGGCCGACGAGCATGTACGAGCGGACCTACCTCGACGTGTTCGAGCGCCTGGCCGACATGGTGGCGCAGTCGGCCTTCCCGTTCCCCGACGAGGACGTCGGCACCGAAGAGGCGCCTCGGGTCGGTGACGGCGTCGTCGTGGTCGACGCCGACGGGCGGATCGAGTTCGCGTCGCCCAACGCCATCAACGCGTTCCACCGCATGGGGATCTACACCCAGCCCGAGGGGCGGCGCTTCGGTGATCTCGACATCGAGGAGTCGGCCGTCGAATGGGCGCTCGCCACCGGTCGCCCCGTCGTCGAGGAGGTCGAGCGTCGCCCCGACGTCATCGTGCTGGTGCACTGCATCCCGCTGCTGTCCCACGGTGTGGTCACCGGGGCCATGATCCTGTTGCGCGACGTCACCGATGTGCGGCGTCTCGACCGGCTGCTCCTGTCAAAGGAGGCAGCCATCCGCGAGGTCCACCACCGCGTCAAGAACAACCTGCAGACGATCTCATCCCTGCTGAGCCTCCAGGCGCGCCGGGTGGGCGACCGGGCGGCGCGGGTGGCGCTCCAGGAGTCCGAGCGCCGGGTGCGCTCCATCGCGCTGGTGCACGAGATCCTCTCGCGCGAACCGGGCGATCAGGTGCCCTTCGCAGAGATCGTCAGCTCGCTGGTCCAGATGGCCGAGGACTCGGTGGTGTCGTCACAGCCGATCGTGATCGCGGTCCACGGGGACCTCGGCGATGTCGCGGCGGACGTGGCCACGCCGCTCGCGGTCACCGTGGCCGAGTTGTTGCAGAACGCGGTCGAGCACGCCTTCGATCCCGAGAACGCCGCGGGCGGCGACGGCGCGGCAGGGCTCGAGGGGGCGGGCGGTGCCACGGGCGACGCGCCGGTGGGGCACGTCGACCTCACGCTGACCAACGAGGACTCGACGCTGGGCGTCGAGGTGCGGGACGACGGGCTCGGGTTGCCGGAGGGTTTCGACATTGAGCGGACGACGAGCCTCGGCCTCTCGATCGTGCGCGACCTGGTCGTCAGCCAGCTCGAGGGCACCATCTCCATGCAGGCGATGCCGCCGGCGGACGGGGGCGGCACGAGCGTGAGAATTTCCGTGCCGGTGCGGGCGCCCCGATGATCGGGGCCGACGGCTACGTCGGTGGCGCGCTCAGAAGGGAGCGCGCTGCGAGCGACGCGCCGCCAGCCACGCCTTGCGGAGCTTGCGGCGCTCCTCCTCGGACGTGCCGCCCCAGACGCCTGACTCCTGATTGGTGGCCAGCGCGAAGTCGAGGCAGGGCTCGAGCGCTTCGCACGAGCGGCAGACACGCTTGGCCGCCTCGATCTGGTCGAGGGCGGGGCCGGTCGTGCCGACGGGAAAGAAGAGGTCCGGTTCGGTGTTGCGGCAGGCGGCGGCACGCCGCCAGTCGTCCGCATCCCAATCGACGGTCCGGTTCCACATGAGAGCCATCGGAATGTGCCTCCACCAGCATTGTGATCCTTTTCACATGATCGGACCCAACAGGTGTCCGTCAGCGAAAAGCGGGTTTACGGGAGTGAAGGGTAACGGTCCTTTGGGGGGCTCGCAAGGAGTTTTCGTGAATTCTCCGAACCTGAGGCGCTGTATTCGTGTCACCGGCGTGACGGGCGCCCGGTGACGGCCGTCTTCGCTCACAGGGGTTGCACCCAGGGGTTCGTCGAGAACACGCTCGACGCGTTCGCCGAGGCCCGCCGGCTCGGGAGCGACGGGGTCGAGCTCGACGTGCGCCTCACCGCGGACGGGGGCCTCGCGGTCCACCACGACGCCGAGATCCCGGGCCTCGGAGCGATCGGCGCCCTCGGCGTGGCGGACCTGCCCGCCCACGTGCCCCTCCTCGCCGACGCCCTCGCGGTCTGCGACGGGATGGTGGTGAACGTCGAGATCAAGAACGCTCCCCAGGACCCCGGGTGGGACCCGGGGGAGGCCGTCGCCGCGCTGACCGCGGCGGGGATCGAGGAGGCGGGCTGGACGGACCGGGTCATCGTCTCGTCGTTCCAGGTCCCCACGCTGTTGGCGGTGCAGGCCGCCGACCCCCGCCTGGCCCTCGGCGCGCTCTGGGGGTTCGCCGTCGACCCCGGTCGGGCGCTGGCCGAGGCGGCCGATGCCGGGTTCCGGGCCGTCCACCCCTTCGTGAGCTCCGTCGATGCCGAACTGGTGGGGCGGGCGCACGTTGCGGGCCTCGCCGTCAACGTGTGGACGGTCAACGCCCCCGACGACCTGCGGGCCATGGTCGAGCGGGGTGTCGATGCGGTGATCACGGACCGCATCGACGACGCTCTCGCCATTGCAGGTGGCAAGCCCACCTGACGGCCGTCGAAACAGGGCCTGTCACCGGGCCGAATGGCGGGGAACGGCCCGGGTCCACCAAGATGGTCGGCCATGAACGTCGTCGTGTGCGTCAAGCAGATCCCCGATCCGGCCGCCCCTGGGGCGCTGAATCCCGACACCAAGACCATCGACCGGTCCGGCAAGCTCATCATGGACGACTCGGACAACTACGGCGTCGAGATGGCCCTCCAGCTGGCCTCGGGCGAGGGCGACGAAGTCACGCTCGTCTCCATGGCCCCCGGCGGGGAGACCTCGGGCCTCCGTACCGGGCTCGCCATGGGCGCGGCCAAGGCGATCCTGGTCAGTGACGATGCGTTGGCCGGCAGCGACGCCCTCGGGACGGCCAAGGTGCTGGCGGCCGCCATCGCGCGGGCCAACCCCGACCTCGTGGTCATGGCCACCGAGTCGACCGACGGGTACACGGGCACCCTGCCCGTGCAGGTGGCCGAGCTGATGGGGCTGCCGTCGGTCACCTTCGCCAAGGCGATCGCCGTCGACGGCAGCTCGGTCAAGGTGGAGCGGCAGACCGAGGCCGGGTACGACGAGGTCGTGTGCCCGATGCCGGCCGTCGTCACCGTCACCGCCGGCGTCGTAGAGCCCCGGTACCCCTCGTTCAAGGGGATCATGGCGGCCAAGTCCAAGCCGGTCGACAACCTGACCGTCGCCGACCTCGGCATCGACGCCTCGGCGGTGGGCGCGGCAGGTGCCGGCCAGGAGATCACCGACGTCTCGGAGGCCGAGGCGCGCGCGGGGGGAGAGATCGTGGTGGACGAGGGCGACGGCGCGCAGCGCGTCGTGGCCTTCCTCGAGCAGCTGAAGGTGGTCTGAGGATGCCGATCGACAAAGTGTGGGTGCTGGCCGAGGCCGGCGACTCGGGCCCGACGCCGGTCACGCTCGAACTGCTGACCGAGGCCCGGTCGATCGCGTCGACGGTGGAGGCCGTGGCCTGGGGATCCGAGGCCGGCTCGCTGGCCGCCCCGCTGGGGGAGTACGGGGCGACGACGCTCTACGACGTCGGTGACCTGGGTGGCGCGCTGCCCGGCGTGCCGGTGGCCGCCGCACTCGCCGCGCTCATCAGGGGTGGCAACGCGCCTGATGCCATTCTGCTGCCCGCCACCTATGAGGGGCGTGACATCGCGGGTCGCCTGTCGGTCAAGCTCGACCGCCCGGTGCTGACCAACGTGACGGGTCTGGTGGAGGGCGACGGTGGGCTGTCCAGCCAGCACCCCATCTTCGGTGGCAGCCACATCGTCACGGCCCGCTTCACCGGCGATGGCCCGGGGATCTTCGTCATCCGCGCCAAGTCGTTCGCGGCGGAACCGTCGGGCGGTGCTGCCGCGTCAGTCGTGGCGGCCCCGGTTCCCGGCGACGTGGCGAGCACCAACACGGCCAAGATCGTGGAGCGCCACGTCGAGGAGCGAAGCGGGCCCAAGCTCGACGAGGCAGCGGTCGTCGTCTCGGGCGGGCGCGGGCTCGGGGAGGCGTCGAACTACGCGATGATCGAGGAGTTGGCGAAGCTCCTGCACGGTGCCGCCGGCGCCAGCCGAGCCATCGTCGACGCCGGCTGGGTGCCCTACTCACATCAGGTCGGCCAGACCGGCAAGACGGTGAAGCCGACCGTCTACGTGGCGTGCGGGATCTCGGGCGCCACCCAGCACCTGGTCGGGATGAAGGGATCCAAGAACATCGTCGCCATCAACAAGGACCGAGAGGCCCCGATCTTCTCGGTGGCCGACCTCGGGATCGTGGGTGATGTGCACAAGGTGCTGCCGGCCCTGATCGAGGCGCTCAAGGCGAAGGGCTGAACAGCCGGCCGAGACGCTGATCCCGCCCGCCCGGGCGGAGCAGGGGCGGCCGATCCGAACGAAGTGGCGGCGCGGAGCCCGCGACGCCCGGCCCACGCATGGCCCGGGCGTCTGGTGCGTGCACGGTCCGGCCATGCCACCAGCGGTACATTCGGCGCTATCAGCTGATCGCCCCTGATGCTCTTTCCCACTATCGACTTCGCCATCTTCTTTGCCGTCGCCTTCACGGTGAACTGGCTGCTCAACCCCTACGCGGGGCGGTGGAAGCTGTCCATGGTCGGCCTGAGCTACGTGTTCTACGGCTGGGTCGGGTGGAGCTACTGCCTCCTGCTGGCGTCGACGACGGCGGTGGCATTCGCCGGTGGGACCTTGGTTGCGGCGTCGCGCAACGAGCGGAGCAGGCGCATCGCCATGGGAGTCTCGGTCGCCGCCCTCCTCGGGATCCTCGGATGGTTCAAGTACTACGGCTTCGTCTCGGTGAACCTCGACAACGTCACACACGCCGTCGGGTTGGGCCGGGCCATCCCCTTGCTGCAGGTCGGTCTGCCCATCGCCATCTCCTTCTTCACGTTCATGGCCATCAGCTACGTGGTCGACGTCTACCGGCGCCAGCTCGAGCCGGCCAAACCGCTCGACTTCGCCGTCTACCTGTCGTTCTTCCCCCACCTGCTGGCCGGACCGATCGTGCGCGGGAGCGAACTGCTGCCGCAGATACGGCGCCGCCGCGACCCGGACACCATCGACTACTCGCGCGCGTTCTGGCTCATTCTGGCGGGGTTGTTCAAGAAGGTCGTGATCTCCTCCTTCGTCTCCAGCGCCATCGTCACGCCGGTCTTCACGTCACCCCTCCAGCACTCCGCGCCCGAGGCGATCTTCGCCGCGTGGGGCTACGCGGTGCAGATCTACTGCGACTTCAGCGGGTACACCGACATCGCGATCGGCCTCGCCCTCCTGCTCGGCTTCCGGTTCCCGCAGAACTTCGACGCGCCGTACACGGCGCGCAACCTGCAGGACTTCTGGCGCCGTTGGCACATGACGCTGTCACGCTGGTTGCGCGACTACCTCTACATCCCGCTCGGGGGCAGCGCCGGCAGCCAGGCCAACACGGTCCGCAACATCATGATCACCATGATGTTGGGCGGCCTGTGGCACGGCGCGGCGTGGACATTCGTGGCCTGGGGGACCCTGCAGGGGCTCGGGCAGAGCTTCGGCCACCTGCGCCGCACCAGCCGGGAGCGCCGGGGTTTGCCCCCGGTGGCCGACGGTCCGGTGCGGATCTGGGTGCAGCGCTTCCTGACCTTCCAGTTCGTGTGCCTGGGCTGGGTGTTCTTCAACGCGACCGGCATGTCGCAGGCCTTCACCCTTCTCGGCCGCATCTTCACCGGGTGGGGGGCGCCATCCCCGCTCATCACGCCTCTGCTCGTCTTCACCGTCGTCGGCACCATCGCCGCCCAGTTCGTGCCCCCCCTCAGCGTGGGCCGGCTGCAGGCGGCGTTCTCACGCCAGCGGACCGCGGTGCAGGTCGGGGTGCTCGGCTTCGCCCTGCTCGGCATCACCACGTTCGGTCCGGTCGGCGTCGCGCCCTTCATCTACTACCGGTTCTGATGACGAACGCCCGCACGCCGCCCCACCACGTGGACTGGGAGTCACCGCAGGAGTGGCCCACGCACCCGCATGCCGAACTCGCACCTCCCGACGACGGCCGGGTACGGGCGCCGTGGACACGCGTCCTGGCCATCGGCGCCGCCGCCTTCGTGCTGTGGTTCCTGCTGTTCGCGCCGACCTTGCAGCACAACGCCCAGGTGTCGCCCGTCGGCACGCGACGCACCGTGAGCCTCGACATCACCGGGCCGGTAGCGGCGCTGAGCCGCGCCCTCCAGCTGTCGCACCTCGTCTCCATCACGGGCAGGGAGAACCGGCTGCCGGGCGGGACGGTCGGGCTCACGACGGCGGGAGCGCGGCCCACTGTCCCCGCGGGCGGGTCGCGTCCGGGGTCCGGGACGAGGCCGGGGAAGGGTGGCACCGCGCCGACGACGCCGCCGACCGTGCCCCCCAACCCGAAGCTGCCCACCGCGGCCAACCCGCTGCGGGTCCTGATCGTGGGCGACTCCATCGGCCTCGACATGGGTGGACCGCTGCAGT
>Ga0116217_10003771_pt1 | contig 13681 bp, 13 predicted proteins | sample Sb_taG_6_FD_89697 | JGI IMG/M metagenome (GOLD analysis project Ga0116217, IMG submission 89697) | Peat soil microbial communities from Weissenstadt, Germany - Sb_50d_4_PS metaG | ecosystem: Environmental > Terrestrial > Soil > Wetlands > Peat | place: Germany: Weissenstadt | collected 2010-09-21 | reverse complement strand
TGGGGAGCAGCCAGACCGGCACGCCCGCCCAATCGCAGACGAGCTGCCAGGCCACGAGAAGGCCCAGGAGGATGAGTGCCGCCCCCGCGTACTCCCGCAGCGCTGCCCGCATGCGCGCGACGAGGCTCACGGTCGCCCCCTGAGCCCGCCATGGATGAGGGCGCGGATCGTCTCCACGTGCTCCTTGAACTCGGGCGTGAACTCCATCGCGAGCGAGCGCGGCCGCGGCAGACGCACGGCGATCTCGCGCACGATCCTTCCCGGGCGCGGCGTCATGACCACGACGCGGTCGGCGAGCAGCACGGCCTCGGGGATGCTGTGGGTGACGAAGACGATCGTCTTGCGCCGCTTGGTCCAGATGTCGAGGAGCTCGACGCCGAACTCCTCCCGCGTCATGGCGTCGAGCGCCGCGAAGGGCTCGTCCATGAGCAGGATCTTGGGGTCGTAGACGAGGGCGCGGCAGATCGAGACGCGCTGCTGCATTCCGCCCGAGAGCTCGTCGGGCCGCGCGCGCTCGAAGCCCGCGAGCCCGACGAGGGCGATGAGGCGGTTGGCCTCCTCGAGGTAGTCGCCGACGCGCCAGCCCAGCATCTCGACGGGGAAGAGGATGTTGCCGAGCACCGAGCGCCAAGGCAGCAGCACCGGCCGCTGGAAGACCATGCCGATGCTGCGCGAGGGCCGCTCGAGGGGGCGGCCGTCGAAGGAGAGCGTGCCCTCGCTCGGCTGGATGAGGCCGCCGAAGAGCTTGAGGAGCGTGCTCTTGCCGCAGCCGCTGGGACCGACGAGGGTGACGAACTCGTCGGGTGCCACGTCGATGTCCACGCCGGAGAGTGCGAGCACGTCCGCGCCTGCGCGGGTGGCGTAGCGCTTGGCGAGCCCGCGCGCCGCGAGCAGCCCCGCTCCCGCCGGTGCTGGAGTGCCCGGGGAGGGGGACGGGCTCACCCTAGCCACCCGCGCCCGAGAGGCCCCGTCACTTGGCCGGCATCACGGGCGGCTTGGGCAGGAACGCCGTCGTGAAGATCTGCTCGACCGGCACGCTGCGCTTGAGCGCGAGCGCGCTGGTGACGATGTCGCGCGTCTCGGTCATGTGCTTCGCGTCGACGATGCCGAGGCCCTCCTTCTCCACCTCGGGCGTGATGCTCACATCCTTCATGTCGACGAGCTCGCCCTGCGCTCCCTCGGCCTCGACCTCGGGGTTCGTCTTGCGCATCTCTGCGACGGCCTCGTCGGGATGGGCGAGGGCGTAGGCGGCCCCCTTGAGCGTCGCGGCCACGAAACGTCGCACCAGGTCGGGATTGTCCTTGAGTGTGGCCGGATTGGCGATGATCGCGTTGCCGTAGGCCGCGAGCCCATAGTCCGAATAGCGCATGGCGATCGCGGTCTGTCCCTGCGCCGCCGCGGCTTTCTTGAAGTGGCCGAGCTGGACGCTCTGCTCGAGCACCGCGTCGACCTTGCGCGAGAGCAGGAGCGGGAGGTAGGTGGCGCCGTCCACCACCACCTCGTGGATCTTGCCGCGCTCGATGTTGTTCGCCTTGAGGAAGCCGGGGAACATGGTGACCGAGGCGCCCGAGGCCGAGCGGCCGATCGTGCGGCCCTCGAGGTCCTGGGGCTTCTTGATGCCCGACGCCTCGAGGTAGATGAGGCCGAGCGTCGCCTTTTGATAGATCATCGCGACGATGCGCACGGGAATGTCCTCGTTCGCGATCGAGGCGATGACGGTGCCGGTGTCGGCGACGCCGAAGGTGGCGGCACCCGAGCCGACGCGCTTCACCGTGTCGCCCGAGCCGAAGCCGCGCGAGATCGTCACGTCGAGGCCGGCGTCGCGGTAGTAGCCCTTGGCGAGTGCCGTGAAGTAGCCGGCATGGGTGCCGTTCAGCACCCAGTCGAGCGAGAACTTGACCTCGTCCGCGGCCGTGGCCGCCGCGGGTGCCGCGAGCACGGCCGCGGCCGCTGCGGCAAGCCCGAGCATGCGTAGATGCCTTGCACTCATGTTCATACCTCCCGTTCGCTGTGTTGTTGGCTTAGAGACGACTGCGATTGTACAAAGCCCCTCTCCCGCTTGCGGGAGAGGGAGGGACCCATTGCGCAGCAATGGGAGGGTGAGGGACGGCGGCGACATCGGGCAATCCCTCACCCTTCCCATCCCTTCGGGATGGGCCCCTTCCCTCTCCCGCAAGCGGGAGAGGGATTGAAGGGGTTGGACCTCACCCCGCATCGATATAATCGCCCAGCACGATGCCGTCGAATCCCGGCGTCCGCTTGCGCTCGAAGTCGGCGGCGTGCGCCTGCGGCTTGACGGCGGCGACGCCGAGCCTGCCCCAATGCATCCTGTGGGGATCGCGCGCGAAGGAGGGCAGGTTCGGGATCTGGAAGATGTCGCGGTCCGGCCGGCAGCGCGTCGCCATCGCCCACAGCACGTCCTGCCAGTCGTGGATGTTCACGTCCTCGTCGACGGCGACGCAATAGAGCACGCGATTCATCTCCGCGCCGAAGGCGGCCACGATCGCACGCTGGGCATGCCCCTCGGGCGGGCGCTCGAGCTTGAGCGCGCAGAATTGCAGGAGCGGGAAGCAGCTCACGTCGCGCAAGGAGGGGACCCACGTGCGCACGCACGCATAGATGCTGCCGGCGATGGGTACCGAGCTGATGGCAAGCTCCTCGCTCGAGCCCGAGCTGATCGCGTAGAAGAGCGCACCGCGCCGCGCGAAGACGCGCTCGACCCGGAACACGTGGTTGTCCGTGACCGGGACGTAGTAGTCCATCCATTCGCCGAACGGCCCCTCGGGACGGCGCACGCCCGCAAGGATCTCCCCTTCGATGAGGAACTCGGTGGCGGCCGGCACCGGAAGGCCAAAGCCGGGCGACGCGACGAGCGGGAAGCGCTTTCCCTCGATGCGCGCCGCGAGCTCGTACTCGCTGCGCTCGGGGGCGATCGTGCTGCCCCCCGCCAGCATGACCGCGGGCGGGACGCCGATCGCGACCACTACCTTGAGCGGCGCGCCGCCCTTCTCCATCTTCTGCTGGATGCGGAAGAGATCGCCCGAGGTGCTGAGCCGGCAGCGGAGCTCGTCGGGGCCGATCATCTGCATGCGATGGTAGGAGAGATTGACGACGCCGCTCTCGGGATCGCGGGCCACGATGATGCCGGCGGTGATGTAGGGCCCCGCGTCCTTCTCGCAATAGACGATGTGGGGCAGCTCGGCCAGGCTGATCTCCTCAAGCTCGGCCGCCGCGGGGGCCGCATGCTCGCCCTCTGCCGCCGAGGCCGAGGGATCCGTGAGTGCGGCCCAGCGCTGAGCCACGCCCTCGATGCCGACGCCGAGCAGGCGGGCGACGGCGGCGGTGCTCCCGAGCGCGTTCGAGAGGACGGGGAAGCGGCTGCCGCGCACGCGCTCGAACAAGACCGCGCGGTTGGGGCCCGCCTGGATCTTGCGCACCACCGCGTTGAGCTCGAAATTGGGATCGACCTCGCGGCGCACGGTCAGGAGCGCTCCCTCCCGGCGCAAGCCCTCGACGAATTCTGCCAAACTTGCCGGCAAGCCGCCTCTCCCGGGCCCTCGCCGCGGCGCTCTCTGCCGGGACAAGCCGTTGCTGCGAAATTCCCCGGACGCGCGGGGTGCTAAGAGAAGGATAGCATCCGGCCGGAAGGCGCGGAAGCGAGGATGGGATTTTCCTTGACGCTCGCCTTGAGCCGCGGCGGAGCTACCGTGGGTGTTATCGGCGTCGGCAAGACGTTCTTACGGTTGTCCGCGAGGGTGAGCAGGGGGCTTATGCGTTCTTCGTCGCTCCACATAGCGCAAGAGCTCGTGCATGGGGCCGTCCTTGATGCCGAGCTCGTCGAGATGGCGCACGGTGTTGACGAGGTACTCGGCGCACGGGCCGCGGGTGCCGTGGCCCTGGCAGATGAGCTCGGCGATGCGCTCGAGCTCAAGCGGTCCGGTGTGCTGCGGATGGCCGCATTTGGTGATGTGGGCGTAGGCGTGGACGCGCCCGCGCCCGCCCACGAGCTCGACCGGTAGGGCGCGCTGCTCGTAGACGTTGCCGGTCATCTCGCGCTCGTGCAGATAGGCGAAGACCTCCTCGCGCCGCACGGGGGCCACCCGATAGGCGATGCCGCGGCAGGAGCCGCCCGGCTGCAGGCCGAGCACCAGGCCCGGCAGCTCGGGCGTGCCGCGATAGCGCCGCGAGTAGATGCAGAAGGCGCGATGGTAGCCGTGCAGGAGGGCCGCCTCGCGCTCGAGATAGGCGAAGCCCGGGTCCCACATGAGCGAGCCGTAGCCGAAGATCCAGAGCTCTTCGTGCGCCGCCATCGGGTCAGCCGTTGACGAGGGCCACACCCGCGGCCGTGATCGCCATGCCGGCGATGGCCGTGGGTGCCAGCGTCTCGCCCAAGAGGAAGTAGGCGAAGAGTGCGGTCGTCGGCGGCACCAGATAGAAGAGGCTCGCCACGCGCGCGGCGGCCCCCCGCCTGATCATGACATAGAGGAGGAAGACGGCACCCAACGAGAGCCCCAGGCTGAGCCAGAGCAGCGCCAATAGGAACTCGGGCGTCCACTCGATGCGCTGGCGCTCGAAGAGCGCGGACAAGAGCGCCATCAGGAGGCCTGCCGAGGCATATTGGATGAAAGCGCCGGTGCGCAGGTCGAGAGCTGCGCAATATTTCTTCTGATAGAGCATGCCCGCCGTGATGCCGAGAAGGGCCACGAGCGAGGCAAAGAGCCCGACCATGCCCACACTCCCGAGATCGAGCGTGCGCGAGACCACGAGTGCCACGCCCAAGAGGCCGAGGGCCAGGCCCAGCCATTGGCGCGGCCCCACGCGCTCGCCCAAGAGCGGCCCCACCACGGCCGCGGTCAAGAGCGGCTGGATGCCGACGACGAGCGCCACGATGCCCGCCGGCATGACCGTGAAGGCGACGAAGCAGCCGCCGAGATAGACCCCTTGCACGAGGAGCCCCGCCACCGCGATATGGCCGGCCTCCCCCCAGCTCGCGGGCCAGGGTGCTTTGAAGACGAGTGCCAAGGGCAACAGCACCGCGACCGCGCAGAGAAAGCGGAAGGAGAGGAAGGTGAAAGGCTCGGCGTGCAACAAGGCATATTTGGCGCCGATGAAGCCGCTGCTCCACAACAGCACGAAGAGCACGGGTACTAACGCGCGCTGGTCGAGACGATGGCGGGAGACGGGGAAGCTGGACATGACCCTCCGAAATCGCGGCAAAAATCTCACGGCCGCGGTCTCGCATGCAAGCCACTCCCTGAGCCGGGGCGCCATGCCGTGAGCGCAGAGCGTGACGCGGGCCCCCCTAGCCTCTATAACCGCAAGGACGCTCGCCGCTCCCTCGTAATTGCCGGGACCGCCATGCCCCAGCACCGCCGCCTCCCTATTGCCGCCGCCGCTTTGGTGCTGCTCGCCGCCGCCGGCTACACCGGATTCTGGTTCTTCGAGGCGCATCTGGTCAGAAGCGGTCTCGCCGAGTGGACCGCGGCACGGCGCGCGGAGGGGCTCGCGGTCGATTATGGCGCGCCGCGGCTCTCCGGCTTTCCCTTCCGCATCGCGGTCCGCCTCGACCATCCGGCGGTGGCAGCCCCCGAGCAGCACTGGCGCTGGACGGGCGAGGCGGTCGAGGCGGAGGTGCGCCCCTGGACCTTCCACCACGTCACGGTGCATCCGTTGGGCCGGCAGGAGGTCGCCTTCGTCGCCGCCGGCGAGAATGTGGTGGCAACCGCGAGTGCCGCGGAAGCGGCCGCGGTCGTCGATGTCGACGCGCGCGGGCGCCTCCAAGAGGGCAGCTTCGCTGCCGAGGCTCTCACGCTCGCCGGAGCGGGCGGGCCGCCGGCGCTCGTGGCGCGCTCCGTCCATCTCGAGCTCGCCGGGCCGGCGGACGCGCCGCCCGCCGCCAAGGGCCCGGCGCTGCCCCCGAGTGCGGTGCTCAGCTTGCGCCTCGAGGAGGTGACGCTCGCCTCGGCGGCCGGGAGCCCGCTCGGCCCCACGCTCGGCTCGTTAGCACTCGAGGCCCAGGTGAGGGGCCCGTTTGACGGAAAGAGCCCCATGCAGGCCCTCACGGCCTGGCGCGACGCCGGCGGCACGCTCGAGCTCAAGAGCTTCGCGCTCGCCTGGGGACCCTTGCAGCTCGCCGGCAACGCCACCTTGGCGCTCGATCCCAACTCAGCCCGAGGGGGCGGGGACCGGCGAGATCCGCGGCTTTGCCGAGACCGTCGATGCGTTGGTCGGCCAAGGGTTGGTGAAGCCCGACACCGGCGCCCTTGCCAAGGCGGCACTCGGTCTCTTGGCCAGGGCGCCGGCGGGCGGTGGGGCCAAGGTGCTGACCGTCCCGCTCACCATCCAAAAGCAAGTGCTCTACGCCGGCCCCTTCGGCCTCATGAGGCTGCCCACGATCAAATGGGCGGGGTAAGCGCCGAGGCGTGCCGCTCACTCGCGCGCCGGCCGCGATCCCGCGCGCGGTCGCGGGCGTCGCCACCAAATTCACTCTCCCCAAACGAGGATAAGGCCGATGTCGCCGGGAAAGCCGCCCGGGAACTCGAGCACCCGTGCCGCCAGGTGGAAGCCTTGGGGCTTCAGCTCGCGCTCCCAGCGCAGGTACATTTCCGCGGCCTCGCCGCGCAGCGTGCGGGGCCAGTCGGCCTCGGGCGCGTTGATCGCCCGGCCGCCGTCGTTGCACAGCTCGCGCGGAAAGCGCAGCAGCATGAATTCCTTGGCGCCGCGCTCGGCGGCCTCCCGGGCCTGGTGGAGAATGGACTGCCACTTCGCGTCGGCGACGTGGCGGTCGATGAGCTCCTTGACCTGCTTGCGGCGTTGCTCCGCGGCGACGCGATGCTCGGCGGCGCGCTGCAGCACTACCTGGTGCTTGGAATCGACCACCAGGCCGCGAAAATCGTCAGCACTCACCCCGGCGGCCGGAGTGCTGCCCGAGAGTGCCGCGGGGCGGGCGGCGGCGGCGGAGTCGCGGGCGTGGAGGTAATGCTCGTCGATGTCGGCGAGCAAGCCGAAGAGATGCTTGACCCCGTGAGGTTCCGGCGCTGCCGATCCCTCCTCGGCGGCAAGGGCGCTAAGAAGGTTGGCGCGGCTCACGATGCCCACGATGCGACCCTGCCGCACGACCGGTACGCGCTTGATGCGATAGGCGGCGAGGAGGCGCGCGATCTCCGCGGCCTCGGTCTCCTCGCTCACCGTCACCACCGGCGCCGACATGATCTCGCCCGCCGTTTGCTCCCGCGCGCGCATGCTGGCGAGAAACTCCGGGCTGAGCTCCTCGCCCTCCGCAAGGAGCGTCAGCCACCAGTCGCGCCGTGCCTCGCGCTCCTTATCCCTATCCCTGCGGCCGAGGAGGTCGCCCTCGCTCACGATGCCGAGCACAGTACCGTCACGGTCGACCACCGGGATGGCACTGATCCCGTTTTCAAGGAGAAGCCGGGCGACCTGCCGAATCGGGGTGTCGGCGTGCGTCGACACGACCTTCGTGGTCATGATATCCGATGCCTTCATTGGTTCCGCTCCAAGCTCAGGCCTGCTTCGCCTCAATGAGGCCGCGGCGCACCGCTCGCGTGCGCGTGAACCAATCCTCGAGCTTGTCGCCTTGCCCGTAGCGCACCATGCGCTGCAATGCGGTCAGGTCCTCGCTGAAGCGGCCGAGCATCTCGAGCACCGCGTCGCGGTTGTTGAGGAAGACGTCGCGCCACATCACCGGGTCCGAGGCGGCGATGCGCGTGAAGTCGCGGAAGCCGCCGGCCGCGAACTTGATCACCTCCGAGTTGGTCAGCTCCTCGAGGTGCGTGGCGGTGCCGACGATGCAATACGCGATCAAGTGCGGCAGGTGCGAGGTGATGGCGAGCACGATGTCGTGGTGCTTGGGGTCCATGCGCTCGATGTTCATCCCGCAGCGGCGCCAGAACTCGGCGAGCTTGTCCGTGGCGGCCTCGTCCGTGCCCTCGGGCGGCGTCAGGATACACCAGCGCCCGTCGAAGAGCTCGGGGAAGCCCGACTCCGGGCCCGAATGCTCGGTGCCCGCGACCGGATGGCCCGGCACGAAATGCACGCCCGCGGGCACGTGCGGAGCGATATGGGCGATCGTCTGCTCCTTGACCGAGCCCACGTCCGTCAAGATGGCGCCCTTGGCGAGGTGCGGTGCGATCGCCCGAGCTAGCGCCTCATAGGTGCCAAGCGGCGTGCACAGCATGACGAGATCGGCACCCTCGACGCACGCCTCCGCGCGCGCGTGAGCGGCATCGACGATGCCGAGCGCAAGGGCTGTCTTGCGGCTACGCTCGCTCTTGGCGCAGCAGACGACGCTCTCAGCCAGGCCGTCGCGCTTCACCCGGCGCGCCACCGAGGAGCCGACGAGCCCGATGCCGATGAGGGCGATGCGCTCGAAGAGGGGTCCGCTCGACATGGCTAGGCGCCCATGAACTCGGCGAGGGTCGAGACGAGGAGGCGCATCTCGTCCTCGCGCCCGATGGTGATGCGCAAGCTGTCCGGCAGCTTGTAGGCGCCCATCTTGCGCGGGATGATGCCGTGCCGGGCGAGGAAGCCGTCGGCCGCGTCGGCATTGCGCTGCCGGTCCTGGGGGAAGCGCACCAGCACGAAATTGCCGACCGACGGCGCCACCTTGAGCCCGATCCTCTCGAGCTCGGCGCTCACCCAGGGCAGCCAGATGTCGTTGTTGGCGCGCGCCGCGTCGACGTGCGCGATGTCCTCGAGTGCGGCGAGTGCCGCGGCCTGCGCGGGCGCGGTCACGTTGAAGGGGTTGCGCAGGCGGTTGAGCACGTCGGCGACCGCGGGCGGGCAGTAGGCCCAGCCGAGGCGCACGCCCGCGAGCCCGTAGATCTTCGAGAAGGTGCGCGTCATCACCACGTTGTCGTGCGCGTCCACGAGCTCCGCACCCGCGCTGTAGTCGTTGCGCGTCACGTACTCCGCGTAAGCCGCGTCGATCACCAAGAGCACGTCCTTGGGCAGGCCGTGCACGAGGTGCAGAACCTCGTCCTTGGCGAGGTAGCTCCCCGTCGGATTGTTCGGGTTGGCGAGAAAGAGAATGCGCGTCTTGTCCGAGAGCCCGGCAAGGAGCGCCTTCACGTCCGCGCGCAGCGCCTTCTCGGATGCCGCCACCGGCTTGGCCCCGACGCCCAAGGCCGAGATCGGGTACATGAGGAAGCCGTACTCGCTGTAAAGCACCTCCTCTCCCGGCCCGGCGTAGGCGCGCGTCAAGAGGGTGATGAGCTCGTCCGAGCCGGCACCGCACACGATGCGCTCCGCATCGAGGCCGTGATGGCGGCCGAGTGCGCTCCTCAAGGCCTCGCACGTGCCGTCCGGGTAACGGTGCTGCTCGCCGGCACACTTCTTAAGCGCCGCGATCGCGCGCGGGCTCGGGCCGAGCGCGTTCTCGTTGGAGGACAGCTTGATGATCCGCTCGACGCCGGCGACCGCCGACTCGCCGGGCCTGTAGGGCTCGATCGAGAGAATGCCGGGCCTTGGCTTGAGTGCATTCACGGCTCTTCGTCCTTCACACGCTTGTCGTCATCTTCGCCGCGAGCTCCTCCGCCCCGAAGGGGAGCGCGTAGCCGCCGATATGGAAGAGGCGCCGGATGCCGCCTGCCGTCGCCTCCGCGAAGGCGGCGAGCCGCGCGTCGTCCTTGGCGACGAACTCAGAGAGCTCGACGAGAACGAGACGGCGCGCGCCCTGCCCCTCCTGCCAAGCCGCGAAGAAGCAGGGCTCGAGCCCGGCCTTGTCCAACTGCGCGCGGAGCCGCGCGCGGCTGAGCTCCTCCCCTACCTCGAACGCGATGTAGGTGTGGTCGCGCCCGCTCGCCTCGGCCACGACCGGCCCCACCACCAGTGCCGCCAAGCCCTCGCCGCGCGCATTGTTGCTTGGTGCGATGGGGAGACGCGCCATCACATGGGGGACGCGATCGTCCTCGCGCGCCAACAAGCGCCACCACGGGTCGGGATCGTCGTTCTGGATCGCCGGCAGCACGCCGACCACCGCATTGCCCTCGTTGAGCGCGCCGATCACCTGGCTCGACGTGGTGTGGGGGATGAAGGTCGCGGTGCTGCCGTAATGGTCGCGCGCCAGATCCCAGTAGCCGGGCTGCTCCTTGGGCGCGAAGACGGCGACCGAAAAGGCGCCCTGCACGGCGAGGGGTGCTGCAATGATCTCGCGCCAAAGACGCACCAGGGCTGGCTTGGGGAAGGCCCCGCGATGGCGCGCCACGAGGCGGCGGAGCACGATCGCCTCGCGGCCCGGGCGCAGGTAGGTCCCGGCCGCAGCCATGGCACTCCCTTTGACCGCGGCGATCTCCGAGATCACTGCGGCGCGCCGCATGATGAGATCGTGGATCGCATCATCGATCTCATCGATCTCGCGGCGAAGCTCCTCGAGGGAGCGAAGGGGTTGTTGCATCTTCATGGGAGCCTGGCTTCCGAGGGCGGCATAGTCATACTGGCAGCGCTCCCCGAAAGCAAAGAAAACATTGACAGTTGGCCCCCTTGGTCCCCATCTATCCCCCGCGCGCGGCGGCGCCGAGGACGCCTCGCGCGCAAGCAATGGACGAGAGAGGGATGCCCGCAGAAGACGCGCTTTCCGAGGCCGAGGCGCCCGCCCGCCCCGGCCTTTATGCCGAATTCGGCCGCGACCAGCCGTTCAAGCTCGATTCGGGCGCCGAGCTCGGCCCCTTCACCATCGCCTACCAGACTTACGGCAAGCTCAATGCCGCCAAGTCCAACGCCATTCTCGTTTGCCACGCGCTTTCGGGCGACCAGTTCGTCACCGGCGTCAATCCGCTGACCGGGCGCGAGGGCTGGTGGGAGCCCATGGTGGGGCCGGGGCTCACCATCGACACCGAGCGCTATTTCGTGCTCTGCGCGAACGTGCTCGGCGGCTGCATGGGTACTGCCGGGCCCAAGGAGATCTGCCCGGCGACGGGCGAGCCCTGGGGCCTTTCCTTTCCCGTCATCACGGTGGGCGACATGGTGCGCGCCCAGAAGCTGCTCATCGACCGCCTCGGCATCGAGAAGCTGTTCTGCGTGACCGGCGGCTCGATGGGCGGCATGCAGGCCCTCCAGTGGGCCGCGAGCTATCCCGAGCGCCTGGTCACCGCCGTGCCGGTGGCGACCGCGGCACGCCACTCCGCCCAGAACATCGCTTTCCACGAGGTCGGGCGCCAGGCGATCATGGCGGACCCCGACTGGTGCGAGGGCGATTATTTGCGCCGCGGCAAGGTGCCCCAGCGCGGGCTCGCCGTAGCCCGCATGGCCGCCCACATCACCTATCTCTCGGAAGCGGCGCTTCACCGCAAGTTCGGGCGCAATTTGCAGGACCGGCTCAGCATCACCTACGGTTTCGACGCCGATTTCCAGGTGGAGAGCTACCTGCGCCATCAGGGCTCTACCTTCGTCGACCGCTTCGATGCCAACTCCTATCTCTACATCACGCGCGCGATGGATTATTTCGACCTGGCGCAGGAGCACGGCGGCGTGCTGGCGAACGCCTTCAGGAAATCGCCGGTGCGCTTCTGCGCCATCTCCTTCACCAGCGACTGGCTCTTCCCCACCCCGGAGAGCAAGGAGATCGTGCGCGCGCTCAACTCGGTCGCGGCCAACGTGAGCTTCGTCGAGGTCCGCTCGGACAAGGGACACGACGCCTTCCTGCTCGACGAGCCGGAGTTCTTTGCGACCTTGAGCGGCTTCCTTGCGGGGGCGGCCGAGCATATCGGGCTCGAGCCCGCATGAGGCCCTCGTGGAAATGAGCAGGCCTCAGCGGAGTGCGGCCCCGCTCCGGCTCGACCTCCAGGTCATCGCCGACATGATCGAGCCGCGGACGCGCGTGCTCGACGTCGGCTGCGGCGACGGAGCGTTGCTCGCCTATCTCGATCGCGCCAAAGGGGTCGACGGGCGCGGCATCGAGCTGAGCCAGGCCGGCGTGAATGCCTGCGTGAGCCACGGGCTCTCGGTCATCCAGGGCGACGCGGACACCGATCTCAAGGACTATCCGAAGCACTCCTTCGACTATGCCGTGCTGAGCCAGACGCTGCCGGCGACGAGCGACCCCAAGGGCGTGCTTCTCCACCTCGTGCGCATCGGCCGCCATGCCATCGTCTCGATCCCCAATTTCGGCTATTGGCGCCTGCGTTTGAGCTTGCTCATGGGCGGCCAAATCGCGATCCCGGACGGCAACGCTCACCGCTGGCACGACACGCCCAACATCCATCCTTGCACGATCGCGGACTTCTTAGGCCTCTCGGCGGAGCTCGGCGTTCGCATCCTGCGCAGCGTCTCGATCGACCGGCGCGGGCGCATCCGCCAGTCCGGCACGCCGCGCCCACTCGCCAATCTCGTCGACGAGCAGGCGATCTTCCTCCTGCGAAAAGATTAGCGCGTGAGCTCGTAAAGCCGCCGTGGGGCGGTTTGCCGGCGTGCGCTTTAAAGAAATAAGCGGCCGTCACTCGCGGCAGGCGACGCTTCCTGGATGTGCCACCTGCCGACATCGGCATGCGGGGTATCCCACCGCTTCCGCGGCATTCCAGACGGAAAACGAATAGCGATTGATGTGAGACTCGCCGATTACGAGGATTCCAAAGACGGCTGACGTAGCCGGGTTAGCACGCGACTTCATGGCAGACTCGCCGAGCTAAGCACGGCTTCAATCGGAAGGGAGCGCCGCTCGGCCGGGCCGCGGGCTTAGGCCTCGATGCGGGCGCGCGTCTCAACCTCGTGGCGCGCCTTGCCCACGGCCGTCTTCGCCGCGTCGCTGTGGGTGAACACGGGGAGCGTGTCGAGCTCGTCCGCGGCCACGGGGGTGATCGCCTCATCCATGTAGTCCCGGGCGTGCGGGTCGCTTTGGATCTGGCGGCGCACCCGGCCCATGCGGCGGATCAGGCGCACCATCTCGACGTGCTTCCGCGCGGTCTCCCAGAGATAGCGCGGATAGAAGACGAAGGCGCTCTCGCGCGGGAAGCTCGGGCGGCGGTCCCCGCGGTATTTGCGCCGGAGATAACCGCCCTCCTGGGGATGGATATCCTCGAGCGAGATGCAAAAGTGGAACCACTGTATGATGAACTGCGTGGTGGGAAGCCAGTGCCCGTGCGCCGCGGCACGGCGCAGGATCGTGGTCATATGCTCGTGCGAATAGTAGGTCTCCCAGGCGTGGCGGTAGGCCGCTTCCCACTCGGCCTTGGACATCCGCGGGTGGTCCATGGTGACGTGGTCGAGGTCGTATTTGTTGAGGTCGGGGTCGATCTCGACCCCCTTCTCGAAGAGATGCTTGTGATCCTCCGAGCCGGGCAGCGGGGTCAGGCAGGAGAACTGGACCATGTCGAGCGGCAGCTCGCGCTTGATGATCTCGACGTCGCGCACGATGGACTCGAGCGTGTCGCTGGGGAAGCCCAGGATGTAGCCCGCGCAGGTCTGCACGCCCGCGCGGCGCCAGGCGAGAATCATGTCGCGGTAATCGGTGACCTTGTTCTGCCGCTTCTTGGCGGCGAGGAGGGCGTCCGGGTTGATGCTCTCGAGCCCGATGAAGACCCGGTTGACGCCGGCGCGGCCCGCCTTCTCGATGAAATTCGGGATGCGGTGGCAGAGCGTGTCGACCTGGATGACGAACTTGATGTCGGCGCCCTCGCCCTCGCGCATGGCGATCAAGCGGTCGAAGATGGGCTCCCAATCCTTGTTGCGC
>Ga0116217_10003770_pt1 | contig 13682 bp, 10 predicted proteins | sample Sb_taG_6_FD_89697 | JGI IMG/M metagenome (GOLD analysis project Ga0116217, IMG submission 89697) | Peat soil microbial communities from Weissenstadt, Germany - Sb_50d_4_PS metaG | ecosystem: Environmental > Terrestrial > Soil > Wetlands > Peat | place: Germany: Weissenstadt | collected 2010-09-21 | reverse complement strand
TTACGAGGAGCTTGCCGCGCTGGGCGGCGCGATCGCGTCCGCGATCCGCGCCTCACGCGAGGCCGTGCTGCTGATCGTCAGCTCTGATATGAATCACTACGAGAGCGACGCGATCACGCGCGTCAAGGATCAAAAAGTGATCGACGAATTGTTGGCGCTCAACGCCCGCGGCCTTTACGATGCCGTAGCCCGCGAGCAGATTTCGATGTGCGGGTTCGGTCCGGCGGTGGCCACGCTGACGGCCGCGCGACTTCTCGGCGCAACGAAGGCGGAATTGGTGCGCTATGCGACGTCCGGAGACGTTAACGGCGATCGCAGCGCAGTAGTTGGCTACGCAGGCATGATCATTCGTTGAAGCGCGGCGAGTGGCGGCGAAATACGGCTCCGTCCCCCTCCGCTCCAAGAATTAAATCCCTTGAGATGTTCAGTGGTGCGGCGAAGCTCCGCTCGCGCCCCCGCTCGAAGGAGTCGCTGCCGGCGCCGGGCTACTGGGATTGGTCGGTCCTGCCGGCGATCCACCCGGGGCCGCCGGCGAGCCGGACGATCCGCCGCCGAATTGGCCGCCGCCGGAGGCGCGCGGAGAAGGAACGCTTTCCCTCGCGCCGGGAGGCGGGCCCATGGGCCTGTTAACAAATGCCGAGGGGAAGTGGGACATTTGGTGCATTCCGTTCTCGTTCGGCATGTAGGCCGATGGCTGGTTCACGAAGTTATGCGAACCTCGATCGAAGACGAGGCCGCGATTTCCCTGCGCCGCGAAGGGCGAGGTAATCGCTACGTGGTGCGGCGCGCTCGCGCTGATGAAATTCGCGGGTGGATGGTCAATCTGCATGATGTGACTTTGCCCGTTCACCAGCGAGCCGCCGTTCACGCGCCCCACCACAACTGGGGAGCCCGCAGCGGATGAATTCAGCAGCACGCCATTCCGCAGATTGTGGGGCACCGAGCCGGGCTTATCGTAAGGCGAGAGCGGCACCCAACCGACTTGGTTGCCGGCCGCCACCCAACTCACCATCGCGGGCTGCCACATGTCCATTTCGCCGGGAACCCAAACCCAGCCGTAACCCGAGAAGGCGGTCCACGATCCGAAGTGATAAGGCATCCAGCCCCAGGGCTCGTAGCTGATCCACGTCATGCCCAGTCCTGCGTAAGGGGACCAGAATCCATCCATGAAGGGCGACCAACCCGCAGTGAGTCCGTAGGGCTGCCAGCACGGGCCGAGGTTCATGCAGTCCAACCAAGAGCCATAGCCGTACAGGTCCGAAGCTCCGTACGCGAACCTGGAATTCATGTAATTAAGAGAATCGGCCGCGCCGACGGTGATCGCCTGATTCTCCTGGCCAACCCAGTGATCGAACTCATCCGCTTTCGGATTTTGGACCACACTCCCGTCTTGGGCGTCCCCAGCGCTGAGGGAGATCATTTGGCCCTTATGCAATTGCGTTACGCCGGCGCTCGAATTGGCCTCGACGTTTCCCTGGAACACTTGCACGGAGCCGCCGTTGGCGTTGGAGTCCATGCGAAATTCCGCGTGGCCGGTGAGGGTGACGCTCAGACTGGGGGTGAGCATCGCGAAGGAATCGGCGCTCTCCAGGTCTCCAAAGAAGGACGTCGTGCCCTGCGTCAACGTGATTTGCGTTAGGCGGCCACCATCCTCAAGCGCGAGCTGTGTAAATTGCAGAATCGAATTCTCCGCCAAATACACGACGGCGCCATTCTCAAATTCCACTTCCGCGCGGCCGGCGCCCGTAGCGAGCGTATCGCCTTCCTGAATGGGCATATTGGCGAGGGCGGGCTGCCAGACCTGATCGCCGGTGTGGGAGATGCTCACCGAGCCGGCGACGACACTCAGCCGGACGACGCGTGCGTAGCTGTAGTCATTAGCGGATGCAGGGGAAGCAACGGCAAGTACGATTCCAAGGATAAGGACAAATAGGACAAAGCAGGCGCGGTAGCGGGTCATACAGCACCCCCTTCTGGGGACAGTTTACACCCTAATAAGTAAGAGGGCGGGTTAATCGGATGAGTTGCCCAGCAACGGGCACGCCCCTGTGGCGACGCCAAACCGAGGCGCGACCGCCCCCTACTGGTTCTGCGAGGCGCGGATGCGGGCGGCGAGCGTGCGGGCGCGTTCGCGGGCGATGTCCAGAAAGCGCGGATCGTTCGCCAGCTGGTCAAGCGTGGGCAGGAGGCGTTCCGGCTCCGGCAAGATGCGGCCTTTGAGGTCGGTCTCGAATTGCAGCAGGGCGTCGTTCACGCCGAGGCGATCGAAGCGCATCTGGCGCTGTAGAAAAACAAGGTCCCATTGCTGGCGCGAAAGGCCTTCAAAGATTTGCAGGAGCTGCTCCGCGGCGGGATCGATCGTGTAATTGAACGAGACCTCGTACGCTTCGGCGTCATGCTCGTAGCGAAACGTCTTGCGGCCGAGATTGGCGATTCTTTTTCGCACGTCGAGCTGCGCGCCGCGAAAATCGTGCAGCTCGCCGGCCAGCTCAAAGATTTTTGCCCGCACCGCGGGACCAACTTCAAATGGTGTGGGATCCGGATCTTCGCGCAATTGCCGGATGTCGAAGGTGGCCCCGGAGTTCTCGCCAATCTTGATCTCCTGGTATTCCGGCAGGCTGCCCTCAAAAACCTTGCGAAAAGTAATCTGCGCCTCTCCCGCGCGGGCAGGGAGGGATGAGCCGAGGCACAGCACGGTAGAGAGGAGCGACAGAACTGTGAAGATACGGTTGGGACAAATCCTCATGACGAAAGTGGGATGCGCAAACCAGCCTCGCGGTGACGCTGCCCAGCGATAGCGCGCGAGAATCCTGCGGACAATTGCCGCTGCGCTTGCGCCGTCTGGATATGGCACAGGGCGACGGCGAGCGCGTCGGCGGCGTCGGCGGGCTCGGGCGTTTCCGAAAGCCCGAGCAACGCCCGGATCATGTGCTGCACCTGTTCCTTGCCGGCATTTCCGTAACCGCTCACGCTGGATTTGATTTCGCGCGGCGAATAGCTGTGTACTTCCAGACCCTTCTGTGCCGCTGCCAGCAGCACGACGCCGCGCATCTCGGCCAGACGCAACGCCGTCTTGCGATTGAGTGCGATGAACGTCGATTCGATGGCGACGCTCGTGGGAGAAAATTCGGCAATTAATTCCGTGATCAGCGCGTGCACGCGGCAAAGCTGCTCGTTCGCCGCGGAGCGCGCACCCACGGCGGGCCGCAGCGCGCCGTAACGCAACATGCGCAGGCTCCGGCCGTCGCTCTCGATCACGCCGTAGCCGGTCGCGCCCGCGACGGCGGGGTCGAGTCCTAGTACACGGAGGATTCTCAAGGAGCGTGCGCCGGACAGTTTCACGCGTTGAGTTTACGGCGCGAACAAACGCAAAGGGTAGGATTTTTTCGAGACGCGTTCCCGGCCGGCGCTGAGGTTGAGCAGAAGGATCGGCGCTAGCTCGCCGCCATCACGGCTTGCATCTCTTTTTCGTCGATGTCGAAATTGGCGAAGACCTGCTGCACGTCGTCGTGCTCTTCGAGCGATTCCACAAGGCGCAGCATCTGCGCCGCCTGCTGGCCCGCCAGTTTCACGTAATTCTGCGGCACCCAGCCGATCTCCGCGGAAGCCGGGGTGACGCCCGCCTTGGTGAGGGCGTCGCGCACGGCCTCGAAACCTTCCGGCGGAGTCAGCACTTCCCACAGCGAGCCGTCGTCGCGCAGATCCTCTGCGCCGGCGTCCAGCACGATGGAGAGCATTTTGTCTTCGCTCGCTTGCTCTTTCGGCACCGTGATGTCGCCCTTGCGATGGAACATCCAGCCGACGCTGCCGGTTTCCGCGAGGTTTCCGCCGTTCTTGCTCAAGATGTGCCGCATCTCGCTAACGACGCGATTGCGGTTCGACGTGACGACCTGAACGATCATCCCCACGCCGCCCGGGCCGTAGCCCTCGAAGTTCACTTCCTCGAACTGCTCGCCCTCGAGTTCGCCGGTGCCGCGCTTCAGGGCGCGTTCGATGTTGTCGTTCGGCATGTTTTCATTTTTCGCGGCGGAGATGGCCGTGCGCAGGCGCGGATTCGTTTCCGCATCGCCCCCGCCCACGCGCGCCGCGATGGTGATTTCGCGGATCAGCTTCGTGAAAATCCGGCCGCGCTTTGCGTCAGTCGCAGCCTTCTTGTGCTTAATTGTCGCCCACTTAGAATGCCCGGACATTCGGATGCCTCGCTCGGTGAGGTACTCTTGGCAGCGTCGCGGTCTCCTGGCGGGAATCCCCCGGTGAGGCACGGAAACCAGCAGAGTGACGCTTGTTTAGCCAAAGTAGTCTAGCATAGGGGCTGGCGTTCGGAAACGCTGGCGCGTCCGGGTGTCGGTCTGGTCCGAAAAGCTGTCCTCGGACGCTCACAGCGATAGCGAGGTGATCCAATGCCGCGCCGCAAGATTTCACTCTGGATGGTCGTTCTAACTGTTGCTTCGAGTGCTCTGGCCTTTGCGCTTGCCGCGCAAGACTTCGGCACGGCGCCAGTGTCTGTCAAGGTTCTTGTAACAGTGACGAGTAAAGTGCAAGCCCCGCCCCCCGAAGTGCCGAAGGACGCTGTCTCGATTCGCTTGGACGGTCAAAGTCTGCCCGTGGAAGATTGGGAGTCCGCTTCACAAGACGGATCGCCGCTCGCATTGATCATCGATGTGGATGATTACCTGGAAGCATCCTTCGGCGGCGCGCTGGAAGACATCCGTCCGTTTATCCGCGCGCTTCCCCCTGACGCGCTCGTTGAAGTCGCTTACTCCGGCGTGATTTTGCAGCCGTTCACGACTGTGCATGAGGCCGCCGCCGAGGCCATACGCATGCCTCTCGGGCCCGCCGCCCTGCCAGTCGACTGCTCGTCCGGCGGACGGCCCTGCGCCTCGCCAGGCATTTGCGACGGACTGACTGAGCTGGAGAAGCATTGGCCCGCCGAGGCAGAGCGGCGGGAGGTCTTGTTTATTGGCGAAGGAGGCTACTGTGCTGGTAACCCCGATTTTGCGGATCTGATCGATCGCTCCCATCGCCAGGGGGTCTCCATCTTCACGATCTACGCAACCGGCCGCGGCCGGGGTTGTCTTCAGACCGTCTCGGACGAAACGGGCGGTGAAGCACTGATCGGTCTCCCTTCCACGGCCCCGTTGAAGCCTTACTTGGACCAACTGTCCACGGACTTGCGCAATCAATACTTTTTGACATTCGAGGCCGTCGGGGGTTACAAGATCTTCACCTCGAAGTTACAAGTAAACGCGAAGCTACCGGACATTGTAGTCCACGCGCCAATTCACGTGGATGTGCCCGCAAGCCCTGCGGAGCCGTAGCTTACGCGCCTTCTTTTCCAGGTCGGGGAATTTGCAAATCGTCGCGCGGGGAAATTCATTTGGAGGATTCGCCGCCTTGAAGAGGTAAAACTATGCCCTATTGCCGCAATATCCGTCTTGCGATCTTCTCCTTTCACACGATGACTGCTCTGCCGGTCGCGCTTGCCGTCTTCGGTCTTCTCGCGGCGCCGAGCGCGCCCCGAGCGCAGAGCAATGCCGACCATACGGTTCCCCTCAGCGTTCTCGTCACCATTGCCAGCAAGACGAATGACCCGCCGCCCGCAGTCACGAAAGATGACGTCTTCGTGCATCAGGACAATCAAACGCGCAGAGTCCTCGATTGGGTGCCGCTTTCCCAAGGTGGCGCGACTCTCGACTTAGTCGTGTACATCGATGATTCCATGGACCAGTCCGTCGCGATTCCTTTGATGGACGCGGCCGGATTCATCCGGGCGCTCCCGCCCAACGCGCGAATCGAAGTAGCGTACTCACTTTCGGGACGGCCCCAAATCGAGCAACCATTCACCACCGATCGCGAGGCGGCCGTCAAAGCCCTGCACATTCCGATCGGGCGCTCCACCGGATCCTATGGTCTGTACTCGGGGCTCGCCGAATTCATTAACGGCTGGCCGGAAGACGCCACGCGGCGCGAAATCCTAGTCATCAGCGACGGGATCGATTTGATGCGCGGATTTTCACAATCGCTGCCGGATGAGAATCCGGACTTGGGTGGGTTGACCAAACTCCTGCGCCGCGAAGGCATTGTCGCCTTCACAATCTTTGGGAATGGCGGCAGCCGCGTGCTCCATGGACAGGCTATGACCAGCGTAGGCCAAGGCTGTCTTCAATACCTCTCGGACGAAACGGGGGGCGAAGCGTTTCTCGGCGTTTCGACTGCGCCTTCGTTCACCCCATATTTGACGCATGTTTCCCAGGACCTTGCCAACCAGTATCTCCTGACGTTCGAGGCCGCCACGGCGAAGAACAACAAGCCGCAACCCTCGAAATTGCAGGTGGGCGCGGAAATACTCGGGATCGTGATCCATGCGCCTGCCCATGTAAGCGTACCGGCCGCCGCCGCGCCCTAGGGTTCGCCTGTCCGAAGGAGCAATGCCTTTTTCGTCAGTTGGAGAATCGGCCTTCTAGATTTTCTGCCTCAGGAATGCTAACAATCAAGCAACCGGGTGTGCCGGAGTATGCCGACAATCTGCACCGCGACAGGATGCAAGAGCGAGGTCCCCGCCGCCCTCGAGGCGGAGAAGATCTGCGTGCTCCATTTCACGATGGAGGTGGAGCGATCGTGTTCCGAGATGCGCCGCGAAACCGCGCTCGGCAACGCGCCGCGCGAGCGCCAGGTGGAAATCATCCGCTACATCGCCGAACGCGGCGAACTGCTGGCGCGCGCCACCACCAGCGGCCTGCATCTTTCCGATGAGCTGAAGGCGCGGGCGCTGAGCACCTTTCTGACGCTCATCAATCTTCGCGAGAATCTCGACCGTGCCGCCTTGCGCGCTCCGGTCGGCCGCACCGCCGGCCGCTGACCGTGTTAAGTGGGACAGGCACTCCTGCCTGTCCTCTTCTCTCCGAATGGCGCAGACACGCTTATTTGTGCGTATTTCAGTTCCCGATATACCGCGCGTAGAGTGAGCGCGCCGTGGCGGGGTCGCGCGTGCCTTTGATGATGGCGCGGCCGTCGGCGAAGACGGTCAGCTCGTAGGGAGGGACGCGGCAGCGCAGCAGAAAGGAATTCTGCCGCACGTCCGAAGCGGTGGGCGCGAGGCGGCGCTCGAGTTCCGCGAGATCGATTTGCCGGCGTCGCTCGTGAATTTGCACGGAGTCGCGACCGCACATGGTTACGTGGGGCTGCGCGTCGCCTTCCAGGTAGATCAAGTCTCCGCGCGCGCAAGCGCGGCAGTTCGAGCGGCGCGCCACGCGGATGGTCTGCGAGCGTCCACTCCAAACGTCGAGCGAGAACAGCCTGCCGTCCGAATTGTCCGGCGCTTCGGCGGGCCGGCTGAGGATGCGGATCGCTTCCGCGGCTTCGAGCGATGCGATCGCCGTCGCCGCCGGTGCCAGCACGCCCACCGTGTCGCAGGTTTCTTCCGCGCCCGATGCCTGCTGCGCGCCGGGCGAATCGCTCTCCGCTTCGAGAAGGCAGGCGAGACATGCTGTCTTGCCTGGACGAATCGACATTGTCACCCCGTAGCTCGCGACGGCGGCGGCATAAATCCACGGCACGCTGAGATAGATGGCCACGTCATTCAGGAGAAGACGCGTCTCAAAGTTGTCGGTTCCATCGAGCAGCAAGGGAAAGCCGCCCAGAAGCTCTCCTGCGTTCTTCGGTCCGAGATCGGCGACGATGCCCTCGACATCCACATCGGAATTGATCTCACGCAATCGCCGCTCGGCGGCCACGGCCTTGGGAAGGTTTTCCAGTGCGTCGGCTTCGGTGAAAAGCGTTTGTCGCTGGAGATTCGAAGCTTCCACGAAGTCGCGGTCCACAATGCGCAGCCGCCCCAGTCCCGCGCGCACCAGTAAATTGGCGGCCGCGGTCCCCAGCGCGCCGCAGCCGACCAATACAGCGGATGAGGCGCGCAGGCGCGCTTGCCCCTCCTCGCCGATTTCGGCGAAGAGAATCTGCCGCGAATACCGCTCGTTGAGTCTCGGATCCATTCGCTTCCGACCCATGATAGCGCCGAAACTCGGCCGGGAAGAATGGGCAATGCGTCCCGGAGCCTGTGCTAACCTGTTTAATCGTGAATCGTTATGCAGAATGTGCTCAGAATCATGGGACGGACCGCCGTGTGGCTCCTGGCCCTTGGCTTAGGTACGGCCTGTGCCCAGGACCGTCCTGCCGCGCCGCCACCAGAACCGCAGCGTATCGTGGCCATTCGCGTGGTCACGGAAGCAGGCGCGGTTCTTGAAGAAAATCCCGCAGGACTGACCCTCCAGCCCGGCCAGACCTACACCCTCGACGCGGAGCGAGACACCTTGCGCGAACTGTTTCGCTCGGGCCGCTACGCGGACGTCCGCGCTGTGCTGACTCCTATCGCTGGCGGCGCGCGGCTGGATTACGTGGTGCAACAGAATTTTTTTATCAGCCAGGTGCACGTCACCGGGCTCCGCGAACCGCCCAGCGAAGCGCTGGCGGTGGCCTCCTTGCGGCTCGCGCTCGGAGAGCCGTTCCGCCAGAGCGATCTGAACGATGCGCTCGATCGCCTCCGCCAGACCTTGGAGGACGATGGTTTTTACCAGCCGCAGCTCGCGGTTCAACTTACGCCGCGTCCGGAGACCCTGCAGATGGACGTCACGGTGAACGTCGCTCCAGGCGTGCGCGCGAAAATCGGCGCGCTGACGGTTACGCCCGCATCGGGTCCGGCCGTTCCCGGTTTGCGCGCTCACTTGAGATTGAAATCCGGCCAGGAAGTGACCTCCGAACGTCTGGACCGCGCGACGACGCGTCTGCGCGACTGGCTCGTCAAGCAAGGCTACCTCGGCGCCCGCACGACGATTCGGCGCGGCACGTATGACGCGGCGGCGGACACCATTCCAATCGAAGCTCTCGTCACCGCGAATTTGAAGGTGCGCCTCGCGGTGGACGGGGCAAAGATTTCTCAAGGCGAGCTGCGAAAGCTTCTGCCGATTTACGAGGAAGGGGCCGTGGACGAAGATCTGCTCCAGGAAGGGCGCCGCGCCATTCGCGATTATCTCGGAACCCAAGGCTATTTCGACGCGACCGTGAACTACGCCGTCGGCCCCGCCGCGCAAGGTGAAGCCGCGCAGCAGATTACGTACACAGTGGACCGCGGTTCGCGGAAGCGGCTGGTCGGCCTCTCGTTTGACGGCAATCGTTACTTCAATGACGACTTGCTGCGCAGCCGCCTCCGCATCGAGCCCGCGAGCTACGCATCGCGCGGCCGGTTCAGCCGCGAGCTTCTGGATGGAGACGCCGCCTCGATTCAATCTCTCTATCAGGCGAACGGTTTTCTGGACGCGCGCGCGCGCGGCGAAATTCAGGAGAACTATCGCGGCAAGCCGGGAGACCTCTTCGTCGCCTTCCACGTGCAAGAAGGAGCGCAGACGCGCGTCGCCCAGCTGGATCTGGAGGGCAATCACGCGATCCCGACCCAGGAACTCCTCTCGGTAATCGGCACATCGGCGGGACAGCCCTACTCCGAATTCAACGTGGCCGGCGATCGCGACAATATTATTGCGCTTTACTACGACCAGGGATTTCCCGAGGCGCGATTCACGAGCCGGTCGGAAACCGTTCCGCCCGCGCACCCCGGCGATTTGCCGGGAGTGAAGCTGACCTACACCATCACCGAGGGCACACAACTCGAAGTGACGCGCGTTTTGGTTAGCGGCTTCTCGCACACGCGCGAGGGAATCATCCGGCGGCAAGTGAGCATCAAAGAGGGCCAGCCGCTGTCTGAAGGCGCCGTCGTCGAAACACAGCGGCGGCTTTACAATCTGGGAATTTTCAGCCGCGTCGCGATCGCGCCGCAAAATCCCGCCGGCGACGACCCCAACAAGACGGTCGTCGTGCTTGTGGACGAGGCGCGGCGATACACCCTGGCGTACGGCCTGGGCCTCGAAGTGCAGCGCGTCGGCAACCCTTCTTCCGGCCCTACCGGAACGGCGCTGAATTTCAGCCCGCGGGTCACGTTCGAGATCACCAAAGAGAATCTCACCGGCCGCGCCGATACGCTCAGCTTTAAGATTCGCGCCAGCACGTTGCAGGGCCGCGGCCTGCTGAGTTACACCTCGCCCAACACGTTTGGCCGCTCGGATTTCAATTTCCAGGTGAACCTCTACGCGGACAAAACACGCGACATCCAGACGTTTACCTCGACACGCTACGAAGGCTCGACGCAGCTTTCCGAGCGGCTTTCCCCAGCGAGCTCCTTCATCTATCGCTACTTCTATCGACGCGTGCTCGCCAGCGATCTGCAAGTGGAGCCCGAAGAAATTCCGCTCTTTAGCCAGCCGACACAAGTTTCAGGCTTTGGCGTTACTTGGTTGTACGACCGCCGCGATAACCCCGCGGACGCCAGCCGCGGCCAGTTCGACAACATTGACGTCAGCATCGCGTCGAAATCGCTCGATTCGAGCGCGAGTTTCCTGCGCGTCTTCATGCAAAATTCAACTTACCTGCCGATTGGCCGTTACCTCGTTTTTGCGCGTTCTACCGTCTTCGGCGTCGAGACGCCTTACAGCACGACGCTCTCGGACGAAATCCCGCTGCCGGAGCGGTTCTTCGCCGGAGGCGGCGCGTCGTTGCGCGGTTTCGGCTTGAATCAGGCCGGCCCGCGCGATCCGCTGACCGGTTTTCCCGTCGGCGGATTGGCGCTGGTGCAATTCAATCAGGACTTGCGTTTCCCAATGCGTCTGCCGTGGATCGGCAATCGCCTGGGCGGCGGAATCTTTTACGACGCCGGAAATGTCTTCACGAACTTTGGGAACATCACCCTGCACAGTTCGCCGCCGGCCCCGGTGTTCAGCTCCACGCAGCCCGGAACGTGCCTCACGAACTGCACGAACGACTTGAATTATTTCTCGCACACGGTTGGCTTCGAGTTCCGCTATCACACGCCGGTCGGCCCGGTCAGCATCGACCTCGCGTACCAATTGAATCCCCCGCAATTCCTGCTGCCCGCCACCACCGGCACGGGGCTGATGCTCTCGCGGCTGCCGGCTTTCCAGTTCTTCGTCAATCTGGGAGGGAGCTACTGATGCGCGCGACCGCACACATTCGTTTCCTCGCCGCTTTGCTGCTGCTCGCCGCGTGCGCGACGCCACACGCGCGCGCGCAGCAGATCGTGGACCGCATCGTCGTTCGCATCGAGGACGACATCCTGACGCAAAGCGATCTTCAGGAACTCGCCGCGTATCAAGCCCTCGTGAACGGTCATGCCGACCCCGATGACCGCCTCACGCAAGAATTGATCGAGCAGTGGATCGTCAATACGGAAGCCACGGCAGCCCATTTTCCGCAGTCCCCGGATTCCGACATCGCGCGGGGCGTCGCGGAACTCGAGCACTCTTTTGCGAGCGCGGAGGCCTATCAAGCTCGCCTGCGCGAAGTGGGTATGACGCCGGAAGACGTGCGCCGCTTGGTGGCGCGCGAAGACTATCTCTCCCGCTACCTCGACTATAAGTTTCGCGCCGCGGTCGAGATCGATCCGGCGGCCGTCGAGGCCTACTACCGCGATCATCTGGTGCCCGAGCTGAAGGCGAAGGGACAAACCGCGCCGCCGATCGAAAGCGTGCGGGACGAGATCGTCGAGTTGCTGACCGTGCAGGAGATTAATCGCCGCTCGGCGGGATGGATCGAAGAATCGAAGGGCCGGCTGAAAATCGAAATCGTACCGGTGCCGGATGCGAAATGAGATGAACGGATCACGATGAGCCGCGGCAAACCAATTCGGCGTCTGCTTGTGGCGACGCTCGCCAGCGCGCTGGCTTTAATGCTGTGGGCGGCTCTCTTTGCGTGGACGGGTATCGCCGACCGCTGGGCGCGCCAAGCCGTCGTCGGCGAAATCGAGAACATTACCGGGGGGCGCGCCGAGTTGCGAGATTTTCATTTCGATTGGCTGCACCTTCGCGCCACGCTCGGTGGGCTGACCCTCCACGGTCGCGAACCCGCCTCCACCGCGCCATTCGTTCACGTGGATCGTTTGCTCGTGGAAATTCGCGCGGAATCCTTTTGGCGCCGCAAGATCTCGCTCTCGCGCCTCGAAATTGAACATCCCGCCGTGAACGTGTGCGTCGCCGCGGATGGCACGAGCAACTTGCCGGTTCCGCGCGCGCGCCGCGCTGCGGATCGTCCTTGGCGACAGCGCCTGTTCGATCTGGCCACTGGCGAATTCCGCGTGGATGATGGCGAGCTTTCTTACAACAACGTCCGCTCGCCTCTCTCTCTGAGTAGTCGCGATCTCGATTTTGCCCTCGACTACTCCTTCGCTTCCGGCCAGCCGCTTTACATCGGCGAAGCCGGATGGAAGCAGATGAACGTCTCCGCGGGCCGCGACTTACCTTTCGCGTTCGACGCTTCCGCGAAATTCACATTTGCGCCCGACGCGTTTCACGTGACCCAGCTCGTCCTCCATCTTCCGCACTCGTCACTCGATGCGCAGTTAGATCTCGCGAATTTCGCCCACTCGGCGTGGAATTTCCGTTATCGAGGTTGGCTCGATCTTTTGGACGTGCGACAAATCTTGCGCAAACCGCTCACGCCCGGCGGGCAAGTGGAATTCACCGGCGACGGCACCTACGCCGGAAACCAACTCAGCCTTCGCGGCCGCTATTCCGCCGAAAAAATCTCCATGCCTTACGATTGGTTCCACACGAGCGGCATCTCCACGCGCGGCGATTATCAGGCGGACGGCCACGCGCTCGACGTCCCCAATCTTGAGGTGCATGCGCTCGGCGGCGCGCTGCAAGGGCGTCTACATCTCGATTTCCCAGGACTGCGGTTCCGCGTGGATACCACTGGCGACGGCTTCGGCGTCGCGCAGACGCTCGCCAGCGTGGATCATCGTGGCTTCCCGCTGAAGCCGCTGCACTGGGACGCGACGATGCAAGTCACCGCCACCACGCAGTGGTCCGCCGATTTCAAAAACGTGCAAACGCGCGGCGTTGCCATCTGGACCCCGCCCTCGGCGCCCGCTTCCGGCGTGATTCCCGCCACCGCGCGGCTCGATTTCGATTATTCGGAGGCAACGCAAATTGTCCGCATCGGACCGAGTGAAATCTCCACGCCCTCGAGCCGCGTTGTTTTTGAGGGCGCGCTCGCCGCGCGCAATTCCTCGCTCGATCTCACTCTGGACACCGAGAATCTCTCCGATTGGGACGATTTCACCAATCGCATTGGCGGGTCGCAGGCCGAGCCCGTCCCCATCGGCGGACGCGTGCACTGGCAGGGCCGCGTCGAAGGGCCGATTATCGGTCCCGCGTTCACCGGCGAAGTCCGCGCGGAACAGGCGCGCTACGACGATCTCGATTGGGACCAGATCGAAGGTGGCATGCGCTACGCCTCCGATTCTTTTGAATTGCAACACACCGTCGTGCGCCGCGGCCGCTCCTCGGCGCAGATCGATCTCTCGCTCGAGTTGAAAAAATGGGCGTTCCAGCCGGGCAGCGAGTGGAGTCTGGATGCCAGCGTGGTTCGCTCGGACACCGATGACTTGCAGCATCTATTCGGCTGGTCCTATCCCGCGCACGGCATACTCACCGGTGAATTCCACGGCCGCGGCACGCGCGCCGAGCCGGAACTTTCCGGCTTGTTCGATCTCACGGATGTTTCCGGCTGGGGTTGGAATTTCACGCGTGCGCGCGGCGAATTGGCCGTGCGGCCGGGCT
>Ga0116217_10003765_pt1 | contig 13691 bp, 10 predicted proteins | sample Sb_taG_6_FD_89697 | JGI IMG/M metagenome (GOLD analysis project Ga0116217, IMG submission 89697) | Peat soil microbial communities from Weissenstadt, Germany - Sb_50d_4_PS metaG | ecosystem: Environmental > Terrestrial > Soil > Wetlands > Peat | place: Germany: Weissenstadt | collected 2010-09-21 | reverse complement strand
CGGCTCGCCCCCGAACTTCCGACCCATCACTGAGAGGTGCAAGGGAAGGTAGTGAAAAACGCTCAGGATGCCCCGCTTCTTCAAATGTTCAATCAGTGCACTTCGCTTTTCCTGACTCGGCAGCAGCAGGTAGTACATGTGGTAAGCCTGATCGCAGTGGGAAGGTACCACTGGCCTGCGGATGCCGCGTTCGCGAGCCCAGTCGCCAAGATGGCGGTCATAGTACTCCCAGACGCGCCGCCGTGTCTGCTGAATCTCTTGCCAGACTTCTAATTGCCCATATAGAAATGCCGCAAGCACGTCGGACATGACGTAACTGCTGCCGATGTCAACCCACGTGTACTTGTCTACTTGTCCCCGAAAGAACCGGGAACGATCAGTCCACTTTTCGCGGAGAATCTCGGCTCGCTCGATATATCTTGCATTGTTCAACAGTAGCGCCCCTCCTTCACCGCAGGTCAAATTTTTGGTTTCATGGAAACTCTGCGCAGAGAAGTCCCCAAAAGTCCCAAGCCTGCGCCCCCTGTAGCTGCCAAACAGCCCATGCGCATTGTCCTCCACAACAGCGATGCCGTGCCGGGACGCAACGTCCATGATCACGTCCATCTCACACCCAACGCCGGCATAGTGTACAGGAACGATCGCTTTCGTTCGTGGCGTCAGCGATCGCTCAACCTGTGCCTCATCCATATTGAGTGTGTCCTCCCGAATGTCGATAAAGACAGGCCATGCCCCACGCAGGACAAATGCGTTTACTGTAGAGACAAAGGTGAACGACGGCACAATCACCTGGTCGCCGGGTTGAAGGTCTAACAGCAATGCCGCCAGTTCCAGGGCATGCGTACAACTGGTCGTAAGAAGGGCCTTGGGAACCTGCAAAGTGCTCTCAAGGAGCCTTTGACACCGTTGTGTGAAGCTCTGATCACCACCAATCTGGCCAATCCTCAACGCCTCGGTCACGTATTCCAATTCCTTTCCGATGACCGACGAGCGGTTGAAAGGAATCGGATAGTCGATGTGGGAAGTCATGGTTATGGGGTGGCGAGCTTCCTAGCAGGCGCGAGTAGACGCGGCCGATGCGGGCTGTCAGGGTCTAGATACCACTTGTGGTAGAAAAGTTCCACGCCAGCCGTGCAAAAGCCGCAACGCTCATAGAGGCGCAACGCGCCAACATTGCGTCCCTGCGTCACCACGGAAACTCGGGTACGCTTTTGTAGCGCAAACCAACTCATGGCAGATCGGACGAGTGCACGCCCGACTCCCTGCCCGGTGAATGTCGCATCGACAGCGAAGAGCCCGATTCGTCCAGGCGCCTCCGGCCCGTCCAAATGACATGTGATGTAACCGATGCAGTCATTGTCGAGCTCCGCGTTTTCGGCTTGATCCCCATCTCTTTGCGCAACCAATACAATCTGAGCATATCCCTGGCAACTGACAGTGATCCAACGTTCGTAAAGATCTTCACATCGCTTCGGCGAGAAATTCCCGTCGAAAAAAAATCGCGTGTCCCTATGACGCGTTCTCGCTATCCTTTGAAGAGCCGGCAAGTCCCGGGTTTGACAGGGTCGGACGACCCAAGTCGACCGGGACCCTGGTGCATCGGGATGGTTCTCCAGTCCGCGGTCGATTTCCTGTTCCAAAGTAATTCGCACGTCAACAAGACGATAACCATGACCAAGCACGACTTGGCCAGTTTCGGGGTCATCAGATCGAAGCTTTGCGTAGAGACAGTTCACGCCGTGGCGTCGGCACCAGATGTCCGCTGCGTCCGCAAGTGCTGGGCGCAAAATACTTCCAAGAAGGCGGGCGATCTTCAACTCAAAAAAGTCGGAGTCCCACTTTAATAATTCGCACGGATCATCTTGAGACGAATTCATGCGCCTGCACCTCAGGCATCCGATGCGCACGCTTCAACATTTAATAGCCAGGGCTCGATGCAAAAGCTTCGTCGTGGTCGTGAGGCAACTCTTGGCCGCTCTCTCAACCGCTACTCGGAAGCAGTGGCAACTTCGGCGAAATCCGCTAGTCTTCTACCTCGGTCCGCACGGCGTACGTTGGCTTTTCCATTGTCCTCATATGCAAACGAGCCAGATATTCGCCGATAATGCCCAATGCAAACATCTGCGCACCGGAAAAAATGGCGATAATTGATGCGAGGAATGGAAATCCGGCAACGCTGGTTCCTTGTATTAGATACCGACCAACGACGTAAAACAATATGCCGGCGCCAAAGGCCGTCAATCCGAACCCACAGAAACTGGCCAACTGGAGTGGAAGCGTCGTGAATCCTGTCAGCATATTCAGGGCGTGGGTAAAGAGCTTGCCGACGGTGTAATTCGACTGACCGGCCTTGCGCAGATCGTGTCGCACCTCGACGGCAACAAAATTGGAGGTCGACCACGTCAGTAGAACATCGATCGACACAAACGGGCCTTCGTACCTTGCGAAGGCAGCCCGCAACTCCGTGCGGAAAGCCCGAAAGGCGCTAACGCGCCTTGCAGTCTGGGCTCCCATGGTTTTCTGCAGAGCCAATTTTGTGATTTCTGAGGCCAGATCACGTAGCAGGCCGTGGTGTTGCTGTCGGGGGTACCCATAGGCCACGTCTGCTCCTTTCCGGATCTCATCCAGCAAGAGCGGGATTTCCTCGGGAGGGTTCTGTAGATCGTCGTCTAGCGTGATAATCTTGTCGAATCGCGCCGCGCGGATAGCACAGAGCAACGCATTATGCTGACCATAATTTCGCATAAGGTCAACGCCCCGAACCCAATCGTGGGATCGAGAAAGCCGACCAATTACATCCCAGCTACGGTCCCGGCTGCCGTCGTTGACGAGCACGGCTTCGAATTTCTCCCCGGTCTGCCGCAGGACAGGGTGGAGCCGAGCTACCAAGTCTGCGAGGCTCAATTCACTGTTAAAGACGGGAACCAGAACCGAAACTCCTGCCGGAATCGTGCGGACATTTGCCACCATGTGAGGAACGCCTTTGACGCAGTCATGCGCAGACCGCCATGAATTTTAGCACATGGCGTGGAATTCAGGCCGTGTTCGGACGAACTTCCAGTATCCACGAATATCTTACGAGTGTCGCCCTGACAAAGCCGGTCGCGCCCGTTACAAAGAATCGCTGGTCCAGAAGATTCATCTCACCCTCGCCCTCAATGCTTCGGTCGGTTCACTTGGACTACGAATGTCCTTGGGTCCCCGTTCCCAGGTCTTGGGAGCCACCCGTTAGCCCCACGGGAGGGCGTGCAACCGAGTAGGGCGTCAGGCGGGGAGGGGTTTCGTCCGGCTCTAGGAGCCAAGCATGTCTCTCCTTAAAGTAATCAATCAGCTCGGCGTTTTGGGCAGCGCCCATGTCGCGCGCCCAGATGACCTTTGCCCGATCGATATCGGCCTCATTGTAAACCCACTCATGAAGCGATATCTCGTGGCTAGGACTGTAGCGGACAATCACGAGCTGGCGTCCCGGGCATTGCTCGAGCCTGGCCAACAAGTTCGCACGCTCGAGGTTACTGGTTCCGCAGGCTTGCGAGAGATGCAGGGGGTGGGCGACGAATATTCGGACCGCGAGCAATATCAAGCAGATCGTGGGAACGGCTCGCGTGACGAACAGGCCAGTTGGCTTGCCGCGCCACTCGTAAGACCGCAGCCGGCGCAGGGCTTGCATGACCAAGGCCAGAATCGCACTGGTGATCGGCGCGGCGTAATGCGCCAGGAACCATACCGGCAGCATGGACCCTACAATGCCTGTCCCGGCGGCCAGCAACAGGAAACGGGTGTTCGGGCTGATACTCTTCCATGAGAGGCCGTAACCGGCTACCGCCGGGGCTAACAAAAGCGGGAGGGTCAGCGCTCCGCCGAGATAGAAGTACCATAGGGTGATCGCCACGCCGACCTTCGCAGCCACAAAGCCAGGGAAAGTCCGTGACTTTTCGTAGTCGGCCACTGCGTCGCGATACCAGTCCCGCATTACCTGGTGACGAGAGGGCGACACCTGCCTCAGTGATTGCCAGGGGAAGTAAGGCGCCGGATTATAGGTAGCCTCGTACACCAAATACGGTGTGCGCCAGGGACTGCCGGTGGTGCGCCAAAAATACCAGCCCATGGCGCAGCCCGTCAGGACCAGCACCAGAGCCAGTGGGGCTACCACGCGCTTGACCGCTGACCACAACGGCGGCCGCTTCTTTCCCAATATCCAGAACCCGAGCGCGACAGCGACGGGCAAACCCAGAAACATCCCCTCGTAAGGGCGGCTGTTGGCCAGAATCGCGAGGCCCAGTCCCATGAGCAGCGCGTCCCGTACCCTTGGGCCGGGTTTGATGCGCGGCAGTGCGCCTAACACCAGGGCTCCACCTGTAGCTGCGACGGCGCCCCCCCAGTAACTGTTGGCCCAGTAGCTGAATGTCCCGAGGCGAATGGCCGCCAGGAATCCGCCCAGGAGGGCCCATCCCGGCGGCATCCAGCCTTCGAGCATCCAACAGATGGCCGCGCACATCAGGCCTACGCTCAACCAAACACCCCAAAAGGGGTGGCCCGTGGCGATCCGGCCCAGCGCCAAAACCAGGCCCTGGAGAGGATAATACTTGGCCGTGTAAGTGGGCTGCCAGATGATGTGGAAGCTCTCGAAATGGACCCACATGGGGTGAGTGGGATTGGTCACCCGTCCATGAGCGAACGTGTCTCCCAGAAGCAGGTAGCCATACTCGTCGGCGGCGGCAGGCTGGGGGATGGGCAGGACCGGCAGCACGGCGGCGCGCAACACGAGCGCCGTAAGCCCTACCACCAGAACACTCAGCCCGCTATTCTGGGCTAGCTTGCCGAAGGCGCGTTCGCATGTTTCAAACCCGCGCGTTCCGGCTCGAGGAAACGCGAAGCCCGCCACCAGCGCAGCAACTGCCAGACCGCAATCGATTAGGAGCACCATCGAGATAGAGAATTCAGTGCTAGAAGCTGTTTCAAACCCCTTCGGCAGAGGAGAGATATCCGAGAGTCGCCTCGTGTCCCGGCCACTGCTCGAGGCTCAGCCCCGCAGGGGCTAGACATGAGTAGCCGGGGGCAACGCCCCCTGAAATGTCGCCCCCTCACCCCATTTCCCCTCTCCCCGCTCGCGGGGAGAGGGGTGCCGGAGGCGGGGTGTGGGGCCTTAGTCCGGGGGTTGCACCCCCGGCTACTCAATTTGCTCCCCTCCGGGGAGCACGTAGTCACGTGCGGTCGCCCTCTCCAGCTCTCACCTGCGGTGCGGTCCCGGCTGGCCGCCGGCTGCCGTATACGTACTCCCTGACGTTGACGCTGATTCTCTAGTCTCTACAGACGCGGAAGATGTCGGCGATTCCGGATACGGTGATATCCTGGGAGGAACCTCATCTGCTTCCACTAGCCATATATGCCGGTCCTTGAAATAATCAACCAGTTCTTTATTCGCGGAGGGGCCCATATCACGGGCCAACACCACTTTTGCCCGGTCGATGTCGGCTTCATTGTAAACCCACTCGTGAAAAAGAATCTCGTGGCGCGGACCGTAGCGGACAATGGCGAGCTGACGGCCAGGGAGTTGCCGCAACTCCGCCAGAGTTGTCGCGCGTGCAGGATTCATAGGTCCCAGTGCGCACCAACTCGGATGGGATCCTGCAAGCCACCGTTCGGGTTCAGGAAGGTGAACGGGCTTCACACCAATTCGCAGCGCCAGCATCAACACGCAGATCGACGGGACGCATCTGGTTATGAACACGCCGGTCGCGCCAGCGCGTCCGGGGCGTTCTCGCAAGCGACGCATGGCCTCTAAGACAAGCGCCAGGATCACGCAAGTAATCGCGGCGCTGTAATGAGGATAATACATTGTTGGCAGCATCGAACCCGCGATTGACGACGCCGAGACCAGCAATAGGAAACGTGAATTGGGACTGATGTTTCTCCAGGAGAAGCCGTAGGGAAGGGTCGCCAAGGCCACCAGTACCGGCAGAGCCAAGGCGGGCCCGAGAAAGAACGCGCAGATCCAGGCGAGCGCGATGAAATCGATCTTCAGCATGCCCGTGATCGATCGCGACTCGGTGTAATGGCGCAGGATGGTCCGGTGATAGAAATGGCTCATGATCTCATGATGATAGGCGGGGAACGGCTTCAGGCTTGGCCACGGAAAATACGGCACCGGATTGTAGGTGCGCGCCTCGACGAGATAGGGTGGGACCCACGGACTGCCCGTGGTGCGCCAGAAATAGTAGGCCAGAGCACACCCTGCCAAGACCAGGACGATTATAAGCGGCGCCACAATTCGTGGTGCAGATAGACGAAGCGGAGGCCTGTTTTTACCGAACATCCATGCTGCCAGCGCAGCCGCCACGGGCAAGCCAACGAACAGTCCTTCGTAAGGGCGGCTGCCGGCCAGTATCGCGAGGCCCAATCCCATGAGTAAGGCATCCCGGGCGCGTGGTGAGCGCTTGATTCGTGGCAGAGCCCCCAGGACCAAGGCGCCGCCCGCGGCCGTAACGGCCCCTCCCCAATAGCTGTTAGCCCAATAGCTGAACGTTCCAAAGCGAACCACAGCCAGCAGTCCACCCACGAGCGCCCATCCCGGGGGCAGCCAGCCTTGCAGCATCCAGCAGATGGCGGCACACATCAGTCCTACGCTGATCCACACCCCCCAGAAGGGATGCCCCATGATGCGCTGACCCAATGCCATCATCAGGCCTTGGGCGGGATAAAACTTTGCCGTGTAGGTGGGTTGCCAGAAGATGTAGAAGCTTTCGAAATGGACCCACATGGGGTGAGTAGGATTAGTCAGCCTGCCATGAGCGAAAGTGTCGGCGAGCAGAAGATACCCGTACTCATCGTCAGCGGCAGGTTGGGGTATGGGCAAGATCGGCAGCAAGAGCGCTCGCAGCGCAAGCGCGGCCAGCCCCACGCACACCACGGCCAGACCGCGCCGGCACGCCAGACGACCGAGTAGCTGCTCCGCGCGCTCGAACCAGCGCGCGCCCAGGCTGGGGCAGGCGCGCCCAACCGCCATCGCCAGCACCGCTGCGCAACACTCAATCCAGAAGAACATAGGAAGTGCTCGATGTCGAAAATGGAAAAACGAAACTCGAAAATCGGAACATTAGCAGGCTGCGGAAAAAGCTCCCTGGCTGTCATCCTGAGCGGAGCGAAGGATCTGCATTTGCTTGTTTTCAAGGAAATACTGCAGATGCTTAGCGCCGCTCAGCATGACAGATTACCTGTTTCCGCAGCCTGCTGGTCGGGAAATCAAGCCGATGCCGTTTCACGCTTCAAATCCGGGTGACCGGTTCCGGCTTTCGAGTCTCCGAATTGTCTTCCTCGTGATAGTCAGGCTCGGTATTAATGGCCCAGATATCGTGGTGGGCTCCGAGAACATTGCGGGCCGCACATAAGGCGGTCACCATAGAATGGTCCTGGTTGTTGTACTTGTGAAGTCCATTCCGGCCCACCAACTGCAAGTTCGCAAGCTCGCTTTCGAGGTAAGCGCGGATGCGCTTCAGATTCTCGTCCCACCCGGGGTCGTACATGGGGTAAGCCTTGGGCATGCGCAGGACAGTCCCATCCTCAATTTCGCCTTCCTCCGCTAATCCTAGCTGAGCGATCTCACGCCGGGCGAGGGTTAGCAACTCTCTGTCCGGCCGGGACCACAGTTCGTCATTCTCAAAAACAAAATACTCCATCCCCAGGCATGTCTTAGACGCGTCAGGCACCATGGCCGGCGACCAGTTCTTGAAATTCTGGATGCGGCCAACCTTCACGCCGGGGTCATGGACATAGATCCAGTTGTCTGGAACAATATCCTTGCGGCCGATGATCAGGCTGACAATTAGGAAATCCCGGTAGCGTAGTTGGTTCGCTGCCCGCAGCACTTCTTCCGGCGCGGGCGGATCAAGGGCGTTGACTAAATCGCGGATCGGCATCGAGCTGATAAAATCCGTTCCAGCAAAACTCTCCTCACCGTTCGCGCCTTGGGTGGTCACCCTCGTGACGACGCCTTGGCTATGGCTTATCCGGACTACCCGCCGCTCCAACAGGACGGGGCTGCGTGCCTCGGCCAGGCGTCGGGCCAGCGTTTCCCACATTTGACCGGGGCCGCGTTCCGGGTAGTGGAACTCGTTCATCAAGGTTTTCGCCGTCGGTGTCCGCTTGGGCAGCAGTGCGTTGCGGACCACCGCAGATAGAGACAGGCCGCGAATTCGCTGGGCGGCCCACTCGGCGGAAATCGAAGTGCACGGCACGCCCCAAACCTTTTCAGTGTAAGTCTTGAAAAAAACCTCGAAGAGCCGCCGGCCGAAACGATTCGAAACCCACTGCTCGAGGTTCTCCTCCTGGGGGTTGGGGGAAAGGTGCGAACGCAGGTAGCTTGCCAGGATCCGAGAGCTTTCAGCTAAACCTAAACCCCGCAGCGCGTCTTTCACTTCCAAAGGATAAGCAAAAAACCTCTTGCGGTAATAAATGCGCGAGAGACGGGGGCGCAACAAAAACTTCTCACCCAGGATCTCCTTCCAGATCTCGTTCACCTCGTCCCATTTGGTGAAGAAGCGGTGTCCCCCGATGTCAAACAGGTAGCCCTTGTAGTTGACGGTGCGTGCGATGCCTCCCACAGTCGAGTCAGCCTCGAGCACGAGCGAGCGAACTCCAAGCTTCGACAGTTCGTAGGCTGCCGTTAACCCGGCGGGCCCTGCCCCGATGATGACCACCGACTTGTCGTTGCTCGAATCCATCACGGCTTGCCATCGGCTGGATGGGGATACGGGGATAACCTCGGAGGGTCTCCGTTCGCATCCAGCACCCAAACACTCCTGTCCTTGAAATAGTTGATGAGCTCGGCGTTTTTCGCCGGGCCCATGTCCTGCGCCCAAAGCACCTTTGCGCTGTCGATATCGGCTCCGTTATATACCCACGCCCGAAAACCGCCTTTATCCATGGGGCCGTACCGAACTATGACAAGCTGACGGCCGGGAAACCGTTGCAGTTCCGCCAGAGACTCCGCGCGTTCCGCGTTGCTGGGTCCCTGTGCGCACCAAGTGGGGGCGCCACCTTCGAGCCAACGACGGGACTCCGGCAAGTGCAGCGGCTTCGCGCCGATTCGCAGCACGAGCATAAGGATGCAGACCAAGGGCACAGCGCGGGTTATGAACAAGCCTGTCGGCTTGCCGCGCCATGTCTTCGAGCGGACATACCGCATGGCTAGCAAAACCAAGGCGAGAATGGCACATGTGATGGGCGCGGCGTAATGCGGCAAGAACCAGATGGGCAGCATCGATCCGGCAATGACCGCCGCGCAGACCAGGACGAGGAATCGCGTGTCGGAGGTTGCGTCTCTCCACGAAAAACCATAAGGTGCTGTCGCTAACGCCGCGAGAAGCGGCAGGGTCAGAATCGGGCCGAGGTAGAAGCTCACCAAGGTCATCAGCACGTCTAACTTCAGCGCCACGAAACCGACGGCGGTTCGAGCCAGTTTATAGCGCTCGAGAACCGGTCCCTCGTAATAGTCCCTCATGATCTGGTGATGAGCTGCGGGCACAGGCTTCAGAGGTGGCCACGGAAACTGAGGCGCCGGACTGTAAGTGCGCTCGTAGATGAGGAACGGCGTGTCCCAAGGACTGCCCGTGGTTCGCCAGAAGTAGTAGCCCATGGCGCATCCGGCCAATACCAGCGTCAACAAGAGGGGAGCCGCGACATGCTTCCACCTCGCTTTCATTCCGTCCTCCGGCAGGAGGGAACTCGGCGCTGGTGTGCTTGCCGGTGGAAGCGATGGCCGCTTCTTCCCCAACAGCCACAATGCGAGGGAGCCCACCACCGTCAATCCCAAGAAAAGTCCTTCATAAGGACGGCTGTTTGCCATAATGGCTAATCCCAGGCCCATCAGCACTGCATCCCGCACCCGTTGCGAACGCTTGATTCGCGGCAGCGCTCCTAATGCCAACGCACCCCCTATGGCCGCTACGGCGCCTCCCCAGTAGCTGTTCGCCCAATAGCTGAACGTTCCCAGGCGGACCACCGCCAGGAGTCCCCCCAATAGGGCCCAGTTGGGTGGCAGCCAGCCCTGCAGCATCCAGCAGATGGCGGCACACATTAAGCCGACACTCAGCCATACACCCCAAAACGGATGCCCCATGATCATCTGTCCTAGCGCCAAAATCAACCCCGGCGCGGGGTAGTACTTCGCCGTATAGGTGGGCTGCCAGATGATGTGAAAAGTCTCGAAATGAACCCACATGGGGTGAGTGGGATTTGTGAGTCGTCCGTGGGCGAAAGTGTCTCCAAGGAGAAGGTAGCCGAACTCGTCATAACCTCCAGGTTGAGGAATTGATAGGACAGGGAGCAGTGCAGCGCGAGCCGCGAGGGCTGCCAAGCCCACTACCACAACGGCCAAAACGCGTCTGCGGGACAAGACATCAAGCAGTTGCTCCGCGCGAGCAAACCAGCGCGCGCCCATTTGCGGAAATGTGCACGCAATACCAATCGAAAGGACCGCCAAACCTGATTCAATCCAGAAGTACATTATGGAAACTCGAAATCCAAAAAGTGCAATTCGAGATTCTCCTCGCCTTGGAGTGTCGCAGTCGTCCCGCCGGTTCGCACGTCTGAGTTTTGAGTCTCGATTTCTGAACTTCGAGCTTCAAATCACGGCAGTGGGCAGTAAGGCAACACCTTCGGAGGGATCTCGTCTGCTTCGACTAGCCAAACGTGCCGGTCACGGAAATAATCAATAAGTTCGCGATTCTCGGCCGGACTCATGTCACGGGCCCAAACAACCTTCGCGTGATCAATGTCAGCCTCATTGTAAACCCACTCACGAAACAGAACGTCGTGATGAGGGCCGTAGTGCACAATCGCCAATTGGCGTCCGGGGCGCTGTTGCAGCTCGGCTAGGGTCGCCGCCCGTTCCGGGTTTGTAGGCGTCAGCGTGCACCAAGAGGGCACGCCCCCTGCGGGCCACGGGCTAGTCTCAAGCAGGTGCAGCGGCTTCGTGCCCGCGCGCAACACCAGCATCAACACGCAGATGAGGGGGACAGCTCGGGTTAAGAACAAGCCCGCGGGTTTGCCTCGCCACGTCTGATTTCGCAGACGACGCATGGATACCAGAACCAGTGCTAATATCGCGCCGGTGATCGCAGCGTCATAGTGCGGCAGGAAGAAGACCGGCAGCATTGACCCAAGCACGACTGCCCCGCATTCCACCAACAGAAAGCGCGTTTGGGGTGATAGGCTCTTCCAGGAAAAACCGTAAGGCACCGTCGGCAATACGAGCAGCAGGGGTAACGTCAGCACGGCGCCGAGATAAAAGCACGCCAAGGTCAGGAGCACATTGGCCTTCAATGCTACAAAGCCAACGAGCGTTCGCCCCTGCCAATAGCGATCCACCACAGGCCCGTTGTAATACTCCCGAAAGAACGCGTGATGCTGTACGGGTACAGGTTTCAAAGAGGGCCAGGGGAACTGAGGAGCGGGGTTGTAAGTGCGCTCATAGACAAGAAAGGGTGTGTCCCAGGGACTGCCCGTGGTGCGCCAAAAGTAGTAACCCATCGCACACCCCGTTAATGCCATTGTCACAAGCAATGGCGCGACTACGCGCCTCGTCAGTGACCTTATAGCAGCCCGGTTGTTAACGAAAATCCACAGGCTGAGTGCGCCCGCCACCGGTAAGCCGAAGAAGAGTCCCTCATAAGGACGGCTATTCGCCAGAATGGCGAAGCCCAGCCCCATCAACAGCACATCCCGCACACGTTGCGAGCGCTTGATGCGCGGCAGCGCTCCCAATACCAGTGCTCCCCCCGCTGCCGCAATACAGCCTCCCCCACCGTAGTCGTTCGCCCAATAACTAAAGGTGCCGAGCCGAATGACGGCCAGGAATCCGCCCAATAGTGCCCATCCCGGCGGCAGCCAGGCTTGGAGCATCCAGCAGATCACGGCGCACATCAAGCCTACGCTCAGCCATACGCCCCAGAAGGGGTGTCCCAGGACCAACTGACCCAGAGCCAGCATCAGGCCCTGGGCGGGATAGAATTTGGCCGCATAGGTCGGCTGCCAGATTATCTGGAAACTCTCGAAATGCACCCACATAGGGTGGGTGGGGTTGCTCAGCCTCCCGTGGGCGAAAGTGTCCGCCAGCAAAAGGTAAGCGTAATCATCATGACCGCCAGGTGCGGGAACGGGCAGAACGGGTAGCAGGGCGGCACGCACTGCGAGGCCCGCCAGACCCACCACGGCAACGGCCAGCTTACGCCGTTCGGCCAATTTGCTGAAGGCGCGTTCGCAGACCTCAAACCAGCGGGATCCGACACTCGGAACGACTGCGGCGACTGCCAAAGCGGCAATACAAAGGCAAGACTCGATCAGTAACATTTTTCCGATTTTTAATGGGAACTCGAGGAGCGGAAACCAACAAATGCAAACTGAGACTCCGATGCTCCAACTTTCCGACTCCAAATTCCTGCCTGCAAATGTTTACCGGAGCGCAGTTTAGATGCCAAACGAGGAACTGGCGCGCCACACTGACGGACTTGTTTATGTTCAGTTTGACCAAGATAAAGATTGAACAAAGAGATCGCTGAGCCTCTGTTTTGTCGGTATTGAGGCTCTTAAGGCACCTAGGGCACGGAGAAACAAGGACTTTCAAAGCGGGTACTCATGCCCCTCGGTTGGCGGGTAACCGGAGACCACGAAAACACCCCAAGCGCCAGCAAGCGCGGCAGCAAAACTGCCACCTGGGAATCACACGGGAAAGCCGTAGCTGCTCCAACCGAACTCCGCCGTGCCATCGGCAGACAGAGGATCAGCTGGGAATTAAGGTTTTAGGAGCAAGTGCCATAATGTCATGCATTAACGGCGGTTTGGCTCCCAGACTAGTAACCTTTTAGGCCAAGATATTCCAGCCATCTGTCCACAATAGGTCACACTTTGGACCTCGACCGATCCCCCAACCCCACCCACCCCGGCTCGCGTTTCGGCGAAAAGAGCGTCGTTTCCTGTTTCTGGTCTTTGCCAAGTCACTTGGCACCTCGTGTGCAGTAACAGAGGCGACGGCGAAACATATCGCCTAAGCAACAGTATCCAAAATGGAGGGGAATAACCCAATGAAGAATTTACTTGCGAGGCTTTGGAAGGAAGAAGAAGGCCAGGACCTCACGGAGTACGGATTACTCCTGGTTCTGATCGCCTTGGCTGCGATCGCAATGATGCAGAAGCTAGGCAGCGCGATCAATGCCGTATTTTCAACCGCATCAGCCAGCCTTTCGGTTAGCTAGCCTGAGGCGTGACGAAAACCCTGCTGAACGACTTCGACCGTGTCTACCTGGCTGCGGAGCGAGCATTCCCGCCTCGCAGCCAGGAGAACGTTGGGATGAGTAGAGGGTGCAGGTGCAATTGAAGCGTTCGGCAGTGTCCTGATTTGGTCCTTGGCTCCGGCTCCATGCAGGCATTCGGCGGGAGCAGATGGAGCTTCGGTGTTTTGAGTGGTTACTTAGGAATACTGATAGAGCGGCACCGGCAGGTGGAAGCGAGGGCTTCGGAGGAGGTGCCACTCGACCGACCCAGGCGGCGTTTGCGCCCGCCTCGAGAGGTATATCGGTTTTCTAAGGCCGTGAATGCCTTGTCTCACTGTGTGCGGGGCAAGAGCGGCGTCCACAACTAGACTACAATTCGTTAGATTGCGGCACATCAGGTTCACAAATACTTTGCTTTCGGAGGGG